>JGI24187J35170_1000803_pt1 | contig 14193 bp, 9 predicted proteins | sample YNPBryBLVA2012_FD_35170 | JGI IMG/M metagenome (IMG submission 35170)
CACTGCCCCGCCGCCAACCTCCCCTCCGCCCACTGCTCCGCCGCCGACCGCCACCCCTACGGCTACTCACACGCCGACCGCCACCCCTACGGCTACTCACACGCCGACCGCCACCCCTACACCAACCCCGACGCCGATCATTGAATTCACAGTAGATAACAGTTCCATCACCGCCGGGAGTTGTACCACTTTGAGGGTGCACATTGAGAATGTGCGGGCGGCTCATCTGAGCGGCGCTGAGTACTCCAACACCGGTGTGACCGGTCCCCACTGGTCGGGGTCCACCTGCCCTGCCTCGACCACCACTTATACTCTTCACGTCACCAGGATGGATGGAAGCACGGAGGACAGGACGGTCACGGTCAATGTGACGCCTGCCTTTCCAGACCTCAGCGTCACGGCGGTTGAGTTCCGCCCGTCATCGCCGGCAGCCGGCGCAACCTTTGCCGTTGACATCCAGATCACCAACAGCGGATTGGCCAATGCCTCCAATTTCAACGTGCGGGCAGTCAGGCAGGCCCGGGGGACGGACTGTCCCGGACCGGGCACGGTGCTCTTTGACCGCCGCTTCAGCGTGGACGCAGGTCAAACCAGCACCTTCAGCGAGGACACGCACATTGACGAGGCCGGGGATTACAGCATCTGCATCGTCCTGGACCACCTGAACGAAATCCCGGAGAGCAATGAGGGGAATAACTCCTTTCAGCGAGATCTCACCATCGCTGGCCTGCCGGACCTCTACCCGTTCTACATCGGTATGAACACCTGGCATCCCCGCGTGGGCATGGATGTCACAGCCAGCATCACGCTTCGCAACGGAGGAAACGCCCCGGTCTCTAATTTCACCGTGCGGTTGCTCCGGCAATCTCCCGGCACGGCCTGCCCCGGCCCTGGCACGGTGCTCTTTGACGAGTCTGCCTCTCTGGATGCCAATGGCTCGCAGGTTTTCTTCCGCACCTTCCAGTTCACCGAGGCGGGCACCTTCCAGTTGTGCGCGATTCTGGACCACCTGGACCGTGTGGCCGAGTCCAACGAAGGGAACAATACCATCGTGTCCGATCAGAACGTGGTGGTCTCGCCCTAGCGATCGAGCCGATCGGCCAGGCAAGCGCCAGGAGCTTGTTTCACAATTCACCACCAGGGCACGAAAGCATAAAGGTTTACAGAAAAGGCGCAGACTTTTAAAGTATGGGGGAGGGGGGGCGTTCCGATCTGAGCGCGCCGGATGCCCTATGTGACGCAGCCGCTGCTGTCTATCTGGATGGCATGATCGGCGCAAGGGCGCCAGGCACTGATGGCCAGTGCCTGGCGCCTGTGTGTTAATACCCCTTGAGGACGACAGGCAGGTAGACCTGGAAGCCGGCCTCCGCAGGCGGGCGCGGGCCATACCAGTATCCCGACCCGACGGCATGGCTGCTGTGGGCCGGGCCGATGGCCAACTGGCTCAAAGTGCCGTGGACGATGTGGCCGCCGGAAGCCATCCCTTCCTGCCCACCGGCGCTCAGCACATGCCAGCTCAGGTCATAGTGAGGGGAGGTTTGCGCCCACACCACCCCCGCCGCCGCCACAGCAACCAGGAGGATGAGCAGCAGGGCTACAGTTCGCCCGATCATGGCTCACCTCCTAGTCCGGGCCGGCCGGGGCCGATTGGCCCTGCGGGGCAGGCTCAAAGACGGGCAGGGCCGGCCGCTCCTCATACCCCTTGCGCCGGCCGATGGCGATCCAGTTGAAAGCCACGTTGGGGTCGCCCGCGCCCGATCGGACGGTAAAGCCTTCCCGGTCAGCGCTGACCACGTACAACCCGCTCCAGCCCCCCACCGGTGTGACGAGGACCCGCACCGGCACGTCGGGCGAGATCGCTTCGCGGAACAGTCGCTCGAACCGGACTGTGGCCGTGCCGTTTTTCAGCCGGGCCGTGCCGTTGGCATAGAACTCGACGTCGGGCGCCTCGATGGCATAGAGGGCTTCCCACCCCTGCGAGGTCTGGACGACCGCAGCCTTGGCGCCGGTGGCCGTAAAGTTGCCGACCACAAACGTGTCGCCGTCAGAGTAAAGGCCAAAACAGCCTGACAGGGTACAGCGGCCGTAGACGCCAGCCGTCCACTCCTGGTTAGTTTCACCCAACACCCCGGCGCTGCCGGGGAAGGGGCTGTTGGTCATGCCGCGCACGCCATAAGCAGCCGGGACTCCGCCTGGGGATTCAACCGGCGGAGGCAGGGGGCCCCCTGGTGGCATGAATTGCGGCGAGACAGGGCCACCGCTGATGCCCCATACACCGGCGACGCTCGCCTGGATCGCCGGCACCGTGCCCAGGACGCCGATGCTCTCCGCCGTGCCGCTGCCGTTGTCGCCCCAGACGCCATAGTCGGTCGGGCCGGCGGCCGGGCTCAGGTTCTGAAAGCCCCAGACGCCGGTCGGGGCGGCACAGATGCCGTGCACCCCCGCGTCACCGCTGAGCAAAATGGTAGGTGTGACAGTGCCCAACACACCATCGGCGCCCGGCAGTTGACCGGTCACCTCCCCCCAGACGCCATACTGGCTGGCCCCCTGCGGGCCAAAGATGCCGGTCGGGGCCAGGTTGACGCCCGACACCCCCGCTGTGCCTGCCCCACCGCTGGCTTCGGTGCCCAGCACGCCGGCCGTGCCCACCGCGCCCGCAGCCGGATTGCTATCCCCCCAGACGGCATAGGTGGACGGGCCGGCCGAGTTGGTCAGGCCCGAGGCAGCCGCGCCGCCGATGCCTTGCAGCGCATAGCTCCCGCCGGTAGAGGTGATGGACACGCCGTTGCCGGCGCACGTTTCTGTCCAGCCGCACAGCGTGGCCGGGCCGGTCGGGCCGCTGGGACCGCTGGGACCGGATGGACCGGTCGCCCCGGTGGGGCCGGCAGGGCCGCTGGGACCGGTTGCCCCCGCCGGACCGGTCGGGCCACTGGGACCCTGCGGGCCGGTCGCCCCGGTGGGGCCGGCAGGGCCGCTGGGACCGGTTGCCCCTGCCGGGCCGGTCGCCCCGGTGGGACCCTGCGGGCCGGTCGCCCCGGTGGGGCCGGCAGGGCCGCTGGGACCGGTTGCCCCTGCCGGACCGGTCGCCCCGGTGGGACCCTGCGGGCCGGTGGGGCCGACGGTGCCGGAGATCGGTTGACCGTGCCAGGAACCGTCGGCGTCAATCACCAGGCCCCAGTTTGTCACATAGATGTCGTCGGGATGGATGTCGGCGTTGCGCACATCACCGGCGTTCAGCGCATAGGGCACGCTGACCAACCGCTGGCGCGGCGACATTTCGCTTTCGCCCTGGACGGTGATCCCCAGCCACAGGTCCCTCCCGTCCGCCCATGAGGTGTCGCCCAGCGGGCCCAACCGGACGTTAAACAATCCATCCTGAACCTGGACGGTCTGGGTGTCGCTCCAGAGCTTATGGCCAGGATCGACGCTGGTTTCGTGGTCGTAGATGGCAAAGGTGAGGGTATAGTTGCCATCGGGGACAGGGTTGCCGGCCGAATCCAGGAGAAGGCCCTGATAGTTAAAACTGTCCGGCGCGCCGCCCTGTACGGCACCGGCCGGCGGCTGGAAGGCCAGGGTGCCGGTGGCTCCGACCAGGACAAGGGTGAAAATCAGACAACCCCAGAGGAACATCCGCTTTCCGTTCATCGCTCCACCTCTCCTTTCTGCGCGATTCAAAACGGATTGACCAAAAGGATGGCAGCGGCCACTCGCCGCAAATTCCTCACCTCCTTTCCAGAAGACAAGGGGCCGGCTGAGATTTTGATCCCGGGGAGCGATGATGGCCTGACCGGCCTGGCCAGAGTGTGGATCCCGCTCCCTGCGTCGTGGCAGGGAAGGGCGCGATATCCCACCAGATTCCTGAACCGGGCGGAGAGGGGCAGATCTGGCAATCCGCCACAAACATTATATCACAAAACAGGAGAAGAGTCAAGGGGTCCCGGCCATCTATTTGACAGCAGGCGCGCCTGTGTTACAATGGGGATTGAGGATTGACGATGAGACGAGGGACTTTTGCCATCCTGATCCTGGTTGGGGCGGTGGCTCTGAACCTGGTTGCTCTCTGGCCCGAGGTAGCGGTCGAGACGCCCACGCTCAACGACGACACGCTTCATCTGGCCCTGGTCGCCCGGGCGGTGGAAGCACTGGACCGGGGCGAAGACCCCACCGATCCGTGGGTGTCCACCTTTGTCCAGGGGTATCCCCTGTTCCACCACTACCAGCACCTGCCTCACCTGGCCACCGCGTTGCTCTACAAAGGGCTGGGGGAGAGGGTGCCGCTGCGCACCCTGTTCAACGGCCTGCGGCTCCTGCTGCTTGGCACCTTCCCGCTGTCTGTCTACTGGACCGGTCGGCGGCTGGGTTGGGGAGCAATGCCCTCGGCGCTGGCCGGCGCTGTCAGCTCGCTGCTGGCGACGGATGGGTTGTACGGCCTGGACTGGGCCAGCTATCTGTGGCGCGGCTACGGCCTGTACACCCAACTGTGGGGAGCCTGGCTGCTGGGGCCGGCCGTGGCCGGGCTGTACGTGACGCTGCACGAGGGGCGGGCTTATGCCGGCACGGCGTTGTTGCTGGCCGGCACCCTCCTGTCGCACACGGTTCTGGGCTATGTGGCCCTGCTGACCGGTGGACTGCTGGTTTTTCTGGGTGGATCGTCCCCAGGGGGGCGGCGGTGCCTCGACTCTGCTCAGCACAAGGCCGGGCGACTGGCACTGGTCGGCCTGTTGACCCTGGCGGCCACGGCCTATTTCCTGGGGCCGTTCCTCGCCGACCGGCTGTATATGAACCGCAGCGTGTGGGAAGACCCCGGCAAGTACAACGCCTACGGCTGGGAGTGGACGTTGGGGGCACTGGTGCGCGGCGAGCTGCTGGACCACGGCCGTTTCCCCTCCCTGACGCTGCTGGCGGCGGTGGGGCTGGCCGTCTGCCTGGCGCGCTGGCGTGACGAACGATGCCGCCTGTTGGTGATCTTTACCGCTTTCTGGCTGCTGCTCTATTTTGGCCGACCGACCTGGGGGGTGCTGCTGGACCTGCTGCCCCTGAGCCGCGACCTGCACCTGCACCGCCTGATCGTGCCGGTGCACCTGGGGGCCATTGGCCTGGCCGGAGCAGGGCTGACCTGGCTGGTCGGGCAGGCCCTGAGCCGGCGGTGGAGGGGCTGGCTGGTCGTGGTCGGGCTGGTGATAGCCGGCCTGTTGGTCCCCGTCTATCGGGAACGGATCGAATATCTGATCACGAATGTCCACTGGATGCGGGAAACCCAGGCTGCCTTCCGGGCCGACGGCGGGCAGATAGATGCCCTTCTGGCCGACCTGAAGTCACGGCCCCCGGCGCGGGTCTATGCCGGCCGGGGGGCCAACTGGGGGCAGGGGTACAGGATCGGCAGCGTGCCGGTCTATGCCCTGCTGGCCGCCCACCAGATTGACAACCCCGGCTACCTGTACCATGCCCTGTCGCTCAACGCCGACGTGGAGGGCTACCTGGACGAGGCCCGGCCGGCGACCTTCAATCTGTTCAACCTGCGCTACGTCGTCGTCCCCGAAGGCCGGCCACCCCCGACCTTTGCCCGATTCCTGGCCGCCTATGGCCGCCATCGCCTGTACCAGGTGGACACGACCGGCTATTTCGACCTGGTGGATAGCGACGTGACCCTCTACGGCGACCGGGCGGAGTGGTTCCAGGCAGCCCGCGCCTGGCTGCAAAGCGACCTGGTGGAGGCCCGACAGCATCCAGCCATCCTCTTCGGACCCAAACCGGAGGGGGAGGGCCTGACCCTGCCCCTCAACGCCGTGCCGGCGTACCTGACCGGCCTGCCCCTGCCTCCACATGGGCCATGCGGCCAGATTCTGGGCGAACAGGTAGCGGGCAACCTCTACACCGTCGAGTTTGAGGCCGACCGCGCCTGCTGGCTGATGCTCAAGGCCACCTTCCACCCCCGCTGGCGGGCGACGTTGGATGGCCGGCCGGTCGCCACGCGGATGCTGGCCCCCAGCTTCCCCGGCCTGGCCGTCGAACCGGGGAGGCACCGGGCCGAGCTGCGCTACGAACCGCCGACGATGCGCCTCTGGCTGTTGTGCGCCGGGTTGGGGGGGCTGTTGTTGGCCGGGGTGATCGAGTGGCGGGTCAGAAGCAGGAGGCAGGAAGCAGAAAGCAGTGTAATCTCCAATCTCCAATCTCTAATCTCTAATCTCCAATCTCCAATCTCCAATCTCCAATCTCCAATCCCAGCCCTTCTCCTCTTTGCCCTCCTCGCCGGCCTGCCCCTGCTGCAGCTCAGGCAGATGACCGGCCATGACGCCCTGGAGTATCTGCCGCGCACCGCCGAGTTCTATCGTGGCCTGAGTGAAGGTCAGATCTTTCCCCGTTGGGCGCCCGACCTGTCGAGCGGGTACGGCCAGCCCTTCTTCCTGTTCAATCCCCCGGCCATCTATTATGTTGCCTCGGCATTCCATGCCCTGGGATACCCGATTGTCGCCTCACTCAATCTGGCTGCGCTGGCCCTGCTGGTTGTGGGCGGGATCGGGATGTATCTGTATGCCCGTGAGTTCTTTGGCCGGGCTGGCGGGTTGGCCGCNGGCGCAGCCTACCTCTTTGCCCCGTTCCTGCTGGTCAACCTGTATGTGCGCCAGGCGTTGGCTGACTATACGGCCATGGCCTTTCTCCCCTGGGCGTTGTGGGGTTTGTACCGTTATTCCGCACTCCGCCTTCCGCCTTCCGCCTTCCGCCTTCCGCCTTCCGCCTTCCGCATTCCGCCTTCCGCCTTCCGCCTTCCGCCTTCCGCATTCCTTCCGGTCGTCGCCGTCGGAGCCGTGGCCCTGCTGTTGCTGAGCAGCAACCCGGTGGCGCTGATCGCCTTGCCGGCGCTGGCGCTGTACGCGGCTTTCCTGGCCTGGCGAACCAGGTCGTGGTCGGTGTTGGGGCGNGGGGCGTGGGCCATCGGGCTGGGATTGGGGCTGGCCGCCTTTTTCTGGCTGCCCGCCCTGGTCGAGCGGGACTGGGTGCAAACCGGCCGCCTGCTGAGCGGCTACCTGAACTATCGCCATCACTTTGTCTACCTGCACCAACTCGTCTATTCGCCGTGGGGCTATGGGTTGTCGTGGCCGGGGCCGGAGGATGGCATGAGTTTTGGGCTGGGGCCGGTCCACCTGGNCCTGCTGATCACCTCCCTCTTGCTGGCCTGGAAGTCAGGCGGCCGGCTGCGCCGGGCGGAGGAAAGCTGGGGCCACTTCTGGTTCTTTGTCGTGCTGCTGGGGCTGACCGCCTTCCTGGTCACCGACAACTCGATCTGGCTGTGGGATGCGCTGCCGCTGCTGCAATACCTGGAGTTCCCGTGGCGTATCCTGGTACTGGCCACAGTGGCGACGGCCTTCCTCTGCGGCTTTCCCTTCCTGGCCGTGCCTGGAACCAGGCCGCGCCGCCGGCTGCTGGCCGCCGTGCTGGGTGGGCTGCTGCTGACCGGCCTGGGCCACGCCAGGCCGGAAGGCTATTCCAATACGACCGACGCCGAATATAGCCCGGCGGTCATCGCCACGACAGGGATCGAAGTGACCACCACGGGCGAGTATGAGCCGATCTGGGTCCAACAGCGGCCCCCGACGCCGGCCCCTTCCGACCGGCTGCTGCTCCTGGCCGGACAGGTGCGGGTGCTCAAGAGTCGGGTCACCGGCCACCGGCTTGAGTGGCTGATCGAGGCCGATGGGCCGGCCTACCTGCGGGCGGCGATCTCCTTCTATCCCGGCTGGCGGCTGACGGTGGATGGCCGGCCACGTCCCCTGACCGTCCAGAATCGGTATGGATTGATTGATTTCTCGCTGGAATCGGGCCTGCACCAGGTGGTGCTGGCCTTTGGCTCGACGCCGCTGCGCGGCTGGGCCGCGGCCCTGTCCGGGATGGCGCTGGTGCTGCTGGGGCTGACAGCATTCAGGGAGAGAGGTGCGGCCAAACGCCTTACTTGCGCACTGGCTTAAACATGGTATAATGGCCCCATGAATAGCGCCGGGGAACAGGGGCCATCTGGCTCCGGCGAGTGGTTGGAAGCCGGAGCGCGGCTCCTGTATTTCTAAAGCAGGNCACCTGGATGATTGAGCAAATACGTGTCAAGATTCAAGCAGGACAGTTCGAGTTCTCAAAGCATGCCGTTGATCAAAGTATCCTCCGCCAAATTAGCGTGCGCGAAGTGCGTGAGGCAATTGTCAATAGCGAGGTTATCGAGGACTATCCAGATGACAAGTATGGTCCGAGTTGCCTGGTGCTGGGTTTCACACAGGCGGGCAGACCGCTGCATGTTCAGTGCAGTTACCCCTCTCGCCCGTTGATCAAAATCATCACCCTGTACGAACCGGACCCGGCCCAATGGATTGATTTCAGGGTAAGGAGAAAAATGATATGAATGCATATCAATGGCCGGAAAATTTGGTAGAACAAAGAGTGACATACACCCTCGATCTGGATGGTCAGCTGATTGTTGTGGAGAATGTTCCTGCACGAGTCAATGTGGAAACAGGCGAGCAGTTGTTTTCGCCCGACACTGTGGAACACCTGCAAAAGCTGGTCTGGCAACAGGGTAGGCCGAAGCGTGTGATCCAGGTCCCTGTGTACGAGTATGCCTGAACCGGATGCATTTGAATCTCTCCTGCATGGCTTGCTGTGAGACCGGATGAGGGGGAAGGCGAGAGACGCCAGGTGGCGGTAGCTGGACCAGGGGGCATTTCAACTTTGAACTGGAAATCGGTCGCGGTTGCGGAGAGGAGCCTCCTGTGGCTGTCTTTCACCTGCCGGTGGGCCGGACACGGGAAACCAGGTACTCCCCTGGGCTGACGGCTTTCCAGGCGGGTGACTTGCGCGCTGCCCCAAACATGGTATAATGGCCCCATGAATAGCGCCGGGGAACAGGAGCCATCTGGCTCAAGCGGATGGCCGGGAGTTGGGGTACGGCTCCTGGCCACGCTTTTCTCTCTATTCTTGATCGTGGTCGTCAACCGCTGCACGGCGCCGGGTTGGAGGGCTGCACCTCCGACCGTCACCGGCCTGCCATCACCGACGGCGACAGCCCGGCTGCGGGTGGAGGTCCGCCCGGCCGGTGCAGCCGTGCGCGTGGACGGGTTGCGCTCCGGCCACACGCCGGTGACCCTGGACCTGCCTCCTGGCCGGCACGCCGTCCGTGTCGAGATGGAGGGGTATGCACCGCTGGAACAGACGGTGATCCTGGCTATCGGCGAGGAGGCTGCCCTGGGGGGCGATCTGCTCCCCCTGGCCTCACCCACCGTGCCGACGCCGACCGCAACCGTTCCTCCGCCGCGCCAGGAGTTGCCCCTGCCCGACCTGGTCGTCCGGTCTGTCAGGATCGAGTTAGAGACGGGCGGCGACTGCCACTATTCCTCCACCAACCTCGGCCTGGCTGTGGTGATCCAGAACGCCGGCCAGGCCGATGCCGGGCCGTTCGTGGTGGAGGCCAATGGCGTGCCGCGGCAGGTCGGTGAGGGACTGGTCGCCGGGCAGGAGGTTCGCCTCTGGTTCGAAGGCTATTCATTCGGCGGGGAAAACCGGGTGGCCGTGGATGTGACCTCCCAGGTCGGGGAGAGTGATGAGACAAATAACACCTTCTCGCAGAGAGTGCCTGTCCCGACATTGCCACCCACCTGCACACCCGTGCCCATCACTCCCCCCACCTCCACNCCNGTGCCCATCACTCCCCCCACCTCCACGCCCGTGCCCATCACTCCTCCCACCCCCCGGCCCCAGGCCGTGACGGTGCGCCAGGGGCAGGTCACGATCGCCACCTATCCCTATGCCCGGTTCATCACGCAGGGCTGGAACGAAACGTTCCACATGCCCTACGCCATCCTCGACCGGGCGGCCTATGACGCCTCCAGGCCGGTCCCGGTGGAGGTGACCTATCGCACTCTGGTTGTGGAGAACGAGTATCTGCAACTCACCTTCCTGCCCGAGGTGGGAGGGCGCCTCTATGAGGTGGTCTTCAAGCCCACCGGCCACCGGCAGACCTACCGCAATCCGGTGCTCAAGCCCGCCCCGTGGGGACCGGCGGAGCAGGGCTGGTGGCTGGCGGCGGGCGGCTTTGAGTGGTGCCTGCCGGTGGAGGAACATGGCTACGAATGGGGTGTGCCCTGGCAGATCGCCACCGACCAGGACGCCACAGGGGTGACCGTCACCCTGCGCGATAGCAAAGCTCGCGACCGGGTCCGGGCCATCATCGCCGTGCGCCTGGAGGCCGGAGCGGGTTATTTCACCCTCCGCCCCCGCCTGGAAAACCCCACCGCTGCGCCGCTGGCCGTCAAATATTGGACCAATGCCATGCTGGCTCCGGGCGGGCGGAATGCGCCCTCGGCGGACCTGCGNTTCGTCCTGCCCCAGGCCGTCACCGCCGTGACCGTCCACAGCCGGGGCGACGACCGGCTGCCCGAACCCAATCAGCGGTTGTCGTGGCCGCTCTTTGGCGACGTGGACCTGAGCCGCCTGGGCAACTGGAACCGCTGGCTGGGCTTTTTCGAGGACCCGGCCGTCGGCCACTTTATCGCCGTGTACGATGAGGGCTATGACGAGGGGATGGTCCGCATCTTTCCGCCGGAGGGAGCTCGCGGGGCCAAGCTGTTTGCCTTCGGCTGGAATGACCCCATTCCCGCCGACAACTGGACCGATGATGGTTCGAGCTATGTCGAGATCCACGGCGGCCCGGCTTCTACCTTCGCCGACAGCGTGACCCTGCCGGCCGGTGGCCACCTGCAATGGACCGAGACCTGGTATCCGGTGGCCGGCCTGGGCGGCCTGCGCTATGCCAACGAGGTGGCGGCGCTGAACCTGTCGGTGGCAGGCGAGCGGGTTCAGGTAGCCGCCATGACGACCCGCGCCTGGTCGGGCGTCGCCCTGCTGCTGCTGGACGGCCAGGAGCGCTGGCGGCAAGAGGTGTCGTTGCTGCCCGGCGAACCGTTCCGTCAGCTTCTCTCGTTCGACGGCGCGCTCCAGGGCAGCCGGTTGACCTTTCGCCTGGAAGCGCCCGACGGGACGGTCGTGGCCGAATACCGCACCGATCTTTGAGAAATGGCAAGACGGAAAAAGAAAGAGGAAGAGTGGATTCCGGTCCCCGCCCGGCTGCCTCCGCTCCAGGAGCTGGAGGTGCAGGAGGTCCAGGCGGCACGGCGCCGCCCTCGCACCTGGTTGTGGACGCTCATCGCCGCGCTGACGGTGGTCCTGCTGGTGGTCTATATACTGGTGCTGGGGGCACTGGGCATTTACGATGGTCTGAGGGACCGGGCGCTGGAAAACCGGCAGATTGCCCAGGAGCACTATACNTTGGGGGTGGGCTATCTGGCCCAGGGGAACTATGAACTGGCCATCGCCGAGTTCAAGCTGGCCCTGCGGCACGATTCGAGCCTGAGCGCGGCCCGCGCCCAATTGCGGGCTGCCGAGGANCTGGCCCGGGCGCAGAGCCGGCCCACCTCAGAAACGCGGCAGGACGCCGCCGCCCTGCTCTATCGGCAGGCGGTCGCCCATTATGAAAGCGGCAACCTGGAGCAGGCGGTAGCCGTGCTCGATGAACTGCGCGGGTTGGATGCCGGGTATCAGCGCCAGAATGTGGAAACCATGCTGAGCACAGCCCACTACCANCTGGGGCTGAACGCTGTGCGCCAGGACCGGCTGGATGAAGCCATCGGCCATTTTGAGCTGGTGTTGACCCTGAAACCGGGTGACGCGGCGGCGCAGGAGCAGATCAACCTGGCTCATCTGTACAAGGCTGCTCTGAGCTACTGGGGCCGCGACTGGGGGGCGACGGTCCAGGCTTTGAAGGGGCTTTACGCCCTGGCTCCCGGCTACAAGGATGTGCAGGCCCGCCTGCACGACGCCTATACCTTCTATGCCCAGACCTTCGCCGGGCAGGGGGACTGGTGTCGGGCGGCCAGCGAGTATGCGGCCGCNGTCCAGGTCCTGCCGTTGGAGACGACGGTAGACAGCCGGGACGATGCCGCTCTGCGCTGTCAGGCCACGGCCCAGGCGCCGACGCCCACAGCGACCCGCCGCGCCACGCCCACCGTCACCCGGCCGGCTGTGGGCGCCTCGCCGTCGGCGACACCGGCCGTCTACCAGGCCACCCCCACCCCCACCCCCCTCGCCCGGGCAGCCGGCAAAGGGCAGATTGCGTTCGCCAGCTACGACGCCAGCCGCCAGCGCTACGACCTCTACCTGGTGGACCTGGCGCAGGGAGAAGCCCGGTTGCTGTGGGAAAATGCCAGACAGCCGGCCATGGCTCCCGGCGGCAAGCGACTGGCCTTCCGGAACCTGGACCCACTTCACCTGGGGTTGAGCGTCCTGGACCTGCGCACCGGCCAGGTCAGTGAGCTGACCGCCCACGTGGAGGACTCGGTCCCGGCCTGGTCACCCGATGCGGATCAGATCCTCTTTGCCTCGGACAAGCATGGCGACCGCAAGTGGCGCATCTACGCCATCTCGCCCACCGACATCCGGGGTGAGGGGGAGGCGTGGGCCTTTGGCCAGATGCCGGCCTGGTCGCCCGACGGAAGCCAGATCGTCTACCACGGCTGCGATGAGCGAGGGGATAACTGTGGCCTGTGGGTCATGCAGGCCGGCGGCTTTCATCCGGCCCGCCTGACGGCCGATCCCGGTGACACCGCCCCGGCCTGGTCACCCGACGGCCGTCAGGTGGCTTTTATCTCCGCCCGGGCCGGAAACTGGGAACTGTACCTGATTGACGTGGCGACCGGCCGGGAGACACGGCTGACCGACCACCCGGCTGCCGACGTGGCTCCCACCTGGTCGCCGGACGGGGGGCAACTGGCCTTCCTCTCCAATCGTGAGGGGGCATGGGCGGTGTATCTCCTCCAACTCCGCTCAGGTCAGGTGCAGAAGGTCCTGGCTACCGGTGATGCCTATCCAGACCCGGTGAGTGAGCGGCTGTCGTGGGTGCCATGAAACGGCCGGTGACCAGGGACGAACGACAGGAGGGAGCAGATGCGGGTTGTCATTACGGGACATAAGGGACAGTTGGGCCNGGCATTGCAGACGGCCCTGGCCGGCGAGGAACTCTTCGGCCTTGACCTGCCAGAGCACGACATTGCCGATCCGGCTATCGTGAGCAGGGTGGCCGGGTTGCAACCTGAGCTGGTCATCCACACCGCCGCCATGACCGACGTGGATGGTTGCGAGCGGGATCCGGAGCGGGCTTTTCGGATCAACGTCCTGGGCACGCACAACATCGCCCTGGCCTGCGGGCGTTGCGGCGCGGCTATGGTCCACATCAGCACCAACGATGTGTTCGATGGACGGCTGGGCCGGCCCTACTACGAGTGGGACACCCCCACCCCCCGCAGCACNTACGCCCGCTCCAAGGCCGCCGCCGAGTTCTATGTGCGCAGTCTGCTCCACCGTTTCTACATTGTGCGCACCGCCTGGCTCTACGCCCGGCAGGGCCGGAACTTTGTCACGAAAATCATCGCGGCTGCCGATGAGCGAGGGGCGCTGCGCGTGGTCACCGATGAGGTGAGCAGCCCGACCTACGCCCCCGACCTGGCCGCCGCCATCGCCCGGCTCATCCGCACCGGGCATTACGGCATCTTTCACTTCACCAACAGCGGCTTTTGCTCCCGCTATGAGTGGGCGTGCGCCATCCTGGAGATGGCCGGCCGGGGGCATGTGCCGGTCGAGCCGATCACCAGCCAGCAGTGGGAACGCCCTGCCCCACCCCCCTTGTACACCCCTCTGCAGAACCTGACCGGCGCGGCGTTGGGCATCACCCTCCGCCCCTGGCAGGAAGCGCTGCGGGACTATTTTGCGCGTGGGTAGCCCTCTGGCCTCCGTGGTCATCCCCAACTGGAACGGCGCTCACCACCTGCCTGCCTGTCTGGAGGCGCTGCGGGCGCAGACCTGCTCCGACCTGGAGGTGATCCTGGTGGACAACGCCTCGACCGACGGTTCGGTGGCGTTGGTGGCAGAGCGGTATCCTGAGGTGCGGTTGCTGGTCCTGGGGCGCAACCTGGGGTTGACCGGCGGCAACAATGCCGGGTTTCGTGCTGCCCGGGGCGACATTCTCATCTCCCTCAACAACGATACCCAGGCCGATCCNCGTTTCGTCGAGGCGTTGGTGACAGCCTTGCAGGCGCATCCCGAGGCCGGGATGGCGGCGGCCAAGATCCGGCTCTTTGACCGGCGTGACCTCCTCCACTCGGC
>JGI24187J35170_1000805_pt1 | contig 14190 bp, 9 predicted proteins | sample YNPBryBLVA2012_FD_35170 | JGI IMG/M metagenome (IMG submission 35170)
AGCCTTGCGACCAGGCGCAAGCCCCTGAACCAAAGCCAAAGTCTTGTGATTCAATGCCGTTTTTCAACGAATCGCTTCTGGTTGCACAAAAGTTGGGCTAGCGTCGAGTTGGTCTCTGGTGAGAAAACTGTCCACGCCCACGCATAGGCCACGAATTTGGTGGGCAATCACCAGTTGGACCTTTGTTGGCATCGCCTGCTGATGGGGTATAATCGAAATATCACTGGCGGCGCGGCAGGAAACGCACAAGCAGACCCTTTTCGCCATTTGCCGACGACTGATATGGTAGCCTGGGCTGCTGACCGTTTGCAGGAGAGAGGTATTTGGAGGCGAAGCCAGGCCAGTTGATCAGTGGACGCCGGGGTTGTCAGACGCCCTGGCTGCCGGAACGAGCGTGACCCACGGGTGACCGAAAGAGGNGAGAGAGCGATGAACGATAAAGATGCCATGACGCCCGCCGCCGCCGAGAAAAAGGCGCGCAAACCCTACCAGCCGCCCCTGGCCGTGAAACTGGGCGAATTGGCCAGAGGAGAAGGAAATTGTTCTACCGGAAGTTCACCAACTTGTAGCGTAGGTGCGACGGTGCTTGATGACTGTACTGGGGGCGGGCTCGCGAACACAGGCACATGTAGATCAGGGACTCTGGCTTCGTCCTAAGGCAGCTTGCAGCAACACGAATGGCCGCCCGGGCGCCAGGTTTCCGAGAAGCGCCAGCCAAATGCCGCCGGCTAGGACACCATCCCGAAGGTCTTCTAAACCTTCGGGACGGTTCTTCTCATTTTTGGATGATACCTTGCGAGCCGCACTTTGGCGAAGCCATCCTCCTCCCTATGAGGGGGTGGCTTTGTCGCCGGGAGTGCGCTCCTCTCCATGACCCAAGCAATTGCCATTTGCTGGTGGGGGACAACGTTAGCGCCTAACGCGGAAACATGCCATGGGGGCTATCGAGTTCTGGCTTTGGATTAGCGGCAGACCCGCTGGCGACGATAAGGGAACGGAGCGCTGAGCGACGCCACAGCCGGCGGCGCCAAAAGCGGGGGGCAAACGCCGCGGGGTCTTAGCCGCGGCGGCTTTGACCCTGGCGATTGGCATCCCCTCTCTCATGGCCCATGACGCGACCCCTTTTGCTTTGGATGAGCGACAAAAGGATTGATGTTCGACAATCCCTTTGTAAGGGAGCCGGACGAGGCGGTTCGTCGAGAATCTGTTTTCCTGACTTCGTAATTTCTCTCTGCAATCGGTTGTTCAATCTGAGGAGGTCTTTTATGTCACCTAAAATCGGTCGTTTCATCCGCAGTAAATGGGGGGTGATCATCCTTGTCAACCTGCTCATCGTTTTCGTCGAGCTGGCGGTGGTGGGGCAGGCGCTGGGCTGGTGGGAGGCGCTGGGTCTCACCGGCACGGCGGGCATCCCGGCTGCCTCTTACCCCGCCCCCCCCGGTGGTTACACCTGCCTGCCCACCTGTTCCGAGACCGACGGCAAGTTCCTGCATATCTCCAATGCCGGTATGGCCACCTTTGCCGGCGAGAAGGTGGTGGCCTGGGTGCGCGTGCCGGGCGATTACACCTCGTTCAAGTTGGAAATCTTCGATGGCGACTCGGGTAAGGACAACGCCGGCAACTTGAATTGGAGGGACGGTAACTGGGACGAAAATACTACCGAAGCCACCTACACGCTCTACGCCGACCCCTTGATGGATGGCTCGGGCATGCAAATCGTCGGCCAATGGGGCGGTAACACCGACAATATGCCCAACAACGCCTGGTTCACCATCGAACAAAACGTGATTGCCGAAGCACAAGGCCCCAGCAGCCATTACTTCTACCGTCTGGAGGTGACCCAGCCCATCGAGAGCAGGGGCGGCAACACTTTCAAACTGCGCTCCAACGCTTACCTGAGCATGGGACGCTCCGATTTGACCGGCACGAGCATTGCCTTGATGGGGATGGTGGCGACCCCCCTTGATGTGCCAATTCTGTACCCGCAATTTGCAGGCGATTATAACAATCCGGGGCCGTCCAACTATTCGGGCGATTGGGCGTTGTCATTTTACGTCCCGGACGACCAACAGACGCTGTGTTTCTGGGATGGCGATTTCGATCGCGGCTCCTCTCCGACGGTAGATCAGGATACCGACGATGCCAATACTATTGGCAAACCAGAATTTGCCACGGCTTTTGCGGTGGATGAGCGCGCTGGCCTGAAAGGGGTGCCAGCGGATGACGCACCCTATCCGCTGACGCGCCGCTCGCCAGCTGTCAAATACGAGATCATCGCTCCAGACGGCGCCACCCTCTATTCGAACGATGAACCCTCCGGCACCGAGGAGTGGGAAAAATTTGTCATCAGCAGCGACACGACGGCGGAGGCCGACCTGAACATAGACAGTTTGCAGGCAGGCTTCCACGTGGTGCATGTCCAGGGTCTCGATCTGCACAATCTGGTCTTTTTCCGCGTCAATTTCGATGTTTGCGACCCAGTGGCGGGCTGCGGGCCGCCGCCGTGGACGGGTGGCCACTGCGCTTTGCCTGTTTCCTACTGGCTGCGCAACGTTGAGCGTGTGCTCATTAAGAACAAGACAACCAACGTGCAGGAGACGCGCCAATCCCTCGAGTGGGCGCTGCGCAACACGGCTCTGGCCTCGCCCATCCTGCGCAGCGGCATCAACGTCAACGCCCCGGCAGCTATTGCCGACCCCAACCGCCTGAGCGATCAGGAAGCTTATAACATCCTGCGCAAGGCTAACGGCAACAGCCTGATGGATAAGACCCTCATGCAACTGCTGGCGGCCTGGATGAATGTCGCCTCGGGCAAGGTGGGGCCAGACATCAAGATTCACATGAACATGCCCAGCGGCCCGTTCGAAGGCACGGTGCTGGAAGCTCTGCGTCAGGCGGAGACCATCATTCTCGACGGCGGTGACCTGGCGCGCGCCCGCGACCTGGCGCTGGGCATCAACAATGGCGGCACACTCGCTCTCTACGAGGAGATGGTCCTGCCGCCTGCCCTGCCTGCTGCTCCCACCTATGTGCCTGAGCCGCCGCCCGACCCGGCCACCTGCGGGGCGCGGGTCAACACCTACGGCATCGAAAGCCCCACCAATAACCCCTTCTATGGCATCAAGTTCGAGTATCAGTCGGGCACGGAAATCCGCGATGGCAATTACGACCTGTTTACGATTGTCCTGCCTGCTGACGTGGTCAATGGCCTGACCGCTATCCCGCTGGAGGCCAAAGCTGCCACCGAAGTGGGGCAGGTGACGGTGGAGGGCTGCCAGTTCAACAGTGCGCTGCCCTGTGGCGACCCGCTCTTCGACGGCGCCCACAACTTCGCTTTCCAATTCACGGGCGCCACCGATAACGGCGATGGCACCTACACGTTGAGCTTCACGGTTCAGGTGATGATCGCTAACGCCTTGAGCCACGTCACCATCGGTCTGCCCGATGGCGTGATCCCCAGCAGCCCCAGCGGCACCTACCAGAGCCAGGTTTGCCCCACGCCCTGAGCTTTGAGCAGCCAATGCAAAGAATTCTCCCCCACCAGAGTGGGGGAGAATTCGATTCTATCAGGCGGTCACCAGCGTACCGACGGGTTCACCAAACAACGCTCGGCGCAGGTCGTCGGGCGCCCACAGATTGAGCACCAGGATGGGCAGGTTGTTCTCCATGCAGAGGGTGACGGCGGTGCTGTCCATCACTTCCAGGCGGCGGTTCATCGTTTCCAGGTAGGTGAGACGTGCAAATTTGACCGCCTCGGCGTGCTTCAGCGGGTCGCAGTCGTACACCCCATCCACCTTGGTCGCTTTGATGAGCACATCGGCGCCGATTTCCACCGCCCGCAGGGCAGCGGCTGTATCGGTGGAGAAGTGGGGGTTGCCGGTGCCGCCGCCAAAGATGACCACGCGCCCCTTCTCCAGGTGGCGGATCGCCCGCCGGCGGATGTACGGCTCGGCTACGGCTTGCATCTGGATGGACGATTGCACGCGGGTCACCAAGCCGCGCCGTTCCATGGCATCCATCAGCGCCAGAGCATTCATCACTGTGGCCAGCATGCCCATGTAATCGGCGGTGGCGCGGTCCATGCCGCGCTCGAGGCCGATCTTGCCGCGCCACAGGTTGCCGGCCCCAATCACGATGGCCACGTCCACCCCCAGTTCACGCACCTCCTTCACCCGCACGGCCAGTTGTTCAGCCTCCTGCGGGTCAATGCCAAAGCCCTGCGGCCCGGCCAGCGCCTCCCCGCTGATTTTGAGCAGGATACGGCGATACCTCAGTTCATTTGCCATAAACGTCTCCTTGTCACCTAGCGTAAAAAAGGCCAACCGGATGGTTGGCCTTTGCGTCTCTCATTCTGCGGTGCTTTGTCCCAATTCCCAACGGGCAAAGCGCCGCACGACGATGTTCTCGCCGGTGGCGACCAGCGTTTGCTGGAGCAGGCTCTCGACGGTGACGGACTCGTCGCGGATGTAGGGTTGGCGCAGCAGGCACACCTCGTTCTTGAAGGCTTCCAGCCGCCCGGCGACAATCTTGTCTACCACGGCAGCCGGCTTGCCCTCTTCGAGGGCGCGGGCGCGGGCAATTTGCGCCTCGTGCTCCAGCACCTCGGCAGGGATGTCCTCGGCGCGGATGTAGCGCGGGGCGGCGGCGGCAATTTGCAGCGCCAGCTCGTGAGCGAATTTGCGGAAGGCCTCCGAGCGGCCAACGAAGTCGGTCTCACAATTGACCTCCACCATCACGCCCACGCGGCCGTTGCCGTGCGAGTACAGTTCCACAACGCCTTGTGATGCCTGGCGTTCGGCGCGCTTGGCGGCTTTGGCCAGCCCTTTCTCGCGCAGGTAATCTACCGCTTTCTTGTAATCGCCGTTGGCCTGTTCCAGCGCCTTACGGCAGTCGAGCACACCCGCCCCGGTGGCTTCGCGCAATTCTTTGATTTGTTCTGTGGTGATCGTCATAAGGTTGTCCTCATTCAGCTTTAGGCAGCTTTAGGCCTCAGGCATTTCTTCGTCCAAATCTTCTTCATCGTCCGCTTCTTCCGAGTCGTACTCGTCCGCCTCTTCCCAGTCTTCTTCGTCTTCCAGCTCGTCTACATCGGTATCGAGTTCGTCGGCTACCAGGACAGCTTCGCGCGGGCCTAGCTTGGCCAGCGTGGCAGCGCCCAACAGGTCTTCATCGGCCAGTTCAGGCTCTTCGACTGGCAGACTCAGCTTGGCAGGCGGCAATTCTTCAGGCTCGATATCCTTGCGCAAGGCCTTGCCCTCGACGGCGGCGTCGGCAATCTTGCCCACAATCAGCTTGATGGCGCGAATGGCGTCATCGTTGGAAGGGATGACGTAATCCACGTTGCGCGGGTCGCAATTGGTATCCACCATGGCGATGACGGGGATTTTGAGCAGGTTGGCTTCGTGGATGGCAGTGGCTTCGCGGTGGACATCTACGACAAAGAGCAGGTTAGGCAGGCGCACCATGTCGCGCACGCCGCCCAGCAGCACCTCCAGCCGCTCGATTTCGCGGGTGATGATGAGGGCTTCTTTTTTGGTGATGCGGCCAAAATCGCCGCTATCGCGCATCCGTTCCATGCGCTCCAGCTCATTGATGCGCTGGCGGATGGTGCGCCAGTTGGTGAGCATCCCGCCCAGCCAGCGGTTGGTGACGTAGGGCATGCCGGCGCGGATGGCTTCGTTTTGGATGGTCTCCTGCGCCTGGCGTTTGGTGCCGACGAATAACACCCGCCCGCCGCTGGCGACGGTGTCGCGCACCAGGGCGTAGGCCTGTTCCAGCGCTTTGGCCGTCTTCTGTAGGTCAATGATGTGAATGCTGTTGCGTTCGGTGAAGATGTAAGGCTTCATGGCCGGGTGCCACTTGTGGGTGCGATGACCAAAGTGGACGCCGCTTTCCAGTAAAGCCTTCATGGAAATAACGGACATACAAACTCCTTTGCGTTCGTCCGCCGCCTCCGTGTTCCCGCACAAGGCCGGAGTTGTCCGCAACCCCGGCACGCCTTGGCGGCGCTCGACGCCTGTCGAGGCAGAGGCGTGTGAGATAGGTGGGATGTTGCCCCCACCGGGCAGGATAGGCGTCGCCGTCTGGCGGCGACAGCGCCGCCGAGTATACCACGAGCGGCGCGCTTCGTCTAGCGGCGCGGCGGGGGTTCCCCGCCTCAACACATGAAAGTCGGCTGGAAGCCGACTCCAGGTGCCAGCGGCCAGACAGAGTCCGTTTGAGCGGACTTCCACGAACTTAGCAGGGGCTTTAGCCCCGGCGGCTCTTTCATAAACCCACGGCAGGTTGACGGTGAGTTGCCAAACGCTCTCGATTTCGCCCGGCTATGGCGCAGCCCCTGGCTGAAGCGCTCAGTTCAACAGGCAGTTGTCAATCAGACGGGTTTTGCCCACGTACACGGCCAGTGAGAGCAAGGCGCCACTCACCGTGCCGTGGAGTTCCTGCAGGCTGTCTGGGTCGGCGCAGGAGACGTATTGCGGCCGCGCCAGCGGCTCGCTGGCCAGCGTCTCGGCCATGACCTGGCGCAGACGGTCGGCGTCACGCTCACCGGCTGCAAAGGCGGCCTCGGCTGCCGACAATGCCTTCCAGAGCACGGTGGCGGCGCGCCGCTCCTCTGGGTTGAGGTAGGTGTTGCGGCTGGACATGGCCAGCCCGTCTGGCTCACGCACGGTTGGGCAGACGACGATCTCGATGGGGAAATTCAAATCGGCTGTCATGCGCCGGATGACGGCCGCTTGCTGGGCATCTTTCTGCCCGAAGTACGCTCTTTGCGGCTGGACGGCGTTGAACAGTTTGGTCACGACGGTGGTCACGCCGCGAAAGTGCCCCGGACGCATGGCGCCTTCCAGCGGGCGGGTGAGTTCCTCCACGGTCACCCACGTCTGGAAACCGGGGGGGTACATGACTTCTGCACTTGGCGTCCAGACCAGGTTCACTCCCTCCGGCTCGAGCAGCGCCAAGTCGCGCTGCAGGTCGCGCGGGTAAGCGGCCAGGTCCTCCTGCGGGCCGAACTGTGTCGGATTGACGAAGATGCTGACCACCACGCTGGCGCATTCGGCGCGGGCGCGGCGGACGAGAGCGATATGTCCCTCGTGCAGGTAGCCCATGGTGGGAACGAAGCCGAGCGGGGCCGGTAAGCCCGCACGGGCGGCGCGCAGTTCGGGAAGGGTGACGACGGTTTGCATAGGGGCCTCCAATTGCATGTGTGGCGTAGGGGGCGAGGGCCGGCGGGGCAGCTTTGGCGGCTTGGCTCTCTCCCTTAGGGTTTCTCCTGAGCGGTTTGTTTGGCGCCTGCCAGCGCTTTGACCAGTTGCCACAAGGTGCGGTGGATGGGGGTGGGAACTCCGGCCTGCTCAGCGGCGCGCACAATAGCGCCGTTGATGGCATCTACCTCGGTGGGCGCGCCTCGTTCTACATCTTGCAGCATCGAGGAGCGGTTGCTGGCCGTGTTGCGGGCGACCGTCTCGGCGGCGATAGCGGCGTCGGGATAGGGGAGGGTGACGCCGCGGGCTACTGCCACGCCTGCGGCCTCACGTGCTGCGCTGACCAGCAAGGCACGCGCAGCCGGGCGTGTCAACAATTCACCGTTGGGCACGCGCAGCAAGGCGCTGAGCGGGTTGATGGCGGCGTTGATCACCAATTTGCCCCAAACCAGGCCGGTCACGTCGCTGCTGCTTTCGATGGCGAAACCCGCCGCACTCAGCCGGTCGGCCAGGGGTTTGATGCGGGCGTGAACCCCAAGCGTGAGAGGCAGCGCCGTTTGGCGGCCATCCCCGGCCAGGCGGGCCACCGCGGGGGCGATCAGGGTTACGCCAGCGGTGGTCACGCCTAGCGCCACCCGCGCCGCACCCAGGTAACGCGCCAGCGTTTCACGGTTGCCCATGCCGTTTTGCAAGGTGAGCGCCAGCCCATCAGCGGGCAAGCAGTGCGCCAGTTGGCGGGCAGCGTGCCCGGTCTGCCAAGATTTGACCAACACGAGCGCAAATTGCACGCCAACGCACTCATTGGCTTGTCGCGCCACTTGCACCGCATAGCTTCGCCGGCGGCCATCCGCTTCGATCAGCGTCACGCCGTCGCGCGCCAGGGCATCCAGCCCGGCTGGCCAGCTCGCCAGCATCACGACGGGGAAACCGGCTGCCGATAGGCGGGCGGCGAACAGGCAAGCCATTGCCCCGCTCCCGACGATCAGCGTGGTTTCAGCAGGGGTAGCGGCCACAGCGCGCCTCACAGCCCCAACGAGGCGGTGACGCGGCGAATAGCCGCCGGGCTGAGATGCTGGCCGCTGCTCTCCAGGAATTGTTCCCATTCGCGGTCAGCCATTTCGGTGCTGTGCTCCGCCGCAGGAAAGGTGTGCGCTTCCACGTCGGCTTTGTAGTTGCTGAAAGCCTGCAACAGGATGGCGTTTAGATCGGCGTAGCGCTTGACGAATTTGGGGGCGCGCTCGAACAGCCCCAGCACATCGTGGCTCACCAGCACCTGACCGTCGCAGCCCACGCCGGCGCCAATGCCGATGGTGGGGATGTCGAGCTGTTGGGAGAGGAAGGCTGCCACTCGCGCCGGGACGGATTCCAGCACCAGGCTGAAACAGCCTGCTTCTTGTAGCAGGAGGGCGTCTTCGAGCAGGCGGCGGGCGGCCTCGGCTGTGCGCGCCTGCGGGCGGAAGCCTCCCAACAGGTTGACGGATTGCGGCATCAGGCCGAGGTGACCCATCACCGGGATGCCGGCGCTCACGATGGCATGGATCGCCTCCAGGCGTTCCCGCCCGCCCTCCAGCTTGACGGCGTCCATGCCGCCTTCTTGCAGGAATCTGCCGGCGTTGCGCACAGCCTCGGCGGTCGAAACCTGATAGGACATGAAGGGCATGTCGCCGATCAGCAGGGGGTAACGCGCCCCGCGGGCGACGGCTTTGCAATGGTGGAGCATATCCTCCATCGTCACCGGCAGGGTGTTGGCATAGCCGAGGACGACCATGCCAAGCGAGTCACCGACCAGGATGGCATCTATGCCGGCGCGCTCGATGGCCTGGGCGGTGGGGAAATCGTAGGCGGTGAGCATGGTGATCGCCTCGCCGCGCTCTTTTTTGGCGCGCAAGACCGCCGTGGTGACTTTCTTGCGCCCCGTGGATTGGCTAGAAGTATCGGGGGGTGTGGTTGTCATGGTTCCCTCCTTCAGGGTAGGGGCCAAAGGGTGAGAAGGTGATTGGATGTGTGGATGACATGCGCCGTCTCGCTCGAGGATGCAAGCGGCAACCGTATTATCCTCGTAAAGGGGTAAAATGGCAAGTGCCTTTTGCCTGGATGCGAAGGAAACGCCTCGATGGCGCGCCGACGGCTTTGCCTGGAGCGTTTTTCGAGCCAATTTTGAACCTTTTCAGAACCTGGGACGACTAAAACATCATCCACATCTCTTGCAATTGTATAGAGTATGGCCTCCAGCCATAACCCCACTTTCGCCCAACCGCGCAAATCTCAAGTAGTTGTTTTTGAATCCCAAAAACACCATTCAGGAGATGACAAAATGCCCAAAGTTCTCAAGCCTTTTATTATTTTGGCTCTTCTTTTGCAACTTGCGTTGCCTGTCTTGGCCGATGGCAACCTGCAGACGAGCCACGCCGCGCCGTTCTTTTCAGAGGATGAGTCGCCCTATGTGATTCACTTGCTCAACGGCGCACTCGATCCCGCCCCCGGCCTGGAAGCTGAAACCCGCCAGGCGTTGATCGCACAGGGGACGGCAGCTCTCTCTCGAGGGTTGAGCAAAATCCACGTTCTGTTGCAATTGTTCGAGATTCCTACCGATGTCCAGCGCGAGGCTTTGGCCCAGGCAGGGGTGGAATTGCATGATTACATTCCCCATTTGGCGTGGATCGCGGCGGTGCCTGCCGATCATCCTGAGCGTGTGGCCGACTTGGAGCTGGTGCGCTGGATGGGCCTGTGGAACGCTGAGGCCAAACTGCATCCGAACATCCGCATGGGCCAATGGGGGGAATGGGCTGTTCATCCTGAAGCCAATATGGTGATGATTATCCTGCAACTTCATCACGATGTGCCTCTGGAGAAGGGCAGCAGCCTGGCCGAAAAGTATGGCGGGGTTGCTTTGCCGCCGATCGAAGGCATTCACGGCATGACGGTCTGGCTTCCACCAGAGAATGTGCCGGCTCTCGCTAAGGAGGAAGAAGTTTTGTGGATCGAGGAGGGGCCGGCGCCTCTGTCTCCGAACAACGATGGCGTGCTCACCACCATGCAGGTTACCCCTCTCTATAGCGCGCCCTATAACCTCAACGGCAGCGGGGTGCGCGTCTTTGTCTTCGACGGCGGAACGGTACGCACCACGCACAATACCTTCAACCCGGGCAGCCGCGTCACCATGATAGACGATGCCGCCGACGTTCAGGATCACCCCACGCATGTGGCCGGAACGGTGGCAGGCGATGGCGATGGTGGACGGGCGCAAGGCGTTGCGCCCGCAGCCACCATCCTCTCGGCAGAATACGAGCAAACCGGCGGCACAATGCTCTTTTGGGATAACGCTGGCGATATCCAGGCCGATTATGCCAATGCCCGTAATAATTACAACGCTGATTTCGGCACCAATTCGATCGGCAGTAACACCGCCGCTAATGGCTACAACTGCGCCCGCGAAGGCGATTACGGCGTCAGCTCGAACATGTTGGACGGCATCGTCCGCGGCGACAACGCCGCCGTAGGCAGCGCGGTGTTGATGACCTGGGCTAACGGCAACGAACGCACCGGCAGCAGCCCTCGTGGCCGCTGTGGCTCCAATTACCTGACCACCGCGCCGCCCTCTTGCGCCAAGAACCCAATCCATATCGGGGCTATCAACTCCGATTACGACTCGATGACGAGTTTCAGCAGTTGGGGGCCCTGCGATGATGGCCGTATGAAACCGATTGTCTCGGCGCCGGGCTGTGAGCTGGGCCGCGCCAGCGGTGAAAGTTTTATTTATTCGTCGCTCTCCACCAACGATAGCGCCTACGGCGGTTCGGGCTGGTGCGGAACCTCCATGGCGACGCCGGCTGTGGCCGGGGTGGTAGCCTTGATGATTCAGGATTGGCGCGCCCTGGGCTACGGCGGGGCCAATGACCGCCCCTTGCCTGCTCTGGTCAAGGCGTGGCTGATGCATACCGCCCGCGATTTGGGGCAAGACGGCCCCGATTACATCTACGGCTACGGCGAGGTGGATGCCAAAGCCGCAGTAGACCTCATCCGTAGCGGCACGCCTTTTGGCACGAGCGGCCCCGACAATTGGGGCAGCGACTCGATCAGCAACGAGCAGACCGATACCTTCTCGGTTTACGTCCCCGCCGATATGGCCGAGTTCAAAGTCAGCCTGGCATGGGACGATTATGCTGCCCCAGCCTTCTCTAGCGTGGCGCTCATCAATAACCTCAACCTTGAACTGGTCGCTCCCGATAGCACGATTTACCGCCCGTGGGTGCTGAATGCCAGCAGCCCTTACCTGCCGGCCACGACGGGAGTCAATACGGTGGATAATCAGGAGCAGGTTGTGGTGACCAACCCCATGGCCGGCACGTGGACCATCCGTGTGGTGGGCGCGGCGGTGCCTAACGGCCCGCAGAGCTATGCCCTCGTCTCGACCATGCGTTATCCTATCGTGGATAACACCACTTGCGCCGAGCTTCTCAGCAATGGCGGCTTCGAAACGGCCAGCGACTGGACGCTGAGCGGCGCGACGCGTGACAACAGCCGCGCTTACAGCGGTACATATTCCCTGAAACTGGGAGGCGCTACCAGCACCAATCATAGCGCTTATCAGCAAGTTACCATCCCCTCGGGGGTGGCGCGCGCCGAGCTGTCTTTTTGGTGGTATATGACCACCAATGAGGGTCCCTATGGCCATAGCTGGGATTATTTCTATGCCGAAGTGCGTAACACCAGCGATACCGTGCTGGCAACTTTCGACTATCGTTCCGATGGCTGGCAGAGCGGGCAGTGGATGAAATCTGAGAATATGGACCTGACCCCTTGGGCCGGCCAAACCGTGCGTGTTTATTTCTACGCCACCAATGACTCTTCGTATTCCACCACTTTCTGGGTGGACGATGTCAGCCTGGTGACTTGCGCACCCACCTCCAATGTTTGGTGGATTGGCAAAACTACCTCGTGGAACAGCAGCCCCAACTGGAGCAATGGCAGCGGCCCGACTTGCACCAAGAACCTCATCATTCCCTCCACACCCGCCGGCGGCAACTACCCCACGCTGGACATCAATGCCGAAGTCAAGGATTTCACTCTGCAGACCGGGGCGATCATGAACATGGCGGCCCACACCTTGGGAGTGTGCGGTAATTGGAGTGTGCAGGGCACCGGCCAGTTCAACGGCACTGGCGGCACAGTCGTTTTCAAGGGCAGCAGCGCGCAAACCATCTCTATGTTGGCGGGCAGCAACGGCTACTTCTACCACCTGCAAATCGGCGATGGCAGCACCACCCAAACGGTCAGCCCCAACACCAACCTGGATATCAACGGCAATCTGAACATCATGACGGGGGCAACCCTCAACGGCGGTAGCTACAATCACCAACTCGCCGGTTCTTGGACGCGCAGCGGCACCTTCAACGCTGCTACCGGCAGCATTGCCTTCGACGGCAGCGGTACCCCAACCATCAACGGCGATACAGCTTTCTACAACATCACCGTCGGCAGCGGCGTCACCCTGACCACCTCGGCTAACGTCACCGTGGGCGGCGTCCTCACCAACAACGGCTGGACCAAGGAGACGAAAGCCATTGGGTCTGGTAGCACTTCCTATGGCCTGGCGCAAGTGACCGTCAATGTGACCACGCTGGGCAGTCTGAGCAGCCTGGAGATTATCCGCCGTGACCAGAACCATCCCCAAGCCACCGGCAGCCCCGGCAACAGCGGTATCGCCACCGGTAAATGGTGGCGGCTTACCCCCAATGCGGGTGCCAGCGGCTTCACCGTCAACCTGACCCTGCCTCATAACAGTCTCACCGATCCCAAGGTGTGCAAATGGCCTGGCGGCCTGGGCGGTTCAGGGTGGGATTGCGACCGCAACGGCTATGATGCCAGCACCGTTTGGCGCAACGGTATTGGCTCGTTCTCAGATTGGGCGGTGGGGCAGCATGTCGGCCCAACGGCAATTTACCTGCGCTCTTTGGCGGCCTCTTCTGCTGGCAGGGGGTGGCTGCCGGTAGGCCTGCTCGCCCTGGCGCTCGGCGGCTTGTTGGTCATCGCCTGGCGCCGCTGCAGTTAGCAGCCTGTAGCGCACACGAAACAAAAAGAGCGGAGATGATCCGCTCTTTTTGTTGTTCAATGCGGGTTGGTTATGCCGTAGTGGTTGTAAAGCGACAGCACCTTGTCGGCGTAATCGTAGCCCACGTCCATAGGCCCGTAGGCGCGCAATGCCTCGCGCACACTGCCTAACCGCGTCACCAAAGCAGCCAGCATGCGTGTCCCGTAGGCCACGTTGTATTCGGCGTCTTGTAATTCCTCGATGGTGGGACGGCTGGCAAAACACGGCTTGCCGTTACAGCGAAAGGCAGCGGCGAGGCCATCGCGTGGCATAACCTGCATCAGCCCCACCGCTCCGCTGTGTGAATACGCCAGCGGGTCGCCGCCGCTCTCCTGCAGAATCACTGCGGCGATCAAATCGGGCGGCAGACCTGCATGCCTGGCCGAGGAGGTGATCAGCTCACACCAACGCAGGATTTCATCCGGGAAACGTCCGCTTACCTGGCATTCAGCCTCGACGGCTGATGCCGCAGCGGGGAAGACCGCAGCGGCCTGTAACCCCGCCGAGGCAGCCTGGTTCAGCGGGGCGACCCCCGCCGTGGCGGTGAAGCCCAACAGCGCCACCGCCAGACTGCCTAAAATTGCTCCCCGCAGGACTAAAACGGGCCCGATGTTCATGCTCGACCTCCGTGAGTGGCCAGTAAATAGCACATATGTTCTATTTCGTCAAGACCCTGGCTTGGGTGATTGCCCACATGTCCTGCCGCCGGAGCTAATGAAGTTTAACAAAATAATCTGGTAACTTTCTCTCCGCATCCGGCGTGGGTCCCCCGCCTCAGCACATAAAAGTCGGCTGAAAGCCGACTCCGCGCCCCCGTAGGTCAGGCTTTATGGAGTTTAACAAAATAATCTGGCAACTTTCTCTCCGCATCCGGCGGGGGGATCAATCCCCCGCCTC
>JGI24187J35170_1000817_pt1 | contig 14093 bp, 12 predicted proteins | sample YNPBryBLVA2012_FD_35170 | JGI IMG/M metagenome (IMG submission 35170)
TCCCCATCCACGAGAAACGCTCTAATCCAGATACCCCTGCAGGCGCGCTCCCACGCTAGGATGGCGCAGGCGGCGCAGCGCCTCGGCCTCGATCTGGCGGGTGCGTTCGCGGGTGATGCCGAAGGCGACCCCGACCTCTTCGAGGGTGCGGCGCTGGCCATCAATCAACCCGTAGCGCAACTGCAAGATCTTGCGCTCGCGTTCCGGGAGATCGTTGAGCGCGGCATTCAACTCGGCGTGGAGCATATTCGCCGCCGCGATCTCCATGGGCGTCTCCTGATTCTCATCGGTGAGCAGTTCGCCGACGCGGCCCTCACTCTCGTAATTGAGCGGCTGTTCGAGCGAAACCGGTTGGGTCGAGGCCCGCAGCAGGCGCTTGACCTTGCGCAGGCTCATACCCAGCGCGTGGGCGATCTCTTCGGGNGTCGGTTCACGCTCGAGTTGCTGCTCCAGTTTATAAATCGCGCGGCGCAGATGCACCAGCGACTCGCTAAGGTGCACCGGCAGGCGAATCAGGCGGCTCTGTTCGGCAATCGAGCGCGTCACCGCCTGGCGGATCCACCAGGTCGCGTAGGTGCTGAACCGGTTGCCCTTGGTGTAATCGAACTTCTCGACGGCGCGCATCAGGCCGATATTGCCTTCCTGAACCAGATCCATGAACGCCATCGGGCTGCCAATATATTTCTTCGCCACACTGACCACCAGGCGCAGATTGGCCTGGATCAGCCTACGACGAGCATCCTCGCCGCGGGCGACGTCCTGCTCGAGGCGGAAGCGTTCCTGGCCCGAGGCATACTCCTCATTGTTGAGCCGCTGGCGCGCTTCCTTGCCACGGGCGATTTTGATGGCCAGGTCGCGCTCCTCTTCCGCCGTCAGCAGCGGAACCTGCCCAATCTCTTGCAGGTACAACTGCACCGAGTCCTCAACCGGCTCGATGTCCGCCGCCTCAGGCGCCTCGACGTCAAGCTCAAGTTCTTCGGCTTCCAGCTCAGCCTCCTCAGCGTCCCACTCCTCGGTCTCCTCCGGCTCAGCAGCAGAGGAGTCGAACGCCAGAGCCTCATCGGTATCATTATCTGTAGATCGGCGAAAGACCTTCACGGTTCGTTCTCCTGAATGACGCAGACGGAACCAACATACAACCGACGCGGTCCTGTGGCGCCGTTGCCGGAGCATTGCCGCTTTGCGGAGCGGAGGATGACCTGATGCTTTAGAACGGAGACATCTGGAGCCTCAACCATCGAAGCAACCCTATTTTCACGTTTTGCACAGGTTTTGTCAAGACCCCATGTTGGGCCGGGCTGCATGTTCGTCGGATCGCCACTGATGGGCATCAACGGTCTGGCCGGTTGGCCCGCGTGGGGGCAGGGCAGCCAGATCAACCGCCGCGGCGGCAACGGTCTCAGGGGCGAGGAGACCGGCGCGCACCTCGGGCACTGTCTCGCGCACCAGGCGGGTATCGGCGAAGCCCCCCGGGTGCAAGGCATTGACATTGATCCCGAAGCGCCGGAGGTCCCTGGCCATCACCCGCGTGAGGCCGTCAACAGCGCACTTCGCCGCGTAGTACGCGCCGAAGCCGGGCACAGCGATGCGTTCGAGCGGGGCGCCGAGGGTAATAATGTTGCCGCCGCCCAGCTCGATCATCTGGGGTATCACCGCGCGGCAGGCGAGAAACGTGCCCTTGAGCAACGTGTCGAGGACCGCGTCCCACTGGGCTTCGCTGGTCTCCTGGATAGGGGCGCGGAGGCCGATGCCGGCGCTGGTCACCAGCACGTGAATAGGGCCAAGGGCTTCGCGGGCGGCTGCGACCGCTGCGCTGACCTGGCCGGCATCGCGCACATCGGCAGGCAGGGCCACGGCGCGCCCACCGTGCTCGGCGATCAGCCAGGCCGTCTCGTCGAGTTCGTCGGCGCTGCGCGCAACGATCGCTACCGCGGCGCCTGCCCGGGCATAGGCAATGGCGATCGCGCGCCCCAGCCCGCGTCCGCCGCCGGTGATCAATGCCGTCTTTCCTGTGAGTTTCACCTCGGACCTCCCACACCGTGCATTATCTGTGCAAAATCTTTGCAATAGTTGTACCACACCTGTGCCGGTTTGACTAGACCCGCAGCAAAAAAATGAGAGGGCTTTCATTTTTTCACTGCGCGTGATGATGTGAAAACCGTTCGCAGGGTGCTGCCCCCCTCCCAGCCTGCCCCCGCCGGGGGGAGGCGCCGGGTTCCCGCCCCCGGCGGGGGCGGGCTGGGGAGGGGGCTATCACCTTGCCCGCGGAGCCGCGCCGCGGGCGTCCCGCCCGCGCTCCCGGGCCGTGTGCATCGGGCGGTGTGCGCCCCGAGCATGGGGCCGACCGTGAACACGTGGGAACCAGGTTCCCCCACGCCTCCACCCGCGGGAAGGTACGGGCGCAGCCCGTGCGCAGGGGGGATGGGGAAACCGGGTTTCCCCGTCTGCCCGCCCGCGGGAGGGTCTGGAAGGGCGCAGCCCTCTCAGGAAGGATGTTCATCCCGTCGGTGTGCGGCGCGAGCCGCATGGATGGCTGGCGGGAGAGGCCGGGGCGTGCGGTCCTACCACCAGTGGTCGTAATAGCGCCTTGCGGAAATGCCGTAGCGCAACCCTCCGGGTTGCGCTACGACAGGGGGAGCCCGGCAGGCGCTGGATGGCGGCAATCAAGCCTCGCGGCTGATCACGAAGCAGGCGATATCTTCCAGGGTCTGCAGGGCCACGGAGGGGGGAAACTCGGCCAGATGGCTGGTGGCGCGGGCGACGAAGCGCTGCGCCTCGGCCATGGCCGCCTCGACGCCGCCGAGGGCGATCACTTCATCAACCGCGGCGCGCACCTGGGCCTCGGTGGGGTTGTCGTGGGCCACAATGGCGCGGAGGTGTGGGCTATCGCTCTGGGACAGGGCATAGATGAGCGGCAGGGTGATCGTGCCCTGGCGCAGATCATTGCCGGCGGGCTTGCCGAGGGTTTGTTCGTCCCCGATAAAGTCGAGCACGTCATCAACGATCTGGAAGGCCATTCCCAGGTCGAAGCCGTAGCGTCCCAGGGCGGCGATCTGCGCGTCGCTGCCGCCGCCGGCAGCCATCCCCGCCTTGCAGGCCGCCTCGAAGAGCGAGGCCGTCTTGGCCCCGGTTTTGTAGAAGTACTGGTCAAGGGCCTCATCAAGGGGTTCGGCCACGAGCACCGGGCTGAGTTCGCCCTCAACAATGGTTTGCACCGCCTGGGCGTAGTAGGTGATGATGCGCGGGTCAGGGCTGAGGGCCATTTCGCCCGCGGCCAGGGCGAAGAAGTAGTCGCCCACCATCAGGGCGACATCGTTATCCCAGCGGGCATGAACGGTCACCTGGCCCCGGCGACGCGCCGCCTGGTCCACCAGGTCATCGTGCACCAGCGACGCCGCCTGGATAAGTTCGACGGCGGCAGCGGCGTGGATCACGCGCGACAGGTGATAGACGCCCAGCCGGGCGGCCAGCAGGGCCAGCGCGGCGCGTAGCCGTTTGCCGCCGGCGCGCACGGTATAACTGCTGGCGCTGGCGATCAACGCCGAACGCGAGGCCGTTCGGCGTAACAGTAACTCTTCGACGGCGCGGAGATCAGCAATGAGATCGGCGCGGGTAAACAATTCGGTCAACCCGGCAACCTGGCCGGTAGACGATGAGCGTGACAATGTTTCGGCGCCGCTCGCGCGCGCGCCAATGGCCACGGCGCTCTCGGTCGCCGGGGAGNGGGTATGGTGCCCAGCCATCAGGCTGTTCCTCTTCTAGGGCCTGTGGGCGATTCGGAGCGGTTCCTGGGCAGACACAGGCTAAGTGAGGAGAACACTCGCTTGTGATTTTCGCCACGAACTGCACGATAGCACATTCCAGGCCAGTGTCAAGCCGGATCAGGACGACAGGTGATGCACACCTTTATCAATACTTTGCACAAGTTTACCGGGGATGTCTGTAATCTGCAACACGCTGTATCCATATAATACCGCATGCCGCCCCGCTGATCACCCATGCTGCCGGCGCGGTTCGCGACCCTCACCAAAAGCGCCGGAGGGCCGCCCCGGCGCAGGCATCTCGTGTATAATACAGCTTGCCTCCGCCTGCAACGGCGCACGTGGCGATGCATCCACAATGCCGTGTAGCTGCGTATTCTTTTCAGAGGGGCTCACTTGGCTGTATCCCCAGATCCTGATATCGAGGGAGAGGTTCTCAGCGATGAGAACCTGATCGCTCGGGTCGCCGCGGGCGATACCCGGGCGATGGAGCATCTCTATACCCGCTACGCCCGCGTCGTCTACGGTCTGGCGCTGAAAATCCTGGCGAATGCCGAACTGGCCGAAGACGTGGTGCAGGAAACGTTCTGGCGTGTCTGGAACCGCGCAACCACCTTTCAGGCCGGAAGCGGNGCCTTCGCCGCCTGGCTCTTCGGCATCGCGCGCAATCTCTGCATCGATGAACTGCGCCGGCAGCAGTCGCGCCCGGGCAGGCCTGGCGCCGGCAATGATGCCCTGGCCCTTGCCGCCATTCCCGATATCCAGGCCAGCCTGGACGAGGTCGCCTGGGAGGCCGAGCGGCGACGCCTGATCACCACCGCGCTCAGCGAGTTGCCCGCCGACCAGCGCCAGGTGATCGAACTGGCCTACTTCGGCGGCCTCTCGCAGCGCGAGATTGCCGACCATTTGAATAATCCGCTGGGAACCGTGAAGACGCGCGTGCGTCTCGCGTTGCAGAAATTGAAAACCCTCCTGCAACATCAGGGCATCGGTCTCGACGACCGCTAGAGCTTCTGGACCGTCAATGATCGCTCACGACCACGACCCATCTTCCGCTGCGAGCCAGATTGGCGCCTACGCTCTCGGCGCTCTCGATCTTGAGGATCNCCTGACACTCGAGGCCCTGCTCGAGCGTTCGCCTGAACTCCAGGAGGAGTTGCGGCAGTTGCGTCAGGTTGTCGCGCTACTGCCCTACGCCGCGCCACCGGCCACGCCGCCGGCTCACGTTCGTGAGCGTCTTTTCGCCCGCATTGCCGCCGCGAAGGCCGCGTCCGGCACCAGCCGCGCCGCTGCGCCCCCGGTGACTGCCGCGCCACGCCCCCGCTCTGGCTGGCTCATGCCGGGGATCATCGCCGTGCTGGCCGCCCTGGTGATCGCGCTGAGCCTTGCGACCCTGTCCCTCAGTTCCAGCATCGCCCGCCTCGACGCGTCCAACCGGGAACTCGTCGCCGCCATGGAGCGCCTGCAGCAAACCGTCGCCGAGACCCAGAGCCGCCAGGAGCAACTCACCGCACAACTCGCTGCCGGTCAGGAGCAACTCGATGCCCTTGCCACCCGCGTGGTCGCCGGTGAGGAGCGCATTGCCCACCTGAGCGCCGACCTGGCGCGCGATGATTACGTGATCTCGTTCATCAGCGCGCCCGGGGTGGCCACGCGCGAGTTGCGCTCCGCCCGTTCCGGCGTTGTGGCCCGGGGCGAGATGTATATGTACCCTGGTCACTCCAGCGCCGTGGTCATCTTCAGCGGCCTGCCGCCCCTGGCCCCCGGGCAGGTCTACCAGTTCTGGTTCGCTGATGAGACGGGCCAGGTGGCAGGAACGACGTTTGTGGCCGATCCAACGGGGATTGGCTATATCGTGGTCGAGGCGCCGCGTGAAGTGAATGCCTTTCGCGAGGTCATGATCACCGTCGAGCCGTCCGGCGGTAGCGCCACTCCCAGCCAGAACGTGGTCCTCGAAGGCGCCCTCTAGGCGGGGCGGGTTCCCAACTCGCCCCGCCGTGAAGGCCCGCGGGCCTCCCGCCCGCCGCACCCGGATGCGGGCACGCTGCCCACGCATCTGGACCACAGCCTCCCCCCCGACAAACCCTCCCCCNGCACAGCTTGCCCCAACATCCGGCTATGCGCCGTTCTATACTTATGCCAGCCGTCCATGCGGCTCCGCCGCACACGAACAGGATGAAAAGAGGTTCTCCCTGGGAGGGCTGCGCCCTCCTAAAACCTCCCGCGGGCGGGGGGATGGGGAAACCCGGTTTCCCCACACCCCTCTTCGAGAGCCTATGTTCACGTTAGTGCTGCCGGCGAGCCGCCGGTGCACCCGCAGATGAGCATTGCACGCCTCTGCCACTAGAGCGTCATAGAGACGCCGCAAGCTCGTGAGCGCTAGAGCGCTTCCTGTTGCTCTACAATCCGCAATCTAAAATCTAAAATCTAAAATGGTAGCTGCCCGGGAACCCGATCATCCGGTCGCAGATGTGCTGGCGTTGANTCTCCCCCTACCATCCTCGATCGTACGAGTTTGTCATCCTCTGATCATCCTGCGCCCTTCTCACGCTCCGAGCGACATCCTACAATCAAGCCCATAGAACGGTGGCGCTCACGAGCCGCCTGAGCCGCAGCTTTCCCGACAAGCCGCCGGCATCACGCGCAGCAAGAGAGTTGAGGAGGCCATGATCACCCAGCCGATCGAGACACTCCCCCGCAACACTCTGGGCCTGTCGCCCAGCCCTTGCGTTTACCCCCGCGCGGACCGCGGTCTGGCGACCGAACCGAACGCTGATACGCTGGCGGCCATGGATCTGCGGACACTGATGCAGCACTGCGCCACCGAAAGCGAACGCTTCTACCGCGGCCAGCCACACGACACGCGCTTCAGCTACGAACTCTTTCGGCGGGCGCTGGTCGAACGTGATGAAGCCGCCTGGGAGCAACTCTACTTGCACTACAGCGGTCTGGTGGAGGGTTGGATCCGCCGATGCACGGCATTCTCCAGCAGCGGCGAAAGCAGCGAGTATTTCGTCGTTGGCGCCTTTGCCAGGTTCTGGCGCGCCCTTTCCCCCGAGCGCTTCGCCGCCTTCCCCACCCTGGCCTCGCTATTGCAGTACCTGCAGTTGTGCGCCACCAGCGTGGTGATCGATAGCGTTCGCGCCCATTCCTGGTCGGTCACCCTCCCGGAAGAAACGATCCTGCAGGAGCGCGCCCCCGCCAACACCCCCGATGAGGAGGCGATGAACCGGCTCGATCGCGAGGAGTTCTGGCGCTTCATCGATACGCAACTCCACGGAGAGACCGAGCGTCGTGTACAACTCGTTTGTCCTCGGCCTGACGCCGCGCGCGATCCATGCGCGACACCCCGATCTCTTCGCAACGGTTAACGAGGTCTACAACGTCAAACGCAACGTGCTGGGGCGCCTGAGCCGCAACCAGCAGTTGCGCCGGTTGATCGCCGGTTAGCATTCCCTTCGAGCACATGTGATGGGTCGGCCCGTACCCGATAAGGCCGGAGCATTGGCTGCGCGCATGCTTCGGCCTTCTATCGTTGCGCGCACCTGCCGAGGAAGGACCTGGCGGGTGCGCGCATCTCCGGTGTGCCCTACTGCTCCATCAGCCGTCCATGCGGCTCCGCCGCACACGAACAGGATGACAAGAGGTTCTTCGTGGGAGGGCGTAGCCCTCCCAGACCCTCCTGCGGGCGAGGGGATGGGGGAACCGGGTTTCCCTATCCCCCTGCGTGAGGGCGTAGCCCTCCCAGACCCTCCTGCGGGCGGGGGGATGGGGGAACCTGGTTCCCCAATGTTCACGGTAGCCGTCCATGCGGCTGCGCCGCATGGACGGCGCTCGCCCGCGAAGGCAGGCTTCACATCCGGTACCCCGCGGCGTGAGTCGCCGGGGGCACGGGGCGGAGAGCGGAATAGTTCTTCAAAGACCATCAGCCCAACGGAACCAGGCACCGCGCAAGAGGGTACGCCACACCCATCCGCACCTGCGGTATACTACCCGCGACGATCCTCGTCACCCTTACGCGGAGCCAGGTATGACCACACGGGTGCTCGTCCTCTCGGCGAGCGTCGGCTCGGGGCACAAGGTCGCCGCCGCCGCGGNGGAGCAGGCTTTTCGCGCTCGCCCAGGCGTCGAAGTACGGAACCAGGACGCGCTCAAACTCACCTCGCGCCTGTATCAGGTCGCCGCCTCGGATGCCTATTTCGCCCTGGTGAAAGACAATCCCTGGGCCGTGGGCTGGCTCTACGACCAGAACGACGAGCCGTTCAAGACCCAGGTCGGCCTGATGAACCTTCTGACCATGCTCAACGCCCAGCCCCTGGTGCGCTTCATTCAGGACTACGACCCGGACATCACCGTGTGCACCCATTTTATGCCCGCGGCGATGGTGGCCCAGTTACTCAGCCAGGGCCGGCTACATACCGCCCTGGCGATTGTGACCACTGACTACGATTTTCAGGGGATGTGGCTGAGTCGCGCCTTCAATCGCTACTTCGTCGCCCAGGACGAGGCCCGCGCCCAGTTGATCGCCCTGGGCATCGACGTGGAGCGNATCACGGTTTCGGGGATCCCCGTCGGCCCCGAGTTTAGCGCGCCAGTGGATGTCGCCGCCATCCGGGAGCGCTACCAGCTCCGCGCCGATCTGCCGACGCTGCTGGTCTCGGCGGGGGCCTTCGGCGGCGGCCCGGCCCAGGAGATCGTCTCGCGCATCATGCAGATGGAAACGCCGGTGCAGACGGTGGTGGTCTGCGGGCGCAATCGCCTGCTCCGCGAGGAGGTGACCGCCCTCGTCGCCGGNCAGGCCGGGCGGTTCCGGGTGCTCGGGTTCACCAACGAGATGCATGCGCTGATGCGGGTCGCGACGCTGTTCATCGGCAAGCCAGGGGGGCTGACCTCGGCGGAGTGCATGGCCGCCGGGCTGCCGATGCTGATCGTCAATCCTATCCCCGGCCAGGAAGAGCGCAACAGCGATCGCTTGCTGGAGAACGGCGCCGCCGCGCGGAGCAACTCGCTGCTGACGATTGGCTATAAGCTTGACCGTCTGCTCGGCGAGCCGGGACGCATCGAGGCGATGCGCGCCGCGACCGCCCGCCTCGCCCGCCCTGATGCGGCCCGAGTGATTGTCGAGACGCTGCTGACCGATCCGCTGGCGCCGTTGCAGTTCAGCCAGGCCGAGCGACAGCAGATCCTTGCCGTCGCGCGCGGCGAAGCCGGGCCAGCCACTCCCCCGCCAGGCGCCGAGGAGGAAGGGGTTGCCCTGTTCAACGATGAAACCGGCGTCTACCTCGGCGAAATCACCCCGCAGCAGTTGCAGTTCCTGATTGACCACCTGGAAGAGGAAGGTCCCGACGACGTGACCTACTACCTCGACGCGCCCACCCTGGCCTTTCTCGCCGCCCATGGCGCCGATGCCGATCTCGTCGCGACCCTGCGCGCCGCCCTGGCGCCCCAGGGCCACCTGGAACTGCGCTACGCGCGCTCCGGCGAGCGGTGATGCCGGCGGCATGTCCTCGTCACCCCGAACTGAAGCTGCCCGCTTCCTCCCGGGCCTCGCTCTCGACGCGGTCGCGCCCGGCGCGCTTGGCGCGGTACATCGCAACATCGGCGCGATGCAGCAGCGTTTCGGCGCTGTCGCCGGGGCGATAGGCGGACACGCCAAAACTGGCGCTGATCGCCGTCGGGAGGCTCGTTAGTCCTTTGAGCGCCAGGCGCACCCGTTCAACGGCGATGAGCGCCTGGTCCAGCGTTGTGTGCGGCATGAGAATACAATACTCCTCGCCGCCCCAGCGCCCGAAGTGATCCACGACGCGCAGGTTCGCGCGCGCAGTCTCCCCCACCGCCCGCAGCGCCTGGTCGCCGAGCGTATGGCCGTACTGGTCATTAATGCGTTTGAAGTGATCCACATCAAATAAACAAATGCACAACGCATGCCCATGGCGCTCCGCCTCGGCGATCAGCCAGTGCAAATCGTGGTAGAGCCGCCGGCGATTGGGCAGCCCGGTGAGCGCGTCGGTATAGGCAAGAACCGCCAGGAGTTCATATTCGGTGTGAATGCGGACTAGCCGGTTGCGGTAGCCGGCCATAACGAGCATAAAGCCGAGCAGCATGCCGCCAAGGGCGTAGATCTGCATGATCGTGGCCCCGCTACCGTCATCGAGGCCGTTCACCTGCCACTGGATCACCTGCGCCGCGACAATGGCGAACGAGAGGATGTAGACCCCCAGCGCGAGCGCCACACCGCGCCGGGAGGGATAGAAATGGATCGCCAGGGNGCAGGTGGCCAGCAGGAACCAGATATCGTCACCGTAGGTCTCAGCTAACACCTGGGCCGGCGTGGGGTTGGAGAGCGCCGGGACGATGCTGTTGAACAATAACGACTGAAAGATGAAGAAAAACAGCATGCGCCGTTCGAGCCGATCAATCGGCACGCGCCGCCGGGCCAGTTGCCAGAGGACTATGACCGTGAAGCCGGCCAGCAGGATATGGTTGAGGACATAGATGGCCCGAAAGATGGAGGGGGTGACGGTATCGACCAGGAGGCTGTACTGGGCATAGAGGACGATCAGCAGACCAAGGCTTCCCGCGACACGGTACACGCGCCCGCGCTGGGTTTCGAACAGAGAGCGTTCCTGGTCAATGTAATCCACGATATCTCGATGGACGGCAAGCGATAGAATGGTCTTTTACTCGGCTACAGCCCGCGCTGGCGGGCTTCGCATCCCGTAGCCGAGGGCTAACGTGAACATGGGGGAACCAGGTTCCCCCATACCCCCGCTTGAGCGCGTAGCTCTCCCAAACCCTCCCGCGGGTGGGGGAATGGGGAAACCCGGTTTCCCCATTCCCCTGCGCAAAGAAGGATCACGCCCCCAGGCGCTCCAGCATCAGCGCATAGGCCCGCTGCCCCATGCGGAAGCTCGCCAGGCGAAAGAACTCGTCAGGGGCGTGCTGGCGTTCATCGGACAGACCGAAGCCGAAACTGGTCGCGTACACGCCCAGATGCTCGCGGAAGAGCGTGCATACCGGGATCGAGCCGCCGCTGCGCACAAGGTACGGCTCGCGCCCGTAGAGTTCCGTCAACAACGCGCGAGCGGCGCGGTTGCCCGGATCGTCCTCAGGCGCCAGATAGGGATGCGCCAACGTCTCGAAGAGCGTCACGCCAACCGTCACCCCGGGCGGGGTATGACGCTCCACGTGGGCCTGCACGAGACGCAGGATCGTCGCCGGATCCTGGTCGGGCACCAGCCGGCAGGTGATCTTGGCGTGCGCCTGGCTCGGCAGCACCGTTTTCACCCCTTCGCCCTGAAACCCGCCCCAGATACCGTTCACCTCCAGCGTTGGCCGGACCCAACTGGCTTCGAGGGGGGTATAGCCCGCCTCGCCGAAGGTGGCGGGAATGGCCAGTTCGGCCTTGAGCGCTTCGACATCGTAAGGCACTGCGGCGATGCGCTGGCGTTCCTCCGCGCTCAGCGGGCGCACGGCGTCGTAGAAACCCTCGACGGTGATCACCCCATCGGCGCCGCGCATGGAGTTCAGGATCATCACCAGGGCATGGATGGGATTCATCACCACGCCACCGTAGAGGCCGCTGTGCAGGTCCATCTTCGGCCCGGTAACATCGATCTGCAAGGCGCAGAGACCGCGCAGGCCCACCAGGAGGGCCGGCTCGGTCTCGCTGTGCTGGCCGCCATCGGCGTTGAGGATAATGTCGCAGGCGAGGAGATCCCGGTGCGCCGCCAGAAACGGCCCGATCTGCGGGCTGCCGATCTCCTCCTGCCCTTCAAAGAAGACCTTGACATTGACCGGCAAGGCGCCCGAGGTCCGCAACAGGGCTTCAATCGCCAGGAGGGGCGCCAGCATATTGCCCTTGTCATCCGAAGCGCCCCGCGCATACACCCGACCAGCGCTGACATGCGGCTCGAACGGCGGGTGGGTCCAGAGTTCGACCGGATCGACCGGCTGCACATCGAAGTGGCCGTAGATCAGCACGGTTGGCCTGCCCGGGGCATGCAGCCAGTCGGCATAGACCACGGGATGGCCGCCCGTGGGCAGCACCTGCGCGTGCTCGAGGCCGGCGCGCGCGGCGCGCGCGGCGACCCACTCAGCCGCGCGCTGCACATCGGGGGCATGGGCCGGAATGGCCGAAATGCTCGGGATGCGCAAAAACTCCACCAGTTCGTCCAGAAAGCGCGACTGGTGCGTGTCGAGGTACGTCTCCCAGGCGGACATAGCGCACACTGCTCCTCATACAAGCCGGCGCTGTGCCGGCGCCAGACGGCGGCTACAGGAATAGACCCATAATAGCAGATCCCGGGCCGGCGCGGGCGCGCAGATCGCCGACTGGCCGCCTGCTACCACAACGGCTCGCCGACGCGGGGGAACGCCGTGACCTGGGTGCCAGGACCGAAGGCGAAGAAGAAGTCGGTGTCTTCGAACCACAGCAGGCCCGTATGCGCGTCAACGGCGCTGGTGAAAGGCTGCACGGTGGCGCTATGGCCGGCCTCGGGCAGCGTCGCCCAGCCCAGGGCCTCGCGTACCTCGGGATGCTGGCGCCACACCAGGCCGAAGCCGCGCCGGGGCTCCAGAAGCCCGGGGGGTGGAGTCAGGCCGGCGCTCTCTGGTTCACCTTCGGTCCAGGTATCGTCGAAGACCGTGTAGGCCAGCGGCAGCGGCACGCCGCGAATGACGAAGATGCGCCGGTCCAGCCTCCCACCAGCCGTTGGCAGCTCGACCCAGAGCATCACGCCGCGCTGGAAGTACTGCTCGGCAGCGCGCGCGCCACGCACCGGCGCCTGGGGGCANCCCATGTAGAGCTGGAAGACCAGGCTGTTGAACGAGCGCCGCAGCGGGGCGAAGACCTGCCCGGCGCAGACCGCCGACGGCTCGTTGTTGCGCAGTTCGTTGCCGAGCCGGCCGAGCAGGATCGGCTCACCGGGCAACTCGCTATGGCGCTCCAGCCTGGCCCGCTCGAACCACTGCACCTCGCCCGACCATGCGCCGCTTGTCAGGATCTGCGGGGCGCTGAGCGGGAGACCCAGGCCCGCGATCCCGCCATTACGCTGCCAGAAGCTCAGGTACGGCTCGCACAGGTTCTGCCAGGTCGTGGGGAAGAAGCGGCAGCCCGGCTGAGGGGTCTGGGGCTCAGGCCTGGGGATCACCAGGGTCTGCTGAAGCTGGTAGTGCAGGTCGGCACCGATGCGCCCCGCCAGGATTTGCCCGCCTAGCTCGGCGTGGATCTCGAGCCGAGCCCGTTCGAACCACTGGACCTGCCCGACCCGGGTCGCGCTGCCATTGCCATAGGCCACACCCGGCACGACGCTGCTGATCGGGAAGCCAAAGCGCGCTAGCCCGCCATTGCGCTCCCAGTAGGCCAGGAGCGGGCCGGAAACGCAGAAGCCCGTCTCGGCAAAGCAGCGCTCGCGTGGCCGGGCGGCTGCCGGGTGCGCCCCGACCAGAGACAGTGCCAGCAGGGCCAGGAGGAACACACACCCAATGCGACGTTGCATCATATTACCCCCCTTCCACACAGTTGCTTCGGTTCTGTTCCCGTAGCATCATAGATCGGGGGAGACCGGGCTGAAAGGGCGATCTTGATCGCGCCAGGTCGAAAATTGTTCTCCCAGGCGCGCCCAACCGAGGCATCACGCGGTATCGGCGGCATCGGGCACCCAGAGGGGGAGGCAGGAGCGCATGATGGTGCAGTTGGAGCACGAACAGGCGGCGCCGGCCTGAGAAGCTGTCTGAAAAGGGTGATGGAGCCAGCCGGTGGAGCATCAGGCGGGTCATGGCAAGGTAGGTCATCGCCTCGCTCCTGGCAGGTAGTACCTCGTCGTCCTTGCTCAAGCGGCGGCATTGGGTCAGCCAAACGAAGGTGCGTTCCACGATCCAGCGCCTTGGGAGCACCAGGAACCCTTTCTTGCCATCCGTGCGCAGCACGGGCTGGAGGACGAACCGGAAGTGGTCAGGCACCCAATCCATCAGCGAGCCACGATAGGTGCCATNCACCCAGATGCGGCGCAGCTTCTTGCCGGCACCGCCCAGCCGGGCGAGGAGCAGCCGAGCCCCAGCGGGATCCGACACGGAGGCAGTGGTGGCCACCACCACCAGCAAGCCCATCGTGTCCACGAGCATGTGCCGCGCCAGAGCGATTGGCGAAAGCGTTCACCGCTTACGAACTGGCTCATCTGCTCGGCTTGCAACAAACGATAGCAACCCTTCCGAAGGCCGCCGCGGATTTTTTCCGCCTGGTCCTGTTGCGGGTGCAGCAACGCGTGAGCCGCGCCGCGCCCGACGGCGGATGGTTCCGCTAACGTGAAAATAAGCCCTCGGCGAGGGGGG
>JGI24187J35170_1000818_pt1 | contig 14087 bp, 15 predicted proteins | sample YNPBryBLVA2012_FD_35170 | JGI IMG/M metagenome (IMG submission 35170)
AATGGTTGAATTAACTCTAGCTCTTTTTGCCAAGTTAAGGGTTAATGAAACCATTAATTCAATGAGGGATTCAATGTTAGCATTACTTACTTGAAACTCTCGATTTCAGCCGTAGATTTTGACCCGGTAATTGCCCAGAGCATCCCGGTTTTTTAATTCCATGAAGCGTAGCCCGGTCGTGCCTTCGATGGAGCCGGGATAGCACAGGATGGTGGGTACCTTCGTCTTACCGTGCAATTTGTCGAGCAACAGGGACACCTGAAAAATGCCCGGTGACATCGCTGCCACCCGAGTTAAAAAGACCACCGAGTGTTTCGGGTTGATCCCTGCGAGCCGGTCAGCCAGAAAGTCCCAGAGCGGTACCCAGACCTTGTTGGACAGATAGGTGGTAACTTGCCGCTGTGCTTCCAGGTATCCTCGCTCTTTTTCTAGGGCGACTATAGCCTCAAAGCCCTCATCCTCATCCTGTTGGCTAACCTTTGCCAATGCCCCCCAGAGCAACTCTGACATCGGGAGCATATGAACCATCTTACCGACCGCTTCCAAGCGAGTAGCGAGCAATTTGGTTTCCTGGCGAAGTTCCCATTCATCGGTAGGGTTGTAGCGCAGGATGGCGAAGGGCAAATCGTGATACACACTGATACGTGGGGGGTCTGTCTTCAGATCGCTTTCCAGGAGAGCGATACTATCTTTGAGCGAGGACATTGGCGTACTCCTCAAGGGTGTTGGCAGGAAAGGTTAACCGGGTAACACTTCCAGCGGCATAATATTCAAGCAATTCGCGCTGGTGGGCTTCAAACAGGAATCGTTCAACCCCCTCCCTCGCCAGAAAAAATAACTTCCAGTCCGGTAGTTCCAGCAGTTTGGCTCCCGATGGTTGGTGCTGCTTGAGGTAAAAAACGATATAGGCAAAGGCTTCCGTAGGGAGAAACGGCGGGGCAATCTTTTTATTCACCGTCCCTTGCAGGATGCCGAAATCCCGTAGCGTTGCCAGAATGCTGCGGACAACTCGCAAAAGCGTCGTTTCCGACCAGTTTTTTGTAAGCTTGCCATGTACAAGTTTTTCGAGAGAACCCTGAAACTCCTGCACGTTAATGTTCACTAGCCCCCGTTCCTGCATGGGCACCACAATCTCAGTCACAGCATCATGGAGCAAGGGCTCCGCACAGGTTGAGTGGAAGTAAAGGATACGTTCCAAAGCGACGGCAGGAAACTTTCTCCGCACGAGTGACACCAAAGCCTTCGTGACACACTCCTCGGCGAGATACCGCTGGCGGAAGATGGCTAAGACATCCTCGACTCGGGAACGGGAAGCCTTGCCAAACAAGTTGTTCCGTCGCATACGTTCTATGTTTTCAGCAACGGAGGCATTGGTATCCCAGTGGAGGAGAAACGTTTTTGTGTCTCCAAGTAGCGCTCCTGCCTTGATAATCTTGGACGAGTATGCAAGGGCAGACCAATACCGCTTTTCAGTGGTCGCTTGCTTGCCTTGCCCCTTACTCACTGTCGGTGACATCATCAGCATTGCACTCTCGCTTGTCCGTTGGCACCCCTCATACTTTAACAATGTGGATGTTCCATGTTTTCCATGTGCTATAGCAATCTTAAATGAGAATGAAAATGAAATAGTGCTGGCTTTTGTGCCACCCATGCCCCTGGCTCTTGTGAATATTTGTTCACCAATCAATTAGGGGCACCTCTTTCAAAGTTAGCGGTCACAGGAGCACCCCCGCCCTTGGTTCTGGGGAATTTCTGTTGCGTAATAGTTTGGGATTGCTATAGTTAAAAAGCCCTATTCCCATCCATGACCAAACGCTCCATACAATTTACCTTTACCTATGCGGATAAAACTGCCCTAGTCACGGGAGCCTCCACAGGCATCGGTGCAGTTTTTGCCCAAGAATTGGCACAACGGGGGTGTTCCCTAATCCTCACCGCCCGCTCCCAAGACCGGTTAAATCTCCTGGCACATCAATTATAACAGCAGTATAAAATTAATACATGGGTTATCCCAGCGGATTTACAACAGCCCGCCGCTGTGGCGGATTTGATCCAAGCGATTCAGGGGCAGGCGCAACCGGTGGATATTTTGGTGAATAATGCCGGATTTAGTACCCAGGGTGCATTTCACACGATTGATCCAGAGCAGGAAGCGGCTTTGATTCAAGTGAATGTGGCGGCATTGGTGGCGTTGACCCACGCTTTTTTGCCGGGGATGGTGGAACGGCGTTCTGGCTTGGTGGTGAATGTCGCCTCGGTGTTGGGATTTTACCCGCTCCCCTATCAGGCGGTGTACTCTGCAAGTAAAGCGTTTGTCCGGTCATTGACTGAAGCACTCTGGGCAGAATACCAGGGTTCCGGGGTGCAGTTTTTTGCCCTCTGTCCTGGCCCGACGGCGACGGAGTTTTTTCAGCGGATGGGGAAAGACCTACGGATGCAGAAAATGTCCCCCGAAGCGGTGGTGCGCTTTGCCTTTCGGGCGATGGAACGGGGGGCACCTTGGGGGATTCCGGGGTGGCAAAATCGTTTGCTGAGTGGGTGGTTACCGGCTATGACCCCCCGCCCGTGGCTCCTCAAACAGTTAGCCCGAGTCAGCCGCCGCCTCTACGACATCAGCGGTTAAGGACAACTTTTGCCACACCTGCTGGAGCATTGCCGTTATCCCCACACCGGTGACGGCGGAGATCAAACACACGGGATTGTAGTTTGACAAAATCTGGACAATGTCCTGAAGGGTATCCCCAGGGGGCAGGGCATCAATTTTGTTCAACACGATCAATTCCGGGCGTTCCGTGAGGGGCTGACCCAATTGGGGCGTGTACTGCGCCAATTCATTCCGAATCGTGTGGTAATCCCCCACCGGGTCGGGGGCGGTGCTGTCCAGCAGATGGATTAACAGGCGGGNGCGTTCGATGTGGCGCAAAAAGTCAAACCCCAAGCCCACCCCCGTATGGGCACCGGCAATCAACCCCGGAATGTCGGCAAAAACCGTACCGTCCCCCTGGGGATTGGCCACGACCCCCAAATTGGGTACCAGGGTGGTGAAGGGGTAGTCGGCAATTTTCGGTTTGGCGGCGGAAATGCGGCTGATCAGGGTGGATTTGCCCGCATTGGGTAGCCCGACGATGCCCACCTCGGCCAGGAGTTTCAATTCCAGGCGCAGGCGGCGAAATTCCCCCGGCAGTCCCGGCAGTGCGTAATCCGGTGCCCGGTTGTGGTTGCTCAAAAAATGGCGGTTGCCCAAGCCCCCTTTACCCCCCTGGGCGACNACCACGGTTTGCCCCGGCGTGACCACATCGGCGACCAATGCCCCCGTGTCCGCATCCGTAATTAACGTACCGCAGGGAATGGGAATCACCCGGTCTTGGCCACTGGCACCGGTGCAGTTATTCGGCCCCCCCCGTTGACCATCCTCCGCTTGAAAATGCCGTTGGTAGCGAAAATCCAGCAGGGTACTGCGCCCGGTTTGCGCCTGTACCAGCACATCCCCCCCCTTGCCGCCATTGCCCCCGGCAGGCCCCCCGGCGGGCACATACTTCTCCCGACGAAACGCCACAATGCCATCCCCCCCTTTGCCGCCCTGGACAGTGATTTCCGCCTGGTCAATGAACTGCATGGTACTATCGAGTTAGTTCGTGGTAAAATTCATATCCTAGTGGAAATTTTAAGGGAATGGATTGATTCATGGTCAAACTACGGCTAAAGCGCTACGGGCGTAAGGGTCAGGTCTCCTACCGGATTGTGGTGACTCCGGCTCTGTCCCGGCGGGATGGGCGGGCGTTGGAGGAGGTGGGTTTTTACAACCCCCGCTTGAGTGACCCGGCCCAACAGACCCGCTTGAATGTCCCGGCCATTCTCAAGTGGCTGAAACAGGGGGCGCAACCAACCCCCACGGTGCGGAGTATTTTGGCGAAGGCGCAGATTTTTGATCAACTCCATGCCTGATTACGAGGGACTGATTCGCTATCTCCTTACCCCCATGTTGAGCCACCCGGAGTCCCTGCGGTTGCACCGGGAAGTATTGGCGGGGGGGGTATGGATACGGGTTGCCCTGGCGGAATCGGACCGGGGACGGGTGCTGGGGCGGGGGGGGCGTACCCTGCAGGCGATCCGTACCGTCACCCAGGCGGCGGCCCAATGGGCGGGGCAAACCTGCTATTTAGATATTTACGGGTTGAATAATGTGACGGCAGAGCGGGGGGAACGGACTCCGGCACGACCGCGACGGGGAGGTAGCCGCTGAAGTCCCCGGAACGGGTTGTGGTCTTACCCTTGCCGAATCGGGCGAGTGCGCTGGCACTGGCGGGGGTGGGGGAAGTGAATTTGCGGCAATTAACCCAGGCGACGGGGGTACAGGCGGTACTGCGGGGGCAGGAATTGCACCTGGTGGGGCAGGAATCCCAGGTCCATCAATGTATGCAGGTGGTGGATGCCCTCGCTCATCTCTGGCGTCGGGGACAGCCGGTGACGACGGCGGATATTGACACGGTGTTGTCTGCCCCTGACCCGGCATTGGTCACCCAGATGCACCGGGATGTGTTGGCGCACACCCGCCGGGGGGAGGAAATCTGTGCCCGCACGTTTGGTCAATGGCAGTACATTCAGGCGATTCGCACCCACGAAATTACCTTTGGCATTGGGCCAGCGGGGACGGGAAAGACCTATCTGGCCGCCGTGTTGGCGGTGCAAGCCCTCCAGAACCAGGAATGTGAGCGGTTGATCCTGACCCGACCGGCGGTGGAAGCGGGGGAAAAATTGGGGTTTTTGCCGGGGGATTTGCAACAAAAAATCAGTCCGTATTTACGACCGCTGTACGATGCCCTGTACGATTTGCTCGACCCGGTGCGGATTCCCCAGTTGCTGGAGCGGGGGGTGGTCGAGGTGGCACCTCTAGCGTATATGCGGGGGCGGACATTGAACCGGGCATTTATTATTCTGGATGAGGCGCAAAACACCACGCCGGGGCAGATGAAAATGCTGTTAACCCGCCTGGGGTTTGGTTCTCGGATGGTGATTACCGGCGATACGACCCAGGTGGATTTGGACCGGCGGCAGGATTCGGGGTTGACGGTGGCGGCGCAGGTCTTGCAAGGAGTGCCGGGGATTGGCTTTTGTCACCTGACGGCGGCGGATGTGGTGCGTCATCCCCTGGTGCAACGGATCGTGACTGCCTATGAACAGTACGAACAGTCGGGGCAATCGGGCAATCATATTTGAGATGTGAGAAAAATTTTATAGTCATTTTGCTGTAGAATGCGACACTTTTTAGGTGTTTGTAATCGCTTTATTCCCTGCTAGGACAGGGCTTGTAGCTACAGTAGAATATCGCAAACTTATTTGCAATAACGACACGATGGGTGGCTCTAGCTGGGCACAAAAAACCCCTCTCCAGGGGAAAGGGGCGATGGATGTAAGTTAGGGAAATTTAGGCAGACACCAAACTGCGGGTAACGGCTTTCAGTTCCCCTTTGGCGTATTTCACAGCGTATTCTTCGCAGGTCATTTGCTTGATTTTGCTGGCATTGCCCGCCGTCCAAAACTGTTGGTAACGGTCGGCACACACCTTTTGCATATACTTGATCGAGGGCTTCAGGAAATGGCGGGGGTCAAATTCCTTGGCATCCTTCGCCAGGGCTTCCCGGACAGCGGCGGTAATCGCCAACCGGTTGTCCGTGTCAATGTTCACCTTGCGTACCCCGTTTTTGATCCCCCGTTGGATTTCTTCCACCGGCACCCCGTAGGTTTCCGGGATGGTGCCACCGTAGGCGTTGATCAGGTCGAGCAATTCCTTGGGCACCGAGGAGGAACCGTGCATGACCAAATGGGTGTTGGGCAGACGGCGGTGCAGTTCCTCAATCCGGTCCATCCGCAGGACTTCCCCTTCCGGTTTGCGGCTGAATTTGTACGCTCCGTGACTGGTACCAATCGCCACCGCCAGGGCATCCAGGTCGGTTTTTTCCACAAAATCCACCGCCTGATCCGGGTCGGTCAAGAGTTGGTCGTGGGACAGCACCCCTTCGGCACCATGACCGTCTTCCGCTTCCCCCATGCCGGTTTCCAGGGAACCCAAACAGCCCAGTTCCCCTTCCACGCTCACCCCCAACCCGTGGGCGACTTTCACCACCTCGGCGGTGACGGCGACGTTGTACTCATAGCTAGCGGGGGTTTTGGCATCCTCCAGCAGGGAACCGTCCATCATCACGCTGGTAAACCCGTTGCGGATGGCGGAATAGCAGGTGGCGGGGCTGTTGCCGTGGTCCTGGTGCATGGCGACGGGAATGTGGGGGTAGGTTTCCACGGCGGCTAAAATCAAATGGCGCAGGAAGTTTTCCCCGGCGTATTTGCGGGCACCCCGGGAGGCTTGTAAAATCACCGGGCTGTCGGTTTCGTGGGCGGCCTGCATGATCGCCTGGATTTGCTCCATGTTGTTTACGTTAAAGGCGGGAATGCCGTAGTCATGCTCAGCGGCGTGATCCAGCAACAGCCGCATGGGAACCAATGCCATAATGTCCTCCTGATGTTTGGTGCATACCGATGGTCTTTACATTATTTTTAACATCTTCTGCCCCCACTGGGGAAATTTCCTTTTTCAGGGGGTGGATGTTGTCATTGGGCAAGGTCGGTTAAAACCTGCTGGGCGTGGGTTTCCGGTTTCACTTGGCGGTAGATTTGGGCGATTTTGCCCTGGGGATCAACGATAAAGGTATGACGAAATACGCCCTCGTAGGTTTTGCCCATGAATTTTTTGGGGCCATAACTGCCATAGGCACGGGCGACCTGTCCCTCCGTGTCCGCCAGGAGTAAAAATGGTAAATTGTACTTACGGATGAATTTTTCATGACTGGTGACGGAATCGGTACTGATGCCCAGCACCACCGCCTGCGCCTGTTGGAATTGGGCGTAGGCATCCCGAAACCCGCAGGCTTCCTTGGTACAGCCGGGGGTGTTGTCCCGGGGATAGAAGTACAGCACCACCCATTGCCCCTGGAATTGCGCTAGGGTGATAGTCTGGCCGTCGCTACTGGGGAGGGTGAACGGGGGTGCCGGTTGCCCGATGGCTACTGCCGGGAGGTCGTTCATGGCCGTTCGGAGATGGGATTGGGGGTGAGCATTGGGCGGGGCCGGGGGAGGCTGGGCAGGGGTGACTGAGGGCAGTGGCGGGAAGGCGGAGGTGTACCCGAGCGCCGTACAAAAGTAATTCCTCCAGGGTTTGCAAACGGGCGCGCCAGGTGGCAGTGCGGGTGAGGGTCTGCCAGGGTTGGGGGTACTGCCAGTGGTTCAAATCCGCCTCCAAATCCTTCAGGGCACTGCGGGCGGTGTGCCAGTGGTCTGCGCTGGGGGTGTGCGCCAGTTGGGTGAGCGCCGCCCTCACCTGGGGTAGGGTTTGGGGGTTGGGGATGGTCAACTGTCCCTGTTGGCTTAAAAACTGCCATTCCCGTTCCTGGGCTTGGTAGCGGTGTAGGGCGTTGAGAAAGGGTTGCCGGTGGGGGAGGGGCACCGCCGGTTGTTGCAATCGGGGTTCCAAGTCCCCGTTGAGATGGGACATGGCGAACAGGGCATAACCGGGCCCCAGGCTACTGTTGCGGGTGGCTTGCACCTGGTCTAAAACGGCGGTGGGGGTCGTCCGCATCAGGGAAATCCCCGGTAAAAACAGCACGGGAGCCGATACGGGCAGAGCCGGTTTGAACAAATCCTGCAACCCCTGGGTATCCTCAGCGTAGGACATCAGCACCACCATATCCACTGCTCCGGTCACCGCCCAGGTTTCCCAATCCTGTTGCAGGCGATAGAGGCGCGAGGGACGGGAATAGGCAAACACGGCCGTAGATAAAACCAACTCCGGGCGGTGTTGTTTCACACGTTGGTTCACCGTCGTGACAAAATCCGTCACCTGCTGGGTGCGCCACGCCGTCCAGTCCTGCCATGCCGGTTGGTTGGGGGTCAGGGTCAGGGGGTCTATGCCAGTCAGTTGTTGATAAATTTGCCGGGAAGCCGCCCCGTAGCCGTAATGCACCCCGCCGCTTTGGAAGGGATAGCGGATGTAGTCCAGGTGGAGGCCATCCACGTCATAGCGGGTGACAATTTCCTCAAACAAACGCAGGAGGTANGCCTGCGCCTGGGGATGGGCATGGTCCAGAAACGGCTTGTCCTGGCGGGGGGGGATCACATTGCCCCGGTTGTCCCGGTTCGCCCACTCCGGGTACGCCGTCAGCACCGGCCCCAGGTAGTTGGCAGGCTGTCCCAACAGGGCATTGTGCCGTTGATTGCCCACCGCAAACACCCACACCCAGGGGTGCAGTTCCATCTGCCGTTCCTTCGCCAATTTCACCGCCACTGCCAAAGGGTCCCAACCCCGGGTCAAAGGATTCTGGGCTGGTGCCACCCGACTGGGGTAGATGGGATAACCCGCATTCACCGTCTCAAAAAAAACTAGATTCNCCCCCGCCGCCCGCAGACGGTCAAAAATCGGCAGTAGCCCCGCCTCCGAACCCGCTTTCACAATCGTTTCCCGGTCCAGCCAGATCGCCCGTACCTCCGGTTTGGTCTGCGCCGCCAGTGCCGGATAGTTTTGCCAGAGCAGAGCCTGCGCCTGTAACCACTGACTCCGTGCCCATTCTCCCTGCCCCTGGGCGATCCAGCCGTCNAGNTGTCCNAGCACCGACTCCGCAAACGCAATCGCCTGCACCGTTCCCGCCACCGGTTGCTCCTGTTTTTGCATCTGCGCCAGGGTGACAATCGCCTGCACCCGTTCCACCAGTTCCCCCAACTGTTGCTTCATACGACGTAATTGAAACGTATTGACAGACCGGGGAATCGGCCGGGCGGGCAGAATGAAGTTCGTCGGGTCTTGGGATTCCCAGGGGAGACCCCCATCCTGGGCAAGTGCCAAAGGCGACCAGGTCAAAGTAGTACCAGCGATGATCAAACTGAGGAGCCGTCGCACGGGAAATCACCCCACAATATGCAAACCTTTTGTGATTGTACGGTGTGCCTTGGGGGCAAGGCAAATCCCCTGTGGCATATTGACAGCTTTGATAGACTAAAAACGGAAACTTTTTGTTTACAGAATAACTAACGAGGAAAAATAATCCCATCCCATTTCTGGCAGGTAAAAATCTATGGAATGTCTTTACATTTTGGTCTTAAATGCCGGTTCCAGTAGTCAAAAAAGCTGTCTTTACCAATTACCTTTAGACCGCTTACCGGAGCATCCCCCAACCCCCTTATGGCAAGCCCATATTGACTGGGGAAAAATTCCGGGGCAGGCGGCGATCAAAATTAAAACAAAATCGCAGACTCACACCCAGGAAATACCACTTACCTCCCGCCCAGAAGTCATGCGGTCAGTGCTTCATACCCTCATCTCCGGGGAATTAGCGGTGATCGAANATTTCTCACAAATTAGCATCGCCGGACATCGGATTGTGCATGGGGGAACCAAATATCATTTACCCACCCTGATCACCCCAGCAGTGAAACAGGATATTACGGATTTAATTCCCCTTGCTCCTGCCCATCATCCCGCCCATTTAGAGGGAATTACAGTTCTGCAAGAATTNCTCCCGAATTGCCACCAAGTGGCGGTTTTTGATACGGCTTTTCANCATGATTTACCCCTGTACGCCCAAGTGTATCCCATCCCCNATGAATGGTATGAAAAAGGGATTCGCCGTTATGGATTTCACGGGATTAATCATGAATACTGCGCCCAACGCACAGCCCAACTTTTAGGGCGACCATTACCGGAATTAAAATTAGTTTGCTGTCACTTAGGCAATGGGGCTTCCCTCTGTGCCATTGCTGGGGGAAAAAGTGTGGATACCACAATGGGATTTACGCCCTTAGAAGGGTTGATGATGGGTAGTCGTTCGGGTTCCATTGACCCTGGCATTATTCTGCATTGGTTGCGCCGTGAATCCCTGAATGGGGAGCAAATCAATCATCTTTTGAACCAAGAATCTGGATTAAAAGGAGTATCACAACTCACGGGGGATATGCGGCAGATTTTAGAAGCCAGATCGCAGGGACATCCGGGGGCAACCTTAGCCTTTGATGTGTACATTCATCGGTTAACCCAATGTGTGGGGGCAATGGTGGNGAGTTTGGGCGGTTGTGATGCCCTAATTTTCACCGGTGGGGTGGGGGAAAATGCAACACCCGTGCGGGCTGAATTGTGTAACAAATTACGGTTTTTAGGCGTGGATTGTGACCCGGAAAAGAATCAAAAGCGGGGTGAGGATCGGGATATTAGCACCCCCAATTCGGCGATCCGGATTTTCGTGATTGCCGCTGAAGAAGATTGGGCGATTGCTCAAACCTGTTGGCGGTTGATGATGAATCACAAAGTCTCTTGAAATAATCCCAATTAAAGGTTATGGGCTTGCATAAAAATTATAGATTTTCTCGGTGGTCATCACCCGATGTAATCCTTACTATCGCAGTCCTCAATGAGAATGGAACAGGGGTCGCCGGGGCACCGCCCTTGGTTCTACAGAATTTTCGGCACGCAGGCTAACCAGCAGGATCGCTCCAGACCGCTTGAGATGGCTATGGCGTAGCCCGAAACCCCGTTCCTCCCTTGGCAATTGTCAACAACCTGGAGGGATTCTCAATAGCTGTGAAGGATAGCCGGTAAATGGTTTGCCGTGAACAGTTCTCCCCCTGGTACTACTGGTAAATACCATCTAACCCGGTTTCGGACTCCTCACCTGGCACTCTGTCAAGAAATCGTTTATATTTCTTAACTAAGTGTCATAATTAGTTACCGGCACAGTTCGTTACCCAGAGGAGGTACAGATGGATCAGCCGATTGAGTTGTCCTTAGAGCAGGAGTTTAGTCTCCGTTCGTTTGAAACCCAAGTGCAGCAGATGAGTCGGGAGCAAGCCCAGGAGTTTCTGGTCAAGCTTTACCACCAGATGTTGCTCAAGGAGAAGATGTACCAACATTTTCTCAAGTTTCAGTGGGGCTTAGAGCCTGGGGTTTAACATGGGTTGCCGCGGTTTCCTGTCGGGTTCCCCAGAGGGGGAATGGGGCTGGGAGTCGGCGGAACCTATCTCAGAATGTTTACAATTGAACATACTGGGTTGCTATTAAATGTGTGTCCGAAGGTAAATTTGCGACGATTACGGAAGCGTTGGCGGCTCTGCGGGCGGGTAAAGTTATTGTTGTAGTGGATGACGAACAGCGGGAGAACGAGGGGGATTTGATCTGCGCCGCCCAGTTTGCCACCCCCAGCGTGATCAATTTTATGGCGGTGGAGGCACGGGGGTTAATCTGTCTGGCGTTGACGGGGGAGCGGCTGGATGAATTGCAGTTGCCCCTGATGGTGAGCAACAACACGGACAGCAATCAGACGGCGTTTACGGTGAGCATTGATGCGTCGTCGGCGTTGGGAGTGACGACNGGGATTTCGGCGGAAGACCGGGCACGCACGATTCAGGCGGTACTGGACCCGAAAACCCGCCCGGAGGATTTGCGGCGACCGGGGCACGTGTTTCCGATTCGGGCGAAAGCGGGGGGAGTCCTGGAGCGGGCAGGGCATACGGAGGCGGCGGTGGATTTGGCGAGATTGGCGGGGTTGCTCCCGGCGGGGGTGATCTGCGAAATCCAAAACCCGGATGGTTCGATGGCGCGCCTGCCGGATTTGTTTGCCTATGCCCGCAAGCACAATTTACTGATTATTAGCATTGCGGATTTGATCCAGTATCGGTTGCACCATGAGCGGTTTGTGGTGCGGCAGACGGTGGCGGAGTTGCCGACGGAATTTGGGCATTTTCACATCTATGGCTATCGCAACCAGCGGGACGGGTCGGAACACGTGGCGATTGTCAAGGGCGACCCCAGCCAATTTGCCCAACAGCCGGTGCTGGTGCGGGTGCATTCGGAATGTCTGACCGGGGATGCGCTGGGTTCCTTGCGCTGTGATTGTCGGCGGCAGTTGCAATCGGCGCTGAAGATGATTGAGTATGCGGGGCAGGGGGTGGTGGTGTACCTGCGCCAGGAGGGGCGGGGCATCGGNTTANTNAACAANCTCAAAGCCTATGCACTGCAGGACCAGGGGTTTGACACGGTGGAAGCCAATGAAAAATTGGGGTTTCCGGCGGATTTACGCAACTATGGGGTGGGGGCGCAAATTCTCTGCGATTTGGGGGTGAGCCAGATTCGCCTGATTACCAACAACCCCCGGAAAATTGCCGGACTGCGGGGCTATGGGCTAACGGTGGTGGAGCGGGTGCCCCTGATGGTGGAAATCAATCATTACAATTTGGACTATCTCACCACCAAGGCGGACAAACTGGGGCATTTGTTACTCCAAACCTATTTGCTCACCCTGGCACTGCACTGGCGACAGCCCCCCGACCCTACGGAACGTTACACCTACCTGGAAAAACTGCGGCATCTGGCGGCACGTAACGACCTCCATGTGCGGGAAGTGAACCGTCCGGTNGCACGAGCCGTATTTGACCAGGCAGAATTGATTGTGCATTTGGGGTTTGACCAGCCGGGACTGGCCCCCTCGGATTGGTACCAGCAGGCGGAACATCCCTACACCCAGGCGATGAAAACCGTTTTGGCACAAGTATCCCACTGGTCGGGGCTGGCGGCGCTGGAATTTCTGCTGGCTACGGGCACCGACCCGCTGTTAAACCTGCAAGTGCAGTTGGACCGCCGTCCCTACCCTACGGATGAAGCCCTCACCACCCAGGTCATTTATCGCTGGGGGTTTGAATAATCCCGCCGCCGAGCAGGACATCGTTCTGATAAAAGACAGCGGCTTGTCCAGGGGNGACCCCGAACTGGGGCGTGGCAAACGTCACCTGTACCCGGTCTGTATCGGTAGGAATCACCCAGCAGTCCACCGCCGGGGCTTGGTAACGGATTTGCACTTGGGCGGGGATGGGCGTGGTGGGCGGAGCCATGCTCACCCAATTCAGGCGGTCAATTTGGCATCCCGCGGACAGGGCTTCCTCCCGGGAACCAACAATCACCCGGTTATGCGCCGCATCCAACGCCAGGACGTACAGGGGTTCGGGGGCGGCAATCCCCAGCCCTCGCCGTTGCCCCACCGTGTAATGATGGATGCCCGTATGCTGTCCCAACACCTGCCCTTGCCGGTTGACAATCTCCCCCGGTTGGGTGGGCAAATAGCGGTCCAAAAACGCCTGCATCGAGCCGTGCGCTTCCACCAGACACAAATCCTGACTTTCCGGTTTGGTCGCCGTCGCCAGCCCATAGCGAGCCGCCAGTTCCCGGGTTTGGGTTTTGGTATATTCCCCCAGGGGAAATAGGGTCGCCGCCAACAGGTCTTGGGTCAGGGTGTAGAGAAAATAGGACTGGTCTTTACTGCGATCCACCGCCCGGCGCAGTTCGTAGCGTTCGGTCACAGGGTTATAGGTAATGCGGGCGTAATGACCCGTCGCAATTTGGTCAATGCCCCAGGTGGTTTGAGCGTACTGCAACATCGGGGCAAACTTCACCCAGCGGTTGCACTGGGAGCAGGGCAGGGGGGTAATGCCTTGACCATAGCCCGCCACCAGGTAATCCATGATGTGTCCCCGGAAGACCTCCCGCATATCCACCACGTGATGGGGAATGTTAAGTTGTTCACAAATCCGGGCGGCATCCACCATCCCCTCGCTACAGCACTGCCCCTTCCCCGGCATCAACCAAAGGGTCACGCCGATCACCTCATACCCCTGTGCCACCAAACAAGCCGCCGCTGTGGAGCTATCCACCCCCCCCGACAGACCGACCACCACCCGTTTTCCTGCCATGTACCCTGATCCCCGCCCCGCAATCGCTCAATGAAACGTGATCAATTTTCAGCCATATGAGAATCTCGCCATTGGTCATTATGACAAATCGTGACCAAGCGGTACCTGGATCGTTTTTGGGCAATTGCATGGGAATTGTGAGCGAAAATTTGCTACTTGGGTACCTCTATTTATTTGAAACAATCGAAGGTTATCTCGCTGAAATGCTGATACCCAGAAGTGTTGAATGTTAACGAAAGGGTGGAAAAGGGAGACTAAAAATGGTATTTTAGATTGGTAGAAACCACGAGTAACAGTATTTTTATGAGACG
>JGI24187J35170_1000820_pt1 | contig 14076 bp, 10 predicted proteins | sample YNPBryBLVA2012_FD_35170 | JGI IMG/M metagenome (IMG submission 35170)
AACCGACCAAAGGTCGGTGGCACAACGGCTGACCCGCGTATCCCCAGGCTCTGCCTGGCCGCCCGACCAAAGGTCGGTGGCACAACGGCTGACCAGCGTATCCCCAGGCTCTGCCTGGTCGAACCGAAGTTGCTTGCCCCCCTGGACATCCATCCAGCCTGCCCTGCGCTTGTCCAGAGGACAGGCTGGAGGCCGCGCTACGTGTTAGCGAAGATTCGGAGTCAACCTTTCAAGAACTCCTCCAACGCCGCTTTGCTGATGCGGTAAGCGTTGCCCAATTTCTTGGCCTTCAAGGAGCCATCTTGAATGGCCGCCAACACATCCTCCTCGGAGACTTTCAGGATGGCGGCTGCCTCGGAGGGCGTCATCACGTCTGGCATCGCGGCCGGTTTTGCGCCGCCGGCAGGTTGCTGTTGGGCAGCCATCGCGCCAGAAGTTGCCTGCTGCATCAAATTGCCAATGCCCATCCCAGCGCCGATGCCGGCTGTCAGGCCCGCTCCGCCGCTTGGGTTGGCAGCCGCATCGCGCATCGCGTCGGCTGCTTGCAACTGAGTGTAGGTCGCCATGTCCAGCATCCCCATATCGCGCAGTTCCTGGGCCGACTTCTCGGAGGGTTTGAGATTGCCGATGTAGAAAGTTTTGAGGGTCAGGCCAATGGCGTTGAAGTCATCTTCCATTTCCGAGCGGATGAAGGCAGACATTTCCTGCGTCTTGGCCAGCAGTTGCGGTAAGTTGAATTTGGCGCCCCATTCGTTCAATGTATCTTGCAATTGTGAAAGGATGACCGTTCGCAGGCGTTCCTCGATGTCGCTAATTTGGAAGGAAGCCTTCTTGCCGACGATTTGCGTCACCAATTGCTGCGGGTCTTTGACCTGGAAAGAGTACGTGCCAAAGCCTTGCAACAGCGCAACACCCAATCCCATGCCGGGATTGCTGACGAGAATGGGCTGCGGCGTGCCCCACTTGCGCTGCGGGAACTCCTTCATGGAAACGAAATATACCTCTGCCGGGAAGACAGTTTTGCCGCTGGTCAACAGGTCTTGGATTTTCTGAGTCAGCAAGGGAATATTGGCTGTGGCAAGCACATGCCGGCCAGGGCCGAACACATCCAGCGCCAGGCCATCACGGAAGAAAACCGCCGACTGTCCCTCGCGCACGATGACGTTGGAGCCGAGGCGGTAATCGGCAGCGCTGGTTTCATCTGGAAAGCGATGTACGAGCTCGTTTTCCATCTCATTTGGATATTCGATGATATCGAAAATTCTGGCCATGACTCTCTCCTTGGTTATCTTTTCTCGAACAATTTGATTATAGCCTATGCTAAAGGGGTCTTCAAGATGATATTTCGATTCGGGTATACGAATCAGTAGCCCAAAGGTCGCATTAACTTGCTTGGGGATCGTATTTCATCGGCTTTCCGCTGCCTCCGCCGCGCAGCATCAAGATTTCGGCTAAGATGCTGACCGCGATCTCCTGCGGCGTTTCGGCCTGTAACTCCAGGCCGATGGGCGAGTGAACGCGGGCAATCTTTTCATCAGAAACGCCCATTTCCTTCAACTTGTCCACCGTCATTTTCCAGCGCCTTTTGGAACCGATGACGCCAATGTAGGCCGCCGGCGAATCGAGCAGACTCGGCAAGCCCGGCGCATCCACCGCTACGCCTCGAGTTGTCAGCACGAAATAGGTTTGATTCGTGACCTTGAACTGTTCCGTTAACTTTTCCATCGGCACAGGATAAAAAACGTCCGCGTCGGGATTTTCTTCGGGCGTACAGAATTCAGGGCGGTCGTCGGAAACGGCGACGCGGAAGCCAAGCCACTTGGCCAGATGCGCCACCGCCTTGCCGACGTGACCGCCGCCCACCACCACCAGGGTAGGGGCAGGTAAGATCGGTTCCACGAACACCTCCACTGTGCCGCCGCATACGCCTGCGTCTCCGCGCGCCGGATCGGACAGGTTGTATTCCAGCAGGCGCGGTTGACCGTCCACGAGCGATTGCATGGCCTCCTCGAAGACGCGGTTTTCCAGTTCCCCGCCTCCCACCGTGCCAAGGATGTGGCCGTCTTCATAGACCAGCATTTTGCTGGTGCTGTGGCGCGGAGTGGATCCGCGGCTGCGCACCACCGTACACAGCGCGGCGGATTCGTTGTTCTTTTCGAGTTCGACAAGTGCTTGATAAATGGTTTTCATGTGTAACTTTTTCTACCTCTCCAGCAANCCCAACACCACCGGCAGCAACTGTTTCTTGCGCGAGACCACGCCCTCGGCCAGTCGAGTGCCATCTGGCTGGGGCGGGCAGGGCAGGTCGGAGAGTTCGGGCGGTTCGTCTGTCAAGAGGAGACGGATCGAAGCAGCGTTTATCGCTTCAAGCCCAGAAAACGCCGCGAAAACTTTCTAATCGTTTTTGCAATCTTGATCGCCTCTCGCGCCTCTTCCAAGGTAGGTTGACTTCCCGGGTAACGCCTGCGAACTGCGCATTCTGTCAAGTCAATAAGTTGGCGTACTTCAAAACCTGTTATGATGCCGGCATGGTTGCAAAGTGTGTTCAAGGATGGAAGGTCATGGGTTTTTGGAAAATCTATATCTTTGTAGATGAGAAGACTCTTCAAATACTTTTCTGCGCATTGTTGGGCATGAAAACATGCGCCAGCCGTCAAAGGCTTTCGCAGCCGAATTAAGGCTTTTGCCGCAGCGTAATCTTCTTCTGCGTTTTCTATCCAGGACTCAAGTTCGCTGATGGCTGTCATAAAGCACTTTACCTTTCTTGAGAATCTCGCGAACGAAAAAGCTGTTGTCTTTGCCGCCTTTCAAGGCCTCTTCGATTTCAGTCGGTGTTTTGATAATGATGTCCACCGGAAATGGACGCGGGTAAAGCAGCATGGATGCAGCAAGCAAATTTTGTCTTTTGTCGCCGTCTATTACGATGAGCAAATCCACGTCGCTATCGGACGTGGGTGTTCCATCCGCATATGACCCAAAGAGAATGATCTTTTCAGGTTTGAGTTCGGCTACAAGGCGTTCGACGACTCGTGGCAAAGTCTCTGCAACAGGGAGAAAACCGGTTGGATGGATTTTTGTCGTGGTTCGAAACATGAGTTTCCTTATAGTATCTCTTAACATTTGCATCGTTCACGCAAATCTGGGTTCGCGCCGCCGCTGGATGCCCACCCAGCCTGTCCTGGCAGGTGTCCAGGAGACAGGCTGGCGTTTGTCCAGGAAACTGCGGCGCAACGCCAGTTTGGTTGCAGCAGGAGACCGCGCTATGCTGTTTTCTACCTCTCCAGCAACCCTAACACCACCGGCAGCAACTGTTTCTTGCGCGAGACGACGCCCTCGGCCAGTCGAGTGCCATCTGGCTGGGGTGGGTAGGGCAGGTCGGAGAGTTCGGGCGGTTCGTCTGTCAAGAGGAGGCGGCTGGAGCCGCGCACCACGTCGGTGACCATCAGCATGGCAAAGTCCAGGGCGCGTTTGTCACGCAGGGCTTTCAAAGCCCCTTCGAGCGCCTCGAGATGTTCGGTCAGTTGCAGCAAGTCGGTCACTTCGGCTTGAGCAACGGCAAAACGATACCCGCCGGCTTCGTATATCTTCAGGTCGGTATTGACGACTTCTTCAGGCTTGCGCGAGGCGAGACCGGCGCCAGCCGCCACCACTTGCTTGCCATAGGATTGAATCGTCTCGCCAGCCAGAGGGCCATTTTTGGCAAAGGCCCAGCGCGCCAGTCGCTCAGCAGCCTTTTTATCCCGCTCGGTGGTAGTAGGCGAGGTCAGGATGAGCGTATCGGACAGGAGACCCGCCAGCAGCATCCCGGCGATGGGCGGCGGCGCAGCCAACCCGGCCTCCTCGATTTGCTCGGAGACCAGCGTGCTGGTGCTGCCCACGATGTCCACCGTGAATTTGATGGGGACGTGCGTGGAGGGGTTGCCCAGGCGGTGATGGTCGAGGATTTCGAGCAGTTCGGCCTCCTCCAGGTTGGCGATGGCCTGGCGCGGCTCGTTGTGATCCACCAAGATGACCTTGAGGCGTGGCGGATTGAGCAGGTCGCGCTGGCGGCAAACGCCCATGTACAGCCCTTTGTCGTCCACCACGAAGAAGTTATCGCCTTCTTCGCGCAGGATGCGGTTGAGCGAGTCGCGGATGCGGCCATGGAGGGGGAATCTGGGAATCGCTTGCTGGCAGGCTTCGCGGCAGGGCAGATCGAGGATTTCGGTCAGGCGCAAATCGCGGCGCTGTGGATTCGGCCCGACCAGTTCGCTCACCAGGCGAAACAGGCTGGTGCCTGTGACCAGGCCAAAAGGCGCGCCATCCTCATCCACCAGCGGGGCCACCCCCCAAGTGCGCGAGGCAATGGCCCAGGCCTCCTTCAGCGGGTCATCGGGGCAGGCGGTATCCAGCCGAACTGCAACGGCTTCGAAACGCGGCGAGGCATCGTTCAGGAGCAAGGGCGCTTCCAAGCCGACTTTCTTCAACACCCAGGCCGTCTGCGGGTTGACTGCCCCGGTGCGAGCGGCGACCGTATCGGCCAGGTCGCGCTCGTGCAAAAGCCAGGCATAGCCCATAGCCGCGGCTACGGTGTCGGTGTCGGGGTTGACGTGTCCGATGACGTAGATTCTGTCACTCATAAAGGTTCTCCTGGCCTTATTTTACCCGCTTTGGGTCAGAATGCACGATATGACAAACGGTCATCTTGGACTGCGGCCGGTGATAGCGTTACAGTGTTACCGCTCGACATTTGTATCGTTGCGCAAATTTGGGTTCGCGCCGCAGTTGTCTGCCCNCTGGGCGCTTGTCTTACCGCAGTTCAAGCGCGGGTGAACAAAGAGCCAGTATAAGACGCTGGTCGCCAGCGCGACGGGTAGCAACAGCCAAGTAAAGACGACTTGTAACCGTTCGAGAAAAATTTCCCATCGCAGGGCAGAAAAGGAGCGCCCATCCAGGCATACGCCCGTGCCAGGCGGACGGCAGCGATCCACGAAATCGAACTGCGGCAGGGTGACCAGCGCCCAGGCGGCCAGCAAAAAGAGCAAAGCCGAGAGCGCCAGCAGGCCGCCCCACAACGTCGTTTTGCGCGGCTGGGTCCGCCGCAGGGACAGTCCCGCCGCCAGGGTTGGGATCAGGACGAGCAGGCACAGCCCAAAGAGGGTGAGGTTGATGCGCGCGGTGATGCCTTCCACAGTTACAGGATGGTCAGGTTGGCGAGCGATGCCGCCAGGCGTTTGAAGCCCACGCTCTCGAAGGCCACGTCCAGGATTTCATCGCCGTCCTGGAGGCGGCTTTCCAATACCAACCCCTCGCCCCACAGGGGGTGACGGACGCGCGTTCCAGGCGGGAAGCGGCTTTGGATAACGGGAGCAGGCCTATCCTGAGTCAGACCGAAGGGGCGGGAGGGCAGCGTCGAGGCACGCCAGGTGGTTTCGGGGGTACGTCGCATCGAAGGGCGTCCACCGCGCGATTTGCCGGCCAGCAGGTCGGCGGGGATGTCGTCCAAGAAGCGAGAAGGCAAGGTCGGTTCAGCATAGCCGCGTCCGCCGCGCTGCAAGGCGCGAATGAGGTACAGGCGGTCTTTGGCGCGCGTGATACCCACATAGAACAGACGGCGCTCTTCCTCCATTTCTTCGGGTTCATCGAAGGAGCGGCTGTGCGGCAGCAGACCATCGTCCAGGCCGACGATGAAGACCACGCCAAATTCCAGGCCTTTGGCGGCGTGCAAAGTAAGCAGGGTGGGGACGTTGCGGTCGGCGAGGGTGTCTTGGTCGGAGATGAGCGCCACGTCTTGCAGGAATTCTTCCATCGAGCGGTCTTCGTATTCCTGGGTGAGGCGGCGCAGTTCGAGCGCGTTTTCCCAGCGGTCTTTGCCCTCTTCGGTGCCATCGTCCAGGTATTGCTGGTAGCCAATGTCGGCGGCGATGCGGTCGAAGAGTTCGGTCACGGTAGCCACAGGATAGAAAGCGCGCCAGTTAGCCAGGGTGACGGCAAAATCGGCCAGGGGAGCGGCGGCGCGGGGAGAGAAATGCTCCCAATAGGGCGAGGCGGCGCCGCGCGCCAGGTCGAGCAGCACGGCCCCGGCGCTCAGGCCGCTTTGACTGGCTACCAGGTGCAAAGTGGTGAGCGTTTTGGCGCCAATGCCGCGCGCCGGGACGTTGATAACCCGGTCGAGGCTGGCTTCGTCGTTGGCATTGTAGACCAGACGCAAGAAGGCAATCATATCCTTCACTTCGCGGCGTCCGTAGAAGCGCTGCGCTCCTACCAGGCGGTAAGGCAGGCGGGCTTGCAAGAAGGCTTCTTCCAGCAAACGCGATTGGGCATTGGTGCGATACATGACAGCGCACTCGCCAGGCTCGAACCCGCCGCTCGATACCAATTGGGCAATGGTATCTACTACGAAGGCGGCTTCCGCATAATCGTCGAAGGCTTCGTAGTAGAACACCTTCTCGCCCTGTCCGCGCTCGGTAAACAGATTTTTCTTGCGGCGGTTTGGGGCGCGATCTATGACCGACATGGCGACATCCAGGATGGTTTGTTTCGAGCGGTAGTTCTGCTCCAGCAGGATGACCTGGGCGTCGGGGAAATCCTGCTCGAAGCGCTGTACATTGCGCCAGTCTGCGCCCCGCCAACGATACACACTCTGGTCGGGATCGCCCACGCAAAAGACGTTGCGGTGCGCCGAGCACAGATGTTTGATCAAAACATACTGCGCCAGATTGGTATCCTGGAACTCGTCCACCAGCACGTGCCTGAAGCGCTGGGCGTACTTCTGGCGCACTTCCGGGTTGTCTTCCAGCAGGTGCGCCGTGTACATCAGCAGGTCGTCGAAATCCACCGCATTGCTGGCTACCAGTCGTTTTTGGTATTCGATATAGATGCGCTTGACCACCTCGTCGCGGTAAGTGGCGACGGGGTAGTCTTGCGGGCCAATCAATTCGTTCTTGGCGCTCGAAATGGCGGCGTGGACGCTGGGCGGGCGAAAGCGTTTTTCATCCACGCCGCTATCGCGGATGACGCTCTTCACCAGCCGTTCTTGGTCGTCGGCGTCGAAGATGACGAAATTGGATTGAATCGGCAGAAAGTCGGCTTCGCGGCGCAAAATCCGCGCGCAGGTGGCATGGAACGTGCCAAGCATCATGCCGCTGGCAGACTGGTCTCCCAGCAAAGCCTGTACGCGGGCTTCCATTTCGCGCGCTGCTTTGTTGGTGAACGTGACTGCCAGGATTTGATAAGGACGCACCCCCTCGTAGGCGATCAAATAGGCAATCCGCTGGGTCAACACCCGCGTCTTACCGGACCCGGGGCCTGCCAGCACCAAAACGGGCCCGCTCCCAGCCGAGACGGCCCGTCTCTGCTGGGGATTGAGTTGGTCGAGGAAGTCCATGCAGGGATCATCGAGAGTAGAGAGTAGTGACGAGAACTATTCTCTGTTCTCTGTTCTCTACTCTCTACTCTCTAGAGTTCAGACGTACAATTCGGGCAGCGCGTTGCTTTGACAGGAATGGTGCTAAAGCAAAACGGGCATTCCTTGGTGGTCGGCTCGGCGGCGGGCGCGGGCGTCTCTTTCTTGGTTGCATTGGCCGCCTTGATGATCAGGAAAATAACAAAAGCAATGATGATGAAGTCAATGATAGCCTGCACGAATGCGCCCCATTTGATGGAAGCGTCACCCACTGTGATTGCTAACCCAGAGAAATCAACCCCTCCTAACACAAGGCCGACGATGGGCATCAGAATATCGTTTACCAGCGAGGCTACAATCTTCCCAAAGGCGCCGCCGATGATGACACCCACGGCCAGGTCTAGCACGTTGCCGCGCATANCAAATTCTTTGAATTCTTTCAACATGTTCTGCTCCTCGAAAATGGGATGTGAGTCGCTTGTATTCTATGTGAGGAAAGGANAACTGTCAATAAAAACAGGCTGGTGATTACCCTGATTTCTTTTCACTGACCTTTCTTGTCACCCGCTTCTTCGCAGGTTTCTTCACATTCTCCTCGACAACTGCCTCCTCCTTCTTGCCAAACATCTCCTCCCATTTCGCAGACATAGACTCGATGCCCGCGCCGTGCAAAGCAAAATGAATTTTGCCCCAGCGTTCATCGTCCACGAACCGCCAATCCAGGAAAACATGGTGCTGATAAGCGTTCAACTGTACGAACAGTCCCCGCTCCCAAAGTTCTTTGCACGAGCGGATGTATTCCAGGCGTGTGACGTAGTCCTTGAAAATGACGTATCCCTCGCGCGGCAAAGCCAGCCCTTCGACCAAAGATTTCTGGACCAGTTCCCCGGCGGCTTTATTCATGTAAGCGGCAGAGTTCCGAATCCAGCCGCTTGTCTCGGCGTATTTGTTATGATAGATGACCAGTGCGCGTTCCTCGCCATAACGATTGGAATAGGCAAATACATCCTCGTTGACGTGGCCCGTGTCGGTGAAAAAGTCATAGAGCAGGAAATGCTCGGACTCGGCAAACAGGTACCGGCGGTGAAGGAGCGGGAAAATCTTCCACTCATGGCCGCGCACCAGGCCCTCGTCCACCTGCTCGTCCCATTTGGGATGGCGGAATTCCATCCCATATTTTTCACGGAAGCCTTCGATCTGTCCATGACCGAACATCGGCAAGCCGGGCAGGGTAGCCAGCAAGGTGCAAACGCCGAAATATTTGTCGCCGCTGCCGAACTGTTCGATGGCCGTCTTTTCGTCGGGGTTGTTCATGAAATTGACGTACCGCTTGAGGATTTGCGGGTCGAACTCGAGGGTATTCTTGATGACCTGGCGGTACTTGGCGTTGTCCTCGTCGCGTAGCATGTGCATAAAAGCGGAATTGTAGACGCGATGCATTCCCAGCGTGCGCACGAAGTAGCCCTCCATCAGCCAGAAAGCCTCGGCCAGCAGCAGCGTATCGGGGACTTCGGCGGCAACGCGGTCCACCACCTCGCGCCAGAATTCCTGCGGAAGGGCAGCGTCGAACTCGGCCTGAGTCATGCCATGCTCAGAACGAGACGGGATAGCCCCTCCCTGGCCCGGCGGCGGGAACCACAGCCGCTGGATGTGCTTCTTGGCCAACGTCATGGCGGCATCGAAACGGATGATGGGGAAATTGCGCGCTACGTGCAAAATGGTCTGGATGACGGCTTCGCGTACTTCGGCTTTGGAATAATCGAGTTGGGCGGTGTCGTTCCAGGGCATGGAGGTACCATCGTTGCCATGGTAAATGTAACGTGTATCCCCCGTCCAGCGGTCAACGCGCTGGAAGACCACTGCCGCATCAGTACGGTTGTAGTAGTGATCTTCGAGGATGACCGCCACTCGTTCGTCGTCGCACAGATCTTCGCTCTGGAACTGGTAGTTGGGATAAGGCGAATAGGGCAGCGACAGGAACCAGTCGGGATGCTCGATGACCCATTTCGAGTCGATACCCATGTGATTGGGGACCATATCTGCAGAGAGGCGGATGCCGCGCTGCCAGGCACGCGCTCTCAGGTTTTCGAGCGCCGGCCAGCCGCCCAAGTCGGCGGCAATGTCGTAAGCGTAGAGCGAGTAAGCCGAAGCCACAGCGTCATGATCACCCATGCGCTGCTTGATACGCTGGCTGGCGCGTGAACGCTCCCATAAGCCAATCAGCCATAGGCCGGTAAAACCGCGCTGGGCCAGAATATCCAGTTCTTCATCGGGGATGTCGCTCAGATAACGAATCCAGCGTTTGTGCTTACGAGAGAGTTGTTCCAACCAGACGTAGGTGTTCTTAGCGATCAAGACCAGGCGAGGCATCCAGTCTCTGTCGGGGCTGAAGCGCTCGTACTCTGGCTGATCGCGAAATTCCAGCAGCGGCGCCTGACCGCCAAATCCGCCCATGCCAAGATGGCGGGTGGCTTCCTCGGTCACAAAGTCCACGCCGCGCAAGAGACGCTGAACAAAAGCCGCATCCAGCAGATGGCCCCATTTCTTGAGAATGAATTCTAATTGACCAGCCAGGGAATACGGCGAGGCAAGGGCAGGCGCGCGCAGGGCTTGGATGAGCGTCTCGCCAGCCTCGCCGCCCAAAGCGGGTTGGCCATCGAAGAAGTCGCTCAGTTTTTTCACCACCTCTTCATAGGCGCTCGAGGCCTTGAGAGGCGTCTCGTCGAACAATTCCTGGTAAGGCTGCGCTGCCGGGTTGAGATTAGCAATATGCAGAAATAGCATTTCTTCGAGCGTTGTCTCACGGTGAGACACACCGCCCGTCTGGCCGGCCAAATAAGCGGAAGCGGAGATTTCGTTCCGATAGACCGCCAAAGGGGGGAATTCTTCCGTAAAACGCATCTGGCTGAACGCCAGAGCGTCAACGCCGACATGTGCTTGCAGCCAGTCTAAAGCGCGGCGCAAAACGCCGGGGTTTCGACGTTCATACTCCCGAAAGAGGAGGTGATACACCTCGTCGAGCAGGCCCAAAGCATTGATATCGGAAGCAGGCACAGGCTGAGTCCGATGCGCAGATAATTTCTCGGCAAAGCGGCGTGCAGAGGCAAAGTCCGCCATAATGACGCGCCCATCGGTGGCAAACAATTCTTCATCGAAGGCGTATTTTTGGCGGCAGGTGCGAGAGACGTGAAATTCGTAACAATTCATCGAGGCCTTCCTTCGAGGCGTGCTTGGTAAGTTAACGCCAGTTCGGGATAACCGTCCCGAAGGCTTTTTAGAGCAATTATAGGGGCAAAATCGAGCCATCAGGAGGGTTCGAAGGCTTATCCCGAATTCTGGTTAAGTTAATCTTATCTCAAAAACCCTTGCGTGAGAAAAAACGCAACGAACTTTTGCAGTCTGGCAGGGAATTCGAGTATACTTCAAAACATGCTCACCGCCTTGCAAATCGCTAATTTGATTCTCTATTGTGTAGCCGCTGCACTTTACCTGCCAGTGTTCATCAACGCCCTGCGCGGCAAGGACGGACACCAAACCGTGCATTATCTCCTGGCGTTGTACGCACTGGCTGGGATGCTGCTGGGAATCGGCGAAGCGTTCTGGCGCGCGGGGCTGGCAGCCTCCATTTCTCCTGAAACGTTCCAGGTCTACCAGGCTTACGCGGCTCTTTTGCTGGCAGCGTTGATGCTGGTGGTGGTGAGCGGCTTCCTGCGGCGGGAAGGCTGGCCCTGGCTGATGCTGGCAGGCGGATTGACTCTGATAGCAGCCCTGGTGGCGCAAAACGCCGCTGGTCTGCCAGATACCCTGTGGAGCAACGGACAATGGTCGCTGCCGCGCGACGACCTGCCCCTCTACCTGATTTTTACAGGCTGGTTGATTTTCCTGGTGAGCGCCATCGCAGCGGTAAGAGCAGCCTATCGGCGCTCACAGCAGCCGCTCTACCGCAATCGCCTGATTTACTGGATGCCCTTTTTCCTTGCCATCCTTGCCAATGATTTGCTGGTTTTCAGCGGCCATAGCCTGCCTGCCCATCCCTTCCGCATTGGCGCGGCCTGGCTGATGGGCTATGTGGTGCTGACTCACGACATGCCCGATGCGCGCCAAATTCTGCGGCGAGCGCTGATTTATATCATCACAATCTTCTTCGTAGCCGTATTTTACATCCTGGGGTTCACCGTCACCCAAACGGCTTTCCGCGCTGCGCCAAACTTCAACCCCTTGCTGGTAGGCGCCGGCATTGCCCTGGTGCTGGCGGCGCTGTTCACCCCCATGCTTGGCCTGGTGCGGCGATGGGTGGATTCCTGGCTGGGACTGGAACAGTTCGATCCCGGCCGCACCCTGCAACAATACGGCGAGGCCATCAGCAACATCCTGGAGATGCAGCGTCTGGCCAGCGTGGCCGTAGGGCTAATCATCGAAGCCCTGGGCATCACGCGCGGCTTCCTCTTCCTGGTAGACCAGGACCCCGGCCAGAACGAGCGCAAGACGTATTTCCTGCGCGCCGTCCGCAGCCCCGGCGAGCGACAGTTGAAACCCGGCATCCTGCCCGAGACCAGCCCCATCGTGCAATATTTGACGCGCGAAGGTCGCCCGCTTCTGCAATACGACCTGGACCTGCTCCCGGCATATCGGTCTGTTACACGCTCCGAGCGGGAGTGGTTCAACGCTACCCAATCGGAAGTGTATGTGCCGATTTTCTCCAAGCGCCGCTGGATCGGGCTGCTGGCCTTTGGCCCAAAACTTTCGGGCAACCGCTACACCGAGCAAGACCTGGTCACTTTGAGCGCGCTTGCCAATCAAACCGCTGTTGCGCTCGAAAACGCGCGCCTGGTCGAAAACTTGGTGCGACTCAACCAGGAATTACGCCAGGCTTACCATGCGCTCGACAAAGTCAACCGCGACCTGGAAAGGCTCGACCGCACCAAATCGGATTTCATCAGTATTGCCTCCCACGAACTGCGCACGCCGCTTACGGTGATGCGCGGCTATACCGAAATGTTGATGGAAGACACCAGCCTGAAACCCGAGGTGCAAGCCATCATCAAAGGCCTACACGATGGCANCATGCGCCTGCATGAAATCATGGACTCGATGTTCGATATTGCCCAAATAGACGCGCGCGCGCTGCAACTCCACTTACAGCCCGTAGACACTGCCGACCTGGTGCGCGAGGTGTGTTTCAGCCTGTCCAAGCAACTGGCCGAACGCCAGCAATCCTTGACTCTGGACTTGCCCGTACTCACCAAAATCAAAGCCGACCCCAACATCTTGCACAAAGTCTTTTATCACATCATCACCAACGCCATCAAATTTACGCCCAACGGCGGCAAAATCACCATCACCGGCAAAGCCCTGCTGCACGGCGATAAAGATGCGCCCGAAGGCGGCGTGCAAATCACCGTCAGCGATACCGGCGTGGGCGTTGCCCCGGAATTCCAGGAACTCATCTTCACCAAGTTCTACCAGCCCGGTGACTTGAACAAACACTCGACCAGCAAATCGCGCTTCAAAGGCGGCGGCGCAGGATTAGGGCTGGCGCTGGCCAAGGGCATCGTAGAAGCGCACAACGGGCGTATCTGGGTGGAAAGCCCCGGTTACGACGAAGTCAATTTCCCTGGCAGTAAGTTCCACATCCTACTGCCGCTCAAACTGGAAAAAGGGGAAAAAATGGAGCAGGGGCGAGAAGTCAAACTGACGCTCTAGCGCCCCTGTTTTTCACGCAGTTTTTGCGCCGCCTCGGTCAGTTCCCTGGCATGAGCCTGAATCTTCTTGATTGCTCGAACAGCATCGTCCACGCCTTGCGGCCCGGCGCGAAAGACCGCCTCGTCCAGCCAGACGGCCTCGTGTTCGCAAGCGCGGGTGGCCTCGGGCAAATCCATCTTCTCGAAGGCAAAATACTCAGGGAAGGCGCTTGGCACGGCTAATTTGGATTTTCGAGGCTGGAAGAGGCTGTAATGGTGCATGGCCTCGTACCCTACCCAGCAGCCCACGCCTTCGGCGTCCAAAGCAGCGCATAACACGTCATGTTCCATTCCAAATTCTTCAGGACGGATGGCAAAGATATAACGGTAGAAGGAGCGCGTGGTGTGACGCGGGTCGCGCTTCAGCACACGCACGCCGGGGACTTCGCTGAGCGCCTCATCCATGTAAGCGGCCATTTCTTCCCGCTGTCTGGCTTGCGCCGGAAAGCGCTCGATGCCCACCAGGGCCAGAGCCGCCTGCAACTCCGAGAGGCGATAGTTGGCACCCATCAGGAAATCCGAGCCGCTCTCCGGGCCCCCGCCGGGGTGAGAGCGTCCGCAGTCAATGATGCTGGCGGCTTGGGCTGCCAATTCGGGCGTGCGGCATAGCAGGATGCCGCCCTCTCCAGAAGTCAACGTTTTAGAGGATTGCAGCGAAAACGAGCCAAAATGCCCCAGCGTACCGGCGCCTTTGCCATTCCACTTTGCGCCGTGCGCGTGAGCGCAATCCTCGATAACAATGAGAGCGTGCTTCTCGGCGATCTCCAGGATAGCATCCATATCGGCCATCTGGTGACCGAGATGGACCGGAATAATGGCCTTCGTCTTGGATGTGATCGCCTTCTGAATAGCAGCCGGAGAAATGCAGTACGTATTCGGGTCAATATCTACAATGACCGGGATGGCGCCGGCCGCCATAGGCGCAGCCGCCGTAGCCTGGAAGGTGTATGC
>JGI24187J35170_1000824_pt1 | contig 14020 bp, 14 predicted proteins | sample YNPBryBLVA2012_FD_35170 | JGI IMG/M metagenome (IMG submission 35170)
CGGAGGCACGGATGGACCGCTCACTCTGGCCATCGTTCTGGCGAACGACGGCTGCCGTTCGCGGCTCTGAACCATGCAACGAAGCGCCTTCAGAGCCGCGAGTGGAGCGGCCGCGAAATCAGAGCCGCGAACGAAGCAGGCCGAAGGCCTGCGGGAGTGAGCGGTTTTCTGCATCGCAAACGAAGCGGCCGAAGGCCCGCGGGAACGAGCGGTTCCCCCTGGCGGCGGGCACAGCATTGCCCCGCGGCGTCCGGATTGCGCGGAGGCACGGATGGACCGCTCACTCTGGCCATCGTTCTGGCGAACGACGGCTGCCGTTCGCGGCTCTGAACCATGCAACGAAGCGCCTTCAGAGCCGCGAACGAAGCGACCGAAGTCAGAGCCGCGAACGAAGCAGGCCGAAGGCCTGCGGGAGTGAGCGGTTTTCTGCATCGCAAACGAAGCAGGCCGAAGGCCCGCGAAAACGAGCGCAGCAGCGGTGTTTCCCAAGAACAAACCGAGGAACTACCTTAACGGGCATGCGGCGCGCGTGCGATGCCGCGCCCGATCAAGACTCCGGAGAATGCCCCGAAATACACATCCGAAGGCCAGTGCCGGTAGCCTGTCGTACGGCTGATGCTGATGGCTGCGGCTGCGCCCATCAGGGAGATCTTCAGCCACTTGGGCGCGACCGGATGCGCCGCCACCGCGGCCGCCACGGCGAACGAGGTCAGCGCATGGCCGGAGGGGAAAGAGGTGCCTCCGGAATAGAAAGAGCCCTGCGAGCCTTGGGCATCCGGCCTTTCTCTCCATGTCACCCCCCTTGATGGCGTATGTGACCGCCAGCCCCGAAGCCAGCGCCAGCGCGGCGTCGCGTCCCAGATGCGACCACGCGGGCTTGGCGGCGGCATGCCCATAAGCCGTGGTGGCAGCAGCCGCCATCGTCAGCCCTGCCATCGACCCCGCCAGCGACACACGCCGGCTCCAGTCGCGCTGCGCGGGCGTGCCCGGCAAAGCGTCCACCATCGACCGGTCCAATGACTTCAGCGCCACCGTGCCCGCCACCAGCGGCAGCGCCAGCGTCCATGCCTGCCGCGGCGACATCCGCATCGGCGCCGTCCAGATGCGCTTCTGGTCGGCGGCGAAATCGCGCATGAAATCACCCGCGGGGTTCGCCTGTTGCCCCGCTGCGGAAGTCAGGACCGCCACGGTCATCACCGGCGCCGCCGCCATGCGTCTCACCCACTTCGGAACCATGAGAAATCCGGTCTTGCCCCTCCGCGTTGCCTGTCCCGCCGCCAGGCGTGCACTGTTCCTCCCGATTCATCCCCAATGGAAACGCCCTCCTGCAGTGCGCGGGAGGGCGGAATCGAAACTTGCTTGCCTGTGAGTGTAGCGGCTACAACGTTGAGGATACCACAGCGGCGACAGATCGCCGGCACGCACGAATCGCCGGGCTCAGCGGAACCTTGCCCCGCGCACGATGGGCGAGCGAGGCGGCTGGGCGGGCGGCGGCTCCGGTTCCGGCGGCGGCGCCGGCTTGCGTATGCGCCCGTCCAGATGCGACGCAATCCGCTCCTCCCGTGCTTTCTGGAACTTCGGCGAGCCCGGCTCCAGCCCGGATGCCTCTTTGACCTCCGCGTCGGTGACCTCCATTGCCACCGCGAGGCAGCGGCTGAGGAAGTTCTTCACGCGGTCCTGCACGATCCGGTGATCGCTTGTCAGGCCGAGGTACAGCACCTGCTCGCCGGGCGCCTTCGACAGCACCGCATAGGTCTGCGAAGCGCGCTTCAGCTTCGCCGACTTCACCGCCGTGGCCAGCTTCTTCGCCGACGCCTCCAGCTTCTGCCAGGGCGCGGCCTCCTGCCTGGTCATTTGCGTGGCGGAGACGAGCGCCGACCGCTCCTTCGGGGTCAGCTTCTCGGTCAGACAGTACATCACGACGGCATACCAATCCACCGGGAACGGTGCACCGAAGGGGATCATCGCCTTCAATCTGGCCAGTTTCTGGAAGGCGGCGAGATTTACCTTGGCGCCGGTCAGCCCCGGGCTGAACAGTGTGAGCAGACCCTCCTGGTCGAGCGCCGCGAAGACATCGCCCGGATTCGGCTCTTGCGTGATCTCATACAGCTCCTGGAACAGGGCACGGGGCGGAATCAGCTTCTGCAGGCCCGCATCGCGCGCGTTCAGGAACTGCTGCCACGTCTTTTCCTCCACAGTGAAGCCGAACCGCGTGCGGAAGCGCACCAGCCGCAGCAGCCGGATGGGATCGTCGTACAGCGCGTACGGGCTGACTGCGCGCAGCTCCTTTTGCTCGATGTCCCCGGCGCCGTTGGTCGGGTCGATCAGCAGCCCGCGCGAGGCGCGGTTCAGCGACAAGGCAATGGCGTTGATCGTGAAGTCCCGGCAGCGCAGGTCCTCGTGGATTGTCGCCGGGGCCACCTGCGGTTTCGCACCGGGCTTGGAGAACCTTTCGGTGTGCGCCATGGTGATGGCGCAACGGCCTCCCGAGGGGAAGCGCAGTTCGGCGGACTTGCGCACCTCGTCCACCGCCGTCACCTCCGCCTTGTGTTTCCTGGCCAGATCGCGGGCGAACTTCACGGCGTTGCCCTCGACTGTGAAGTCCAGGTCCCGGATCGGGAATCCGCCCAGCATATCGCGCAGCGCGCCGCCCGTCAGGAACAGGCTGAGATTGGCCTCCGCCGCCGCCTGTTGCACCAGGTCGAGCAGCGCCCGCTGCTCCACGCTCAGGTGGTTTTCCAGAATGAACATATAGTCGCTCATCTCGCCGGCCTCGCTTCGGCGCGCACGCCGGCTTCAGCCTCGCGGATGATGCTCGTCCACGATGCTCTTGAGTCGTGTGCGCATGACATGGGTGTAAATTTCCGTTGTCGAAATGTCGGCATGGCCCAGCATCGCCTGGACGCTGCGCAGTCCTGCGCCGCCTTCCAGCAGGTGCGTGGCGAAGCTGTGCCGCAATACGTGCGGCGACAGCTTCTGAAAGATTCCCGCCTTCCGTCCGTGCTGCCGCAACAGCATCCAGAATGCCTGGCGCGTCATGGCGCCTCCGCGCCCCGTCACAAACAGATGCGGGCTGGCGCGCCCCTTCAATAGCGCGGCGCGTGCCTCAGCCAGATACTCGCGCAAGGCTTGCTGCGCCTTCGAGCCAAGCGGCACCAGCCTCTGTTTGCCACCCTTGCCGGTGACGCGCACGAAGCCAAGATCGAGGTTCACGTCGGCCAGACGCAGCGAAACCAGTTCCGAGACGCGCAACCCCGTGGCGTAAAGCGTCTCCAGCATCGCCCGGTCCCGAACGCCGCGTGGCGTTGCCTCGGGCGACGCCAGCAAACCCTCCACCTGCGAGGCGGTCAGGTATTTCGGCAGGTTCCGCCAAGTCTTCGGCGCCGACAACAGTGCTGTTGGGTCTTCGCCAATTCTTCCTTCTGTCAGCAGGAAGCGGAAGAACTGGCGCAGCGCCGACAACCGCCGCGCCGACGTCCGCGCCGACAGCTTCGCCTCACGCATAGCGTCCATATAACCGCGCAGATCTTCCGCGCGCACCGGCCAAGAGAGCTTCCGGCTGCTGCAGTAGTCGCGGAAGTTATTCAAATCGAAGGAGTAAGACGAAATTGTGTGGGCCGAGAGTCCTTTCTCGATTCGCGCGCAGGCGAGGAATGCTTCGATCGCTCGCGCCAGCTCTTCCTCGGCAGCCATTTGTGTAATGATACAATACCAGCGTAATTCTTTGAAAGTAAAGGCTCACTGAAGTCACGGCGCCTTCTCGCCCACGGAGCGCAGCCCCAATTGAGCGGATCCACCGCAAAAAAAGTGCTCGTCGACCGGTACGACCGGTCGCAAGTCGGCGGCTTCGTGCAATCGCAAGCCTTCGTGCAAGGAGGCGAGCTTGAGCTGCTCAGCGTCGACGGGAACGTGATGCGTCTGCCTCTGGCGCAAGTGAAGAGCGTATCATTCGTGCGGGAGCTGGAGGGTCCTTCCATCTGGCAGGAAAGGCGCGAGTTTCTTGCACGCCCGAAAGCCCCCGGACTTTGGGTGGAACTGCGTTTCCGCGACGGGGCGCGCCTGGAGGGTGTCGCGCCCAATGACCTGCTGCTGCTGGACGGCTCCGGCGTGATGCTGACCCCGCCCGACCCGGCGGGCAACACTCAACGCGTCTTCGCGCCGCGCCAGGCTTTGGCCGGAGCAGCCGTGCTCGGCGTGGTGGGAGGAGCGCGCCGGCGCGCGCAGAAAGCCCGCGAAGAGCCGGGGCAGATCAGGCTGTTCTCAGAAGACTGACCTGTGCGAGAGAGTGCCGGCTCAGATCCTCCCAGGAGTCTGGCGCGGTATTGCGCACCAGCACCAGCTCATCCACGACGAAATGGCGCGGCCAGGGGCACTCCTGCCACCGGCGCCGTGCTGCGGCGAGCACTTCTTCAAACGGCGCTGCCCCCAGGTTCAGGGCGATGGTCACGTGCGGGTGAAAAGGGAACGCATCATCCGCGAAGAGGATGCCGTGATTCAGCGCCACATGCGCCTGCTCCACGCCTTGGCGTCCGGACGACAGCGCCAGATAGATGACGCCGGTGGAGGAAAAGACTTCCACCTCGCCCAGAGCCACCTCGAATGCAGGGACGTTGAGCGCCAGGCGCTCGATTTCCGCCGAAAGAGCCTCCGCTGTAGCGGCCAGGCGGCGAGGCGGCAGGACGGTGATATGGGATCGGAGCGCACAGCCAGGCACGAGTTCGGAGCGCATCGCGCTCAGATAACTGCCCAGAGGCTCCGGGATGTAGGCCACCACGGCGTATTGCCCGGCCGGGCATTGGCCCGCCGGGTGGCCGCCCGATGACGAGTCCATTGGTGTCAATTGTACCTTGCGCAGGCCCGTCTTGCGGTGCTCGGCGCATCCGTTCAGATGCGCGGCGCCGCCGCCCGGTTGCAGCCTTCGCCTCACCGCTCGCGCGGCACGCGCGACGCAGGATCCAGCTGGTACACGCGGACGTAGTCGATCTCGAAGCGCTGCGGAAAGATGGCGTCGTCGATGCCCTGCTGTCCGCCCCAGCTGCCGCCGATGGCGAGGTTCAGGATCAGGTAGAAGGGCTGGTCGAAGGGCCAGGTGGCTTCACCGGTTCCCTCGTTTTCGAAGGTGAAGTACTCCTGCCCGTCCAGTGACATCGTGATCCGCTTCGGCGACCAGTCCACGGCGTACACATGGAAGCCGCGCCAGGGCTCCTGTACCGTGATCTTGTTGCCTTTGTTGGTGCCCTTGACGTGGTTGTAGGCTTCCGTGTGGATATTGGCGTGGATCACGTTCGGATCGAATCCGACGTTCTCCATGATGTCGATTTCGCCGCACTTCGGCCAGCCCGCCTTGTCGATGTTCTGGCCCAGCATCCAGATGGCGGGCCAGGTGCCGCGCCCGGTGGGCAGCTTCGCCCGCACCTCGATCCTGCCGTAGCGCCAGTACTGGCGGCACTGCGTAGTGACGCTGGCGGAGGTGTAGCGCGCTGTCTTGCCGTCCTGGTTCCAGTTCTCCCGGCGAGCCTCGATCACCAGCACGCCATTTTCCACGCGCGCGTTCTCCGTCCTTTCGACGGTGTAGAATTGCGCCTCGTTGTTGCGGATCATGCCGCGCTCGTAGTTCCAGCGCACAGGGTCCGGAAGGCCGGGCTTGTCGAACTCGTCCGACCAGACCAGCCGGTAGCCCGGAGGCTGCGCCAGAGCAGCGAAGCTGGTCAACGCCAATAGCAGAGGAAAAGCTCTCATCATCGCATCTCCCGCACCCAGCATAACCTTCCGGGGCAGGCGGCGGAAGCCGCCGGAAGAGGCGCGCGGTCAGGCAACCGAGGGGGCGCCCTCCAGCGGCAAGGGCTGCGGCTCGGGCTCCGGCTCCCGCCAGCGGGCTTCTTCGAAGCCGACGTACTTGCAAATCCGCAGCGCGCCGTCCGGCGCCTCCAGCACGTCGCCGATCTCCAGCGGGCTGGCCGATCCGCGCAGCTGCATCCAGGCGTCGTAGAAGCCTTGCGCCTCCACCTCTCCGCCCGGTTCGAAGTCGCGCGGCTTCAGCACCGCCAGTCCGCTTGCGTGCGGCGCCCAGCGGAAGCTCTGCCGGACGTGCTGCCTCATCTTGTGGATGCGGAACAGGGCCATGCCCCGATTGTCGCGCTTCAAACAGAAGCGTGTCAAAATGTTTTGGCCGCCGTCAGTCCGCCGCCATGGCCAGCAGCCGACGGGCCGAGGCGTCATACACCCGCGCCGGCCCCGCCGCGGCGGTGGAATCCAGCAGGAACAGCGGCGCCGCGCCCAGCCGTTCCAGCCGGGCGGGCGGCTCCTCGAGCGGCACGGGTGGCGCCAGCTGGTTGGACCGCAGATCCAGCACCAGCAACTGGCTGGTTCCGGCGCTGGCTACCACCAGCTTCTTTTCTTCCGCCAGCAGCGCGAACCCCACCGGGTCGGCCAGCCCGTGGCCGGCCGTCATCAGAAGGTCGAGCCGTGGCGAGGCGTCCCACCCCGTGTAGCGCAGCACCTCGTTCCTTCCGCGGTCCGCCAGGAACAATGCGCCTTCGGCGAACTGCACCTCGCCTGCGCGCGAAAGCGGCATCAGCATCCGAGGTTCGCGCCCTTCCTGAAGGATCCAGAGCGTGCCGGATTCACGCCCTTGCGTCGCCAGGAATGCCGCCTTCGCCTCCGGCGCCACAGCCAGCGAAACCACGCGCTCGTTCAGGCCGGCGATGTCAACGGCAAACGCATGCCGAAGCTCGCCCTGATTCTGCTTCCAGAACTCGATCTTCTGCTCTCCGGGCAGGTAAAGCGCCACCGCCGACGAGTCTGCGCTCCACGCCGCGCGCGCCACCGCCGGGCCGTCCTCACGCACTTCCCGCCAAACCGGGATTCCGCCATCCAGGCGCCGCACCAGGTACAGCGTGCCGGACTTGGCCAGTAGCGCCGTGCGCCCGTCCGGTGTCGCCCATGCAGCATCGAACTCGCTCACCCGCGCCCGCCCGGCGCGCGCGGTCTCCTCGCCCGCGGTCACCGTGCGGATGGTCCGGTTGACGTGGTCCACCAGCACGCCCGCCATCGGCAAGGGCTGCGCCAGGGCGGCGGAAGCGAAGAGACAGATCGAGATAGGGATGCGCATACGCAAAGGGGGTTGTTCCTTTGGATACGCAGCGCTCCGTGCAGGTTGCGGAAATTACGCCGCCTCGACGGCGACGGCGCGCCCGCCTTCGGCAATCGAGCGGCGCGCCGCCTCGATCACCGCCTCGTTGTACGCCGAATTCGCCGGTGTCGCCATCACGCCCGCGCGGTCCCACCCGGCGATCTTCGTCCTGCGCTCTTCCAACTCCAGCCCCTGCAGTTCCAGCGCCCGTTCCAGAATGTAGGCCACCGACCGGTACCCATAGCCGACGGGCGTCAGCCCCGTCCCGCCAATGTCCACATACTGGAAGTAATCCGTCGACGGCTCGGCGTAGATCGTCGAACCGGCGCCGCCGGGGTTGCGCANATAGCAGTACTGAATACCCCGGTATTGATCGTCATGCCGGATCCACGCGCCGCGCTCGGCGGTGGAGCAGTACATCGTCAATCCCTGCGTATTGGTGCCCGGCGCCGCGTCCGGGAAGCCGATGGCGTTCTGCACGTTCAGGCAAGCGCCATTGGACCAGACGACGCGCGCATCGGTCCAAAGCCAGCCCTCCACGCCGTTCGGGAAGCGGTCCCGGATGCCGTACACGGAAACCTCCACAGGGCGCAGGCCGGTGATGAACGCCACCAGATCCACATAGTGGCAGCCGATGTAGGTGAACGCGTCGGTGGCGTCGCAGCTGAACCAGTTCTGGAAATTCGAGTTCCGGTAATACCACTTTTCCAGCAAGCAGGCTGTGCCCAGCCGGAACTCTCCGAACAGCCCTTCGCGGTAGCGCCGCCGCGCCAGCAGGGAGCGGTCGTCGAACCGCTTGTGGTACTCGACTCCCACGAGCAGCCCGCGCTCCCGCGCCTCCTGCTCGATGTGCCGCGCGTGTTCCACCCGCAACACCAGCGGCTTCACGGTGAGCACATGCTGGTCGTTCCGCAGGGCGCAGAGGATCGCCTCGTAGTGCAGGTGATCCGGAATCGCGATCACGACAAGCTGGCGCGGCGGCAGCGAAGCGATCACTTCCTCGTAAGGTTCAAGCCGCGGCGTGAAGTTCTGCCCTGGAAACGCCCGCTGGATTGCAGGCGCCTCGGCGAGCGCTTCCAGCGACTCGCGCTTCCTGTCGCACACCTCGATATTCCCGACGCGCCCCAGCCGCTGCAACTGGAGCAGGGAGGGCAGCAGCTGATCATGCGCAATCATGCCGCCGCCGATCATCGCCACTCGCATCGCCATCCCTCCTCAGCGCGCCGCCAACACTTCCGAGAAGGCTTCGCGCAGAACCTCGCAGCCCTCGCGCAGCGCCTCTTCCGTGATCACCAGAGGCGGGCTGATCTTGATCGTGCAGCCCTGCGGTCCCACCGGATTAAACATCAGCAGACCCTTCTCCACGCAGCGCCATACGATGTCGTGCGCCAGCGTGCCGTCCGGTGTGCGGCGCTTCGGTTCCACCACCGCCAGCCCAGCCACCAGGCCCTTGCCCGCGCGGAAACCCGCCTGCGGGAACTCGGCCTGGATGGCCTGCAGCCCTGCCTGCAACACCGGCTCGAGCCGCGCCGCGTTGCCCGCGAGGTCCTCCTTCAGGATCAGGTCAATGTTGGCGAGCGCCGCCGCGCAGCACACCGGGTTGCCGGTGTGTGTCGAGGAGGCGGATCCCGGCGCCGGCAGATCCATCCACTCCGAGCGCCCCGCCACCGCGGAAATGGGCAGCGAACTCGAGATGCCCTTCCCCCATGTCGTCAGATCCGGCACCACGCCGTAATGCTCGTAGCCCCACAGTTTGCCCGTGCGCCCGAAGCCCGCCTGCACCTCGTCAAAGATCAGCAGCGCCTTCTGGCCCGTGCACCATTCGCGCAGCGTGCGGATATAGTCCACGGGCGCGAACGCCGCTGTGCCTCCCTGGTAGGTCTCCATCAGCACGCCGCACACCTGGCCTGGCGCCACGCCCTGCTCGGCCAGCGACCGCTCGAACAGCTCGAAGCTCGTGTCTTCGGTCCAGTAACCGTCGGGGAAAGGCACCTGCACGAAGCGCGGGTCGGGATCGCCGATCCACTCCTTCAGCACCGGAATGCCGCCGGCGAGCTGCGAGCCGAGCGTGCGCCCGTGGAACGCCTTTTCAAAGGAGACGATCACGTTTTTGCCGCGCCCGCCCGTCTTCAGCCCGTGCATCCTGGCCACCTTGATGGCGAACTCCACCGTTTCGCTGCCCGTGGTCAGAATGAAGACCTTGTCCAGCGGCGGCGGCAGAAGCGAGACCAGCCGTTCGGCCAGCTCGGCGCGAATCTCGGACGGGAAGCAGTAGTTGGTCAGCAGCCCGTGCTGCGCCTGCCGCGCCACCGCCTCGATGATCTCCCGCCGCCCGTGACCCGCGTTCGTGATGAGCACGCCAGAGGACCAGTCCAGCCACATGTTGCCCCAGCGGTCGTGAACCTGGAAGCCTTCGGCGCGGTCCCAAACGACCGGCGGCTGGCCGTGCATCGCCCGCAATTCGTTGCGTTGCAGCTTCTCAAGCACAGGCAGGGATTCCGGCACCGGGAACGGAGTGACGATCCGGCGGAAGCGCGTCTCAACGCGCGGCACTGGGCGCGAGGCGGGAAGGGTGTCTACAGGCATATCACTATTAGATGACGATAGCTCCCCGGCCCGCAATGTGATACATCTGCTGGCAGAAGGAGCTTGCCCGGATGATCACCGCGTCCCAGCTGCGAAACGGCATGGCCATCCGTTACGAGGGCGAGACCTACAAGGTCTTGCTCGCCGACTACCACCCGGGGCAGGGAAAGATGGGCGGAGTGGCTCACGTCCGCCTGAAGAACCTCTCCACCGGCACCACATGGGAGACCAGCCTGCGCGGCGATCTGAAAGTGGAGGATTTGCCGCTCGAGAAGAAGGCCATGGATTTCCTTTACGGCGACTCCGGCATCCTCACCTTCATGGATCCCGACACCTGCGAACAGGCGGAGGTGCCGGAGAAGCTGCTCGGGGACGCCGCCCGCTTCCTGATGCCCGAAATGCGCGTCGCCGTCGAGTTCCTGGGCGATCAGCCTGTCGGGGTGGAAATGCCGGGCTTCATCGAAGCCACTATCACCGACACAGCCCCGCCCGTCCACGCGCAGAACGACAGCACCTGGAAGCCCGCGCGGCTTGAGAACGGTGTGGAGATCATGGTCCCGCAGTTCATCAAGACCGGCGACCGGGTGCGTGTCGATCTGAACACCCTGAAATACATGGACCGCGCGAAAGCGGCCCGGTGATCACGTCAGCACGCGCATCAGTCCCGCCGCGCGCGCCCATTCCACGGCACGCCGGTGCTCGGCTGTCGTGATGCGCCGGTCCAGCGGCGGATACTGCCGGGCCTTGTGCTCCGGCCGGTACTGCCCCATGATGTTGACCCACGTATTGCGTGACAGCTTTTCCGCCACCCACTTCACAAAGCGGTCCGTGCCAGCCAGGTTTTCCGGCAGCACCAGATGCCGGATCAGCAGCCCGCGCCGCGCCACGCCGCTTTCGTCCACCACAAGTTCGCCCACCTGCCGGTGCATCTCCGCGATGGCCTCCGCGGCGCGCTCCGGATAATCGGAGGCCCCGGAAGACAGCCGCGCCGCGGTCTGCCCGTCCATGTACTTGAAGTCTGGCAGGTAGATGTCCACGATGCCGTCCAGCAGTTTCACCGCCTCCAGAGATTCGTATCCACCGCAGTTGTACACCAGCGGCAGCCGGAAGCCGCGGCTGACCGCATGCCGCAAGGCCGAAACAATGTTCGGCACGACGTGCGTCGGCGTCACGAGGTTCAGATTGTGGCAGCCCATGTTCTGCACCGAAACGAACAGCCGCCCGAGTTCCTCGTCCGAATACCAGGAGCCGTCGCCGCGGTGGTTGATCTCCCAGTTCTGGCAGAAGACACACAGCAGGTTGCAATGGGAGAAGAACACGGTTCCGGACCCGCCCCGCCCCACCAGCGGCCGCTCCTCGCCGAAATGCGGGTGCGCCGAATACACCTTCGCGCGCGCGGGCAGGCGGCAGACGCCCGTTTCTCCTTTCAGGCGGTTCACGCCGCACTGCCGCGGGCACAGGCGGCAGGAGCGGTAGATCTCGCGGAAAGCGTTGGCGCGGGCCTCGAGTTCACCCGTGCGCGCCAGTCTCAGAAAGGCAGGTTCGAAGGCCCCCGGCGCCGCCGCCATCGCGCCCAGCCCCGCCGTAAACTCGCGCCGCGTCGGATTCATCGCGCTGCTCCTGACTTCAAATTGGCGCGGGCCGCGCCCGTTGTCCAGCCCTCACCTCGAAGCTTGCCAGCCGCCGCCCGGCTGATACATTCTGTGAGTGACGCCCTGAGGCAGCGATGAAGGATGGCTGGCGAAATCCTCTACCTCACCGAACTGCTCGGGCTCAAGGTCTATGACCTGAGGCGCCGGCCGCTCGGCCGTGTCCGGGACGCGGTGCTTGTGCCCCGCATCCACCCCCTGCGCGTGGACCGCTACCTCATAGCCGGCGGCGGCGGATACAGCTGGCTGTACGTGCGCCACGACCAGGTGGCGCGGATCAGCCTCGATGGCATCTGGCTCTCCGACGAGCTGCTGGTTCCCTACCACGCCGACGAATACGCCCTGCGGCTGGTGCGCGATGTGCTCGACCAGCAAATCATCGACTCGCGCGGCCGCAAGGTGGTCCGCGTCACCGACATCACCTTCGAGATCCGCGCCGAAGACAGCCGCGACGTCCTGCACGTGATGGAAATCGACATCGGGATGCGCGCCGTCCTGCGCCGCCTTCTCCAGGGCTGGGTGCCCCGCCGCTGGATCCGCCGGCTCCAGCGCCGCGTTCCGCCGAACTCGATCCGCTGGGAGCTGTGCAACATTGTCGAACCCGACCCGCAGCGCCGCCTCCGCCTCAACATCTCCATGGAGCCGCTCGAGCAAATGCACCCGGCCGATTTGGCCGACATTGTCGAGGAGCTGAGCCCCGAAGACCGCGAGGCCATCATCGAAGCCATCGACACCGAGGTCGCCGCCGAAGCGCTCTCCGAAATGGATCCCGAGACGCAGGCGCAGATCATCGAATCGCTCGACGCCAGCAAGGCCGCAGACATCCTGGAAGAGATGGCCCCGGACGAGGCAGCCGACGTCCTGGGCGAGCTGCCGGAAGAGGCCAGCGAAGAGATCCTCGAAGAGATGGAAAGCGCGCCCAAGGCCGAAGTCGAAGAGCTGCTCGAATACGACGAGGACACGGCCGGCGGCTTGATGAACACCGAATTCATCGCCGTCCACGAGAACGCCAACGTCGCCGACGCCATCGACGCGCTGCGGCAGCGCCAGGAACTGGTCGACTCCATCAACACCGTGTTCCTTACCGATACCGACGACCGGCTCCGCGCCGCCCTTCCCGTCGGGCGGCTCTTCCTCGCCAAGCCCTCGACGCCCGTGAGCGACCTCGTGCGGGAGGACGACGAAGTGATCCAGACCACAACGGATGCCCCCGCAGCCCGGGTGCTGGAGCTGTTCGACAAGTACAACCTGCTGACGCTGCCCGTCGTGGACGAAGAGCACCGCCTTGCCGGAGTCATCACGGCCGACGACATCATCTCCGTGCTGAGGAACCGGTAAATGCTGCGGCGGTTGCGGCACCACATCGCCATCTTCTTCGCCGTCATCGGCCCCGGCTTCATCACCGCCATGGTCGACAACGATGCCGGCGGCATTTTCACCTACTCCCAGGCGGGCGCGCGTTACGGCTACCTGCCCTTGTGGACCCTGGCTCCCATCACGCTCCTGCTCGTCGTCACGCAGGAGATGTGCGCCCGCATGGGCGCCGTCACCGGCAAGGGCCTGTCAGACCTGATCCGCGAGGAGTTCGGGCTGCGCACCACGTTCTCGATCATGGCCTTGCTGGTGTTCACCAATCTGGCCAACGTCATGGCGAACTTCGCCGGCGTGGCCAGCTCGCTGGAGCTGTTCGGCATCAGCCGCTATCTCACGGTTCCGGTCGCCGCCGCCGGTGTCTGGCTGCTGGTGGTGCGCGGCACCTACGATCGCGTGGAGAAAGTGTTCCTTGCCGCCTCCTCGGTTTACATCTGCTATGTGATCTCCGGCTTCCTGGTGAAGCCCGACTGGACGCAAGCCGCCATTTACAGCGTCCGTCCCGTGCTGATGCTCGAGCCCGGCTATCTCACGATGCTCGTCGGCATGGTGGGGACGTCGGTGGCGCCGTGGATGCAGTTCTACCTTCAGGCAGCCGTGGTCGAAAAGGGCATCACCGCCCGCGAATACATCGAAAGCCGCCTGGAGGTGATCGTCGGCTGCATCGCGATGACCGTCATCGCGTTCTTCATCATTGTGGCCTGCGCCGGGGCGATTCACGACGTCGCGCCGCGCGACATCCAGGACGCCACCGACGCCGCGCTCGGACTGCGTCCCTTCGGCCAGTACGCTTTTCTGCTGTTCGCCATCGGGCTGTTCAATGCATCGCTGTTTGCCGCCTGCATCCTGCCCCTGTCCACCGCCTACACGGTGTGCGAAGGGCTGGGCTTTGAATCCGGCGTGAACAAGGGCTTCCGCGAGGCGCCTGTCTTCTACTGGCTGTTCACGCTGCTCATCGTTGTGGGGGGAGGCGTCATTCTCTGGCCCGGATTCCCGCTCGTGAAGATGATCCTGTTGAGCCAGGTGATCAACGGCGCGCTGCTGCCGCTGGTGCTGATCTACATGATCCTGCTGGTCAACAGGGACCGGCTGATGAAGAAGTGGAAGAACACGCGCTTCTACAACGTGGTGGGCTGGTCGAGCGTGGTGGTCCTGATCGGGCTCACCGTGGCGCTCGTGATCCTGAGCCTGCGCGACCTGATGGCGGCGTAAACAGGAGTGGCCGGGTGTTCCGCAGGCCCGCCGTGCTACAGAACAAATCGCGTCTTGCCGTCGAAGAACG
>JGI24187J35170_1000826_pt1 | contig 14017 bp, 9 predicted proteins | sample YNPBryBLVA2012_FD_35170 | JGI IMG/M metagenome (IMG submission 35170)
GGCCGGCGCCTGGATCCCGGAGCGCTGCGTCAGCGTTGCGCCGAACACCGCCAGGGCCATCACCACGATCGCCGCCAGCGCCATTCCCGCCTGCTTGACGTGCGTCGACCGCGCCGACCAGAGGCCGGCCAGCACCGCCGCCGCCAGCATCAGCGCGTCGGAGACGAAAAACTCCACCCCGACGATCCGTTTCAGCCACGGGAAGCAGCTGCAATCGGCGCCGCGCAACTGGTTGTAGAACGCGCCGAAATAAGCCATGAACGCCACCAGCGCGGCGACCGCCAGCCACGCGCCCCACCGCCTCCAGCGCGGCACCAGCAGCAGAACCCCCGCCCAGGTCTCGCCGATCCCCGCCAGCAGCGCCACAGGCATCGCCAGCGGCTTCGGGATCAGCGCCTGCGTCATCCGCGCTTCGGTCGCGAACGGGTCGCTCAGCTTCCAGATTCCGGCCACCAGGAACAGCACCGCCAGCACCACCGCGCTCCCCGCAGCCACCCAGCCCCGCCAGCCTTCATAGGTTTCCGCGCCGTCCGCGGCCGCCTGTGGAATACTGTCATCCATGCTCCCCATTCTAGTCCCGATGGCCCTGCTGCTTGGGGCACAGGGGCCGGCGGACGCCGACCTGCTGATAGTGAATGCCCGCATCTATGCTACGGCCCGCTCGCAGCCGGTCAGCGCCATGGCGGTGAAAGACGGCCGCGTTCTGGCTCTTTGCGAGCAGGCGCTGGCGCGCTCCGGGCCTTCCACCAAGCGGCTCGATCTCGGAGGCGCGCCCGTCTTCCCGTCTTTCATCGACTCGCACGCCCATATGCGCGGTCTCGGGGCGCTGCTGGAGTCTCGCGATTTGCGCCATGTGGCTTCGGTGGCGGAAATCGCAGCCTATGTCAAACAGCGGGCCGCCAGCCTGCCTGCCGGCGAGTGGATCGTCGCCCGCAACTGGGACCAGACCAACTGGGGCGGCGCCTTCCCCACGGCGGCTGAACTTGACGCCGCCGCGCCGGACCACCCGGTGTTCCTCTCCCGCGTGGACGGCCACGCCGCCTGGGTCAACTCCCGCGCCTTGGCTCTGGCCGGGATCATGGAAAAGACCCCGGACCCGCCCGGCGGCAAAATCCTGCGCGACGCCTCCGGCCGTCCCACGGGCATCCTGATCGACCGTGCCATGGGGCTGGTCCGCCAGAAAATCCCGCCGCCCTCGTTCGTCCAGATCAAACGCCAGCTGGAACTGGCGGCGCAGGAGTGCGCGCGGCTGGGACTGGCCGGCGTGCACGACGCCGGCGTCTCGGCCGAGGACCTGCGCGCCTACCGCGAGCTGATCGCCGAAGGCAAGCTGCCCGTCCGCATCTACGCCATGATTGGCGGGCCCGGCCCACTGTGGCAGGAATACCTCAAGAAAGGGCCGGAGACCGGGCCGTTTCTCACCGTGCGCGCCATCAAGCTCTACGCCGACGGAGCGCTGGGCTCCCGCGGCGCGGCGCTGTGGCAGCCCTACAGCGACGAGAAATCGAACACCGGGTTGTTGATCACCTCCCGTGAGGAGATCGAGAAGATCGCCCGGCAAGCCGCCGCGCGGGGCTTCCAGGTGTGCACGCACGCCATCGGCGACCGCGCCAACCGCACCGTGCTCGACGCCTACGCGGCCGTTCTCGGCGGCCCGAACGACAAGCGGTTCCGCATCGAGCATGCGCAGGTGGTCTCGCTGCCGGACTTCCGCCTGTTCAAGGATTTCTCCGTGATCCCGGCCATCCAGGCCACGCACGCCACCAGCGACATGCGGTGGGCCGAGGCCCGCCTGGGGCCGGACCGCGTGGCCGGCGCTTACGCCTGGAAGCGGTTCCTCGCCCTCGGAATTCCCGTCCCCAACGGCAGCGACTTTCCGGTGGAAGAGCCGGACCCGCTGCGCGGCTTCTACGCCTCCGTCACCCGCCAGGACGCTCAGGGCCACCCCCCGGGGGGCTGGATGCCGGACCAGAAAATGACCCGCCAGGAAGCGCTCGAATCCTGGACAATTCACGCCGCTTTTGCCGCATTTGAGGAGAAAGTACGCGGCACTCTGGAGCCGGGGAAATACGCGGATTTCATCGTGCTGGACCGGGATATTTTGACGGCACCGGAGGCGGAAATTCTGAAGACCCGGGTGAGAATGCACTCTGTGGGCGGGCGCCTGGTCTACGAACAGAAATGAGATTTCCGTCTGCGCTTGCCCTGCTCGTGGTGACGGGCGGCGCGCATCCGCCCGCCCGGGTGCTGTTCGACGACATCGTTGATGTCGCGCCGGGACAGGTTCGCACGCTGGCCCTCCCCGTGCGCCATGCGCCGGCGCGGCTGGCGTGCTCCTGGCGCGTGTTGCACGGCGGCGGCATCCGCCTCCTGCTGCTCCCGGCTGAAAGCGTCGACGCCTGGGTGGAGGGCAAGCCTTACGAGGAACTCGGTGCGACGGAGTTCGCGACCGGCGCCACATTCGCCAGCCTCGTTTCCACGCCGCGCGAACTGGTGCTGGCCGTCGAGGCGAGCGGAGGCGAGCGGCGCATGACACGGCTCCGGCTCCTGGTGCGCCTGCTGGATCCCGCCCTGCCCTTCCCGCCGCGCCCGCAGCCGGCGGACCGCCGCCGCGGCGCAATTCTCGTCTGGAGTTCCCTCGCCCTGTTCGCCGTCATCGCCTTCGCCGGCGCCGTGCGGCTCCGCCGCAGCTTCGCGGCGCGCTGCTGAGCCCGCACCCGCGGGCCGCCCCGCCCCCCATGCTACACTCAAGGGTTTACCATGCTGTGGTCCCGTGCCTTTATTCCCACGCTGCGCGAGACGCCCGCCGAGGCGGAAGTCGTCAGCCATCAAATGCTGCTGCGGGCGGGCTATGTCCGCCAGCTCGGCGCCGGCATCTACAATTACCTTTACCTCGCCCAGCGGTCCATGCTGAAAATCCAGCAGATCATCCGCGAGGAAATGGACGCCATCGGCGCCCAGGAGTTCCATCTCGCCGCCCTGAATCCGGCCGAAGTCTGGCAGGAATCCGGCCGCTACGAGGTGATGGGTGACAATCTTTTCCGCCTCAAAGATCGTTATGGACGGCCTCTTTGCCTCGGAATGACCCACGAAGAGGTCATGACTTTCATCGCCCGGGGCGAATTGCGCTCCTACAAACAGCTGCCACAAATCTGGTACCAGATCCAGACGAAATTCCGCGACGAGCCGCGGCCGAAATCGGGACTCCTCCGCGTGCGGCAGTTCCTCATGAAGGATTCATATTCGTTCGACCTCGGCCCCGAGGGGCTCGACGAGTCCTACGAGAAACACCGCATCGCCTACTGCCGCATCTTTGACCGGTGCGGGCTGGACTATGTCGCCGTCGAGGCGCACTCCGGCGCCATGGGCGGCTCGCAGTCACAGGAGTTCATGGTCGCCACCGACGCGGGCGAGGACTACGTCGTGCTGTGCCGGCAGACCGGCTACGCCGCCAACCTTGAAAAGGCTGTTTCCCGCCCCAAGCTCCCAGCAGCGCCCGACCCGGAAGGCGACCTCGCCCCGGAACCGGTTCACACGCCGGACCAGAAGACCATCGAGGAGGTCGCCCGCTTCCTCGGCATGCCCGAGACCTCGCTGATGAAGACGCTGTGCCTGGTGGCCGACAGCCAGCCGGTAGTGGCCATCCTGCGCGGCGATCATCAGCTCTCGGAGACCAAGTTCCAGTCCGCCACAGGCTGCCAGGAGTTCCGCCCCGCGCACCCCGAAGAGATGCGCGAGCTGTTCGGCGCGTCCGCCGGTTCGCTCGGTCCGGTGGGTCTTTCCGGCGCCCGCATCCTTGTCGACGAGGCGCTGCGCGGGCGCAGGAACATGGTCTGCGGCGCCAACCGCGACGACTACCACCTGAAGAACGTCACCCCCGAAGAGGACTTCCAGGGCGAGTGGCACGACCTGCGGCAGGTGGCTGAGGGCGACACCGATGTGGAAACGGGCGCGCCGCTCGAGATCATCAAGTGTGTCGAGATCGGGCACATCTTCAAGCTTGGCTACAAGTACTCCCACGCCATGGGGCTGAAGGTTCTCGACCAGAACGGGGTGGAGATCCCCGTGATCATGGGCAGCTACGGCATCGGCGTCGAGCGCGTCCTGTGCGCCGCCGTCGAGCTGTACTCCGACGCCGACGGCATGTGCCTGCCGGTCTCCATCGCGCCCTTCGAGGTAGTGGTCACGCCTGTCAAGTCCGCCGACCCCGTGCTGCGCGAGGCGGCGGACCGCCTGTACGAGGAGCTGAAGTCGCTCGGCGTCGACGTGCTCTACGACGACCGCGACCTGAGCCCGGGGGTCAAGTTCAAGGACGCCGACCTGATCGGCATCCCGTTCCGCGTGAACATCGGCCGCAAGCTCTCCGAAGGCAAGCTCGAACTGGTGGAGCGCCGCACCCGCCAGGCCACGAAGATCCCGGTGGAGTCCGCCGCGCAAGCCATCCGCCACGCCATCGAACAGGCGCGGCCGCAAGCGAGGCACTGATGCCGGACTGGGCGGCGGTCCGGGCCCTCTTCCCCGCCCTGCGCGATTGCGCCTATCTGAATTCGGCCACCTTTGGGCAGCTCTCCACCCGTTCGGTGGAAGCCGTTATGACGCACTTCGCGCGCCGCGACCAAACTGCATGCGCCGACTTCCTCTCCTGGTTTGACGATCACGACCGCCTGCGCGAAAAGATCGCCCGCCTGATCCACGCCCAGCCGGACGACATCGCGTTCTTCCAGAACGCCTCCGCCGCCCTGGCAGTGCTGATGCACGGCATTCGCTGGCGCGAGGGCGACCAGGTTCTCACGCTCGAGCACGAGTTCCCGAACCAGATCTACGCGCCCCTGTTTCCGGGGCTCGAGTTGATCCAGGCGCCGCCGGAGAGGCTGCTTGAGAGCTTCACCCCGCGCACGCGCCTGGTGGCTGTCAGCGCCGTCAACTACACCACCGGGTACCGCGCGCCGCTGGAGGCGCTCGGCCAGGAGTGCCGCCGCCGCGGCATTCCGCTGTATGTCGACGGCACGCAGTTCTGCGGGGCGCTGGAGTTCGATTTCGCCGGCCTCGAGCCGGACATGCTGGCGGTGAACTGCTACAAGTGGATGCTGGCGCCCAACGGCATCGCCTTCGCCGCCGTGCACCCGCGCCTGCGCGCGCAGGTCCCGCCGCTCGCCATCGGCTGGCGCTCCCACCGCGACTGGCGCAATGTCAACCATCTCTGGCACGGCAAGCCGGAACTGAAGGAGTCCGCGGAAAAATACGAGGGCGGCATGCTGCCCTCCGCGCTGCTTTATGCGCTGGAAGCCAGCGTGGACCTGATGCTGGAACTCACGCCGCAGGCCATCGAACGCCGGGTGCTGGAGCTGGCTTCATCAGTTCGCGCGCTCTTCCCGGACGCGCTTCCGCACCAGGATTCGCCCATCATCGCCGCGCCGGTCGAGGACGCTCCCGCGCTTGCCGCGCGTCTGCGTTCAAAGCGCGTGCTCGTCTCCGCCCGCCACGGCCTGCTGCGCGTCTCCACGCACTTCTACAACGACGGGAGCGACATCGAAGCCCTCGCTCGCGCCCTGTGACCCGCTCCCGAGGTCACGCTTCTCCCTGCCGCGTGTAAATCCGGAAGCCCAGCGCCTTGCCGAGACCCCGGGAGCGCTCGCGAATCCGCTCCGCGGTCGCCGAGATGCCCTGGAGCGTGAACGTGAATTCCTCCATCGCGTCGAGCACGATCAGATCCATCGCCGCCGAGAGCATCCAGTCCACCTCGCGCTGATACCCGCAAATGGCGAGCGCCTGCGTCGCATCCAGGAACTTCCGGCGCTGCCAGGGAACGGCGCGGATCGTCTCGCAGCTCCCGAACAGGATCACCCGCCCGTTGCACTTGCCCGCCAGCGCTTCGCCGATCTCCTCCAGCGTCACTCTTGGCGCTCGCTTTCCTGCGCCCAGCATCACCATGCCCGGCTTGCCGTGGAAGCCGAGATACAGCAGCGGATGCGACCGGTACCGTTTCTGCCTCCACTTCTTCAACAGAAAGAAAAACTCCTCCCGCGTGGAAACGTCGTAGTGGATGTGGCGGCAGCGGGCGGGAGTCATCTGATCGAGCAGGTCGAGCAGGTACTCCATGCTGTAGCGGCGGCGCGCATCGCCCCACCAGTCGCACTCGAGGCAGAAGACCCCTTTTGAAATGGGATGCCGGGCCATGGATCAGCAGCGGCCGTCTCGGGCGCCGCCCTCCATCCTTTCAAAGCACCCGGCGCTCGTCAATTCCTGTCCCGCGCAGCGTGCAGCTACCGCCCGCGGCTCAGCCTGCGGAAATACTCCGCCACCGCCTCGGCGTACCCCGGGGGCGCCTTCGCCGCAGGCGCCTCCCGCGGGGCGCCGCTCTGCGCGGAAAGCTCCTTGCGCAGCCGCAGCTCCACCTGTTCGAGCTGCGGCAAAAGCTCGTTCTCGATCCGCGCGCCGAGAAGCGGCGACCCGAACCGCGCCGGATCCAGCTGCTGCATGCGGCGGAGGAGCCGTTCCAGCTCCGCTTGCGTCTCGTCGCTCACCGCGCCCTCCTCCCGGAGCTGCCGCAGTTGCCGCATGGCCTCCGCCCACGACCTGCGCCGCGCCTCGGCGTTGCGGTTCCAGTCCGGCTGCACCGTGCCGTCGTTCAAGGCGCCGTAGTCGCCGCGCCAGAACGATGTCTCGCCCCCGGTCTGCCTCCTGCGGTCGCCGGGCTGCGCGCCCGCCGGCTCCGCCCCGTCCTGGCGCTGGCCGCCGCCGCGCGCCTGCTGTCCTTCCCCTTTCTGCCCCTCCCTGCCCTGTTGGCCGCCCTGTCCCTGCTGCTGCCCGCTTTCGCGCCCGCCTTCGCGCTGCTGCCCCTGCCCGGACTCGCGCCCGGCGCGCGCCTCCCTTTCCAGCTGCTCGCGCAGATTCTCGATCTGCCCCAGCGCGCGCTCCACCCGCTCCCGCTGCTGTCCTCCGCTCCCTTCTCGCCCCGCCATCTGTTTGGCCTGCTCCACCTGCTCGCTCAGCCGCTCGAGCGCCTCGGTCAACACCCGCTCGCGCGGCGCAAGGTACGGCCCCAGCCCGCGGCGCATCCACTCCGCGCCCAGCCGCATGCGCAGCCCTACCTCGTTCTGCTGCGCTTCGCCCAACGCCTCGCGCAGCCGCGAAGCCGCGCCGCGCTGCGCCCCGTCCATGGCCCGCGCCGCATCCCGCATCTCCTGCTCCAGCCGCGCGTAGTCGCGCTGCATCGACTCCTTCTCGCGCGCCAGCCGTTCGGATTCCGCCGCCGGCACGGCCGGCTGCCCGGGCTGCTGCGCCCCGGGCTGCGGTTGCGGGAACGCCTTCCGCACCTGCTCTTCATAGCGCCGCTGCCTTTCGGCCAGCTCCGCGGCGCGGCGGCTCAGCGACTCCATCCGGTCGCCCGCCTGCTGCCTCCGCATCTGCCCCAGCTCTTCCAAAGCCTGCGACATCCGCTCCGCCGCACGGCGCGCATTCTCTTGCGCCTCGCCGCCCGCAGCCGCCTGCGCCCGTCTCATATCCTCGAGCGCCCGCTCCACCTGCTGCTGAGCGCGGCTCAGCCTTTCGCTCTGCACGCCGCCCGCGCGCCGCTGCCCTTGCGCGCCACTCTCGCTCGTCTGGCCCTGCTGGCCCGTCTGTGAACTTTGGGCGCTCTGCGAACCCTGTCCCCGCTGCTCCTTCTGCAGCTGCTCCAGCTGCTTGCGCAACTCTTCCGCCTCGCGCCGCAACATCTCCTGCGCCCAGCGCTGCTGGAAGCTCTGCTCGTTGCGCCGCTGCTGTTCGGCCTGCTGCTGTTGCCGCCGCGCCAGCTCCTCGAGCTTTTTCAGCGCCTCGTCGATCTGCCGCTCGCGGCTGGCCGCCGACGATGCGTTTTGCACCGTCTCATACTGGTTCTTCTCCAGATCCAGCTCCAGCTCGAAGAGGCTTTCCAGATCGCGCATCCGCCCGCCGGAGCCGCCGCGCCCGCCGCCCTGCTGCCCGAATGCCACCTGGATCTGCCGGAACAGGCTCTCGGCGCGCAGCAGGTGCTGAAGCGCCCGCTGCTCCGGACTCAGCGCTTCCTTCCACTGCAGCGCGCGCAGTCTCGCCGCCGCGTCCTGCATTGCCTTCGACGCGCTGCCCATCTCGATGGAAAACTTCTGGAACTCCTCGTTCGTGCCAGCCAGCTGCCGGCTCCGCATCCGCTGCGACAGCGACTGCGCCTGCTCGGCCAGCTTCTGCTGCATGCCGGACAGAAACGCCGCGTCCTCCCGAGTCTGCCCGCGCGGCTTCACCGCCCGCAGCTGGTTCCACGTGGCGGCGATAATCTCCTTCTGCCGCTGCACGATGTCGTTCTCCTCCTCGCCCTCGCCCTCCATACCGCCGCCGCCCATCGTCTGCGACTGCAGGAATTCGCGCTCGTAGGGCTGCGCCTCCAGGAAGAAGATGTCGGTTTGCGCCGACGTGCGCGCGTCGCGCGCCGTGGCCGAAAGCGCCACGATGTCGCCCGGCTGCAGCCTGAACTCCTCCAGCGCGATCACCGCGCGCCCGCGCGCTTCCTTCGCCCCGCGCTGCACCGGCAGCTTCACCGTGCGCGGCTCGCCGCCGTTCACGCTATAGGTGATCTCCAGCCCTTGCAGCCCGAAGTCGTCGGCCGCCTCGGCCTCCACCGTCACCTCTTCGATCGGGCTCACGCGCGCGTCGCGCCCCGGCCGCGACAGCCGCAGCTCGGGCGCGCGCTCGGGCCGCGCCTCGATGAAGTAGTCCTCGCTCAGACGCACCGGCGCGCCTCCGTCCAGCGCCGCGAAATAAAACGAGCCGTCGCGATTCACTTCCAGCTCGGCGCGCGCCGCCGCTCCCTCGCGCCGCTCCAGCGGCACGCGAGTGCCGTCATCGAGCACCATCAGCCCGCTCTCCAGCGGCTTGTCGGTTTCGATCTCGACCACCGCCCGCGTCTGCTCCACGGCGCGGATGTCGCCGCCCGGGTCTTCCACGCTTTCCGGCAATCCCAGCCACGCCGGATAGCGATAGCGCACGCGGTATTTCACGATGCGCGGCAAGTCCACCACTTTCAGCCGGTACACGGGCGAGCGCATCCGCTGCGCATCCACCTGGTATTCGACGTCCTCGGTGATCCCCGCCAGCAGGAACACCACGCCCGCGCCCGCCGCGTTCGGCTCCATGGGCAGCGTCTCCCACTGCGGCGAGCCCGCGCGGCGCAACCGCAGCCGCGCCGGCGCCAGATCGAATCCCGCCGCCACGGCCTCGATCAGCTGGTCCCCGCCGCGCCGCACCTTCGCGTCGCCGGGCTTCACCGTCAGTTGGAACAGCGCCTGCTGCCCCGCCGGCGGCGCGCCCGCCCACAAAAGATGCGCGCCATAGCCAAGTGAACCTGGCGCCGCAACCGTGAGCCACACGAGCAGCGCCACACTCACGCCGGCGATCACGCCGCCCCCAATCATCGCCGCTCGCCCCACCAGCACAGCCGGCGGCACAGCCTCGGCGCAGCGCAGCGCCTCTTCCGCCACCAGTTCCGCCAGCGGCGATTCCACCGCCGGCCCGGCCAGCGTCGCTGCCCGTTCCTGCAACCCGTCCAGCTTGCGCTCGGCAAGCTCCGCCGCGCGCCTGCGGTTGATNCGCAGCAGCGGCGCGGCCACCGCCAGTGCGAGTCCCGCCCCCGCNGCCAGCACCAAGGCCACGCGCACCGCCAGCATGAGCCGTGCGTCGAAGGCCCAGCGCATGCCCAGCCAAGCGCCCGCGAGCGTTGCCGCCAGCAACAGGCCCGCCACGACGGCCAGGCCCACGCCCAGCGACCGCAGCCGCAGCCGCCGCTCCACTGCGCCCAGATACTCGAGGAACCGCTCCCGCGCGCTCATACCGCCTCCTTGCCCAGATAGTACGACGCGAGCACTGCCTCCACCACCGCCGCCGCCAGCGCCGCTGCCAGAATCCACAGCGCCAGAGGCTTTTCCGGCGGCGCGCCCCCCCCGCCCTGCCCTGCCACAGCCGCAGCCGCCGGCCACATCCGCAGCGTCTCTTCCGGAACCGGCGCCAGGTCCGACTCCCGCCTGTCGGCATTCACGGCGATCATCCTGTCGCGCCCGCCGCCGCGCATCACGCGCCAGAAGCCGGTCTGTTCCAGCTCAACGGCCGCGCCTCTTGCGCTTTCGGCGAAGCCCAAAGCCCGTTGCCCGCGCGGATCGAGCACCTCGAAAGCGCGCGCCCCGGCGCCCGCCGCCGGCGCCAGAATCTCTCCAGCAGCCATCGCCGCCGTAGAATCCTCCCACTCCACCAGCCGCCGCGCCGCCTGCTCCACCATCGGCACGAACGCCGCGTGCAGCGGAAAATCGTTCGCCACGCCGTCCACCGGGGAGGACAACACCAGCACAGTCCCCTCGCCCACGCGCTGCTCCATCAACAGCGGCGTGCCGTCGGCCAGCGCCGCCAGCACGCGGGCACCGCCGGGCTCCACCGCCAGCACCTGATAGAACCGGACCCCCTCCCAGCTGCCGGCCTTGTCGATCAGGGGAGACGTGCGATCCACGCGGCCCGCAAGGAAAAACCCCTCCGCCGAGCGCGGCGCATACCGTGTGCCCGTGATCTTCTGCCCGGTCACCGGCACGCGCCCGCGCGCCGCGTCCTCGGGGCCCAGCACCACCAGCAGCCCTGTGCCGCGCCGCACCGCCGCCGCCAGTTCGGCTTCCGCGGGCATCGCACCCGCCGCAATCACCGCCCGCGCACGCTTCCAGTCCCCGCCGCCGAGCGCGAACACGCCGCCCGCGGCAGCCTCCAGAGCGTTTCGCAGATAGGTCTCCGTGCGCTTGTCGCCGAAATAGGCGAGCAGCAACGGGTCGGTGCGCTCGATCGCAAACAGGAACTCGTCATCCGCCGCCAGCCCGTCACCCGGACGGATCCGCACCGCGCACTGGCTGAAACCATAAGGCAAGTCCAGTCCCTCGAACTCCACCGTGGCGCGCCCTTCCGGCGGCACTTCCACTTCCTTGCGCGCCGCCTCTCGGCCGCCAACTTCCAGCGCCACCGTCTTGCGGGCCTGTCCGGTGTGGAAGCCGGCGATCACCGCCTGCACGCGCGCCTCGCGCCCGTGTCTCACGCGTCCCGGCGCGCGCACGCTCTCCACCGCCCAGTTCGGCTCCGCGCGCTCCGCCACCGGATGCACGCGCAACGCGACGTCCTCCGGCAGCGCCAGTTCAGCGAAGCCGCCGGGCAGCCCTGCGCGCTGGAAATCGCTGATCAGATGGACCTCCACAGGACGCTTCTGTTCCTCGTGGAAAGCGCGGAGCGCCCGCGCCAGCTCGCCGAACGAGTTGGCCGCCCCGCCCGGCTCGAGCCGCGCCAGTTCCGCCCGGTCGAGCAGCCGCAGGCGCGAATCGAACGCCGCCAGCCGCGCGTCTTCGTTTAAGAGCTCCGCAGCCTTCCGCCGCGCCGCCTCCATCCGCCCGCGGTAGCCCATGCTCGCCGAGGTGTCCACCGCCACCAGCCGCAGCGCCGGCGTGCCCGCGCTCACCGCCGTGGAGCGCAGCACGGGCTGCGCGAACGCGAGCAGGATCAGCATGAGCAGAGCCAGCCGCGCGGTGAGCAGCGCCAGATAGTCCAGCCGCCGGCGGCGCAGCTCCGCCTGCCGGCCGGGCTCAAAAAACATCAACGAGCTGAATTGTTTGGAATCGGGGCGGCTCCGCCGCAGCAGGTGCAGATACACGGGCAGCGCCAGCAACCCCAGCCCGGCCAGGAACCATGGCGCCAGCAGGCCCATCTACGGCCTCCCCTCCCGCACCGCCAGATAGCGGCGCAGCGCCTCGTCCAGCGGCTCCGACGTCAGGCTGCGGTAGTAGCTCAACCCGGCGCCCTGCGCCAGCGACTCAAGCTCTTCCAGGTGCCGCCGCATCTTCTCGCGGTAAGGCCCCGCCGCGTAGGCGGGGTGGACCTCCATCTCCTCGCCCGTCTCCATGTCGACCAGCACGCGCGAACCCTCCAGCTCCGGCTCCACCTCTTCGGGGTCAAGCACATGCATCAGGATCACGTCGTTGCCGCGCTGCCGCAGCGGCGCCACCGTCGCCACCACGTCGCGCGCCGGCGCGAAGAAATCGCTCACCACCAGCACGATCCCGCGCCGCCGCAGAAACTGCTGGAAGTGCCAGAACGGCTGCNCATAGTCGGTGCGGCGGCCCGGCTCGGCGCGGTCGATCGCATGCAGCACCTTCAGCCACTGCCCGTGGCGGGAGCTTGGCTCGACATAGTCGCGCACCTCGTCGTCGAACGCGATGAGCCCCACGGCGTCTCGCTGCTGGTGCGCCAGGAAGCCGAGCGAAGCCGCCAGATAGCGCGCATAATCGATCTTGCGCAGGCCGCGGCCGCGGAAGCCCATCGAAGCGCTGCGGTCCAGCAGCAGCGTCAGCCGCGTGTTCGTCTCTCCCCGGAACCGCTTCAAATAGAGCCGCCCCGCGCGCGCGTACACGTTCCAATCCACGTAGCGCAGATCGTCGCCCGGCACATACGGACGGTATTCGGCGAACTCCTGGCTGAAGCCGTAGTCCGGCGAGCGGTGCAGCCCGCTCAGGAAGCCCTCAACCACGGTCTTCGCCGTCAGCTCGAGATTGGCGATGCCGGCCAGAATCTGCGGGTCGAGGAACCGCTGCTGCATCAGCTCCTCCGCGGGGGCATGGCCTCGAGCAGGCGCGAAAGCACGTCGTCCGGCGTCAGGCGGTCGCTTTCGGCCTGGAAGTTAAGCAGGATGCGGTGCCGCAGCACCGGCGGCATCAGCGCACGGATGTCCTCAAAGGTGACGTGGTAGCGGCCGCGCATCAGCGCCCGCGCCTTCGCCGAAAGCACCAGGTTCTGCGCGCCGCGCACGCTGGCGCCGAAATTCACATACTTCTTGACGAAGTCCGGCGCCGATCCGTCCCGCGGCCGCGTCGCGCGCACCAGCGAAATGGCGTGGCGCGCCACCTCCTCGGCGATCGGCACCATCCGCACCAGCTGCTGGAAGCCGAGGATCTCTTCGGCGTTGGTCACCGCCTGCACGTCGGGCGAGGCTGTGGTGGTGGTGCGCTCGATCACCTGCATCTCTTCGTCCTCGCCCAGGTAGTCGAGCAGCGTGTTGAACAGGAAGCGGTCCAGCTGCGCCTCCGGCAGCGGGTAGGTGCCTTCCAGCTCGATCGGGTTCTGCGTGGCCAGCACGAAGAACGGCCGCGGCAGGCTGTAGTGGTTGCCTCGCACCGTGCAGCTCAGCTCCTGCATCGCCTCGAGCAGCGCCGCCTGCGTCTTGGGCGGCGTGCGGTTGATCTCGTCCGCCAGCAGCACGTTGCCGAAGATCGGCCCGCGAACGAAGGTCCAGAAGCGCCGCCCCGTGCCCGGCTCCTCTTCCAGAATGTCGGTGCCGGTGATGTCGCTCGGCATCAGGTCCGGCGTGAACTGGATGCGGCGGAACTCGAGTCCGAGCGTCTGCGCCATCGTCCGCACCAGCAGCGTCTTCGCCGTGCCCGGCATGCCGGTGATCAGGCAGTGGCCGCCCACGAACAGCGCAATCATCAGCTGTTCGAGCACCTCCTCCTGGCCCACGATCACCTTGCGCACTTCGCGCACCAGCGCGTCGTGCACTTCCTGGAACCGCTCCACCTGGCTTTTCAATGCCGCCGTGTCCACAGTCGCCATCTCAGTCGTTCTTCCTTTCTCCGGTTCCGCGGTTCAACTCCAGCAGAAGCCGTTGTGCGGGCCGGTATCCGGGCGCCTCTTCCAGCGCCGCCAGCACTGCGTCTCTCGCCTCGTCGTTGCGTTGGAGCCCGCGATAAGCCAGCGCCAGCCCATACCACGCCGATGCCGGATCCACGGTGCCGGACGCAAGGACCGCGCGCCATTCCTCCGCCGCTCCCTCCCACCGGCCGAGCTTTTCCCGCAGCCCGGCCAGCCGCCGGTGCAGCTCCTCGTCCTTCACCGGATAGATCCACAGCAGGCGCGCCAGCGCCGCTTCCGCGTCCGCAGTGCGCCCCGCCTCTTCCAGCCGCTTCGCCAGTTTCTTGATCAGGTCCGGGTCCCGCCC
>JGI24187J35170_1000827_pt1 | contig 14014 bp, 8 predicted proteins | sample YNPBryBLVA2012_FD_35170 | JGI IMG/M metagenome (IMG submission 35170)
CTGCTCGCCTGGCTGACGGAGGTCAGCGCCAGCGCGGTGGCGGTGGCGGTCAAGAACGACCTGCGCGCCCGCCTGTTCGACAAGATTCAGTCCCTGGGTCCGGCCTTCGTGCGCGGCGAACGCACCGGCGAACTGACCGCCGCCGCTCTCGAAGGCGTGGAGGCGCTGGACGCCTATTTCAGCCAATACCTGCCGCAACTGGTCATCACCGCCCTGGTACCGCTGAGCGTCCTGCTCTTCGTCTTCCCCCTCGACCCGCTTTCCGGCTTCGTCCTGCTCGTCACCGCGCCGCTCATCCCGCTCTTCATGATTTTGATTGGCAAGGGGGCCGAGGTGGTGACCAAACGTCAGTACGAAACCCTGAGTCGTCTCTCGGCACACTTCCTCGACAGTCTGCAGGGTCTGACCACGCTGAAGATGTTTGGCCGCTCGAAGGCGCACACCGCCTCGATTGCCGCCGCCAGCAACCGCTTCCGCGACGTGACCCTGAGCGTGTTGCGCGTCACCTTTCTCTCGGCGCTGGCGCTGGAGTTGATCGCCACCCTCAGCACGGCGATTGTGGCTGTAGAGGTGGGTCTGCGTCTGCTCTATGGGCATCTGGCCTTCGACAAGGCGCTCTTCCTGCTCATTCTCGCGCCGGAATTCTATATTCCCCTGCGCATGCTCGGCCTGCGCTTCCACGCCGGCATGTCTGGCACATCGGCGGCGCGGCGTATCTTCGAAATACTGGATATCAGAGAGCAGAAGGAAGAGAACAGTCAAACCAATGTCGTCGAGGGAGAACCGTTCTCTGCGCTCTCATTGTCTGCTCTCTCCTACACCTACCCCGGCGAGAGCGAGCCGATACTGCGCGACATCAACCTGGAGATTCGCCGCGGCGAACATCTCGCCCTGGTCGGGCCGAGCGGGGCGGGCAAGTCCACGCTGGCCAGTTTGCTGTTGGGGTTCATCCGGCCGTCGGGGGGAAAAGTTAGGGTAGACAGGTACACAGGTATACAGGTAGACAGGTATACAGGTAGACAGGGAGACAGGTATGTGGCCTGGGTGCCGCAGATGCCGTACCTGTTTCACGATACGCTGGCCAATAATTTGCGCATCGCCAAGAAAGACGCCACGCAGGAGGAATTGGAGCAGGCCGCCCGCCTGGCTCATCTCGACGAATTCATCCATTCTCTGCCTCACGGCTGGGAGACGGTCATCGGCGAGGAGGGGGCGCGGCTCAGCGGAGGACAGGCGCAGCGTCTCGCCCTGGCGCGCGCCTTCCTGATGGACGCCCCCCTGCTCGTCCTCGACGAACCCACCTCCAGCCTCGACCCACAAACCGAGGCCGCCCTCGAAGAGTCCACCCGCCGCCTGATGCAGGGCCGCACGGTCATCACCATCGCTCACCGCCTCAATACGGTGGCCCGCGCCGACCGCATCGTCGTCCTGGACGAAGGCCGCATCGTGGAGATGGGCACGCACGGCGAGTTGATGGCCCGGGGAGGGCTGTATGCGGAGATGGTGGGGGAGGGGGACGGGGATACAGGTATACAAGTAAGCAGGTATCCAGGTACACAGGTAGACAGGGAGGGAGGTACACAGGTAGACAGGGAGGGAGGTACACAGGTAGACAGGTACACAGGTAGAGAGGGAGAGGAGGGGCGGTTATCGCCGGTTGTCACTCGCTCGTCGGAAATCGAAGATTTCCCCTCGCAAATGGACGTTCGCGCTTGGGCGGCGCTGCTGCGCCTGCTGGGCTTTCTGCGCGGGGCGTGGGGGCAGGTGGCGCTTTCGGTGCTGCTCGGCGCGGCAACCGTGGCCGCCTCGGTCGGGTTGATGGGCGCCTCGTCCTGGTTGATTTCGACGGCCGCCCTGCACCCCTCCATCGCCGAGTTGCAGGTGGCCATCGTGGGGGTGCGTTTCTTCGGCATCTCGCGCGGCGTGGCGCGCTATCTGGAGCGGCTCGTCTCGCACGGCGTCACCTTCCGCCTGCTGGCGCGCCTGCGCGTGTGGTTCTACGAGAAACTGGAGCCCCTTGCCCCGGCGCGGCTGATGCAGTACCGCACGGGCGATTTGCTCAACCGCATCGTGGCCGACGTGGAAACGCTCGAGAATTTCTACGTGCGCGCCGTCGCCCCGCCGCTGGTGGCGCTGACGATTGTGGCCGGAACGGCGCTCTTCCTGGGCGCTTATGCCTCTCTCCTGGGCTGGGTGTACCTGGGATTTGCCCTCCTGCTGGGGGCAGTCTTGCCCCTCCTGACCCATCGCCTGGGGCAGAGGCCCGGCGCGGCGCTGACAGAGCGCCGCTCGGCCCTGCGCGTCGGCGCGGTGGACTTTTTGCAGGGTCTGCCCGACCTGCTGGCCTTTGGCCGCGCCGATGACTACCGCGCCCGTTTGCTGGCCGAGAGTCTGGCCTACGGACGCGCCCAGCGGCGTATGGCGCAGGTGAGCGGCCTTTCTGCCGCGGCGGGCGTGCTTTTCACCAACCTGGGGATGTGGGCTGTGCTGGCGCTGTCCATCCCGCTGGTTATGTCAGGGCAGTTGGATGGGGTGATGCTGGCCGTGCTGGCGCTCATGGCGCAGGCCAGTTTCGAGGCCGTCCAGCCCCTGCCGCTGGCGGCGCAGATGCTGGCGGGCAGTCTCGCCTCGGCGCAGCGTTTGTTTGGGATGGTGGAGGCAGAGAGGAGAGACCAGAGACCAGAGAGCAGAGAGCAGGGAGCAGGGAGCGGGGAGGCGAAAGGGGCTTTGCTCGAAGTCGAAAATCTGACCTTTGCCTATCCCGGCGGGGGAGAGGCGGCGCTCAGCGGGGTGAGTTTCACCCTGCCGGCAGGGAAAAAGATGGCCGTCGTTGGGCCGAGCGGGGCGGGCAAGTCCACGCTGATCAACCTGCTGCTGCGCTTCTGGGACGCGCCGCCGGGGAGCATCCGGCTGAATGGCCGCGATCTGCTCCAGGTCCCGCAAGAGACGGCGCGGGCCTTTTTCGGCGTCATCTCCCAGCGCGCCTACCTGTTCAACGCCTCCTTACGCGAGAATCTTCTGCTGGCCAATCCGTCGGCTAGCCCTCGACAGGTGGAGGAAGCCGCGCGGCTGGCGGGGATTCACGATTTCATTGCTTCTTTGCCGCAAGGGTATGAGACTCTGGCCGGGGAGCGCGGCCTGCGGCTTTCGGGCGGCGAACGTCAGCGGCTGGCGATTGCCCGCGCCCTGCTGCGCCACGCGCCCATCCTGCTGCTGGATGAGCCGACCGCCCATCTCGACCCGCTGAACGAGCGGCTCATCCTGGAGAACCTCTTTGCCCTGGCGCAAAACCGCTCCCTTCTGCTCGTCACCCACCGCCTGGTGGGGCTGGAGAACATGGACGAGATTCTGGTGCTGGAAGGGGGGCAGGTGGTCGAGCGCGGCGTCCATGCCGATTTGAGACGCGCAGGCGGCCTGTATCAGCGCATGTACGAGTTGCAGCAGCGCATTTTCGATGAGAATTTGCCGCCAGGGGCGTGAATTAGCCTCGCGCCGAGCGGATCGCCTCCAGCAGAGCGCCCAACATGCGAGCGCGGTACTCGATGGCCGTGCTTACATTTTGCTGATGCACCTCGAACAAAACCGTGTCCATTTCCAGCGCGCCGGCGGCGTTCTTGCGCATTGGTACCACGGCCTGACTGTCGCCGTCGAGCTTGATGACCGTGCGGGCGGCTGGCGCGGCCTGGTCGAAGTTCACCCCGCCCGAAGCGCTAATCTCGACCAAGCGCGTTTCCACCGTGAGGGTGGCAACATCGTTGACGTATTGCGCCACCTTAGCCGCTGCGTTCTTGAGAGCGGTTTCCCATTCACTCGCCATTTTGACCTCCTGTTTCAGCCTGTTGGCGTAATTGCTGATACTGGCTCACTTCGGCCAGCACGCGGTTGATATATTGCCATGTGGCCGGTAAGGCCAGCAACTGACCGCCTGGGGCAGATAACAATGTCGCCAGTTTGGCTGCCCCTTGTAACGTTATCAACACCGCTTGCAACAGGGCGGCGCGCTCGCGCAGGGCCAGCGCCAGGGCGCGCCCATGCGCCGCCAATTGCCTGGCCGAAGCGCTCTCGTCGCAAGCGGTGACCATATCCCCTAGCCAGTCAATCACCGTCCAGCCGAGCCGTTGTCCTTCCAGGCGGGTTTCTACCCAGGCCAGGTGCAGCAGCGTGTGTTGCAGTTTCGCCAGCAATTGGCCGAGTTGTTGGCTGGCGGCCTGCTGCGCCAGGGCAGAGCGCTCGGCGGGGGCGTAACTGAGTGTGGCGGCATCGAGTTCGATGTCGTTCAACGCATGGAGCAATTCAATCTCGGCAAGCGAGAGCTTCTCGTTGGCTGTCACAGCAAAGGCAAGTGGCTGCCCTGCCAGCGCCTCGAAGCGTCCCGGCAAAGCCTCCAGCGCCAGGCGGCAGACTTCTACGTCTCGCTCACGGCGGGCGAGGGTTTCTGCTGCTGCGGCGGCGTCAGCGGGCAGGTCGAGACTCCAGCGGGCGGCCTGGGGGGGCGCCTCCTGTGGTGAGGCGAAGGAGATGGCCGCTTCTTGCGCGGGGGGCATCACCCAGCCAAAGAGCGCCGGGGTGGCCAGGTTGGGCGAAGGGGCGGCGGAGGGCATGAGCTTACGGTTTCCAGAAACTGAGCAATTCTTTGGCTGCGGCGACGGCAGTTTTGAGCATCTCAGCGCGGCCCAACTGCGCCTGTTGCACCAAATCGGCGTGGATTTGCCACAGTTCGGCGTCTATTTCGCCGTCTTCTTGCGGCACACAGGCGCGCACATCACCCATGGCCGAGATGCGCGTCAACGCTCGCAGGCGGGCGCCATCGAAACGGCCTTTTTGGTAGCTGACGGCGCTCATGTCGTCGCTGACGTAGGTGGCCACTTCGAGGGTGGCGGCTTCATCGAGGGTTTTGGCCAGGAAGCCGCCCAGGCGTTCCATGAATTGCTGAATGGTTTGACGGGCATCGCTCCAGATGCTCAGGCTGACGGCGTCGTCGGGCGAGGCTGCCGCCGGGGAGACGTGCGTGGGGGGCGGCTGCCCTGGGGGTTCAGCTTGCCCTGGCGGCTGAGGGCTGACGATTTCGGTCAGGGTGGGCCGCTCGGCGAGCAGGCGGTCGCTCACCGGCAGTTGCACCGCTGGGTCGCCGATGATCACGTAACTGCGAGCGTCGTTGTGGGCAGTCCACTGCCCGGCCAATTCCACTTCGTCGAGCTTCTTGCCGAATTTGGCATCTTCCAGGGCGGCGCTCATGTCGGCGGCCAGCTCGGCATAGCGCTCGTTGAAATATTCCAAAGCAGAACCGAGCCGGTGGCCTTCCATGAGCCGTTTCAAGGTGCTTTGGAAAGTTTCGATCTGGCGTCCGGCGCGGCCCCACAGGAAGGAGAAGCCCCAGGCGCGCTCGACATGGCCGACGACAGCCAGTGCGCCGCCTTTGGGATGCGCCAGCAAACGCTTGGGCAGACTGGCCAGGAAAGCGTGGGGGGCAATCTGAGGGCGCGAGGCAAAGGCCTGGTGGGCAAATTCATCCATTTTGGGGGTGCCGCCGCCATAGCAGGCGAAGAAAAAGGCCAGCAGACCCATCAGGCGGGCATCGCTGGCCAGGTTTTCGGCGGAGAAGTAGAAATCGGGGGGGATGGGACCTTGCCAGTTGGCCGGGCCAGGCCAGTCCTGGCACAGCAGAGCGCCCTGATGGGGGATTTGGCGCGGGTCGCCATGGGGGAAGCCCATGCCATGGCTGGCGCTGAAGAACAGGGTGGGCGTTTGGCTGCCGCCGAGGAGCTGTTCCAGTCGGGCGCGGGTGGCCTGCTCGGCGAGGACGGTTTCGATGTCCCAAGCGGGCTGGTCGCGGCGCGCCCACTCGGCCAGGGGCGTCACCAGCTCGTTGGCGCTAATCTGGGTGGCGCGATCGCCGGGGTTGGACACGCCAAAGAAGACGGCGCGGCGCGGCAATCCGGCAGGCGGAGGGGCGGCTTGGGGGCCGAGCAGCCTCGCTCGGGGCGCGGCCTGCTTTTCCATCTCGACCACACTGCGTGCATAGCAGGCGTACTCTTCCGGCCGGTCGAAGTGAATCCGGCCAACGGCATACTGTACATCGAGCTGGTATTGGAAGGCGTAGGGGATGGTTTCAGGGCTGCCGACGATGAGGAGGTAGTAGGGCATGCGTTCGGGGTCGGCGGGGCCGGGGCCGACGCCGTGACGTTCGAGGAATTTCTGCTTGCTCTCAGCGGGACGATAGCCGTCGGCGCCAGCAAAGATGCGGAAGTAGTGCGCTTTGCGCCGGGCGGCTTGCGCCTGACGGAAGTCGAGTAATTCTTGCAGCGCCTCTTGCACGGCGGGGTCGGCGTCATAGGGGAAAATCACCCCCCAGCCGGCTTCGTCGAGCCTGTCGGGGTCAACGCCTTCTTTGACGCCCATTTGCCGTGCCTGCGCCTGGAAGTGGCGCCTTCTNNGACGCCCATTTGCCGTGCCTGCGCCTGGAAGTGGCGGGCGCGCAATTCGTTGAGATGTTGGGGGTCGAGGTGCTCACCGCGGGCAATGGCGGCGATTTCGGCAGGGATGAGGGGCGGGGTGATGTAGTCGCCCGTGACGCCGTCTATGCCGTTGAAGACCAGGGGGGTGTCGTTCATGTGTGCTCCTGCTTATGGGCCGGCTGGATATTGTGGACAGGTGAGACGATAGGCTTCGTCGGGGAAGTAGTGCTGCCACTCGGCCTGGGTGAGATTGCGTTTGGCCATCTGGCAGGCGCGTTCCACCCACGAGAGGGGGTTGACATCCCACAGCATCACCTGGCGGGTATTGCTGCCGGAGGCCAGGGAATAACTGTCGGGGCTGAAGACCAAACTGGCCGCCGCGCCGCTGTTCAATTGCAAGGGCAGGCCAATCGGGCGCTGTTCGGTCAGATTCCACAACATCAGACTGCCGTCCAACCCGCCCGAGGCCAGCGTGCGGCCGTCTGAGCTGAAAGCCAGGCTGGAGACGCCGCTGGGATGGGCGGTTAGCGGCAGGCCGATAGGCTCTAGGGCAGAAACATTCCAAAGGATGATAGTGCCATCTCTGCTGCCCGAGGCCAACATGCGGCCATCTGAGCTGAAGGCCAGGCTGATGATCGAGTCGGTGTTGAGAGGGGGTAGGGTGACCTGTTGGGTGAGATAGCTCGAGCTGGGCAGCTCGCCCAATTGTTTGCCGCTGGGAATATCCCACAACACAACGCGCGGCTGCTGGCAAAATTGCAGGTCGAGGTCATAAACCAGGCATTCGCCGACGGCCAGGGTGTGCAAATCGGGGCTAACCGCCAGACTTTGGATTGCTCCCAAAGTCATGATGGGGGGGTAAAGTTCGCTGCCGTCGCTCACTTTGTAGAAGTGGATTCTGCCATCACGGCTCACAGCGGCAAGCCATTGGCCATCCGGGCTGAGAGCGGCCAGGGTGACATCGCCCACAACGGAAGAATACGATATGCTGCTGCCCGTTTCCAGGGTGACATCGGTGAGGGCGACAAGAGATCTCTGCGTGCTCAGGATGGAGAGGCTGTGGTCCGAAACGAAAACGATGCTTTGCACCGCGCTTTTCACCGTCGTCACCTGCTCGCCGAGAGTTTGCTGCTGGTTCAGCTCGTACAGCGAGATGGTCTTGTCGAGACTGGCCGAAGCCAGGAGACTGCCGCTTGGGTTGAAGACCAGGCTCTTGACCCAATGGGTATGCTCGGCCAGGCGGCCCAGCACTTCGAGGCTGTTCAGGTTCCACAGGGTGACAATGCGGTCAACGCCGCCGGCGGCCAGTACACTTTTGCTGACAGCCACGCACAGGATATCCCCCCCGGCAGAGGGGATAGGCTGGCCGCTGTCATTGGCAAAGTCCCACACGAAGAGGGTTTTGTCTTTCTCGCCGTTTTCGTCCATGCCGCCCGAGACCAGCCACTTGCCATCCGGCGACCAGGCCAGGCTATGAATTGTGCCTTCGTGCCCCTTGAACGTCTTGACGATAGCGTTTTGGGCGATGTCCCACACGTAGACGAGGCGGTCTTGCCCGCCGGAGGCCAGATAGGCACTGTTGGGCGACCAGGCAATGGCGCGTATCTCCTCCGTGGCGGGCGCGGTGAGACTGTAGGCCAATTGCTCGCCGGCTGTATCCCAGAGCGTAATCGTTGCGCCCACGCCGGCAGAGGCCAGCCAGCGGCCGTTGGGGCTGAAAGCTAGAGACAACACGTAGCTCTGTTGGCTCTCGATTGAGGAGAGAAGCTGGCCGCTGCTGGCTTGCCACAAGAGGATCGAGCCGTCGTTACCGCCGGAGGCCAGCAGGGCGCCATCGGGACTGAAGGCCAGCGAGGCCACACTCTTCCCTTGGTGGGCAGCCTGGCTCCAAAGCGGCTGCTGAGCGCTCAGACTCCATACCGTGATGTTGCCCTCGTAGTCTCCCCATGCCAGCCAGTCGCCGTTGGGGTGGAACGTTAGGGCGTAGACATAAGCCGGCTGGATGGGGATAGCGGCCTCGTAGCGAGAGGCGTTTTGCAGCAGAGCCGTTTGCAAGCCGGTGAGCAGTGCGTTGCGCGCTTGCACGGTATCCGAGATGCGATAGGCTTCGATGCTGAGCAACAGACCCAGGTCGGGCTGGGATTGGAAGTACAAGAGAGCCAGGTCGGCCAGACCGCGTGAGAGCGCCACCTGACTTTGAGCCTTGGCCTCGGCCCAGGCCGTTGCCGCGGCGTTGCGTTCGTAAACGCTGGTGGCATATTGGCGCAGGGCGTCGGCTTCGGCGGTGGAGCGCAGGGCAGCTTGTGCGACGACGGCTGTGCTGGCAGCCTCGGCGCGCGCCCGCTCGGCCTCGGCGGTGGCGGCCTGGTTGGCGATTTCGGTGCCGCGCAATTCGGATTCGCCTAAGGCCAGGGTAGCCTTGACGGCTTCGCGTTGGGCTATACCCAAGGCGTAGGTGGCGGTGGCGGCCTGTTGTTGGGCAATGACAGCGTTGGCGCTGGCTTGCCCGCCGAGGAAGATAGCCGCCAGCATCATCAGCATCGCCAGCGCGGCAGCTACGGCCAGGTAAATGGCGCGCTTGCGCAACTTATCTGCCGACTTCATCTGCTCCTGCAGTTTGATCTCTTGTTCGAGGCGCGCCTGGGCTTGTCGTTCATTCTCACGCTGGCGCTGACAGGCTTGCAGGAAATCCCGTTCGGTAGGCGTCAATTCATCGGCGTGGCTCGTCGCCCAGGCTTCGGCCTCGGCCAGGGCTTGCTCGCGCAGCAACAAGTGGTCGGGGCGGTTTTGATCGTCCCACAAGCTGGCCTGGCGCTGTAAGACGGCGAGATGAGTTTGCAGCCAGGCAGTGTTGCTTTGCTGGATAGGGGTAATCAGCCGGTCGTGGGCTAGCTCGAACCAGGTTGCGCCGCCGCGCTTCTCGGCGCGCAGGAGATGGGCATCCACCAATTGGGCGATGGCGCGGTTGTCCAAACCCTGGCTGGCCTGCGCCCCCATCAGCGCCTGGCCGCGCAGGCCTTGCGGGGTGATCAGGTGACGCTCGAACCACTCACGGATAGAGCGCTGGCTAACGCCGGTTTGCTCGGCGGCGACGCGCACGCATTCGTCGTAATAGCCTCGCAGGGCCGTGTCCACATCACCAAAAGCGGCAACATCCTCCAACGAAATCTCCTCGTCGTCGGCGGACAAGTTTTGCCACAGGCGGTAGCATACTACCTGCAATTGCACTGGTTCGACATACGGCCCCAACTGCTGAGCGGAGGAGCCATCGGGGAGCTGAAAGCGCATCTGGCGCAGGTCATCCACCAGGCGGCTGACCGCCGAGGGGTGAAAGGTAACGCCGGCGGCCCGCGGCGGCTGCCTGATGGCCTGCTGGGCGGCCTCCGTCTGCAACAAGTCGAGGCGCATTCGGTTGGCGAGGCGGGTGGGGAGGTAACGCAGATAGGGGTCGAGAGCGGCAATGAAGTCCTCGCGCATGACGAAAAGCGCCCAACGGCTGCGGTTGCGCAGCGCCGAGCCGAGCTGGGTGAAGAAAGCGATTTTGCCAGCTTTGTCGCCCGGTTCGAGGGTGAGGATTTCCTCGAACTGGTCGAAGATGATGACCAGGTTGGCAGCCTGGGTGTTCTGTTGCAGATGATCGAGATATTCATCGAGGGAGGTGGCGGCCAAGCGCTCGAGCGGGGGGCGCTCCACGTCGCTCAGCGAGAGCAGGGTGCTAAGGGTATAACGGTTGTAGGCGGCAGGCAGGCTGGCAGCGGGCGGCTGGATGTTGACACGGGCGATGGGCAGCACCTCGAAGCCTTCCTGCTCGAGGCGGGGGAGCAGGGCAGCCTGCACCAGGGAGGATTTGCCCGCGCCAGACGGGGAATGCAGCAGGACGATACGCTCTGCAATGAGCAGGTCGAGCAAATTTTGCAGTTCGCGGTCACGCCCGAAGAGGGTCTCGCCTTTCTGGAAGGCACGCGGCCCAACGTAGGGATTGGGACGGGGATTAGTCATCGCCATACCTCAGCTAAGGGTTTGCAAGCCAGCGTTGGTTCAGCTCTTTGGCAAAATCCTGGGCGCTGCCCCAGTAGATGCTGATCTCCACGCCTTTGGTGAAGTATTTTTCCAGGTAGCGGCGGGCGCGCTCCGGTTCAAGAATGCGGCCTTCTTCCGGTTCGATCTGGGCGGCGATGTGGGCATAGCGCTCACGCCGCCCGCCGCCTTGCTGCGCCAGAATGCTGCGGAAAAGCACGCGGAAGTTCCATTCGTCCATTTGGAAACCTAGGAACAACAGGGCGGCATCGGCCAGGGCGCGGCGCACTGCGGTGGGGATGAGGTCTTTGTTGCTGGTTACGCCGATGAGGAAGTCGAAGTAATCATCTTCGGTCAGCACAATGGAATCGGGTTGGCTGTATTGGCCGAAGAGATGGTAGACCAAAGGACGGTCTGGCGTAGGGCGATAGTCTGGCTCACGGTCGTAGACGGTCTCGCTCTGTTCGATATACTCGTTCCACGGGCAGATCATCGCTTGAGGGTCTTTACCGGCCTCTTGCAGCGCCGATTCGAGCAGGCTATCCAGATTGGTCGTAATGAAAATGGGCAAAGGGAGTTGCGCAAGGGTTTTGTGAGGATCGAGAGGGTTGTCCTGCCGCCACATCTTGCCGACGGTCTCGGTCAAGTGGTCGAGCGGGGGGCGTCCGTGGCGAAGGTTGGGGGGCAAGGTGTCGCCGTAACGGTTTTGCATTTCGTGCTGGAGGTATTCTTCCAACTCATCGTAGGGGAAACGTTGATCCTGGTTGACACACAGATATTGCGCCACCTGGGGCAGTGACTCGCGCTCGTGGGGGGCCATGGGGTAGCGGTAGGTCTCGGCCCAGCGTTGGGCGATCTCGCGTTGAGAGCCCAACAGCGGCTCGACCAATCCTGGCCCTAAGATGGGTGTGCATTGCCCGCGGCGGATACTGCGGATGAGGGCTGGCCATTTCTCGAAGCTCTCGCGCTCATCGGCAAAACCTGGCACATACCATACCCGCCCGCTCTTCAAACGCATGAAGAGCGCTGGCACCCACTGGTCGGGACGGCCCTGCACGGCGCGGCGGGCAACCGCCATGGCGCGGTCAATTTGCCCATCGCGCCCCAACTGCTCGAAGAAGACGGGCATGAATTTCTCCAGCGTCTCGATGGAGATGTTGCCCTGCATGGCGACCACGGCTGGGATGCCTGCTTCGGCCAGGCGCGGCCCCAGGGCGGTCAGCGCCTCACCGGCGGAGGGGGCAGCGCTCTGGCAGGAGGCCAAAACGACCAGCAGCGGGCGTTGTTGCAATTCGCGCAGACGGACGGCCAGCTCAGCGCCAGCCAGGCGCGCGGTTTTGCCGCTGTCGTCTTCCAGCCACAACCAGGGTTCGTCGTCCACCAAAGCCCCGTGTGCGGCCAGGTACAAGATGTCGAAACCGCCTTCGTTGCAATTGGCTCGCAGGCAGGCCAGCAGGTTGTCGAGCGTGGCAGCTTTGTCCCCTTGCGGCAGGGTGGTGAGAGGGATGTCGCCCAGGCTGGTGCGCAAGCGGCTCAGCTCAGCCGCTACGTCAATGGATGCCAGGCCATAATCGCTCAAATCAGCAGGATTGGCCACCACCGCCAGCGCTTGCAATTGGCGGCGCGGCCGCAGACGCACCGGCCGCCAATCGAGGCTGCTGAGGTAACGCGAAAATAGCAGATTCTCGTCGGTGAAGAGAGGGGCGCCATTTTCTGGGTCGCGCAGCGTCTCCCAGCACACGCTGTGCAGTTCGGGTGCGCTTGGGCCGATGACCAGCCGCAGGCGCAAGGTGGCCTGCAGCGATTGAGCGCTGGCGCGCACCTGAGCAAAAGCGGAGCGCAGCGCCGGCGCGCCAAACAAACCCTGGGAGAGACGCTGTCCATAAGCGGCGGCATCCAGCGCCAGGCTGCGCAACTCATCCAGGTCAAGATGGACTTCGGCGGGGGCAAAGCGTTGCTCGGCTTCGCTATCTGGCTGACTGTAGCGCATTTCCACCGTGTAAGCTTTCGCTTCGCGGCGGTGTACGCTCACTTCGAGATCAGCAAAAGTTGTCATGGCCATCCTCCCGGGCGGGGCTGTTTCTTTATTGTATACCGCTTTCGGCTTTGTTGTGCCGCTCAGTTCCAGCGAATTTCAGCGGCTGGGCGATGCTCAGGCAGCGGATTACGCTGCGCCTATGGCGGGGGGGCCTAGAGCGCTGAGCCGAGGGAACAAGAACGGTTCAAAGTGGAGGCTGTTGCCGTCTCAATAACCTCGGCCCACATCCACCAGGTTGTAAAGCGGCAGGCCGGCCAGGTAGCGGTGCAAATTCTCGGCAAAGAAAGCCGCCGCTAACTCATCGTAGTGCGCCGTGTTGCCCGCAATGTGAGGCGTCAGAATCACATTGGGCATCTTCCACAGCGGGTTGTCCGGCGGCAGCGGCTCTTGGGGGAACACATCCAAAGCCGCCCCACCCAGCTTCTGCTCGCGCAGGGCGGCAATCAGCGCAGCAGGGTCAATCACATGGCCGCGCGAAATATCCACGATGAACGCCCCCGGCTTCAGCGCTGCCAACTCCCTTGTCCCAATCAGATGGCGCGTCTCAGCGGTGAGCGGCACCGACACCAGCACGAAATCACACAGCTTGAACATGGAAGCAATGGCCTGCGGCGGATAGATACGCCGCGCCAAGTCGCCCGTCGGATCGCCCAACCCTTCGGGCGTATAGCGCCGGCTTTCGGGATGCTTGGCATCGCGCTTCGTCGCCAGCACGGTCGCGCCCAAAGCGTTTAACAGACGCGCCACCTCGCGGCCAATACTGCCATACCCCACAATGCCCACCGTACTGCCGCGTAGCTCGCATGGGCGGAAGCGTTCCCAGCGGTCGGCGGGCCATTCTGCCTTGCGCTGGCTCACGGCTAAATCCGGCAAGCGGTGGCCCAAGGCCAGCATCATCATCACCACATACTCGGCCAACTGCGTCACGGCTACCCCGCTCAGGTTAGAGACCTGGAGACCCTGCTGGTAGAGAATGGGGGCATCGAGCGCATGGTCTATCCCCGCCCAATGGAACTGAATCCAGCGCAAACGCCCCGCCTGCTCCACTGCTGGCAGCGCCCGGCTGGTGTATAACACTTCCACCCGTTCCCATACCTCCGCTGGAACCTCGTCAGGGCGAAGCGCCTTATGAACGGTCACACGCAAGCGCGGCGAAACACTCTCTAGCACCTTTACCTGCGCCTCATTGAACGGGATCGTCGAGAGCACCTCAATAAAATTAGCCATAGACCTCCAATGCAGGAAAGCGTTGGATAATGTGGGATAACGTGGGATATGCTTTCCCAATTTTACAACAAACTGTCCCCATGGCCTGTGGCTTTGCGCAAGCGTGGCTAAAGCCGCCGGAGCTAAAGCTCCCGTTCAACTCGTGAAAATCCTTCGGACTGACTCAACGAGTCGGATTATGGAGTTTAACAAAATAATCTGGCAACTTTCTCTCCGCATCCGGCGGGGGGATCAATCCCCCGCCTCAGCACCTGAAAGTCGGCTGGAAGCCGACTCC
>JGI24187J35170_1000830_pt1 | contig 13997 bp, 13 predicted proteins | sample YNPBryBLVA2012_FD_35170 | JGI IMG/M metagenome (IMG submission 35170)
ATCCAATGAATATGTAAAAGATCAAAGTTAAATTTTTTGATTGTATTAGAAACAAAATTGGGCACCCAATGGGCAGAAAAAGCACGCTCTCGCTGGGGATAAGCATTTAATGCCCATTGATCGGCGATGGCTCGCACACGTTTCACCATCCGGGGTTCCTGATAGACATGAATCGTAGGGTCTTGGCTCTTTTTTTGTAAGACTAATTGTTGGGAATTGACCCCAGATTTAAGTAACCCTTGATGTAAACGATAACTCGCCCGTGCGGCTCCCCCAGCAGTGTCATAAGTATTCAAGTGAAGAACATTCATGTAAATTGCTAGAAATTTTGGTTTTTTTAATCCTTGGGCAAGCGATATTGACTGACAATTTTTTTGGCAAATTCGGGGACATGACTGGCTACTTTTTGGGGATAATGACGCTGGACATAGAGATAGTTGCGGGTGAAATGGGAATCAATGGAAAAACGGGCATATTCTAAACCCTTAGGACCCAATTTTTCAATCACCACCCCCATCAAACGAGCCGCCCACATGGGTAACGTTACTCCTCGGTCATAGGCAGGAATGCTTTGCTGAACCGCCTGATGCCGCTGCCCTTGACTCATCACCGGTTGGATTTCTAATTCATCCCGAACTAAATCCAGCATCGCCTGTCCCCGTTCATTGCGTACCACCAACCATTGCCAGCCCAAAGGCGCACCCATATAGCCAACCACTAAATCCGCCAACCCATTCACATAATCAAAACAACTCAAACAGGAGGGGGCAAAAATATCTTTTAATTCCCGAGTATTTAACCCAAAAAATGGCACTTTTTCGATGGAACCATCCTCATGTTTGAAATGCACTTGATAATCCTGCATAAATTCATAGTGAACCACCGTTTCAGGTGAACGACTCGTGGTTTCCAAAAACTTTTGTAATCCCGCACGGGGCACATTATCCACACAGGGCGTACCCAAAACATAGAGTTTTTCTAAACCCAAATGTTTTTCCACCGCCCGCAGGGCTTGAATTTGACATCCCACCCCAATGACCAATAATCGCCGCATTCCAGACCGTTCAATTTCATCTAGGAGATTCAAATTGGGAGACAACGTGGGTTTATTCACCCGAGCGGCGAAAACTTCTGCTGGCGTGCGGGCTAATATCGGTTGCGGTTGCCAACGATCAGACGGGGAATTTTGCACACAAACGACTCCTTCCACCCACCCAGCCTTAAGCATTTGCGTGGCAATAGTGGTGACAATACCTGTCCATTGGGCACCCGGAATGGGTTGTTTTTTCCGGGCACTTAACATCGTTTGATGCACCCCAAAATAACATTCATCCTCCTGGTTAATATCCCTTTTTCGCCCATGAGTTTGCGTTTCGAGGGTATCAAATTGTTGATGCAAAAAAGCACAGGCGGATTTGACGTAGTGAATATAGGAAGTGTCGCATAATCCACACTCACTACACAGGGCTTTAGCCGGTTTTGGACTGGTCGGCTTCAGGGGACGAGCTTTATGATGAGCCGCCATAGACTCTCGATGGAACCACTTTCCATACTGTAACGGTAAAACGCCCCAGATGCCAGCAACCGTGACGGGAACTTGGCTGTGATATACTTAGTCATACGCTTGGATGCTAAATTTGTAAATCTTTGATATGCGCTGACCTCACATAACATCAATTTCGTCATTATTGAGGTTCCAGCCCATGAAATACACCCATCTACTATTCGCTTTAGGCATCGGCATGATCCCCCATTTACTCAAACCGGATGTAACGTGGGCGGGGGGATTTACGCAACCTGAAGGTGCCGCTTTTGTCAGCACTACGTTTCGGACTTTGGAAAGTCGTACTTTTGAAAAATTAGAAGTAGAAGCCTATGCAGAATATGGCTTAAAAGATAATCTCACGCTCATTTTCAAAGTACCGTACCAATGGATTAGCGACGATCAATTTAATCCTAAACGCACCAACAGTGGTTTTTTTGATGGTGAAATCGGCATTCGTTGGCGGTTTACCCAAGACCCCCTACTGGCGGCATCTTTGCAAGTGACACCCATTATTCCCTTGGGTTATGACCCCAATGCTCCTCTGCCCTTGTCCCGAGGCGGTGTTGGTTTGGATATTCGGGTGCCGGTGAGCCGCTCCTTTCCGGTGGGGAATCGCTGGGGATATTGGACAGTAGAAGTAGCTTATCGCCCCTATTTTAGTGAACGTTCTGATGAATTTCGTACTTTTGCCGAAGTGGCAATTCCGGTTACCGACCGGCTCGATATGGCGGCGCAAATTGATAGTATTATTGGCACCCAAGACCCAGAAGCAAATTTCACCAAAGTGGTGGGTCAATTTCGCATCAAAGCAACGGATTTGATCCGAGTTGTTCCCGGAGCCTATAAACAAATTGATGGACCAGGTTATGGATTTGAATTAGGTTTGTGGTTTACGTTTGGCGGTGCGGTGGCGACAGGAAAATAATGCGTATTCCAATTTCACGACGGGCTTTATTATCAGGGGCAATTTCCCTATCTGTAACGGCACAATTATCCCCCAAAGTGCAGGCGCAGTTTCCACGATTGTATGGCATTAATGCCTATTACCTGCTGGTAGAAAGCTATCGCAAGGTACAACAGCAACCGGAACGACCGGTTCCAGAGGTGGTTAGGGACTATTTAACCCAGGATTTGCAGTTGCCTGAATTACGCCGTCGTAGTCAGATCAACGCCATCCGTTTTTGGGCATTCAATGACTATCCCGTGTCGGCTCCTGGCGTACCAGAGGGAAGTTTTGATGCGGCTCTTTGGTCAGCACCCAATCAGGTCATTCAGCCTGTTTTGAACATCCTAAACATCTTGGTTGAACAGTTAAGTGAGTTAGATTTTTACTTAATTCCTGTCTTGGGAAATTATTGGCTATCCTATGGGGGTATTTTGCGCTATTTAGAGTGGGTCAAAGCCATACCAGCGGGAACTTGGTTAAATGCTTTTATGACCCTCCAAGACCAGGATAAATATCTGAAATATGGGGCAGATTTTTATTTGAATCCCCAGGTTGAGCAGTTGTTCCAAAATCATACCAGACAAGTTCTCAGTGTGTTAAATAAATCTCCTAAAGTCATCGCCATTGATATTCTCAATGAACCGAGGGGTAAGGGAGTTTACGCCCAGGAAAATCGTCCGATAAAACCAAATATATTGATGCAACAAATTGTCGCTGATTGGCTAGACCGTCAAGCGATATTTATCCGCAAAACTATGAGTAATTCGGTTCATATCACCTCTGGGGAAGAAGGCTGGTTTGCCCAACCTCCAAAATTGGCATTAAATTACTTAAAATCTGAACCACAAACTCAGGAAGGAGTTGATTTAGCTGTCAATATGACCCGCCCAAATTTAACGATGGGAACCATTCATATGTACACCCATCCCGCCGCTGAATTGCAAAAAACCAGTCTAGCAGGTTTACCATTTACTGACCGGAGGGGGTGGGATTATCTCCTGCGTCCCGACCAGGCAGGGAGTTGGCAAAATTATCAAAAATTAGGGGATGAATGGTTGCGTTCCCGGGCGTTGGCGATGGGCAATAAACCTTGGTATTTAGGGGAATTGGGTTGGTGCCGACCCCGCAGTGATCAGGATAAACGTCCCTTATCCAACCGTGAGTTGCAGGATGACCGGATCACTTTATATCGCCATTGGACAAATTTAGCCTTCTCTTTGGGGGCAAAAGGGGTGTTTTTGTGGTTATTCGATGGCTTACAACATCAGGATGAATTTTATGGCATGACCCGGGAGCAAATTCAACAGATATTTCCTGCTTAAAATGTGACCGAAAATCCTGCTATCCTAATTTTAATTGATAGTTTTTTATTAGCAGTTTTTCCCAAGACATCAGCCCTAAATTTGGTTTTGTGACTGCCCCAGGTCGCTATGTTATGAAATCACCATGCTAAAATGTATATAGAACTTTTAAGAAACATTTCACCATTGTTACCTATGGCAGTAACATCCAGTTGGCAAATTAAGTTGCTTTACGATGGGGATTGCCCCCTGTGTCTGCGGGAAGTGGATTTTTTACGTCGCCGGGATGGGGGACGGGGGTTGATTGCCTTTGTGGATATTGCCGCCCCGGACTACGATGCAACAGCCAACGCTGGGATTGACTTTGTGACAGCCATGCGGGAAATCCATGCCATTACCGCCGACGGGCAGGTGATCCAGGGGGTCGAGGTGTTTCGGCAAATTTATGCACTGCTGGGGTTGGGATGGGTGTACCGCTGGACACGTCTGCCGGGCATCAATCGGTTGGCAAATTGGCTGTACGGGCTGTGGGCAGAGCGACGGTTGGCATTGACAGGGAGACCAGATGTACTGACACTAGCGGCACAACGCTGTCCTAATGGTCGCTGTGAACGTTCTGCCATTCAGTCCTGAAGGCTTCCGTAGCAGTTGATAGTACGGTGAACCCGGCAACCCAGCGCTTAATTTTATCAACTTATGAGAATGGCACTTCTCAAAAAACTAAATCCCGATACTGCCCAAAAAAACTGCCTCTAAAATGCTCAGGAAGGCTGGTTTTATGAATTGCCCTTATGATTGTAAGTAAATGGTAAATCTTAGCTCATTTGCCCCTAAAATCCTCTAGAATCGGTGGTGGAGATTAGGGGTATTAAAATCGGCATTAAATGTCTCAAAAATTGTTACGGTAACGGAATTATCAGTTTTTTTAGTAATAATTTTATAGTTTGTTCATTCGCAAAATTACAATTTGCTGTAAGTGAAATATTTGCGGCGACTGAGTTTTTCGGTTTTTTTATTATTTTTTACTTGCTAATTGTCACGTCAGGGCAAATAACACCGAAATTCGCTAAAATCCTTATGGCGACGGGGTTTAAGGCTTATTGAGGTGATTCTACAGGGTTCATTCTCGGACTTTTGGGATGGCTCAAGCGCAATTAATGCCCGAAACACTCCCTTGATTTTCTACTTCAATACACAGGCTTATAAAATTATCTGGACAAATTACAAAATTGTTACGGTGAGACATTTACAAGACTTTTTTATCAACTTAAATTCTGTTCTTTTGAGTAAAATTTTTAATCATTTATCAGCAAAAATTAGCCCTTTTTACTAAATGGGTGATTTTGTTTAACATTCTTGAAAAATTATTTGCATGATTTTGACGGCGACAGCTTTTCAAGGTTTATTTACTACTTTGTAATACTTGTAGAATAGGGATCACCTGACCGAAAAGGGGTATAATTACCAATTATCTGAGCGAGGAAACGGCGGTGACAGTGGCGACGGTACCGGATGCGTTGGGGCGGTTTGGGCAGTTTGGGGGGAAATACGTCCCGGAAACCCTGATGCCTGCTCTGGCGGAACTGGAGCAAATGTATTACCAATGTAAAGATGACCCCTCGTTTCAATCGGAATTACAATTTTTGTACAAAACCTATGTGGGGCGACCTACCCCCTTGTATTTTGCCGAGCGTTTGAGTGCCCATTACGGCAATGTGCTCATCTATTTGAAGCGGGAGGATTTGAACCACACCGGGGCGCACAAAATTAACAATGCGTTGGGGCAGGTACTCCTAGCGCAACGGATGGGCAAACGGCGGATCATTGCGGAAACCGGGGCGGGACAGCATGGGGTGGCGACGGCGACGGTGTGTGCCCGCTTTGGACTGGAATGTGTGATTTATATGGGCGTACAGGACATGGAGCGCCAAGCCCTGAATGTGTTTCGGATGCGGTTGCTGGGGGCGACGGTACAGCCGGTGAGCAGTGGGACGGGCACGCTCAAGGATGCCACCTCGGAGGCGATTCGGGATTGGGTGACGAATGTGGAAACCACCCATTACATCCTGGGTTCGGTGGCGGGACCCCATCCCTACCCGATGCTGGTGCGGGATTTTCAGAGTGTGATTGGCAAAGAAACCCGGCAACAGTGTGCGGAATTGTGGCAAGGTCTGCCGGATATTCTCCTGGCGTGTGTGGGGGGCGGGTCGAATGCGATGGGCTTGTTCTATGAATTTATCCCGGAGCCGACGGTGCGCCTGATGGGGGTGGAAGCCGCTGGCGAGGGTATTCACACGGGCAAACACGCCGCTACCTTGACCCAGGGGCGGGTGGGGGTACTGCACGGGGCGATGAGCTATCTTCTGCAAGACGACCAGGGGCAGGTGGTGGAACCCCATTCCATCAGTGCTGGGCTGGACTATCCGGGGGTGGGACCCGGAGCATAGCTATCTCATGGAAACCGGGCGGGCGACCTACGTCAGCGTGACGGATCAGGAAGCCCTCGCCGCTTTGCAACGGGTGAGCCGGTTAGAGGGGATCATTCCCGCTTTGGAAACCGCCCACGCCTTCGCCTATTTGGAAACCCTCGCTCCCCAATGCGCTCCCGGCACCCGGATTGTCATCAACTGTTCTGGACGGGGCGACAAGGATGTGCAAACGGTGATGAAACATTTGTCCGTTTAATGCAACCAATTAATTTAACCAAACAGTGACCAACTGGGGAAACCAAATCAGGAGCAACACCAACACCAGTTGCAAGCTAATAAAGGGAATCNCCCCCCGATAAATCTGCCCGGTAGTGACGGTGGGGGGAGCCACACTTTTGAGATAAAACAGGGCAAACCCAAAGGGTGGGGTTAGGAAAGAAGTCTGCAAATTCGCCCCCAACAACACCCCAAACCAAACCAAATCTGTTCCCAATTGTTGCGCCGCTGGGATGAGCAAAGGCACGACAATAAAGGCAATTTCAAAAAAATCAATAAAAAATCCCAGCAGAAACACCAAGCCCATGCTAAATAACAAAAAACCCGCCCGTCCCCCCGGCAAATTCAACAGCAATTCATACACAAACTGATCCCCATGCAGTCCCCGAAACACCAAACTAAACGCCGTTGAACCAATCAAAATCATCATCACCAAACTGGTCGTCCGCACCGTCGCTTCACAAGCCCGCCACCCCATTGCCCAGGAGAGTTTTCCCTCCCCAGCCGCCAACAGTAATGCCCCCAAACAGCCCACCGCCCCGGCTTCCGTCGGTGTGGCAATGCCAAAAAAAATGCTCCCCAACACCAACAGCACCAGCCCCAGGGGGGGAACCACCGCCCGCAGGACACTTAGCAACGGTTCTTTGGGTAAATCCGTTAGAGCCGGAGCCAGATGGGGACGGAAATAAGCGAGAACAACCGTATAAATAACGTACATAGCTGTCAGGGTCAACCCCGGCAGGAGCGAACCCACAAACAAATCCCCCACCGACACCCCCAACTGGTCGCCCAGCACCACCAGCACCACACTCGGCGGGATGATCTGCCCCAGCGTCCCGGAAGCGGCAATCACCCCCGTTGCCAACTCGGTTTGATAGCCATAGCGCAACATCACCGGCAGGGAAATCAGCCCCATCGCCACCACCGTCGCCGCCACCNCCCCCGTCGTTGCCGCCAGCAGTGCCCCCACCGCAATCACCGCCACCCCTAGCCCCCCCCGCAGGCGACCGAACCAGCCCCCCATCACCGTCAGCAGGCGTTCCGCCACCCCCGACTGCTCCAGCAGGGAACCCAGCAGGATGAAGTAGGGAATCGCCAGCAGGGTGTAATTGGACATGATGCCGAAAATCCGGTAGGGCAGAGCGGTGAGAAACAGCGGGTCAAACACCCCCAACGCCACCCCCACCAGGGCAAACAAAATTGCCACCCCGCCCAGGGCAAACGCCACCGGATACCCCGTCGCCAGGAAAATCAACGTCCCCACAAACATGAGCGGTCCCAACCAGGCTCCCTCATCCATCGCACCGCCGCCACCCACAACCTCTGATTATCCGTTGCCGGGGGACGCTTAGCCAATTAGGGGAATGACCATGCCCAACAACAGCAAAAAACCAGTAATCACCTGCTCCTGAAACATCCGGCTATAAACCGCCAGGGGTTGCTTATGCCGCAACTGCCACACCTGTTTCCCCCAGACTACCGCCGTCACCGCCACCATCAGATAATAAAAACCGCCCAAGCCCGTCGCCATCCCCACACCGGTTAGCAAAATCAACGTTATTGCCAATAAAATGCCCACCGCCAAGGGCGTATGCCGACCAAAAAACCGGGCACTGGAATAAATCCCCAAACGAGTGTCATCTTCCCGATCCGGCAAAGCATAAATCGTATCAAACCCCAGCGTCCAGCACCACACCGCTCCCCACAGCCACCAAGTCACCCCCGTCACCGTACCCGTCACCGCCGCCCAGGGGATGAGAACCGCAAACCCCCACGCCGTCGCCAAGACCGCCTGAGGCACCGGACACCAACGTTTCGCCGAAGGATAGAGAATAATCACCGGCACCGCCAACACCGCCAGGGCAAACCCCAAGGGATTCAGATACCGTGCCAACCAATAAGCGCAGACCAAATCCNCCCCCCCCACCACCCCCGCCACCCACAGGGGCAAATACTTCGCCGCCAAAGGTCGTTGCGCCGTCCGTTGCACCTGGGCATCCAAGCGGTGGTCCCACAAATCATTCACCACACNCCCCGCCGCACTCGTTGCCACCGCCCCCAACACCACCACGACCAGCAAATCCCAGGGCGGACGACCCCCACTCGCCAGCACCAGCGACCACAGGGCAGGCACCAGCAAAATTAACCGTCCCGTCGGCTTATCCCAGCGCAGGAGGCGGACAATCTGGTACAGGACAGGGGCAGGCATGGGCAGGATAACTCCCCCAAAGGGCGGGGTTCATGGGATAATTGTAACGCTCTCTAAAGTTCTTAATGATTTTTTTACTATGGGTTCCTCAAATGGATGCCGCCAGGGATAGGGGATAGGATACACCGGTGAAACTCCTACTTTTTTTAGTACAGACCTCCGGGTGGATGGTCGGTTTGGCAATTATCACCGGGTTTCTCAGCGGCGGGAGCAGTGCCGGTTTGATTGCCCTGATCAGCCGTGCCCTAGTCGAAGGGGTCACCCCCTTGGTCATCCTTGCTTTTATCGGTTTAGCCGGAATTGCCCTCACCACCAGCATTATTTCCCAGGTGATGCTGATTCGCCTGTCCCAACGAGCGGTTTTTGACCTCCGCCTCCATTTGAGCCGCCAAATTCTCCGTGCTGAACTCACCCATCTGGAGCAACTGGGCACCCCCCGCCTCCTGGCGACCCTGACCGAGGATGTGCAAGCCGTCGCCAATGCGGTTTTTGCCATCCCTTTTTTGTGCATTGATGCCGCCATTGTCCTGGGCAGTCTCGTGTATATTACCTGGCTCTCGTGGCAGGTTTTATTCATGGTGGTGGGGTTAACCACCGTTGCGATTGGCAGTTGTCAATTTTTTACCCATTTGGGCAGTCAATCCCTCGCCCGTGCCCGGGAAAAACAGGATCATTTATTCCAGGATTTCCAAGGGCTAACCCAAGGGATCAAAGAACTTAAACTGCATGCCCAAAAACAACAGGTATTTTTGCAAGAGCACTTGATGGTTCATGCCCAGGAATTTCGCCGCCATACGATCACCGGCTTAACCTATTTCGCCAGCACCTCCAGTTTGGGAAAACTAATTTTCTTTTTCGCCATCGGTTTTGTACTCTTTAGTCTGCCAAAGCTCATTACCCTCAATCCCCAAACCCTCTCCGGCTATGTGTTAATCTTCACCTATTTAATGCTCCCAATGGAGAATTTGGTGAACAATTTACCCACCCTCAGTCGGGCAGGTGTCGCCCTAGAAAAAATCACCTCCTTGGGCTTATCCCTCTCCGGTTCTAGTGAATTGGAAACCGTAGCACAACCGCTCCGACAATCATGGCAAAAACTGGAATTGCGGGAAGTCGTACATCAGTATCCATCCTCTCAAAATGACCAACCGTTCTGTTTTGGTCCTGTGAGTTTAACGATTGCTCCTGGTGAAATTGTCATGATTATTGGCGGCAATGGCAGTGGTAAATCCACCCTGGCGAAGTTAATTACGGGTTTATATACTCCCAAATCTGGGGCAATTTATTTTGACAATACCCTGATTGATGCCCAAAACCGCCATTGGTATCGCCAACATTTTGCCGTGGTTTTTTCTGATTTTTATTTATTTGAAAGTCTATTGGGTTTGGAAGCGGATCAAGAGCTGGTTTATCAATACCTCAAACAACTACAAATCGAGCATAAAGTTACGGTTAAAAATGGGCAATTTTCCACCACCGCCCTCTCCCAAGGACAACGGAAACGCCTGGGTTTACTGATTGCCTATTTGGAAAACCGCCCCATCTATCTTTTTGACGAATGGGCTGCCGACCAAGACCCCCGGTTCAAGGAGTTTTTTTATACGGAATTTCTACCCAATTTGCGGGCACAGGGAAAAACGCTTTTAGTGATTAGTCATGATGACCATTATTTTCATATTGCCGACCATTTGATTAAGCTAGATTATGGACGAATTGAGTATGATAAATATGTGGATACACCGGTAGGAATTTAGGGATGCCTCTGTTGATATTAAAATGAAAGGCACCTCTATAAATTCAAAGTTAGCGGTCGTAGCACCCTTGGTTCTGGGTAATATGGGTATGCCAACGATGAGATTTATGGCTATGTCACGCAGGCTATTGGTTGGCTCCAATAAATAGAGATGCTCATAATAAATGATGACCTAAAATTATGACCAATCCTGCCATCTTCTGCTACGGGCTTGCCCTCTGGGATATGCTGGCGGATCAAACCGGCATCCCCCGCAACCAAGTGCGTTCCTGGACAGCCTATGCCGGCGGGGCGGGGTTGAATGTCGCCTGTGGGTTGGGTGCATTGGGCGTGTCGGGGGCATTGATCGCTGGAGTAGGGCAGGATGAACGGGGAAGCCAATTACTCCAGGTTTTGCAATCCTACCAAGTTTGTACAGATTACATACAAGAACTACCCTATCCGACCCGGTTGGTGGAGGTCATTCGCAGTCAGGAAGGGGAACGGGAATTTGTGGGATTCTATCCGCCCGATTGCCAGGAATTTGCCGATGGTTATATCACCTTTTTGGAACCTAATTTTATACCTAAATGCGTGTATATTGAAGCCCTGATGTTAGCCTTTCCCCAGGCAAGAAAAACCGGTTGGCAATTGGTGCATTGGGCTTTAGAAAAGGGTTTAATGATTCTGGTAGATGTGAATTGGCGACCCGTATTTTGGTCAGATCACAAATTAGCGAAATCTCTAACTTTAGAATTACTTAAAAAAGTGCAAGCGGTAAAATTGACTAGTGAAGAAGCCCAATGGTTATTTAATAGTGATGATCTTAATAGCATTCACCAACAATGCCCGCATTTAACCCATATCTTCCTAACCCAGGGTGCCCAGGGCTGTGATTATCAGATCGGCGAATACCAAGGTCATTATCCCGCATTTGTAGTAAATACCATAGATACCACTGGGGCAGGGGATGCGTTTGTAGCAGGATGGCTACATCAATGGCTAACCTATGGGGAAACTTTAATAAGTAATGCAAATTTACTTAATCAAGCATTACGTTGGGCGAGTGCGGTTGCCGCTTTATCCACTACCGCTCTGGGAGCCATTACCCAAGCCCCAACGGTGAATACAGTGCAGGCATTCCTGTCCGCCCAGCCCCTGGAGTGAACCACCCCCACGCCACCGCCGTCTAAAAGGATGAAACCCTTTGGATGGGAGATGAGATTTTATGGGAGTAATGCGTTGCTTCGTTCCGGCTTTGGCCGCTACCTTGGCACTCGCTGGGGTGGCTCAAGCTGGAGAAGTCACCCTCACTGGGGAAAACGGTAAAACGGGCACCATTAATAGCCAACGCAACCGCACGGAAACCGGTTGGACGGTGGAACGCCTCTACACCAACCCCCAGGGACAAACCAAATCCGTGAATAAAACCGTTACCCCCACGGGCAATGGCACCGTCACCACGACCCGAAGCACCATCGGTCGCCAAGGGGATACCACCTTCAGCACGGGCATTTGGACAACGGATGGTAATGGGAATTACACCGGCACCGTCGAGCGCACCAACCGCCAAGGGCAAACCAACCCATACCAGGTGAATGGTCAGCGGAGTCGCACGGAAACCGGGCGCACCAACCATGCCACCGTCACCGGCCCCAATGGGAACACCCGCTCCTATAGCCGGGTCGGAAGTTGTAACGGCGGAGTTTGCACCGGCACCACCACGTTTGACAACGGCAGTACCCGCACCGGCACCTTCGACCGTAACAACAACACCTTTGCGATTACCGGTCGCCAAGGCCGCACCCGCACCGGCACCTACCAACGCACTCGTTAAGGAGAATCTGCATGAAACTCATGGTATTACCGGCTTTGTTGGGGTTAATGTTGACCGCCCCTGTGGTCACCGCCACCCCCGCTCAAGCCCAATTTGAAGTGGCGCAACAGACTAAACGCAGAGGCCCGCTTGCGGATTTGAACCTCACCCCGGAGCAACAGCAACGGATACAACAAATTCGCCAAAATTCCCGGAACCAAATGCAACAAATTTTGACCCCCGAACAGCGGCAACAACTCAGCCAACTGCCAGGTCAAACCCCGGAACAACGGCGAGCCACCATGAAAAGTCTCAACCTCACCGATGCCCAAAAACAGCAAATGAAGCAAATTCGCACCAGTACCCGTCAGCAAATTGAAGCCATTCTCACCCCGGAGCAACGGCAACAACTCGAAGCCCGGCGGCAACAATGGCAACAACGGCGGGGNCAGCCCAACAACCCGAACAACCTCTAATCCTCATCAGAACCAGGATTAAAAATCTAATGACAATGAAGCAAAAGCCCCCTGGATTTGGGGGCAATTTTTTTGCGTTTTTTGGGTGGAGTAAGCTAGCGACCAATGCCCAAGACCGTTGCTAAGGAGCGGGCCGCATTCCCCGGTTCCATCGCATCAATTGCTGCCGTGGGTTCATAACCACAATGCACCATACAGTCCCGACATTTGGGATTGCCACTGGCACGTCCGTAGTTTTCCCACTCGGTAGTTTCCAATAATTCTTGATAGCTTTGGCAATGTCCTTCATTGAGCAAATAGCAGGGTTTTTGCCACCCCAAAACACTATAACTGGGCATTCCCCAGGGCGTACATTCGTAGTCCTTTTCCCCCACTAAAAAGTCAATAAATAAGGGGTTATGGTTAAAATTCCACTTGACCTTGCCCTGGCGATAGGGAGCCATAATTTCCCGGAATAACGCCCGGGTTTGTTCCCGTTTTAAGAAATGCTCCTGATCCGGTGCCCATTCATAGCTATAGCCGGGGGAAACCATCATCCCATCCACACCCAATTCCGTGAGAAAATCAAATAATTCTTGAATATCTTCCGGCTTGGTGCCATCAAAAACGGTGGTGTTGGTAGTGACTCGAAAACCCGCTTTTTTTGCCGCTTTAATCGCACTGATAGCTATATCAAATACCCCCTTGCGATCCACACATTTGTCATGTAATTCTCGCATTCCATCCAAATGCACACTAAAGGAAAAGTAGGGAGATGGGGTAAATTTTGACAAACTTTTTTCTAACAAAATCCCATTGGTGCAAAGATAAACAAATTTGCGACGTGCCACCAAACCCGCCACAATTTCATCAATTTGGGGATGCAGTAGGGGTTCACCGCCGGGAATTGCCACCACGGGTGCCCCACATTCCTCTACTGCTCGGAAACACTCCTCCGGGGTGAGATTGCGTTTGAGAATATCCACCGGATGCTGAATTTTGCCACAGCCCGAGCAAGCTAAATTGCAACGAAATAGGGGTTCCAACATCAAGGTCAGGGCATACCGCTTGCGCCCCAACATCCGTTGCGTTACCAGGTATTTGCCCACTTCCAGAGCTTGCAACCAATGAATTGACATCAGAACCACTCCTCAAAAAACACAGGGTTAAGCAATCTTAACGCTTTCTACCCCGATACTGTAAGGGATTTCCCCAGGACTGGCAAGGGAAAAGTTAAAATTCCAGCATGGTCAGCCCAGGTGTGTTATGCAAACGGCGATGCCCATT
>JGI24187J35170_1000834_pt1 | contig 13949 bp, 14 predicted proteins | sample YNPBryBLVA2012_FD_35170 | JGI IMG/M metagenome (IMG submission 35170)
AAGCAATCTGGCGGGCCGCTCGGACATGAAGAACACTGTATTGCCGTTGCTCGCTGACCAGAGGACGGATAGCCATGCGTGTATTTTATCACGACAAAGTTCCCCACACAGCCAAAGCCTGTCCGATTGCCTTGGTCGCTTGCCGAACTACCCGTTTTTCGCAGGAGAAACAGCAAGCCCGCCTGATCAAGTGTAGCGCAGGCCTAAGGCCTGCGCTACGGTCAAATTAAGGGCGCTTGTCCAGCACGACAGGGATGTCCACTTTTTCCTCGCCGCGCAAGACGGTCAACACGACCGTATCGCCAGGCGATTTGTTGTTGATGAGGTATTTCAGCAAGTCGTCGAAGCGCAGCACAGGCTGACCATCTATGGCAACGATGAGATCGCCGCCTGCGGGCAGTCCTTGTTGACTGGTGGTTTGTTCCCCGGCGCGGATGCCGGCCTTTTCGGCCGGGCCGTTGGCGGCTACGCCCGTCACATACGCGCCCGTGTAAGACTTCAACCCCAGCGCTTCGATTTGCGCCAGGCTGAGTTCATCTACGGACGAAATGCCCAGATACGGATAATCGTACTTGCCGGTTTCGATCAATACCGGCACGACTCGTTTGACGATGTTGATGGAAATGGCAAAGCCGATGCCCGAATTGACCGGTTCGCCCATGCTGGTCATAGCGGTGGTGCGGATGGCGCGATTGACGCCGATGACCTCGCCGTTCAAATTGAACAGCGGCCCGCCCGAATTGCCGGGGTTGATGGCCGCATCCGTCTGGATGATGTCGCCAGCGGTGAAGAAATTGCCGCCCGGCGCTTCGCGTTGGGAATCGAGGGTGCGCCCCAGCGCCGAAATGATGCCGGTGGTCATCGTGCCGCTCAGACCAAAGGGATTGCCAATGGCAACCACCGTTTGCCCCACCTTGAGGGTGTTGGAATCGCCCAACGGCAGCGGGAACAACTCAGAAGCGGGCGCATCCACTTTGACGACCGCCAGGTCCGAGTCCAGGTCGGTGCCGATGACCGTCCCATAGGTCTTGTAGCCGGAGGTGAAATCCACTTCCACCTGGCGAGCGCCCTCGACCACATGATAATTGGTGACGATATGCCCCTGGGCATCGAAGACGAAACCGGAGCCTAAACTCCCGCCTTGGTCGCCCACCACCTGCAAGGCAACGACGCCCGGCATGACGCGCTCATACAAACTCACCAGCGCCTCCTGTTGGCCGGCGGCATCCTCATTGACCGGCGGCAGTGGCGCAATCGTCATCGGCGCAGGTTGAACTGTCGGCGGGCTGGCAGGCCCGGGCGGAGTCAGACCCGGCACCTGACAGGCCAGGGCGGCCAGCGTCAAGACCATCCATCCAATCCACATCCGTTTCACTTTCATTCTTCTCTCCTCCAGAACGCTAAAATTTCAACTTCGAGGCTTCCTCGATTAGTTCTCTTTGTTTGGACGACAAGTAACGAGGAATTTCTACCTTGAGTTTCACGAACAAGTCGCCGCGCGTCGAGGTGTTCTTCAAATGCGGCATCCCGCGCCCGGCAATACGGAAGACCTGTTCTGGCTGGGTTCCCGGCGGGATGGTCAACTTGACCTTGCCGCTCATCGTCTGGACTTCGGCTTCGCCGCCCAGCATGGCCGTAAAGGCGCTCACCTTGGCGGTGGTATACAGGTCGTTGCCTTTGCGCTCGAAACGCGGGTCTTCCTTCACCTCGACCACCAGGTACAGGTCATGGCCGCCTGGCCCTGCCCCGGCCACGCGCACTTTCGAGCCGGTGCGCACGCCGGCAGGGATCTTGACGCCTATCCGCTTGCCGTCGCTTTGGATTTGGCGGGTGACGCCGTGGTAGGCCTCTTCTAAGGTAATCTCGATGGGCTGCTGATAGGCAGGCGCAGACTGAGCAGCGCCCATGCCGCCGCCGAAGATGGTGCGGAAGAACTCCGAAAACAGCCCCTCGCCAAACAAGTCGTCCAGGTTGCCGCCGTATTCCACGCGCACGCCGCCCGGCCCGCCTCCGCTGGCCCACTGGCTCCAATCGAAACCGCCCGGCGCGCCGCGTTGCTGCCAGGTAGAATAGGCGCTGCCCAGCCGGTCGTAATGGGCGCGCTTCTGCGGGTCGTTCAACACCTGGTACGCCTCGTTGATTTCCTTGAAGCGCTCCTCCGCCTGCTTGTTGCCCGGATTGCGGTCGGGATGATATTTCATGGCCAGTTTGCGATAGGCCTTTCGGATGTCCTCCGCGCTGGCATTGCGTTCTACGCCTAAAATTCGATAGTAATCTTTGTAGTCCATTTTTTCTATTGTATGCCCATTCAAGGCAAGATGACAAGCACCCCAAAGGGGGGTCTAATATATCTTTAACCGAATCGTCCCATTTTCCGGTATACTCGTAGCGCGGCCTCCAGCCTGTCCCCTGGGTAAACGCCAGGGCAGGCTGGCGGATGTTCAGAAGGCAAGCAACTGCGGCGCGAACCCAAGACAGCCTCCAAAACACCCCGCTTCCCTTCTTCGAGATACGACTTTCTATAAAGGATGACAGGATATAGATAAATTATGAAGGCCATCTGCGTCTACTGCGGTTCCTCCGATTCGGTCTCACCCGACTATCTGGCTGCCGCCCGTCAAATGGGGCTGGTGCTTGCCTCGAACGGGCTCCGTTTAATTTATGGCGGCGGGCGCACCGGTCTGATGGGCGCCGTAGCCGATGGCGCGCTGGCAGGCGGCGGCGAAGTCGTTGGCGTTATCATTCCCAGCATGAACACCTCGGCCCTGGCGCATCCCGGCCTGACCCGCATGGACGTGGTCCCCGACATGCACGCCCGCAAGGCGCGGATGCACGCGCTGGCCGATGGTTACATTGCCCTGCCCGGCGGCTTTGGCACCCTCGATGAGTTGTTCGAGACCCTCACCTGGGCGCAGACCGGCGCCCACGAAAAACCGGTCGGCTTGCTCAACGTCAAGAATTATTACGCTCCTTTGCTGACCGCCCTCGACCATGCCGTTTCAGAGGGCTTCCTGTTCCCCGAACATCGCGCCGCGTTGTGCTGCGAATCGGAGCCTGAGAAATTGCTAGAAGCGCTGGCCAATCATCGGCATCCACGCCAGGCGGTGAAGAGATGGATGAGGGAGGAATGAGCGGGCTGGTTGTTTTCATCGCAGAAACTCTCCTTGACCTTTGCCCAGCCTCACGGTAGAATCATGCGCGCGCGGGAGTCGCCAAGTGGTAAGGCGTCAGCCTTCCAAGCTGATATTCGCGGGTTCGAGTCCCGTCTCCCGCTTGGTAGGGGGGTGGGACAAGTCTTCGACTTGTCCTACTATGCACACAAAAGGGCCCGTGGCGCAGCGGTGAGCGCAGGCGACTCATAATCGCTTGGTCACAGGTTCGAATCCTGTCGGGCCCACAGCGGGGCATTAGATTTGCTCGAATCTCTGCACCGGCACAACGAACAAGGTAGCACGGCTTTCCTGCGCATCGGGCTTGCTTACTTGCGCGCGAATGACCTGAATAGCCGTTTCCACGTGCTCGTCTTCGAGGCCAATCAATAGAGTGACCACGCCGCTGCGCAGGAATCCGCCGGTAGAGGCCACGCGCGTCACACGGAATTCTGCGGCGGTCAGCGACTGGATGACCTGATCCGCGTCAGCATCCTTGAGGATGGCAATCATCATTTTCATCGTTAAATCTCCTCGAAACGTTCTACCGGCAAGGCAAAAATCGTAGCGCCTCCAACGGTAACCGGAATGGGTGCCGGCAAGGGTAAGGGCGCGCCTTCGACCGACATGGTCATATACTCCACGCGCTGACGGCAGGTTTGTTGTAACGCTTCGAGCAAGCGCCCTTCCATTCCTTCTGGCAGGCCGACGAGCAGGGTCACATTTCGGCGCCCCCAAAAACCGCCGCTGCTGGCCAGGCGCACCACCGGCGCCCCCCAGCGCTGAATGGCTTGGAAGGCCTGGTCTATATCTTGTTCTTGAATGACAGCCAGAATCAGTAACTGTACGGGTGTTTTTGCCATCACTGTTCTTCTCCTGTTCTCCTAAAGTATAACCGCTTCTGCTCATTTGGACTGCATGGCATTTCCAACCGGTCCACGCAAAAGAGGTTGGCGAAATCATGGAGGGGCGGTGGTTTTCAAGTCTTCGAGACGCAAAAGCCGCGAACTTCTTTTCGTTTTGCAAAGGCCACGCACTTCACCAACAGAATTGGCATTCGAGGCTATGCCCAAACTCCGAAGTCGGATGTCGTACCACCGACTTTTGTCGTACCACCGACCTTTGTCGTACCACCGACTTTTGGTCGGTTGGACCCAGGCAGAGCCTGGGGATACAGAGCCTGGGGATACAGAGCCTGGGGATACAGAGCCTGGGGATACACTGTTTGTGCCTGGAGCCGGCTTCCCGCCGGCGCCGCGAGGAAGGTTACCGAATTAACCTGAATTCGGGATAAGCCTTCGAACCGTCCCGCAGGCTCGATTTTGCCCATACCATTGCTCTAAAAAACCTTCGGGACGGTTATCCCGAACTGGCGTTTGTTAAACTCCATAAGCCGCCTGGTCCGCTTGAGCGGGGTTCGTATGAGCCCGCGCTGCTCAAGTATAATTACCCGAAGTATCCTCTCGATCAATCGGGGGGCGGGGTGTTTGGCACGGACGCCGCCCCCTGCCTCTTGCTTTCGAGAAAATACTCGCTGGCTATCTCTGAAGTCGAAAGCGATTTCCATGATTCCTGGTTTGGATGGACTACGCGCGTTGGCCTTCCTGGCTGTACTAGGCGGGCATACCGACAATTACTCGTTTGGCTGGGTGGGCGTCCAGTTGTTCTTCGTACTCTCTGGCTTCCTCATTACCGGCATTTTGGTACGCATGAAAGCCACCCTGCCGCGCAAAGCCTATTTTATCAAATTCTACGGACGGCGCTTCCTGCGCATCTTCCCGCTCTACTACCTGTACCTGGGCATTCTCATCGCCGTCAACCTGGCCCTGCCGCACATTGCCTTCAAGCCGCTGCACAAGGAATTCGACGGCAAGTTTTGGGAGCAGATTTGGTTTGCTGTCACCTACCTGTATGATTTCTTCCATGCCAGCGCCGTCTACGAACCGACCCGCTTCCTGACGCCGCTATGGTCGCTTTCGGTCGAGGAGCAATTCTACATCCTTTGGCCGCTGCTCATCTTCCTGACCCCCGCCCATCGCCAGAAACGCCTTTTCTTGACGGTCATCGGATTGGGGCCGCTCTTCCGTCTGCTGCTCAAACTGTTCTACATGCAGCGCCCCTTTGCCTTCATGTTAGACGACCCCATGCTGGCCTTGTACGTCTTGCCCTTTTCTCACATAGACGCCTTTGCCATGGGCGCTTACATTTCCCAATTCGAGATTCGCAGCCCGCGCCTGCAAACACTCTTGCTTTCGATTTTGGTCCCGCTGGCGGGCTTTTATACCCAATCGGCCGCCTGGGGAGAAATTCGCTGGGATTCGCTCGGCTACGAATTTCCCCTTCAGGTGGCTTACAAGGAAATCTGGGGCTATTCTTTGCTCAACTACTTCTTTGCAGTGCTGATCTACAGCGTGGCAAAGACCAACCTCCTGACCGCCCTGCTCGATCGTTTCCCCTTGCGCTACCTGGGCAAAATTTCGTATGGCCTTTACATTTACCATGGCGCGGTCATCTGGTTTACCTTGAAACTGAACCTGCCTTTCGACCTGGCTACCTGGCAAATGTTTGCCTTTACGCTGACGGCGACCACGCTGGTGGCCTCGCTCAGTTTTCACCTGTACGAAAAGCCCATCAATGACTTGAAAGACCGCTTCTTCCCCCTCGACCGCGCCACATGACTTCTGCCGCTGCTTGCGAACATGACATCCTCATCATCGGCGCCGGACCGGCCGGACTCTCGACCGCCCTGCATTTGGCGCAGACCGCTCCGCATCTGACTCCCCGCGTCCTGCTCCTGGAAAAGGAACGTCATCCACGCCCCAAACTGTGCGCCGGCGGCCTGACCCCAGACGCGGAGATTCTGCTCGAGCGCCTCGGCCTGGACGTGACCGAAGTCCCGCACGTGGACGCAGAGGCGGCCCGCTTCCTCTTTGCCGGGCAGGGGCTGACCGTTTCGATCCGCAAGCGTCACGCCTTGCGAATCATCCGCCGCGAGGAGTTCGACGCCTGGCTGGCCAAGAAAACAGAGAGTAAAGGAATAGAGATAAAGGAAGGGATAAAGGTTCGAGAGGTGCGCCCAGATGCGGAGGGCGTCAGCGTATTCACCGAGCAGGGCGAATTCCGCGCTCAGGTGGTGGTGGGCGCAGACGGCTCCAACGGCGTGACGCGGCGATGCGCGCTGCCCGGCGCGCCTCTCTACACGGCGCGGGCGCTGGAAGTGTTGACCCCCGTCTGCCCCCAGCCCGGCCCTCTCCCATTTTCTGCGAAAATTGAGGAGGGGAAAGAAGCGGTCTTCGACTTCTTCCCCGTGCCATCCAGCATTGCAGGCTACACTTGGGATTTTCCCACCCAGGTGAAGGGTCAAGCCATGCGCTGCTGGGGGGTGTACGATTCCAACCTGCTGGCGAACAGGCCGCGGCCGCCGTTGGCGCAGCCGCTGGCGCAGGAAATGGGGCGGCAGGGCTTCGATTTGCAGCATTACACGCTGCAGGGCCATCCGATCCGCTGCTTCGACCCGCGCAGCCCGCTTTCCGCGCCGCGCGCCCTGCTGGTGGGCGATGCCGCCGGGGCCGATCCACTCTTCGGAGAGGGCATCAGCCTGGCTTTGGGCTACGGTTATCTGGCGGCGGGGGAACTGGCGCGCGCTTTCAGCGTAGGAGACTTTTCATTCAACGGATACAAGCAGCGGGTGATGCGAAGCGCGCTTGGCCGCACCTTGCTGGCGCGGTGGGTCATCGCCCGCATCCTGTACGCCCTGCGCTGGAAGTGGTTCCAGGCTTTCTTCTGGCATCATTGGAAACCCATCATCCTGCCTGTGGCCTGGTGGGTGGTGTTGAATTGGGGGCGCTATCTTCCGCAATCGTTTATAATCGAAAAAAGTTCAGCAGGAGGTCCCTATGGCTAAGTCGGAGGAAGAATCCACATCCGTAGAAGAAATCGTACCGGCTGGGAATGCCGGCAGCGAGGGCGCGGCTGCCGACGAGGCGAGAGGGGAAGGCGTCTCACCCGATGCAACCGCCTCCCGCGCTCCCACGTTGGGTCAGCGGCTCAAATGGCTGCTGGGGTTCATGTTGCGCATATTCATTCTTTTGATTTTCCTGTCCCTGCTGGCGGTAGGTTTGGCTTATAGCCTGCCTTTGCTCTATCAGAAGTATGTCCGCCCGGTGCAGGAGAATAGCGGCCAATTGGCGCTCCTGAAAGATCGCCTGACGCAGGACGAGGCCGCGCTTGCTGCGTTGCAAGACAGCCTGGCAGCGCTGCAAGGCGAACAGGCCCAACAAGCCCAATCCATGGCGAGGCTGGATGAGAAAGTCCAAACCCTGGAGGAAGAGGTGGCCCGGCATACCCAAACGCTGGCCACGATCGAAAAAATCCAGGCTGCGCTTCAGGCCCAAGACGAGGCGCTGGACGCCGACCTGGAGCGCCAAATCGGTTTGATGAAAGCCATGGAGTTGCTGTCGCGCGCTCGGCTGTTCCTGTATCAAAGCAACTTCGGGCTGGCGCGTCAGGATGTTCGAGCGGCGCGCGAACTGCTGACCGCCATCCAGCCGGCTGCGCCCGCCGCTCTTGCCGATGATTTGGCAGAAGTCGTTCAGCGCCTGGACTTGACCCTGTCTAACCTGCCGGCGTTCCCGGTGGCCGCCAGCGATGACCTGGATATTGCATGGCACATTTTACTGACAGGCCTGCCCGAGTCACAGACCCAGCCGGTCACGGAGACGCCCCTCCCTGCCGCTACGATTACCGCGACCCCGACAGCGTTTGCCACCTTAGAGCCAACCGCCACGCCGTGAGGCGGCTGCCGCTTGCCCTACGTTGGCAAAGTCACAGGTTTTGGACTCCGAATCGGTAAGGTTCATTGGGAATTGCAGTGGTCTACCACCAGTTCTGGCGGTAGTCTCCCAAGGGAATGCTGGCGAAACAATCCCAGAGATTCCCAATGAACCATCGGTACATCAGGGCAGCGCGAGCGGATGTCGCGCTGCCCTGATCGATTCGTCGAACTGTTTTTCGTGTTCTTATGGCGTGGCTGTGGCCGCCGGAGCCGGGGAGGTGGAAAGCGCAGCAGCATCTTCGGCTGTGCGCGGCATCCCGTTCATGATCCAGCGCACCCACACGTCTATCACGTCCGCTTTGAGCGCAGAGTTGGGCGGCATGACGCCGATGATTTCCTCTCCCTTTTCGTCCAAAATGGCAGTTCGTTGAATGATTTGTAACAGATAGGAGTTCATGTCACCGGGGATGATATTCTTGTCTGCGTGTTCGCCGCTGGTCAAGATTTCTTCATAGGTGGTCATGAGGTAGTCGTTGTTTTCCTTGCCGGCACGGTGACAGGAAACGCAGTAGCGTTTGACAATGGGCGCAATGTGAACATCATAGGAGGGGACTTCGCCCTCGGCCAGCGGCGGGAAGAGCGGTTTGATTTCTGGCGCTTCGAAGCGGTCATCCCACATATAGCGCATGAAGGTCACGATGTAGTCAATTTGGCTGCGGGTCAGTTCGCCGCCGTAAGCCAGACCAAAAGGATTCATGCCCGCGCTGGGCCGTCCATAGGCAATGACTTCTTGCATGGCCGAATCGGTCAGGGTGTACAACACATCCCGGCTGTTGATGGGAGTGAGTTCTTCTCCTTCGAGCCCTTCTACGCCTTCGATGACGGCTACCGAGCCATCTTCGCCATGGCATTCGACACAATAGACGGAATACAAGTCTTGCCCGGCGAGGATGCGGTCGGTCAGGGTGATGGGGACCTCTTCTTCAGCGGCAGCAGGCCGGGGGGCGAAAAGAAGCGTGACGACTGTGAAAGCGACCATCAGCACAGAGGCGGTCGCGGCCGTCCAAATCATGGCTTTTTTGGCCCTGTCCTTGAGCGTAAACGCCATCAGGAACAACAATAAGAAGGCCACGCCAGGAACGACCAGCCCGCCCAGCGTTTGGGTGATGCCTGCCAGGTAGGGGCCGCTTTCGCTGGAGGTGGTGGGGACATCGGCCATCAAGGTCAAGGTAATCATGCTGACCACGAAGATGCCCATGACGCTGAGCGGCAGGACGCGCTTGCCATAGTAACGATAGGGAGATTTGTCTATGAACGGCAGCAAGGTCAACACGCCGATGGCCAGGCCGGGGATGATGATGGTGGCGATGAATTCGATTTTGCCTAGCACCGGAATTTGTCCATACAGCGCCAGGAATTTGAACAGGAACAGGAAATACCATTCTGGGCGAGGGACGTAGGAGGTGTCGCTGGGGTCGGCCTTGGGAACGTCATGGACGCCAACGAAGGTTGCCAGCAAGACCAGCAAGATGAAAAGCCCCAACGCCATCAATACATCTTTGAAGATACTGTCGGGCCAAAAGCGCTCGCCTCTTTGCAATTCGCGCTCGTACTTTTGTTGGATGGACTTCTTGATTTCGTCGTTCATGCTTTGCATTCCTTCCAAAATCAATCTTCCTTATCGGGGAAATGCGACTCGCCGTGCTTGATGATAAGGTAGAGATGCACGCCGATGAGCGCCGCCAGCAAGCCCGGCAATATCCAAATATGGGCTGAGAAGAAACGCTGGAGGGTCAGGGCGCTCAAGTCGGGGCCGCCGCGCAAGGTCTTCATAATGAAGTCGCCCACAAAGGGGGCGCTGCCGGCAATGCGCGTGCCAACTGTCGTGGCCCAGTAGGCCATTTGGTGCCAGGGCAGCAAATAACCCGTGAAGCCCATGCCAATCGTGAGCAGCAACAAGCCAATACCCACCAGCCAGGTCAGTTCGCGCGGGTATTTGTACGAAGCGGTAACGAAGACGCGCAACATGTGAATGAAAACAATCAAGACCATCAGGCTCGATCCCCAGTGATGGATGCCGCGAATGAGCCAGCCAAAAGCAACATCGTTCATGATGTATTGGATGGAATCGTAGGCGTGGTCAGGGGAGGGAGTGTAATAGACGGTCAGAAAGATACCGGTGAGGCCCTGCATGACAAAGAGAAACAGGCTGGCCGAGCCGAGCGTATTCCACCAATTGCCCTTTGGCTCGGGACGGTCGAGCAAGGCTTTGTACATATCGTTGAGGCCAAGGCGCTCATCCAACCAATCGAAGACATTTTTCCACATCGTTAGGCCTCCGACTTTTTCTCGATAGGGATAATGGTGAGGACGCCATCGGCGTCGACGTTGTATTCGAAATGACCCAGCGGTTCGGGCGGCGGACCATCCAGCACTTTGCCGTCTTTGTCGAACTTGGCGTCATGGCAGGGACAAATGAAAACTTGCGCTTCTTCCTTCCAGTTGACTGTACAGGACAGGTGTGTGCAGCGGCTGGATAGAACCAGGATGTCTTTGGGGTCCTCGGATTTGCGCAAGATGTAGCCTCCATAGTTGCTGGCGGTGCGTTCCCAGCCATTGACTTTGGTAATGGTGAACGAGAACGGATGGAATTTGCCAACCGGGATATTCTCCAGTTTGCCAATGGCGACCGGCGCACCGGTTTTATCTTCCCGCAGGGCGGGAGCAAGCAGATATCCAATGGCTGGGATGCCAAAGACTGCGCCAATGATTCCTCCCACAGCGCCGGTCGTCGCTTTGATGAAATCCCTGCGGTTGATCCGCTTCGAACCAGACATATCTACCTCCTGAATGAATTCCTCGTATCGTCTCCATCAATCGAGGCACGCTAAGCGCTGCTCACGCCTCCCCCTTGCCCCTTTGCTCGTGAGAAGATACAATTCCTATGNCAAATATACCACTAAAGCGGCGCTTTTCGATTCGTTCGTTGACAACGAGAAAAACAGTCTGTGCGCGCGCAGACTTGCTTATCGTGATTATAAGTTTCTCTGCCCTGTTTATTAGAGGAAATCTGGAATAAAGTAAGCAGGATGATTGTCACTTTCTATGCAAAACTCTCCGTGTGATAATCATCCTGGACTGCCTATATCCATCGCAGGAGGCAAGCATGACTCTCAAACGTAATATCGGCGTAATCGAGGGATTACGCTACCAGGGAGGGGGACCGCAAATCGCCTGGCTGTTGCATCGCTTGAGCGGGCTGGGCATGGTGTTGTTTGTAGGTTTGCATGTCCTGGCATCGTTCATAGGAGGCGATGCCGGCGGGCTCATCAACCAAATTTATGAATCCTGGTGGTTTCAGATTGTGGTCGTATTCTGCGCCCTGTTTCATGGCATCAACGGCCTGCGCATCACCATTCTGGATTTGTGGCCGCAGTTACTCGAACACCAACGGGAGGCCATTTGGGCAGAGTGGTTTGTCTTCCTGCCTATCTTTGGACTGGCTGTATTGGTCATCGTACGCACGGCGCTGGGAGGTTGAAAATGAGCGAGCCATCGAGAACCCTGCCCCTTAACAAGCGCGGCTTGAATTTCGAGACGCTGATGTGGCTGTTTACGCGCCTTTCTGCTCTGGCGATGTACTTGTTTTTGCTGGTAGCAGTCATTGGAGCGCTGCTGATGGGCGCCCGCACCCAGATGAACCTGGCGGACGTGCTGCGCTGGGGATTTACCCCCAACGTGACGCATGTGCAAAGCACGAACGTGCCTGACCTGGCGCCATGGGCGACGCCCTTCTGGAAAGTGACGGCTTGCTTGTTCTTCTTTACNGCGCTCACGCACGGGCTCCATGGCGTGTTGAGCGTATTGGACGATTATTTTGCGCAACGCTCGCTGAGAGTGTTGTTCCGCGTCATCATCACGATCCTGGTACCTGTTTTATCCGTGATCGGCATCTACGTCATCTGGACTTCATAGGACGGTTGCCCATGAACATACATCAATTCGAAGTGGTGGTCGTTGGCGCGGGCGGCGCCGGGCTGATGGCTGGCCTGTATGCCTCNCGCACAGCCAAGACCGCCGTCATCAGCAAACTCTATCCTACTCGATCGCACACNGGCGCGGCGCAAGGCGGCATCGGTGCGGCGCTTGGCAATCTCGAAGAAGACCGCCCCGAATGGCATACCTACGATACGGTCAAAGGGTCTGACTACCTCGGCGACCAGGACGCCATCGAATTCATGTGCAATGAAGCGCCGCAAATCGTCTATGAATTGGAACACATGGGGCTGCCCTTCGACCGAACGCCCGAGGGCAAGATATCCCAGCGTCCGTTCGGCGGCCATACCAACAACGTGACCGGCAAACCTGTGCGGCGCGCCTGTCACGCGGCCGACCGCACCGGTCACATGATTTTGCAGACGCTCTACCAGCAGTGCATCAAGAACAACGTCACTTTCTTCGACGAATTTCAGGCGTTGGATGTGCTGATTGAAAATGGCAAAGCCGCGGGCGTGGTGGCGCTGGAACTCGCCACAGGCGAACTGCACACCTTCCACGCCAAAGCCGTCATCTTCGCTACCGGCGGACACGGACGCATCTGGGAAATCACCTCCAACGCCTACGCCCTGACCGGCGACGGCATTGCGCTGGCGCTGCGGCGCGGCATCCCGGCGGAGGATATGGAATTCTTCCAGTTCCACCCCACCGGCATCTACAAACTCGGCATCCTCATCACCGAGGGCGTGCGCGGNGAGGGCGGCGTGCTCATCAACGGCAAGGGCGAGCGCTTCATGCCCAATTACGCCCCCAAAGTGAAAGACCTTGCCTCGCGCGATGTGGTCAGCCGCGCCATCTACATGGAAATCCGCGAGGGACGCGGCATCAACGGCTCGAACTACGTCTATCTCGATGTGCGCCCCGAAACGGTCAACAAATTTGCCGCGCTCGACGGACGCACCAACCCCGACGGCACGCCCTACACCACCACCGGCGAGCAAATCCTGAAAAAACTACCCGACATCATTGACTTCTGCCGCACCTACCTGGGCGTGGACCCGGTTACCCAGCCCATGCCCATCCAGCCAACGGCGCACTACGCCATGGGCGGCATCCCAACCAATATGTACGGCGAGGTGGTGGTGGATGAAAAGAACACCGTCCTGCCCGGCCTGTACGCGGCGGGTGAATGCGCCTGCGTTTCGGTTCACGGCGCCAACCGCCTGGGAACCAACTCCCTGCTCGATATCGTCGTCTTTGGCAAACACGCCGGCTTGCGCGCCGCCGAATACGCCAAAGGCGCCGATTTCACTCCCCTGCCCGCCGACCCGCAAGGCTTTGCCCGTCAGCAGTTGGAAAGTTTCCGCAGCGCACAGGGCCAGGAAAACGTCTTCCAGATTAGCCAGGAAATGAAAAAGGAAATGTTCGACAACATGGGCGTCTTCCGCACCGCAGAGACGATGACCCATGCCCTGAACAAAATTCACGAGTTGCAGGAACGTGCCAAACACGTCAAACTGAGCGACACAGGCAAAATCTTCAACACCGAGCTGCTCAACGCCTGGGAATTGACCAACCTGCTCGACCTGGCCGAGGTCACCACCGCCTCGGCGCTGGCGCGCCAGGAAAGCCGCGGCGGCCACGCCCGCGAAGACTTCCCCAAGCGCGACGACGCCAACTGGCTGAAGCACACCCTGGCCTGGAAAAAAGACGGCAAGGTGGAATTAGGCTACAAGCCGGTTGCCATCACCAAATATCAGCCGAAAGAGCGAACGTATTAGTCGGCTTCAGGCATCCCAACCGGGCGACCCGATAATTGAATCACTGACGAATTGGATGCCTGGAGAACTGATTAAACGTCAAGTGGAGAATCTTATGAAGGTTACGCTTAAAATCTTCCGTTTCGACCCTGAAGTGGATAAAAAATGGCATTATGAGACGTATGTTCTCGACGCCGAACCGACCGACCGCGTTCTGGATTTACTGGAATATGTGAAAGGTAAGATTGATGGCACGCTCTCTTTCCGGCG
>JGI24187J35170_1000839_pt1 | contig 13901 bp, 12 predicted proteins | sample YNPBryBLVA2012_FD_35170 | JGI IMG/M metagenome (IMG submission 35170)
TGCTGGCGTCGCTCGAACGAAAGGGCCTGGCCGAGGCGGAACAGGCGGCCGGTCTTCGCGATCCGCTCCGCGCGCCGGCCGCAAAGCTCCTGGCCGAGTTCACGCGCCGCCCCGCGGAGGGCGAGAAGCTTCCCCGCGCCGGGCGAGAACTGCTCGCCTATCTGGAGCTTCACCCCGGTCCGCATCGCCTTTCCGATCTCGAAGAGGCTGTGAAGGGCGCCTCGCAGGCGGGCCGCGCGCTGGCCCGGAGAGGCCTGGCCACGCTGCGCTACGAGCCGGAAGCCGGCGACCCGGCGTGGGCCCGCCCGCGCCACACCCTCACCGAGCCGCAGCAGCGCGCCTTCGGCTCCATTCGCGAGGCGTTGGAGTCGCGCCGCTTCCACGCCTTTCTTCTCCACGGCGTGACCGGATCCGGCAAAACCGAAGTCTATCTGAACGCGATCGAGGCGGCTCTCGAGATGGGCCGCGGAGCGCTGCTTCTGGTTCCCGAAATCGCCCTTACGCCCGCGGTGGCGGGGCAGTTCCATGCGCGCTTCGGCGATCAGGTGGCCATTTTGCACTCCGCCTTTCACGACGCGGAGCGCTCCGAACAGTGGCGCCGGCTGCGCTCCGGCTCGGCGCGCGTCGGCGTGGGCACCCGGTCCGCCGTCTTCGCGCCGGTGCGGGACCTCGGGCTCGTGATCGTCGACGAAGAGCACGACCAGAGCTACAAGCAGGAGGAGACGCCCCGCTATCACGGACGCGACGTGGCAGTCGTCCGCGCCCAGCGCGGCGGCGCGGTGGTCGTGCTGGGCTCGGCCACGCCCTCGCTGGAGAGCCGTTACAACGTGGACCGCGGCAAGTATACGCTGCTCGAGCTTCCCGCCCGCATCGCCGACCGCCCGATGCCGTCGGTGGAGATCGTCGACATGCGCCAGGAGTTTCTCGAGACGCGCCAGAATGCGCTGTTCTCGCGCCGCCTGTTGGACGCCGTGGCCGCGAAGCTCGAAGCCGGCGAGCAGACCATTCTGCTGATGAACCGGCGCGGCTTCTCCTCCGCCGTCTCCTGCCGGTCCTGCGGCGAGCGCCTCCAGTGCGTGCATTGCGCCATCGGCCTCACGTTCCACCGCCGCGATAACCGGCTGCTGTGCCATTACTGCAATTATGCGCGGCGCGTCCCGAAGGTCTGCCCCCACTGCGGCAGCGAGTACCTGTGGTTCCTGGGCTCGGGCAGCGAGAAGGTGGAGGACGAGCTGCGGCGCTGTTTCCCCCATGCCCGCGTGGCGCGGCTCGACCGCGACACCGCGGCGGGCAAAAACCAGTATCAGCGAATCCTGGGCGGCTTCCGGGAGGGTGTGTTCGACATTCTGGTGGGCACGCAGATGATCGCCAAAGGCCACGACATCCCGAATGTCACTCTGGTGGGCGTGATCAACGCCGATATCGGCCTCGCGCTGCCCGATTTCCGCGCCGCCGAGCGCACTTTCCAGCTCCTCACGCAGGTAGCGGGGCGCGCCGGGCGCCACCACCTGCCGGGGCTCGTCATCATCCAGACCACGGCTCCCGACCACTACGCCATCCGCTGCGCCGCCGCGCAGGACTACGCGAGGTTCTACGAGAAAGAACTCGAGTTCCGCCGCCTCATGCGCTACCCGCCTTTTTGCGCCATGGCCAACATCCTGCTCCGCGCGCCCGCGCAGGAGGCGGCCATGCGGCTTGCCGCCGAGGCGGCGCAACGGCTGGGGGCCGGAGGAGAAGGCGTCAAGGTCCTGGGCCCGGCTGAAGCGCCCGTGCCCCGCCTCAAGAGCGAATACCGCTACCAGATCCTGGTCAAGGCGCTCTCGCGCCCGCGGCTGAATGAAATGCTGAACGCGCTCCGGAGCCACGCCGCCGAACAGAAATGGCCTGCCACCGCCCTGGTGGTGGACGTGGACCCGGTGACCCTGTTATGACTATCGGAGCATGCGACCGTGGGAGCGCAACGCCGCCAACCTCGCCGCATTCCTTTCCTTCTACGGACCTGTGAAGGCGGAGCCCGGCCTGCGGCTGATCACCAGCTGGGTTCCGGATGCCGTGTTCAACATCGCTCACCTCGACTCGCCCGCGGCGGATCCGGCATCCAACGGTCCCGGCGAACTGGAACGCCGCATTGAACGCGCCGCCGCCCACTACGGCGCATTGGGACGCCGCTGGAGCTTCTGGGTTTGCGAGCATCTGGTCGGCCCGCGCACGCTCCGCCGTCTCTACAAGATCTTCGACGCCTTCGGCCTCTCCTGCATCTCCGAGCCGCCGGGCCTCGAGATCGACGAACTGCTCCCGCCGCGCCGCCGTCTTCCCGCGCTGGAAGTGCGCACGGGAACCGGTGCGCAAGCCCGCAGCGATTTCGCCGACATCGTTGCGCAGTGCTTTTACATCGCGCCGCCGCTCGCCCACCAGATCTACGACGACCCCTCGCGCTGGGGNTCGCCGGTCGATCTTTTCATCGGCTACTCGCAGGGGCGCGCCGTCACCTGCGCCGCCTTCATCGAGGCGGCTGGCGCCATCGGCGTATATTCGGTGGGCACTCTCCCCGCCTGGCGCACGCAGGGCTACGCCGAGGCGATCATGCGGCATGGAATCGGCGAGCTCCGCCGCCGCGGGGCAACGGGTCCCATCGTCCTGCAATCCTCTCCTGCGGGCATGGATCTCTACCACAGGCTCGGCTTCCGCCGCGCCACTCGCTACTACGTCTTCTCTTGCTGAACTCCGCCACGCGCCTCCCAGGGCTTCGGGATGGCGCGCCAGCCCGCGAGCCACGCGGCGAGGCTTTCCATTTCTGCCGAAGCCGGATAGTCGCCCGCCTGAACGGGAGCTCGCTGGCGCAGCATCGCAAGAAACTCCTCCAGAGCGGGGCTCGTTTTGAGCGGGCGCAGAAACTCGATCGCCCGCGACGCCGCCATCATCTCGATGGCCAGCACCATCCGCGCCAGTTCCACCGCCTGGCGCAATTTCAGCGCTGAAGTCATGCCCATGCTCACGAAGTCTTCCTTGTTGCCGCTGGTCGTGATGGAGCCGGCCGAAGCGGGCGCCGCCAGCACGCGCAACTCGGCCACCAGAGCGGCGGCGGTCACCTGCCACATCATCAGCCCGGACTCGAGCCCCGGATGCGAGGCCAGAAACGCAGGCAGCCCCTCGTTCAGCATCGGGTTCACCATGCGGTCGATCCGCCGCTCGCTGATGCCGGCCAGCATGCACAGCGCCACAGCCAGCGTGTCCATGACGAGCGCGAGCGGCTGGCCGTGGAAGTTGCCGCCGGAGAGGATTTCGCTGTCGAAGACCAGGGGATTGTCCGTGGCCGAGTTCAGCTCGATGGAGAACACGCGCCGCGCTTCAGCGGCCGCGTCCCGGACCGCGCCATGCACCTGCGGCGCGCAGCGCAGCGAGTAAGCATCCTGCACGTGGCGGCAGGTGCGGTGCGATTCGCGGATCTCGCTGCCTTCCAGCAGGCTGGCCAGCAGGCGCGCGCTTTCGATCTGTCCGGGATGGGGACGCGCGGCGTGGATGCGCGGGTCGAAGGCGCGCGGGGTGCCGCGCAGAGCGTCGGTGGAAAGCGCGCAGGCGACGTCGGCGATCTCGCACAGGTCTTCGAGATCGACCAGCGCCAGCACCCCGACGCCCAGCATCGCCTGCGTGCCGTTGACCAGCGAGATGCCCTCCTTGGCCTGCAACCGCAGCGGCTCGATCCCCGCCGCCGCCAGCGCTTCGGAGCCGCGCATCCGCCTGCCGCCGAACTCCGCCTCACCCTCCCCGATGAGCACCAGCGCCATGTGCGCCAGCGGCGCCAGGTCCCCGCTGGCGCCCACGCTGCCGCGCGAGGGAACGACCGGCGTGACGCCGCGGTTCAGCAGCGCGCACAGCCGACGCGCCACCAGCGGACGGATGCCGCTCAAGCCCTTCGCCAGCACGTTGGCGCGAACGAGCATCATCGCCCGCACCGCTTCCCGCGGCAGCGGATCGCCCACACCGCAAGCGTGCGAGCGCACCACGTTCTCCTGCAGCCTGGCCAGATCCTCGGCGCCGATCCGCTCGCCGGCCAGGTAGCCGACCCCCGTGTTCACGGCGTATACCGGCGCCTCGCCCGCCGCCAGCCGTTCCACCTGCTCGCGCGACTGCCGCATTCGCCGGGCAGCGTGCGCGTCCAGCTCCGCCTCTTCGCCGTGCCTCGCCACGGCCAGCACCTGCTCGAGCGTCAGCGATTCTCCATTGAGCTCCACCATGGCTTCAGGCTACCCTGCCGGCGGCACAACCGCACGCGAATCCGCTCTGTGTGGGCTCTGACCCCGATGCAACGATGCCGCGCCCCTTGCGCCACCACCGCAACCGCGCCCCACCGACATGCCTCGGGCGGCGGCAATGACCGCGTCCCTATGGCCGTGACGCTGTCCGGGGAACTGCCTGCCCGGGAGGCAGGAAAGCCAGTCCTCCGTTCTCGCCCTATTGCTTCACCAGCTCCACCCGGCGGTTCCTGGCTCTCCCCTCCTCAGTGTCGTTGGACGCAACCGGCGCCAGCGGTCCCATTCCGGCTGCCTTCAGCCGGTCCGCCGCGACCCCGTATTTCCCGCTCAGCTCCCGGACCACTGCATCCGCGCGCTGCTGGGAGAGTTTCATGTTGTATTCGAGGCCGCCGGCGTTGTCGGTATGCCCCACCACATACAGCTTCATAGAGGCGTTCTCCCGCAGGACCTTCGCAATTTCGAGCATCGCTGCTTCGGATTCCGGCTTGATATCCGCCTTGTTGAAGTCAAAATGAATTCCGTATACCGCGACATGGCCTGCCGTTTGAATTCCATCCGACAGAAACTTCGCGTTCGCCACCACATCCTGGGCCATCTCCTGCTTTTCGATCAGGGTAAGAGTGTAACCACCTCCGTTCCTGTTGATGTAAATCCTGACCCAGGCCTCCCGGTTCTGACTGGCGTACCTGCCATGCAGCTCGCCGCCGCCGATTTGCGTCCACGAGTAAGCCGCCCCTCCCACGCTCCTGAGAGCACTTTCATAGTTTCGTATGATTTGCACAGGAGAAGAGGGCGTCTGGGAATAATCCTGCTTGACAAGGTAGCTTATATAGACTCTTCTGCCCTCCACGACAGTTTGTTTTTTTCCCTGAAACGCCGGGTCGTAAAACTTGTAAGAATCAAAGTCGGACGACTTGCATTCCAGAATGTAATAATTGGGCATTCGCGAAAGAAAGGGATGATCCGCGCAGCCTTTCGCATCCTGCTGGGCGGGGAGCGGAACTGCGACCGCGACTGCCGCCGCCACCAGCGCAAATAACGTTCGAATCGCATGCCACATTGGGCCGTTCCTCCTTCTTGTCGGAAGCCGGCTCCGGGGAGGCGGTTCGTGCCAGGGGATCTCCGGCCCCGCACAGCCGGATCGTACGCCTGCCGCGATTTGGCCGTCAAGGTGCCGCCTCTTCGGGCGGCGCCCGCGAGGGCGCGCTTGCAGGAACAGAACGAACCGGCGTTGCGCCATCCGGACTCTCGGCTCTCCCACACCGTTGCGGTCCTGCGCCGCCCGGCTTTCCTGGCCTTCCGGCTGTGGCTGCGCGGTGGCTCTCTGCGTGCAGTGGCAGCACGGTATCCTGTCTTGGCAATGTCCGCTCAGCGCCTCCCCGTCGCCGTCGTGCTCGACAACGTCCGCTCCATGTACAACGCGGGCGCATTTTTCCGCACCTGCGATGCCGCGGGGGCGGCAAAGCTGGTGCTGTGCGGCATCACGGCACACCCTCCGCAGCCCGGGGTAGCGAAGACGGCGCTGGGCGCCGAGCGGAGCGTGGCCTGGTTTTATGAGGTCGACACGCTGGTCGCGTTGCGCCTGTTCCGGGCACGGGGCTACCAGCTGGCCGCGGTGGAAACCGCGCAACCTTCCGTCGGCCTGTTCGAGTGGCAGCCGCGCTGGCCCGTTTGCGTGGTCTTCGGAAATGAGGTCGACGGTTTGTCCGGCGCAGTGCTCGACGCCTGCGACGTGCGCGTCCGCATTCCCATGCAGGGCGCCAAAAGCTCGCTGAACGTCGCCACGGCGGGCGGCATTGTTCTCTATGAACTGCTGCGCAAGTGGCTGGCCGCCAGGGGCGCGGATCCACGAGGGTAGGAGCCGCCGCACTCGAATGCCAACTGCCGGCGGCAACGAGGGTTTCAGCCGAGCGCGGTCCTGGANCGGTTGAGAGGACGGACGCGGGGAGCCGGGGGCCGGGAGCTGCGGGAAAAGGGACGGGCCACGGATGGTGCGGATGAGAGGACTTGAACCTCCACGGGGTTGCCCCCACTAGAACCTGAATCTAGCGCGTCTGCCAGTTCCGCCACATCCGCACGGCTGGCTTGTCGTTCCACCCTTATTTTCCAAAACCACCTGCGGCCGTGTCAATTCTGCCGGTTTCTGAGGCGGATCAGCAGCCCGACGACGAGCTGCTCGATCTCGTCGCGCACCTGACGCATCACCTTGTCGCCCGCGCCCACCGGATCTGCCACGTTCCACACGACCATCTGTACCCCCTGCGGCGCATGCAGCGGCACGCCGCTCATGTTGACGATGACGTCGAAGGAGTTGAGGTCCATGTGGAGGAGCGCCTTCGGGAAGTGGCCGTCCAGTTCGATGCCCTTCTCGCGCATCATGGTTCTGGTCACCCCCGGCACGGCGATCGCAGGAGCGATGCCGGCGCTTTGCGGCTCGACGACGTCCGACCCGTACGCGCGCGCGAACGCCTCCGCCATCTGGCTGCGGAAGGCGTTGCCGACGCAGACGAACAGGACGCGCTTTTTCGGGTTCACGGCCGTGGCTCCCCGGCCTGCGAGGCGAGGCGTTCGACGAAGCGGCGGTGGATGCGCAGGTCGGGGGTCAACTCGGGGTGAAAGGTGGCTGCCATGTGGCGGCCGAAGTCCACCAAAACAGGATCACCCAGATATGTTGCGAGCACCTCGGCGCCCGGCCCCACGCGGCGGACGATGGGAGCGCGGATGAACACAGCCTCCAGCTCGCCGCCGCCGAGGCGGTGATCCTGGAGGCGCACGACGCGGCTGTCCAGCTGCCTTCCGTAGGCATTGCGTTCGATGGTCATGTCAGCCAGCGCAAGCGAAGGCTGGGGCGGGTTGAGCACCTCGGTCGCCAGCAGGATGGCCCCGGCGCAGGTGCCGAAAACAGGCTTGCGCAGGCCGAACTGGCGCAGCGGCTCCATGAGCGAGTAGTACTCGATGAGGCGCAGCATCGAAGTGCTCTCGCCGCCCGGGATGACGAGGCCGTCGAGTCCGTCGAAATCCGCGGCGAGGCGCACCTCGCGCGGCTCGGCGCCGGCGCGGCGCAGGGCCGCGGCGTGGGCTTCGTAATCGCCCTGGAGGGCGAGCACACCGGCGACAGGCATGGCCCGGCTACCAGCCCCGCGTGGACAGCATTTCGGATTCGCTCATGTTGCGGACATCGAGACCCGGCATGGCCTCACCGAGCTCCTCGCTCGCCTCGAGCACGGCCTTGGCGTCGTTGTAGTGCGTGGTGGCCTTGACGATGGCGCGGGCGCGGCGGTCGGGATCGGAGCTCTTGAAGATGCCGCTGCCGACGAAGACAGCCTCGGCGCCGAGCTGGCGCATGAGGGCCGCATCGGCGGGCGTGGCGACGCCTCCGGCGCTGAAGTTGGGCACGGGCAGCCGGCCGTTGTCGTGGACGAACTGGACCAGCTCGAGCGGCGCCTGAAGGCGCTTGGCCTCGGCCAGCAGTTCGTCCTGGCGGAGCACGGTGAGCGTGCGGATCTCCTTCATGACCGTCCGCATGTGGCGCACGGCCTCGACGACGTTGCCCGTGCCCGCCTCGCCCTTGGTGCGGATCATGGCGGCGCCTTCGGCAATGCGGCGCAGCGCCTCGCCCAGGTTGCGGCAGCCGCAGACGAAGGGAACCTTGAAGTCGCGCTTCCAGATGTGGTGCTCCTCGTCGGCGGGCGTGAGGACCTCGCTCTCGTCGATGTAATCGACTTCCAGCGCCTCCAGCACCTGCGCCTCCGCGATGTGGCCGATGCGGACCTTGGCCATCACCGGAATGGAGACGGCCTTCATGATCTCGCGGATCTTGCTGATGACGGCCATGCGGGCCACGCCGCCCTCTTTGCGGATGTCGGCCGGGACGCGTTCCAGCGCCATGACGGCGCACGCGCCGGCCTTTTCGGCGATCTCGGCCTGGCGCGCGTCGGTCACGTCCATGATGACGCCGCCCTTGAGCATCTCCGCCAGGCCGACCTTTACGCGGAATGCATCGTCGAGGTATGTCATGTCATTTCTCCCTTGCTTCTGCGATGTGCAACATCGTTTTCCGATTCATCCTTAAACGATGGCCGGCGCGAGCCCCGCGCCGGCGGTGGCCCGCTGCCGCTGCCACTCTTTTCGAAAGACCTTTCCCAGAATCTGCACGCCCTCTTCGATGGCTGCGGGGTCCAGCCCGGCGAAGCACAACCGCAGCGCGCCCGTCTGCGGCCGCTGCACCGCGAAGATCCTTCCGGGAAGATAGCTGACGCCGGCTTCCTCGGCTTTTGGCAGGATCCGTTCGGAATCGAGCGGTTCGGGCAGGCGCACCCAGATGTTGGCGCCGCCCTCGGGCCGGGTGAAGCGGGCCCCGGCCGGGAGGTGCCGCGCGCAAGCGGCCAGTACGGCCTGAAGGCGGAGGTGGCCGGCGGCGGCCAAACGGCGGCGGTGCGCTTCAAGGCGCCCGCTTTCGGCAAACCGGAGAAGCACGGCTTGCGAGAGGTGGTCCGAATGCAGGTCGGAAGTCTGCTTCCAGGCGGCGAGGCGGCTCACGGCCTCGCGCGGCGCGGTGATCCAGCCGACGCGCAACCCGGGCAGGGCGAGCTTGGAGACACTGCGGATCTGGATGACGAGGCGGTCCTCGTCGAGCTGTTTCAGCGACGGGAGAGCATCGCCCTGGTAGCGGAGACCGCTGTAGATGTCGTTTTCGATCACGGCGACGCGCGCCTGCCGGGCCAGGCGCAGCAGTTCGCGCCGTGCTTCCAGACCCATTGTGGTTCCGGTGGGGTTCTGGAAGTTGGGCGTGACGGCGATTACGGCCAGCGCTTCGCGCTCCAGGAGGCGAGCCAGCGCATCGAGATCGAGACCGTGTTCCAGAACCGGGACGGCGGCAATCCGGGCGCCGGCGCGCGAGAAGACCTCGCGCAGACCGGGGTAGACGGGATCCTCGATGGCGGCGGCCTGGCCGTCGCGCGCCAGCGCGCGCCCAAGCAGGTCCAGCGCCTGCTGGCAGCCGCTGGTGATGAGGATGTCGTCCTCGTCGCGCGCGGCGCCTTCCCGGCGGGCCTGCTCGAGCAGATGCTCGCGCAGCGGCGCGTACCCGTAAGGCGAGCCGAGCCGGAGGATGCCGGCGACGTCCCCGCGAAGAACCTCGCGGCCGCAGGCGCGGAACTCCTCCAGCGGAAGCAGTTCGTCGCCGGGGCGGGCCGAGGAGAAGTCGATGCGGGCGCGGGAGTCCCATGCGCGGGCCTCTGCGCCTGCCGCGGAGAGCCGGGCGTCCCAGTCCACCGCCGGGCCGGCGGGGCCGGAGACGAAGCTCCCGCGGCCGACGTGGCCACGGATCAGACCTTCCTGCTCCAGGAGTTCATAGGCCGCGGCGACGGTGGCCCGGTTCACGCCAAGTTGCCCGGCCAATTCGCGGGTTGGCGGGATGCGCTGCCCGTGCGGGAGCGCGCCGGAGAGGATCCGCTCGCGCAACTGGCGGTAGAGCTGCCGGTAAAGCGGCTCTTCAGCGCGCGGATCCAGCCGGAAGGGCGGCGCCATGGCACTTTCAAAGTAGCGCAGTAGCGCCAGCCAATGCAAGCCATATGAGCCAATTTGGATCGAAGCCGCGTCTCATGCGGCGCCGGCGTCGAAGGGGATGGTGCGGACGCGCACGCCTGCTTCCTCGAACAGCCGCATGACGCGCGGGAAGTGCTCGTTGTACTGGTCGCTCTTGTATTGCTGGAAGCGCCTTTCGTCGGTGACAACCTCGACGATGCCCGCCTGCACGATGGCGCGTGCGCAGTCCATGCACGGCATCAGGTCGGTGTAGATGGTGCAACCTTCCAGCGGCGTGCCGGCGCGCGCCGCGTTGTAGATGGCGTTGCGTTCGGCGTGCTCGAACCAGAGGTATTTCTCGGGGCGCTCGAAACGCTCCGGCACGTTGTCATCGACGTGGCGCGGCAGGCTGTTGTAGCCGGTGGAGCGGATCTCGTGCGCAGGCCCGACGATGACGCAGCCGACCTGCGTCGAAGGGTCCTTGCTGCGCCGGGCGACGACGCGGCAGATTTCGAGATAGTAACGGTCCCAGTCCGGCACCTGCGCCATGTCTGCCTAATGTAGCCCAGAGGGCCGGCGTCCCGCCACCGTGGGCCGTCAGTTCCCTTCCCCTTCTTCTCCGCCGGACTCGTCGAGCAGGCGCATGCCCTCGAAAGTCTGGGGGCCCAACAGGCCCGCCTGCGCATAGACGCGCAGCTTTTGGCGCGAGTCCTCGATGTCGAGGTTGCGCATGGTGAGCTGCCCGATGCGGTCGGCCGGGGAGAAGGCGGCCTCACCCTTCTCCATGGTGAGGCGCTCGGGCTTGTAGGTGAGGTTGGGGCTCTCGGTGTTGAGGACCGCGTAGTCGTTGCCGCGGCGCAGCTCGAGCCATACGTCGCCGGTGATGGCCTTGGCCACCCACCGCTGGAGCGTTTCGCGGATCATCAGCGACTGCGGATCGAACCAGCGCCCCTCATAGAGCAGGCGGCCGAGGCGGCGGCCCATGTCGCGGTACTGTTCGATGGTTCCTTCGTTGTGGATGCCGGTGACCAGGCGCTCGTAGGCGATCCAGAGCAGCGCCATGCCGGGGGCCTCGTAGATGCCGCGGCTCTTGGCCTCGATGATGCGGTTCTCGATCTGGTCCGACATGCCGAGGCCGTGTCGTCCGCCGATGCGGTTGGCCTCGAGCACCAGTTCGACCTCGTCCTCGAACCGCTTGCCGTTGAGGGCGACCGGCAGGCCTTCTTCAAACGTGACGCGGACCTCCTCGGGGCGGATGTCAACGTCCTCGCGCCAGAAGGCTGCGCCCATGATGGGCTCGACGATTTTCATGCCCTTGTCGAGGTGCTCGAGGTCTTTGGCCTCATGCGTGGCGCCCCAGAGGTTCGAGTCGGTGGAGTAGGCCTTCTCCTTGCTCATGCGGTAGCCGAGGCCGGCGCGCTCGAGCAGCTCACTCATCTCCTTGCGGCCGCCGAGTTCGTCGAGAAACGTCTGGTCAAGCCACGGCTTGTAGATGCGCAGTTCGGGGTTGACGAGCAGCCCGTAGCGGTAGAAGCGCTCGATGTCGTTGCCCTTGTAGGTGGAGCCGTCGCCCCAGATGTGGACGCCGTCCTCCTTCATGGCGCCGACCAGCATGGTGCCGGTGACGGCCCGGCCCAGCGGCGTGGTGTTGAAGTAGCAGAGTCCGGCGGTGGAGATGTGAAAGGCGCCGCACTGGAGGGCGGCGAAGCCTTCGTGGACGAGCTGCTTACGGCAATCGACGAGGCGCGCCTTTTCGGCGCCGCACTCCAGCGCGCGTTTGGGGATCGACTCGTAGTCGCTCTCGTCCGGCTGGCCGAGGTTGGCGGTATAGCAGTACGGGATGGCGCCCTTCTCACGCATCCAGAAGACGGCGGCGCTCGTGTCAAGCCCGCCGCTGAAGGCGATCCCGACACGCTCGCCGACGGGAAGACTTTGCAGGATGTGACCCATGATGGCTTGAACCTCGAGGGGAATAAATGGTCTGCCTGAACTCTTCATTGTAGGATGCCCGGAGCGGCGCGCGCCCCTGATAGGATGGCAAGGAATATGCGCGTAGCAGTCGTGGGACTCGGATTCATGGGGCTCACCCATCTGAAGGCGTACCGGCGCATTGCGGGGGTCGAGATCACCGCCATCAGCTCGAACGACCCGCGGGTGCTGGCGGGAGACCTGTCGCACATTCAGGGCAACCTCGACATCGGCGGCGAGCCGGTGGACATCAGCGGGCTGCCGCGGTACGCGGACGCCATGGAGTGCATCCGGAACTGCGAGGCGGATGCCGTCGACCTGTGCCTGCCGACGTCGATGCACGCGCCGGCGGCGAAGGAGGCGCTGCGGCGCGGGTTGCACGTGCTGGTGGAGAAGCCGATGGCGCTGGATGCCGCCGAGTGCGAGGCGATGATCGAAGAGGCGAAGAAGGCGGGACGGATCCTGATGACGGCGCAGGTGCTGCGCTTCTTCCCCGCTTACTTGCCGCTGATTGACGCGGTGCGCACGGGGACCCTTGGCGAAGTCCGGCACGCGCTGTTCCGGCGGCGGTGCGCGGCGCCGAAGTGGGGCGCGTGGCTGACCGACAAGAAGCAGAGCGGCGGCGGGGTGTTCGACCTGCTGATCCACGACGTCGACATGGCGCTGGTGTGCTTCGGCATGCCGGCGGCGGTTTCCGCCACCGGCCATGAGGACCTCGAGGCAGGCATTGACATGGTGACCGGGCAGCTCCACTATGATTCGGGGCTGACGGTGACGGTCACCGGCGGCTGGCACCTGCCTTCGGCGTATCCGTTTTCGATGGAATACACGGTGGTGGGCGAATGCGCGGCCATGGAATACAGCTCCGCGGGCCGCCCGCCGCACTGGTACGGGCGCGAAAAAGATTACGAAATTCCGCTGGAATCGACGGACGGTTACCAGGCGGAAATCGAGTATTTTGTCGACTGCTGCCGCGCGGGGCGCGCGCCGGAGCGGTGTGCGCCGGAGTCGTCGGCCGCCGCGGTGCGCGCGGCGCGGTTGCTGGACGAAGCCAGAACGAAGAAAGGAGAACCGGTTCCATGCCAATGATCCGGGACCGCGAAATCGGAATCTTTTTCTGGGCCGAGCCGGACGCCGCTGCCACTTTGCGCGCGGTGAAAGGCTGCGGGGTCTCGAGCGGGCAGCTTGGGGTGGACGGCAGCGTCATTTTGAACGATGAGGCCGCGGCGCGATGGAAGGAGGCGCTCCGCCAGGAGGATTTCCACCTGTTCACGGTGTTCGCCGCCTACGAAGGCGAAAGCTACGCGGACATCCCTACGGTGCAGCGCACGGTGGGCTTCATCCCGCGCGAGACGCGCGCGGCGCGCGAGGTGCGGACGCGCGCGGTGATCGACTTCGCCGCCGCGCTGGGCGTGAAGAGCTTCGGCTGCCACGTCGGCTGCATCCCCGCCGACCGGAACCATCCCGACTACAGGGACGTGCTGGAGCTGGTGCGCCGCATCGCCGATTACGCGGCAACCTTCGGCATGACCTTCTGCCTGGAGACCGGCCAGGAGCCGGCCGGGGAACTGCTGGCGTTTTTCGAAGACGCCGGGCGCAGCAACCTGAAGATCAACTTCGACCCGGCCAACATGGTGCTGTACGGCTCCGGCGAGCCGGTGGAGGCATTCCGCCTGCTGCGGAAGCACGTGGTGAGCTGCCACGGGAAAGACGGCGACTGGCCGGATCCCGCCAAGCCAGGTTCGCTCGGCACGGAGCGGCCGCTCGGCGAGGGGTCGGTAAACATCCCGAAATTCATGGCGGCGCTGCGGGAGACGGGGTTCACGGGCCCGGTGTGCGTCGAGAGCGGCGTGCACGGCGAAGAGCAGCGCTGGCAGGCGCTGGCGCGGGCGGTGCGGATCCTGGAATCGCTGCGCTGAGAACCGCTGAACACGGGCCGGCGCAGCCGCGGCAGGCGCATTTGCGGGGCCTTCCGCGCTTCTGCTAGCTTGCAGTTTGGAAGCGGGAACCTGGAGTCATGTCACAACAGGAGAGGAGAACCGTGCGCACGCGGCGCATCGATGAGGCCGGCACCTTCGACGAACTGTTGCGCGACTGCCTGCCGGCGTTTGGCGGGGCGTATCTGCGGCGGATCTACACGATTCTCGACAACGC
>JGI24187J35170_1000848_pt1 | contig 13813 bp, 10 predicted proteins | sample YNPBryBLVA2012_FD_35170 | JGI IMG/M metagenome (IMG submission 35170)
AGAAACTTCTCAATGAGGTGTCCGAGAATATCTGCCTCAACTAAGGTGGGAATTTGATAGCGGAATTTGAATTTATCCAGAATTTCTTGAACATTGGGAGAGAACCCATCGAGGTACAACTCGAAATCAGATTTAAGCTGTTGTTGTTTGGCACGGTTCCTCAGGTCACGAAGCGTGAACGGTGAGATATTGTAAAAAGCTTCCCCAGCCGCATGACACAGAGCCGCGTGTTGGTTGGCGATTTTAGCCTCATCGAGTTGCTTCTTCATGCTGAGGACAGCTTCTTTGGTCGGTTCCAACAGGGCATCCAGGCGGCGGATCACCGTCATCGGTAGGATCACATCTCGGTACTTGCCACGCACATACACATCCCGGAGGACATCATCTGCAATGCCCCATATAAAATTCACGATGCCGTTATAAAACGAGTGGTTCATAACCGACGGAAACTCCTAGATCAAGTCCATTTTGAATGATCAAGCCAGCAGAGTGTACCTCGCACAGGCGGAAACCTTCTGGGGGTCAATGGCTGAAACATAACATAACAGAAGAACGATTTCTACAATGGACTCAACCGGCTACGCTGGGGGTTAAGTTCGTTAAATTACTATTAACTTCCCTGGTTCCGCTCAGGTCTGGGTAGGATAATACCTCTTAAGTGTAAATTCCGTCCTTGAGTATATGTGCAAACGCTTCCAACTCCATCCTGTCCTCGTTGTTTCAATGATCCTTATCTGTTCATATTTTGGGTTCCATCCGGCACTTGGATTTCCCGATGGTTATAATGCTGATGGAGTTGACATGCGTGGCATACAGCGATTATCCTCAAAATGCAGAGAAAATATTTTAAAAGTACACAACGAAATCAAGACTAATCTTAGAAAAATATTCAATACGAATTCAAATTATGATTTCGAAACCAGAGCAACTTTAAGTATTGGTCGGGACTACAAAGGAAATTTCAGCGTACACTTCTACAACGCACAGGCTCAATTTGGTTCAGGTTATGAAGATGGAGAAAAGCAAGATAAAAACATCATCTATATTTCTAATCGCTTGGCACCTCATTGTCCTGAAGTACAAATGTTTGCGTTTAATAGTGCTGGGTCATGGTTAGCATGGACATTGCGTAAGACGAATTTCAAACAAATTCATGGTCGAGGGTCAGGATTACCTGGAGACTATGATAAGTATTGGAATTGGAACAAATTGCCGTTAGATTACAATCCTTACAAGAACTATTTCCCCGGTGATTAATTGAAATTAGCCATAACTAATGGATGTATGAGTTATGGATGGGATTGAATTTGAAAAAGCGATCATCACAGTTTTACAAGAACAAAACCAATTACGGGGCTACGCACTGTTTGGATGGACATTTTCTCTAGGAAACCGTAATCTGGAAATAGATGGTTTACTTTTGTTAGAACCTGGTATCTTTGTCTGTTATGAAGCTAAATGCTACAGCGGAGTTTGGACTGGGGATATTAATAGTACATGGAGATGCGGTAATAGAGTGATTGCGTCTGCTAGGAATGGAAATCCGTATCTTCAAGTACAGCAGTATGTATTTCATATTAAAGATATACTTGCAAGGATTGATAGAATAGTGGAATGTTTCCGTAGACGACCTAGTCACGAGAGGCTAACGGATATTCTTTGTGTTTGTGGATTGATCGTAGTTCCAGATGAAGCTCAAATTGAAATAATAGATGCTCATGTTGATAAAATTAACCAGGATACTATTTATAGTAGGTCTATCCACATTTGTCATTTATCGAAATTGGTTAAAGTTTTATTAGAACTTAGACCATATAATTCCAGTGTTCCAGAACTCATACAACGTGCTGGTGGTCTTCAATACATCACAGGAAAATTGATTCGTAATCTTCGGGAGATTGAACAAATTAATAATACATCTAATCCACTGAAGATTCTCATTCGTCCCGGTTTGTTTGGACAAGATAGAGAACCAGTATTTGATCCACCGCCATCAGAAAGAGAAACACGGATAAATGTTGATTCACCACCCACTCCGCCCCCTTCAGAATCAGGAAATGGGGACAGTCACAAACCGGAGAATAAACCAGTACCTACCTCACCTCGTAGCTCCTGGAGCCGATTGATTTGGATAGTCATTTTTGTGGTTTTTGGTTCGCTTGGGTCTTTTGTGGTCTTTATCTTTAAGTACTACCAATTCATCAATAGACCTCGGCTAAGCAAAGGCGAACTCAAGATTGGCATTTTGACCCAACCAGAAGCCTATTCAGCTTTGGCAACTTATCTAGAAGAGAATATTATTCCCGATGATTTTGCTAACTTCCTCTTTGGACAAGGCAAAAAGATTAATGTATCTATTGTTGGTAACAGTGATTTAACTTATCAACAGGCTCAGCAAAGTCTCATAAATAATGAATGGGATGTCGCTTTTACTTTATCTCCTGCCTTGAGTGTTGTAGCTAAAGAGTCTGGTTATCAGTTCATTGCTCGAATGTTTCCTGACCAACCTCAGTTTTATCGGTCAGCATTGTTTGTCCGTTCGGATAGTCCGATATATTCACTAAAAGATTTGAATAGCCAAACGAAAGTAGGCTTAGGTGACTTTAAATCAATGTCTAGCTTTTATGTGCCTTTATATGATCTTTATGGAAAAACACTCACTATCGAGACCGGTTTGAAAAGAATGTCAACTCAAGTAAAAAACGGGGTGGTTCAAGTTGGTGCTGGAGTCTCAACTAATGTAGAAAAAGACCGGGAACTACGGATTATTCATGTGAGCCGTGATATACCAGGTTCAGGCGTTTATGTTACACCGACTTTTTCTGAGCGAGAAAAGACTATAATTCAACAAGTGTTGTTAAATGCGCCAAAAGAAATTCAAAGTAAAGCCAACTATGGTTCAGGCAAGGAACCTGATTATACTGAGTTTATGAAAATCCGAACCCGTGTCGAAGAGATTTTATCTTGTGCCGATTTTAGCAAGAACCCTGTTAAACTCTTTTGCTCCGCTAATCCATTGGTGATAAAGGGTAAAATCAATGGCTCATCATTGGTGGATTCAGTTACCCTGGAATTAAAAGTAATGGGTGAAAATGGTACTCTTTATAAAGTCGTCGTTCCTCGTTTCATTATTCCTAATTTCACTCAAGTTCAAAATAAATCTATAATCCTAAAACCTACTATAACCCCACGACAAATAGATGTAAATACCTATGAGGTAATTATTACTGACCCCGATCAAATTTCCATTCAAGAAGAAACTATTTCTTCCCAGCGCACTACCCCTTCTCCAAAACCAACGCCCTCACCAAGTCGAACTAATACTCCGTCACCATCGCCAACTCCACCAGTACCACCACCAGAGCCACCATCAGGTTTACTAACTGGATATGTCGCTAATATTTGGGATGGAGACAATATAACGATAAAAACACCACAAAATAGTATGATAGACATACGCCTAGCGTGTATTGATGCTCCTGAAATGGGTCAAACACCTTGGGGTGAACGTTCAACCCAGTATATTAAACAGCTATTACCCGTGGGAACACGGATAAACTATCGTCCTGCGGATACAGATCGATATGGACGTATAGTTGCTGAAATTTTCGTGAATAATCAATCTATTAATCTGAAAATGGTGCGTCAGGGTGAAGCGGTCGTGTACCATCGCTATCTCAGTAGTTGTGAAGCAGACCGCCAAAAATATTTGGATGCCGAGACACAAGCACAGCGACAAAGTTTGGGATTTTGGAGTCAACCTGATCCGGAAATGCCCTGGGACTTTCGTAGGCGAAACCGCAATTGACTTAATTAGGGGAACGTAAATGAGTCGGTCAATTGAAAATTTCAAACCTTTACTTAGCTGGTTCTATTTGGGTATTGCTCTAACAGTTTTATATTCAGTTTTACATCATAGAGGATTTCTACCAGAACCTTCAATGTGGCTGAATATCATTAGATCAGAGACTACATTTGTTCCTAACTATGAAAAGTCTCAAGATTCCCAGGTAAATACACCTTTGATGCAATTGATTCCAAAAGGTACACCAGTACATCTTTTAGTAGAAAAGAGTGCAAGGAAGCTGAGCGTGTATAGCTCTGGTAAATGGATAAAAAGTTACCCCGTCGTTTTTGGTAGTGAAAACACCCATCCGAAAATTGTAGAAGGCGATATGCGTACCCCCGAAGGTTTATATCGGGTGATTGATGTATATGACCACCAGGACTGGTCTAAATTTATCTGGTTGGACTACCCTAATACTCAAGATTGGCAACGTCATTTTTTAGCTAAATGGAAAGGTAAAGTGAGTTGGCTATTGCCGATTGGTGGTGAGATTGGCATCCACGGGGTTCCCTACGGTACGGATAGTTGGATTGATTTGAAAAATGACTGGACACTCGGTTGTATATCACTTAAAAATCAAGATGTTATTGAATTATCTGAGTTTATTAGACCTGGTACTGAAGTATTAATTGTGCCATAGTATAGAAATCGAAAATTATGGTCTTCCAAATAGGACAAACCCTGCCCAGTGGTAGGGGTCAGGATACTTCTCTTTAGTCTTGAGCATCGCCTGCCGCAGAGCTTGGGCTTTGTTATTAGTTGTTTGCATATTCTTGTAAAAATCTACCATCAACTCAGCGGTAGAAGCATCGGGAACCTGCCATAGCGAGGCAACCACTGTGGGAACTCCAGCCATGAAAAAGGGTCGAGCTAAGCCAATTCCCCCTTCAGTTGATACTTTTCCTACCCCCGTTTCACAGGCGCTTAAAACGACAAGCTCAGCATTAAGATTTTCATTGACAAAGTGGTATCCTGTAAGGTATCCAGAATCAAACTGTGTTGGGGTTAGAGTTAGAATACCAAAGCCATAGGGTAAACCATGAGTTGCCAGGTGAATAATTCTCACTGAACCCATTTTCGATAAAACAGCTTCTTTGGTCGCTTCAGACCCAATCAAGGGGGTAGTTCCAAACAGTTTCGCAATTTCTCTGGCTTCCATTTCAGCATTAGGTAGGTAGCTTAGGGGAGGTGAATTTCGATAATTTTGAAGCTCTGATTCGATCTGATCACTGTGTGTTTCCATCCAATAAAGTCCAGCATCATCTGTTTGAGGATCAGGAGGCATAATCGGGTTTCCAACAATGAGAACATCGGTATAGCTAGCAGTATTTTTATCCTTTTTTTTCAATGCTTTAAGTACTCTTAGTGACGGGGTCACAGCAATAGCATATTTATCTATTAAATAACTTCCATTAGTATCTTTTAATGAGGCAAAGGATACTTTATAAAGCTCACCTTCAGGAACAAAAATAATCGAGCTATTTTCTTCTTTAGGTAAATACTCTTCAATAGGTTTAATCAAAATTTGATACAAACTCGCTAAACAGGCTTCTTGGTTTGGACAATCTTGATCATCTTTTGGAGTGGTTTGCGAATTGTCAACCCCAATACTACGATTTTGAGAAAAGCTACTTTTGATTAATCTAGTAATATCCATCAAGCTACCACTCGATACAACAGTAGGACTTGGGGTCTCTTCTGGATCAGGTTTATTCAAAATAAGCACTTGATTCTGAACATATAAGAATAAACTGACCCCACCTATGACAAGGACTACAGCAATTCCATTGGCATACCATATTTTTTTATGGTTGATACAAAGTACAAGGCAGGTCACCAAAGCAATCAAACCTCCTACTCCAATGAATATAACTACACTAGAGAAAGCTTGTTTTGATTGAATTTTCTGTTCACTCCGTTGTTGTAGTGTCTCCGATGTCGAACTAACAATTGACGGGATATTGTTTAGAGGCACAAGTTTGAAATATAACTGTCCACTAGGTTGAACAACAAAAATACCTAAATCTTCCTTGTGACTTGGATCAGCAGAACCAAAGTTTGGAAAAATCGAATATATGACCAAAGTGGAATTATTCTCTTTTGCTAGTTGTTGCATTTCTAGAAATTTTATAGGTTCAAGTTTTTTATGCAATACCATACTCAATCCTATGGCTCGAATTCGGTCAGTTTTTTCTAATGATTCTTGAATTTGGTTTTGCAATAATGGAATTAACGCATAGGGTTTGAAAAGGGTTGGATAGTAAACAAGACTTAAGAGATCATCTTTGTACGGATCAAAGGCATTATCGCCTAGTTTCAAAACAAATCTGGGATGCTCATAATTGGTAATATAATGCCTTTCAAGATAACTTTCAGCTTGTTTAATGCAATCTTCCAAAATCATATTTGCTCTATCATAAGCCTTTGTGGCGATTAGCGCATCCATAACATAACTATGATTATGATGACATATGCGATCAAACAACTCCCTATAATCTATATTTTTATCATTATGAATCATACGAAAAGTCGTTTCATATTCATTTTTATTTTCTTCTAAAACTTTGGAATATTGTTTAAGAATACTATATGCCCGCTCAATATAGCTCTTAAGAAGTCGATCATTGTGCAAATCTTCAAATCTTCTATTATTTTTAACATTTTTAAGTAATTCAGCTATTTTCAAAACCATATCATAACGATGATATAATTCAAATATATCCAACATATACTTTACAGTGGTTATACTTGCCACAGAATCTAAACCTAAATTATTAATATATTCATTAAAGTAATATTGACACACACTAAGAGCTTCTTTTGGTTCATAATCAAATTTGGTAGCAAGATAAGATCGAATCACACAGGAAGCTTCATCAGAGTATTGTATCCAGAACTTATTTTTTAATTTTACGGCTTTTTGTCGAATCTTTTGAATTCCCTTTAATTCGTCCAACCACTCGTTCAATATTTTTTTGTTTACCCTTTCCAACATACTTAATTGGCTTGATTCTAAGTCAATCATTTCATCAATATAGAAATTAAAACTATCTTTTTCATTTCGATCTGACCCACGTTCAATCAAATCCATGAATGTCCTTTCGAGATAACTTTCTCCATTTGCTTTCAAGCATTGCAAAGTAATAAAGTAAAATGTGATACTCACAGCCAGGAGTAGTTTAATCCCTTTTGCAAAAATATTACCTGCCATAACTAATTGTGACGTAGGGGTAAAAGAGAAAGAGTAAGTACACACATTTGAATGCTCCTAATATCAACCTTACAATCCCTACTAACTTACCTTGTGTCACCTTTAGGATGTCTTTAGACGGTTGTTGCGCTTTCGTCACACTTGTTAAATAAAGCCTAAATTTCCGTTTCTTTGTCAAAAACCAATGATATAAGTACAATTGGTGCAAAGCATCGGGACTCCATCACAAGGAACTGGTAAAATGAACAGAAAATTAATTTTTCCTCTTGCTATTTCCTTATGTAGTTTGGTCTCATCCTGTACATTCCTATCCATTGCCACTGAGAAGCAAAAGACTGCTGTGGTCTTTGAGTGTGGGTCTGACCGGATGAATGGAGAAGTCGTGCCTGCCACCATTGCCACCACCCAAAACAGATCCGTGGTCATTATCCGGTGGAACCCCAGAAACTTTTACTTTGGCAAGGACTGGTCGCCTTTGAAACGGTGCCAGGAGGTTGCCGCCCGTTTTCAAAAACTTCACGACCGAGATGACCTACGCTACATAACGGCAGATCAAGCGAGTTGGTTACCAGATCAGCGGGTGAACGTAGTCTGTGGTGTTACCCAGGAAGGTGCCCGTTGTACCGAAGCAGACCTCCTATTCACTTTGGAATCCAAGGATGACCCCAACGAGGTACTAGCGGAACTCATTGCCTTGCGGGAGCGACCCAGAGAAAATCAACCCTTGACCCGTGGCTCAAATTTTGATGGCGGTCGGCGTGTCTATTACGATTTATCCAAGGAGTTGGAGCTTCTGGATAGTTCGTCCTCTGTACAGGACAAGGGAGCTTTTTAGGGCTGTAATGTTGGGTAAAACGCTCCGCAATCGCTACAAAATTATTAGACAACTCGGGTCAGGGGGGTTCGGCGAAACTTATCTAGCAGAGGATTTGGGGATTCCTGTTCCCATCAAACCTCATCGAGTGGTCAAATATTTGAAGCCACAAATTCAAGATGCCAGAACTATTCAGTTATTTAAGAGGGAAGCGGAAGCACTCTATAAACTAGGCAAAAGCCATCCACAAATTCCTGATTTGCTGGAATATTTTGAAGAGGGTGGAAACTTCTTTGTTATTCAAGATTATATTGACGGTCGAGATTTGAGTTGCGAAATTATTAATTCTAATCCTTGGACAGAGGAAAAAGTTATTCATTTGCTCCGAGATATTTTAGAGATTTTAGCTTATGTTCACGGAAATCACATCATTCATCGAGACATAAAACCGAGCAATATTATCCGGCATCATCAAACAAAACAGCTTTTTTTAATAGATTTTGGTGCGGTGAAAGAAGTTACTACTATCCACGCAGTTAATCAGAGTGCAACCGTAGTTGGTACAGTGGGGTATATGCCCGAAGAACAACAGGCAGGGCAACCAGTCTATGCTAGTGATATTTATGCAGTTGGTATGATTGGCGTTCAAGCTCTGACGGGGATTAACCCAAATGCTTTGCCCTTCAATGCGGCTACGGGAGAAAAAGACTGGTATCAATTCGCTCAGATTTCTGCTGATTTTTTAGAAGTCCTCAAAAAAATGACTTATCGTGATTATACCCAGCGTTATCAAAATGCTCAAGAAGCTCTGGAAGCAATAAATAATCTCAAAATAATCTTCAGTGCAACCGATACCCAACCACAGGTTCGACCGACAGTTATGCTTCCTTTATTATCAAAGACCAAGATTGCCATTCGTTCAAATTACCCCAAAATACGCTTTTTTTTGATTCTGATAATCTTTTCAGTAATAACCATCCTTATCGTAGCGAGTCCATTTTTATATCGCCATAATGAACCCATATCACAGCCCAAACCGGAGCGAGCTTTTTAGAATGGCGAACAATAAATGGAGCACCCCAGTAAAGCTTGGTTGTTCGATGCTTAGAAGTATCCTATAGGTAGCCTAATTTTTCCAAAAAGTACTTTAATGCCTTGGGAAAAGAGTTGAACTGAACTAACCGACCTTTACAACGACCATCCTCCATGTAAGAACCCAAACACTCGCTCCATTCCGTTGGTTTGTGGTAATTTGCAATTACAGGTACAGCACTATCAAATTCACCCAAAATGGCTTTAGTGGCGGCATAACCAGCTATTATGCCGTTAATGTCGGTTCCTAGCGAGTCTTTGGAGCGAGCCTCTTTCTGGATTTCCTGCAAGTACTTATTGGCTTGATTCCTGTGAAAGGGAGCATATTTAGATTCAAATGTAACATTGATTAGTTTACCATTTTGTAATCTCCAAATGAGATATGGTGCCCTACTACTGGCATACGAACTAAATCGGTACAAAAAGCGAGAATCCCATCCCACTAATTCATAGATTCCATCCGAGTCAATATCCTTTGGTTCAAGTGAAGAACTCCCTTCAAATACCAATGTATTATCTACCCTCATATCTCCAAGTTGTATTACCTTCCATGCTTGCGTCTCGGCACTGAAACTGGCTATGCCTACTCCGTAACAGCAGTGTGCTCCATCGCCAGTGTATGTTGAGTACATAACTTCTGGGTATTGGTTAGTATTATCTAATTCAACCAAATAAATGATTGTAGATATAAATCTCGAAATAGGAGTAGTAAGTTTGGTTCTAGTCTTATTTGCAGAATCTATTTCGATTAGAGCAACGATGTTTTTCCCATCTTTTGGATTTACTTTTTGGTGATTAACTTTGACCGTTAAGTTGCCACTTACAATCGTACCCGAACTTTTTTTCTCATCAAATTCAAATTTTTTCAATGTTTTTGCTACTGAAGATTTGGTCTGAGCCATTGATAGCTGTGGGTCAGTTCGTAAACCCATTAGAGGATTTAGCCACAGGGTCAGGACTAAGCCAACACGAACGAGAGATTTCATGCGATACTTAGTGAAAAGAGCGACACAGCCTAGCAGGAATCAAATACAACCCATCTGGGCTAGTGTGGCACGTATTCGATCTAAGCATAGGATAATTGGATGCATGTTGCCCTTGCAAGAATTAGGCTTATGGGTGCCTCTATTTATTGATTTTTGTACTTATACAGCAGGCTCGGAAGCCCCATTCTCTCGTTGGCAATTGTCAATAAAGTAGGGGTTCAGTCTCAATAGCCATGAATGAATAGAGGTGCCCTATAGTGCATTTCATTTGTAATTAATCATAGTGAATTGGTATTTGGACGGTTGACAGACAAGATAACACTTGCTATGATTGGGCTTCCTATACTGTCTAAGTTAGTTCTATTCAGGCATGGACTTCTTTCCATTCTGCAAATGGGTCATTGGGATTAACTCCATCAAGTGGTTTCTCATCCAATGTGTAAGCTTGGTCAGTATTTTTACACCACTCCCTGTGAATGCACAAGCAATCAGTAATCCTCTAGAAAAAGCTTCTGAATATATTTACAAGGATATGCACAATCATCGATTAGGAGGTGATATGCAGGCTCGTCTTGAGGAAGGTAAATCCCATCTGTTTGCTTTGGAAAACCTTCCAGATCGGAACCGGCTGATTACTGAAAGCATTTGTAAACTTAGGTTCTACCTAGCTGCCGCTTATCAATTTGATGTCCTAAACACTAGGAAAATTTGTAGAGGTTACTACGAATTGGCTATGAACTACTTCGATACGCTCTTGGTTGGCAATCTAGAACAATTTGATATTGTCACAGCATATGCCAATGAAAGCAAGGTTGCTGACTGGGAGCGACGTATTAGATGGATTGAGAGAATGGTCAAAGAACTAGCATCCACTGGTGACCCTATGCACAAACAACAAGCCCGTTTTGTTCTCTGTCGCATAAGAGCTTATCTCTCTATAAAATACGAGTACGAGAGAGATAAAGCCACTCAAATATGTAAAGAATTCTTTGACGAACTAGATTATAGTTCCTTGATGGATAGTGATTTACTTGGGTTAACTTTTCCCCTAGGAACCCAGAGCCATGGTGAAAGACCAAAAATCCTTCGTAAGCTTGAATATAATAGACATTATAATAGACATTCTACAGATGAAGAAACAATTAAGTTTCTTCTGATTTCCAACTATTTTGAACTTAAAAATTTCGACAAAATACTCCAAATATTTTCTCAATCTCCCGCAGAAGATATTGAGTACTCCTACCTTGGTTATGCCCAACTTGCCACAGGTAACCTCGATGTTGCGAGACAGTCATTTGAATATGCGGTAAACATATTAAAACGAGGTATTTTAGTGCATGAGCCTGCAATTTCCAGGAACTCTACAGTGTTCCTTGGTCTCGATTTTAGTGGACACGATATGAGTTCTGGAGAATTTACGGGTCTTGCCATGATTCAGCTCCGGCAGAATCGGTTTGCGGAGGCATTAGAGTATGTTGAGCAGTCACGAGCAATGGGGTTAAGATATATTCTGGGGTCAAAAAATTTTGAATCTCTGAAATTTAATGAAATGCAATCGGTTGCTAAGAGCCAGAACGTCACTTTTGTGGTGTACTCGATTATGCCCAATCTGGGGACTGATCCGGAACACCAAAGTGACTTGGGAATCTACGTACTCCAACCCGATGGTGATCTCCACTTTGAGTTAGTTCCCCTCAATCAACTTTCTACCGTTGTTGCTTCCGTTTCACAGAGCCTTGCTCGGGGTGGTTTTCGTCAGCCTGTAACCATTTTAGTTCTCACCCTCTCTGGGGGAGTAGCTTTACTCCTGTTGTTAAGTGCAATCGTTCTGTTTCTGTATTTTAAAAAACCAATTATTGCTACCAGTGTAGTACTACTCAGTTTCCTGAGCAGTTTACCCTTAGTTGCATTGACCTCAGGTCATGTAGCAAGTGAGCAGCCATCCACATTGGCTGTTGCCCAGAGGGTGAGTTTTAAGCGATTAATCAATACTGCCTTCGTTTTTGCTCGTTCCGGTACCAGGAGTTCGTTACCGGGAAGTTTGCGCACCGATCCAGCCTGTACCAGCCAAGATAGTTGCTTAGCAAGTTTGTATGAAATACTTATCAAGCCGATTGAGCAATATTTACCTCAAGATAGCAACGCTCAAGTTGTGTTTTTGCCCGAGGGTGAACTGTATAAAGTACCTTTTTATGCACTCAAAGATCGCAATGGCAAGCAAGTGATCGACAAACACACTATCAGTGTTACTCCATCGATTCAGATTTTTAAAAAGTTGGTCGAGAAGCCAGCTGCAAAAACGAAGGGTGCTTTGGTTGTGGGTAACCCTACGATGCCAACAATGAGTTTGAATACCGAAGTACAAGATGATGTCCCAGAACTTAGTCCATTGCCAGGTTCGGAACGAGAGGCAAAAAAAATCGGTCAAATCTTTGGGACTAGTGCATTAATTGGGAGTCAAGCCACAAAGAGAAACGTAGTTTTGCGGATGAAATCTGCAAATATCATTCATCTTGCCACACATGGATTACCTCATGACTGGGGAGTAATTGTGTTAGCACCGGAGTCTGGTGACTCTGGACTGCTTGATGCTACCTCAATTAGTGGGTTAGAACTAGACAGTGACCTGATTGTTCTGAGTGCCTGCGATACGGGTACCGGAATTTTGTCCGGTGAGGGTGCAATTGGACTAGCACGACCATTCATTATTGCCGGTGCTCGTACTGTGATTGCCTCCCTTTGGCCGATACCTGATGAATCAACATCGGAAATGATGGTAGATTTCTACAAAAATTTGCAGTCTTCTCCAAATAAAGCCCAGGCTTTACGTAAAGCCATGCTCAAAACTCGGGAAAAATACCCCGACCCTCAATTTTGGGCAGGATTTAATTTAGTTGGCAAACCCTAACTCAAAACGCCCTCAAGATGCTCGCTCTAGGCTTTTTGTTTTGAGCTCATCAGTTCCTACAACCTGGCAACATGACAACCCAGGCCAACATAATACGTAAATAATTTACTATTTTTTTTTGGGCTTTAGCTGGGGTCTAATAGCGGAATCAACAGAAACAGGCATTACGATCCTATAATGCACTATACAGGATCTCACTGTGAGGGATAGGGGGAATGAACAAAAGTTTAATTCAATCTCTTGGGTAAATTCACTGCCGCTTGCAGCGGCTTTGAAAGCGGTGTAAATTAGTGAGTGCATCCACAAGAACCATAATGTAAGGATTGCCACAGTCTATTTATCAATTAAAGGATACAAAAAGTCTCGATTATCCTGAAGGTTTAGCATGATTGACCTACAGCAAGTGGGGTTCAACTGTATCCCATAACCACTCAAAAGACTGTATCTACGGAAATCATTCTCTAGCGGGCTTCCTATATGATTGGCATTTCAATTTTCGATAGGTTTGCTATACATGTAGAACTATCCTAGGTTTTATCTGGGCTTTCCCGCAGTCTCTCCCAAAGTTCGTCAGGCGTAGGAAAATTATCCCTCTCTCTTGTGATGTGATTACTAAAATCGTATTCAACAATGCCAATGCCGTTAGTTGAATAAGCAAACTGTAGCTCTAACATCTCGGCACAATTTTTCGCTTGCTTCAGCCCGTCACCCGCATCCATATAAACAGATTTCGCTTCCACCACAGCAATCGCCCCATGATGACCATAGTTGAGAATATAATCAGCTTTTGCTCTATTCTTTCTCCCTGACCGAGTGGATGAACTTTGATTTTTAGCTACAATTTCCCCATTAACCGTAATGGAATGTGGACTTTTATCCCAACCCGCTGTCATCAGTTTTGCCATGACCAACTCCTCAACCGATTGCGGATTTTCAATCGTTGTTTGAATTTGTC
>JGI24187J35170_1000850_pt1 | contig 13785 bp, 13 predicted proteins | sample YNPBryBLVA2012_FD_35170 | JGI IMG/M metagenome (IMG submission 35170)
AGCAATCTCCTGGCAGACCGGGAGACTGCTTCGCTATCGCTCGCAGTGACAAAAAACATAGCGTTTTTAGAACAAATGTTTAATGTGACATTGTCAAGCTACTCAGGTTCGTAACGCATGTCTCAGACTTGCGCTACTTGGGATACAATACAGGCATGGGCGTTCTCTATTTGGTTGCNACTCCCCTCGGCAACCTCGAAGACCTCTCTCCGCGCGCCGTGCGCATCCTGCGCGAGGCGGTCTTGATTGCCGCCGAGGATACGCGCCATACTGGCCGGTTGCTCAAGCATTTTGGCATTTCCACCCCCCTTACCAGTTACTACGAACACAACAAATTGCAAAAAATAGACTACTTGCTCTCTAAATTGGCAGAGGGGGACGTAGCGGTCGTCTCGGATGCGGGGACGCCGGCCATCAACGATCCCGGCTACGAATTGGTGAAAGCGGCCCTCGCTTCCGGCTGCGACGTTCGACCTGTTCCCGGGCCCTCGGCGGCGATCACTGCCCTGAGCGTCTCCGGCCTGCCGACCGACCGCTTCCTGTACCTGGGCTATTTGCCGCCCAGGAGGGGAGAACGCCGCGCCAGGCTTCGGCAGGTCAAAGACTTGCCCTACACCCAGATTTTCCTCGAGTCGCCTCACCGCATCCTGGAAACGCTGGAAGACATCCTGGCCGAATTGGGCGACCGCCCCATCTGTGTGGCGCGCGAGATGACCAAGATGTTCGAAGAATATTGGCGTGGGAATACGAGCGGGGCGCTGGCATATATCCAGTCACAGCCGGCGCGGGGAGAGTTTACGCTGGTGGTGGGGGGCGCGGAGAAAAGCGCGAGGGTGTGTACGGAATCGGAAACGGTAGCAGCCATCCGGTCCGGGTTGGAGGCGGGGGAATCTCCCAGCCGCTTGGCAAAACGCCTGGCGGAGGAATCCGGTTGGAGCAAAAGGGACCTCTATCAACGTATCCAGGAAATAAAAGAATAGTTCATGAACAACAAACATCGCGATTTCATCGCCGGCGCGCGCCATAGCCTGCCCATCCTGTTGGGCGTGGCGCCGTTTGCGCGGATATGCCCAACGGTTTACGCCGTGCGCTGCGCTTTGTGCCGGCTTCTGTTTTGGCGGCGCTGGTCTTTCCGGCTTTGATCTATTCCAATGGCGCGCTCGACCTTTCGTTTGGCCATGTGCGCCTGTTGGCCGGCTTTGGAGGGGCGCTGGTGGCCTGGCGGACGAAGAACTTGTTGTGGACGATTGTGGTAGGGATGGTTTTGTTGTGGGTGTTGCAGGCGCTGATTCCTGGCACTACATGGTAACATCCAGCACGCGCAGCAAAATCGTGCGTTGATGGGGACGGGCGCGATGCTCGAACAGGTAAATGCCCTGCCAGGTTCCCAGGGAGAGAGTCCCCTCGTCTATGGGGATGCTCAGGCTGACGTCGGTGAGCATGGAGCGGATGTGGGAGGTGGCATCGTCGCGGCCTTCCAGGTCGTGCGTGTACCAGGTCTCCCGTTCAGGGACGAGGCGTTCCAGGAAGGTCTCCAGGTCGGCGCGGGCGGTGGGATCCCAGTTTTCGCTGACGATGAGTGAAGCGCTGGTATGCGGCAGGAAGAGGAAGCACATGCCTTCCTGAACGTTCCAGTCCTGTATTTTTTCGCAGATGGCAGCAGTGATGTCGTACAGTCCCTTGCCATGCGTGGAGATTGCGAGAGTTGTTTTGCGCCAGTTCATAGCGTAGGGATTACTCCGGCGGCGCCAGGGGCAGGGTGACGGTAAAAGTCGTTCCCTGATTCTCGGCGCTTTGCACTTCGATAGCGCCTCCCAATTCATCTACGATGGATTTGACAATGTACAGGCCAATGCCGCTGCCGGGGATTTCGGCGATGGTGATGTTGCGCGCGCGGTAAAAGCGCTCGAAGAGGTGGGGGAGGGCCTCGGTAGGGATGCCCAGTCCATGGTNCGTGATGGAGACGCTAGCGCGTTCATGCGTGGCCGCAACCTTCACTTCTACGATTCCTTCCTGGAGGGAAAACTTGACGGCGTTATTGATGAGGTTGATGAATACCTGTTGCAGGCCGCTTTTGTCGCCTACGATGCGGATATTGGGTTGGGCGGCAGTCAACTGGATGGCAATCTTGCGTTTGTTGGCAATCGGTTTGACGGCTGTGATCGATTCTTCCAGGATGGGGAGCAGGTCGAGCGGCTGGCGCTCGAGTTTCATCATGCCGCTTTCCAGCCGCCCGGCCATGAGCAGGCGGTCTATCAGAATTTTTTGGCGGTTCAACTCACTTTTCAGGGTGTTCCAGTATTGCTCCAATTCTTCCGCCGTTCCGCCCTCCTGGATCAATTCGGTCATGAGGATGGCCGAGGTCAAGGGCGTGCGCAATTCGTGGGAAGCGCGGTTGATGAAGTCCGATTTCATGCGGTCGAGGCGCGCCTGATCGGTTATGTCGCGGATGACCACCAGGGCCTCTTTCTTGTTGATGGGCAGAAGACGCGATTCATACGTGCCAGGGCTGATGGGGAGTTTGAATTCCGCTACTTGATGGCTGGCGCTAAAGCCTTGAGCCGTCCCTTCGCCGAGGATGGCCTTGACCGTCTCTTCCGGCCAGATTTCGGCCAGGTTCTTTCCTGTAATCATGTCGCGGTGAACGTAGAGAGGATGATCGGGGTTGACGCTATAGTCCAAGATGACGCCGTTTGTGTCCAGGCGAATCAGCAGGTCGGGAAAAGCAGATAGGATGATGCGGTTGCGCTCCTCGTTCAAACGGATGGTCTCCTCGTAACTGGTGCGCTGCAAAGCAGAACCTATCAGGTTGGCTGCCATTTCGGCAGCATTGCGCTCAGAGATAGACCAGGCGCGCAGGCGTTCATCTCCAAACAACCCCAGAAAACCCCATGCTCCCAACGTGCCATGTACGGGGAGAATCAAGAATTCCAGACCCGAGGCTGGGTCATTTCCGTCAAAGGAATGGTGACCTGCCAGTTCGAGCAGCGACGCCAGGTGGGCGTAGGCAATGGCTGGAATATCCACAGGCAAGGCATCGGGCTTCTTCCACAGGGCTTGTACGTTCACCTCGGGCTTGTCGGAGAAGGTGTTGATCTCGAACACTGCGCAACAACATACCTCCATGGCTTGACCGAGCGATTCCAGCACTTCGGGCAGTCTGGCTTCCAAGTTCGACGAGCGCAGCAAGCGGGCTGTGGCATCGTTGATGACCGATAGGATGCGGGCATATCTTTTGAGCGCCTGCTCGGAGGCTTTGCGTTCGGAAATGTCGCGGGCTATGCTCTGAATATAGGCTGGCGTATGGTTTTCGTCATAGACGATAGAGGCGCTGATTTCGACCGGCACGAGGCTGCCATCCTTGCGCTTCAAGACGCGCTCTTGCAAATCGCGGGCTTCGCGCAGCATTTCTGCCTGGCCCAGGGCTTCCTCCTGCGACATGACCGCCTCCACCGGCATCCCTATCAATTCTTCTTCGGTGTAGCCTAGCAAATCCAATGCCTGTTGGTTGGCGGCCAGGTAATGTAAATCCAGGCCGATGATGAACACACAATCGGCAGTCTGGTCGAACAGGGCGCGGTAGTTTAGCCTTTCATCCCAAAAGGAATGCGCGCTTGGAGGGGGCGGGTGGGAGGGCAAACGTATGCGCTGGATGGGAATCGTTTTGTCATCCATAGATGATGTCCCCCGGCTGCCGGTCTGGCAGGTAGGCGCGCACATGGCATCCTCGCGGCGCGTCCAGGATTCTCACGTCTCCCCCCAGTCCCTCGAACACGGCCCGCGCGATGGTCAGACCCACTCCCATGCCTTCATGTTCGCGTGTGTCGCCTTGACTGATTTGGTAATACCGCTCGAAGACTTTTTCGCGCAAGGCTGTTGGAATGCCCGGACCTGTATCCTGGATGTCAATGGTAGCGCCGTCCACCTTTTCGGGCGTGAGCGTCAGGGTCACTTGTCCTTTTGGCGGGCTGAATTTGAAGGCATTGTCTACCAGATGTACCAGAGAATGCAAGAACTCGCGGCGCGGCGCGGTGATTTGCCCCTCGGCCGGGACATCGAAGGTAAATTCCAGGTCTTTTTCTTTATATCTGTCCAGACGTTTGTAAACTGGAGCGCGGATGTCACGGTCCAGGTAGATGGGTTGGCGGATCAAGTTCAAATTGCCTTGATCTATGTTGGTGAGCAGGATGAGGTCGGTGACCAGCGATTCGAGACGATCGGCATTGGAAAGCGCAATGCGGATGAATTTGCTTTGCTCTTCGGGAGTGCTGAATTTGTTGCTGGCCACCAGTTCCAATGGCATGAGGATATTGGCCAGCGGCGTGCGCAGTTCATGGCGCAGGTTTTGTAAGATTTCACGGCGCAATTTTTCCATGTCCAATTCAGCGATGGCTTTTGCCTGCTCGCGTCCACGCGCCTGTTCTGTTTGGACGCGCCGTAAAACGGCTTCGATTCGCGCCAGCAATTCCTCGGTCTCGAAAGGCTTGGTGATGTAATCATCTGCCCCGCCCTTGAGGCCGCTGATTTTACCCTCTTGATCCGAGCGCGCCGTCAGGAAGATGAACGGGATGGAGCACAATTGCGGATCGAGGCTCATCAAACGCCGTAACTCGAAGCCGTCTGGCGGCGACATCATCACATCAGACAAGATCAAGTCAGGGCAGACCGCCTTGGCCAGTTGCAGGCCGTCATTGCCGTTTTCTGCAGTTACAACCTGGTAGCCACGCCGCTTGATGACGGCTGCCAATCCCAGCAGCAAAGACGGATCGTCATCTATAACCAGAATGGTCGCTTTTTGGGTCATGTCGTTTTCCCCTGCCTGTTCATTTGTCGCGGTTCAGGCTGCGCGTGGTACCGCGTGATATATCCGCCAGGCGCACATTGTTGTTGACGAACATCATCTGTACTGTAGCCAGGGAAATCAGGTCGCCGGAGTTCAGCACACAGCGTTCCACGCGCTTGCTGTTGACATACGTTCCCGACGTTGACCGTTTGTCGTAAATGACGTATTTTCCGTCTTCGTAGCGAATCTCAGCGTGATTGCGCGAAACGGATTCCTCGTGGAAGACAATGTCGTTGTCCAGTTGACGCCCCAGGCGGGTCACTATCTTCTCGATGGGAACGATCTGCCTGTTGATAATCAGGTAGACATTCCTTGCAATCGCGGGCAGGTCATTCGTCGTTTGCTCAGCCATAGGCCTCCTTTTTGGAAACAAGCCAGAGAAGCCGCCAAACCTGACTCAATCCTACAACGAGCAAGGATAGAAAGCCTTACAAGATGATTGCAATCTCACCGGCGCTACGCCAGGAACAACAGGGCTACGCCGCCGATGGCAACCAGCGTCCCAAGCGCGGCGCCACCGTCGAATCTTTTCTTGAACACCAGCCAGTCCACCGGCAGCAGGAAGACGGGCGGTAGAGCAATCAAGGTGCTGGCGATGCCCACTTCTGTATGTTGCAGCGCAAACAAGGATAGAGTTGCGCCAATCACCGGGCCGGTGAAGGCTGCCAGCGTGAGCCAGCCCAGCACTTTCGGTTTTCGACGCATGTCGTGGATGGTCTCCGTTGCCTGGCCTTGCAGGCTTGCCAGCGCCCATAGCGATACCACCGCTGCCAACATGCGGATGGAATTGCCGGCAATGGGCGAGAATCCGCCCGCCAATCCTTGTTTGGACAAAACATATCCCACCGCCTGCCCGGTCGCAGCGCCCAGCCCAAACAATACACCTTGCGCTGGGCGGCAAACTGCATCTTGCTGGTCCGTTTTTTGCCGCAGGATTACCCAGGCGACGCCCGCCAGCGTGACCATGACGCCCAGCATTTGTACTCCGCTCAGGATTTCACCGAAGAAAATCCAGGCCAGGGCAGCGCTCATCAGCGGCGACAGGCTCATCATCAACATGCCGCGCTGTGCGCCGATGCACAGGAAACTTTGGAACAGGAAGGCGTCGCCCAGCGCGTAACCAATGGCGCCGGACAGGGTAAGCCACATCCAGCGTTCTGCCCCAGCGTCGAAAGGCAAAAGGTAGCCATACAACGCCAGATTCCACAGCATCAAGAATGCCAACGCTAACACTACACGGACGCGATTGACAACGATAGCGCCGCTCTGTTGAGTGGCTTTCGTGAAGAGTACCGATGTGCCTGTCCAGGCAAGAGAAGTGAGCAGGGCTGCAAGTTCACCGATGAAGGTCAATGTGGCTCCGATGTGATGAATCCTGGCAAAGGTTCGTTATCTGCTGAAGGTGCCCATCAATTCGGCTTTGGCCAGGGAGTGTGCTTCGACAGCCTCTAGCACTTTGCTGCGCGCTCCAGGCTCCAGCGCCAGGGTGGTGTCTAGGGCATACAGTTTGAAGAAGTAGCGGTGCGTGCCAGAAGGCGGGCAAGGGCCTCCATATTCGGCCCGTCCCCACGAGTTGGCCCCAAACGAGACTGCCACGTCACCGAATTTCATGCCGGCTGGCATGTTTTCTGGCAGTTCGCGCACGTCGGCTGGGATGTTGAACACAATCCAGTGAATCCAGGTGCCGCCTGGCGCGTCGGGGTCATCCATGATGAGCACGAAACTTTGTGTCCCTTCGGGCGGATCGCCCCAAGCCAAAGAGGGTGAAATGTCTTCGCCCTTGCAGGAATATCGGGGAGGGATTGGCTCTCCCTGTGAAAAAGCCGTACTGATTAATTCGAAAGGCAAGGATACCTCCATTTGGGTAGGGAGTGGCTCTGTTGGCGCCAGCGTGGGTTCGAGCGTTGGAGCCGTTAGCAGGCTGGGCTGCGCCACCGCTTGCGTAACGGGCGCTTCCGTTGCGGCAGGCGTCGTTTCAGAAGCGCAAGCCGTCAAGAGAGCAAGGCCAAGAGACAAAACACACAGGGCTCGAAAGTTCATGTCTGCCTCCTCATAAGTCGAGCCGTTCTACGCCGGGGAAACGTAGAACGAAGTCTGGGCCATAGGCCAAAGACGGGGTTTGGAAACCAGGCCTGAAGTCCGAAGAAAGGATGCGCTGCATGATTTCCACCGTCGCCAGGGCCGTGAAAGTGTATCCTTCCGGCGTCCGCAGGCGTGATGTGACAGTCTGCCCGGCGGGATTGGAGACCTGGCCGACGATGAGGCTGAGGCCCTCGCGGCGCTGGGTCTCGCTCGGTCCGCTTCGCGCCAGACGAAGGGCTTGCTTCAGCACCCAACGCAGCGGGCGCGTGTACAAGAGCGGACCGATGATCCGCATCAGGCGTAGGAGGCGCAGGGCGGTTGGCGGCAGGGCCATGTAAGTTTCGATGTTCGGGATGCCGGTGCTGTAGTAGGCGGTAGCCACGTCGCCCCAGCCAATGGAGACCGTATCCACCGCTCCACGCCCAAAATCTACCTGTCTCACCCTCCAGGCAGGCGGCACCTGCACTAGCCGCTTTTCCTGGCGGATCATGCCCTGGCGGTGCATATTCTCGATAGCCGAACGCGCCGTTCCTCGTGAGACCCCGCCGCCCACGCTGCGGATGTACAAGCGCAGACAATTAGCCGTGAGCAGCCGTTTTTTGAGGTGCGCGGCCAGACAGTCGGTTGGCACCACGTCGAAGCCTGCGCCAGGCAGAAGCATGACGCCGGCGCGTTTGGCGTCTTCATCCATCCTGGCAAGCGCCTCGAAGCCGGGTATCTCACCGCTAATGTCCACGTAATGGCGGCGCATCACCAGGCAAGCCTCTGCCATTTGCCGGAAGGTGTGGACAAACGGCCCAGCGCAATGCAGAACGGCGGAGGTTTCCTCCAGCGCGGCGTACAAGGCGCTCACATCTTCCAATGAGAAGACGCGATAGTCCAAGCCCAGCGCCGCGCTCTGGGCTTGCAGGCGCTTTTCGTCTCGACCAGCGAGCAGAGGACGCAACCCTTTCTCGACTGCCCGTTGGGCAATCAACTGGCCGGTATAGCCATAGGAGCCGTAGAGAAGGAAAGTGTTCACATGAATATTATAGCGTCAATTGCGTCGCCTTACATCCTGTCCAAATCCATTTGCCGCCAGCACTTGGCCGTCTTCGAAGACTTTCTGTCCGCGCAACACTACACGCCTGACCTTGCCCTTCACTTGCCGCCCCTCGAACGGAGTCCAGCCGCAACGGGTGAACTGACCGGCGGCCTGGATTTCCCACCTGGCGTTTTCGTCCACCTCGATCCACGTTTCGGGTTGTTGGGGGAGGTGGAAGATGCGGCGTGGGTTGACATACATTTTTTCTACAATGTGATCCAGGCTCAATCTTCCCTCGTCTACCGCTGTCAGCAGCAGCGGCAGGATGGTTTCCAAGCCCGGAAAGCCAGGTGGAGGCGTATCCGAGTCTTTTTCTGCAACGGTATGAGGCGCATGGTCGGTGGCAAAGCAGTCAATGACCTCCAGGTTTTCCCAAAGCGCAGCCACATCTTCCCGGCTGGCTAGCCTGGGCCGCACCTCGCCACGCCCAGGATGCCCTTGTGAAATGACCGGCAGGTCATCGCGGGACAAGAAGAGATGATGCGGACAGACCTCACAAGTGACCGGCAGGCCGCGTTCCTTGGCATCTTTGATGAGCAGGATCTCTTCCCGCAAGGAAACATGAGCAATGTGAACAGGGCGGTCGAAAAGGGCGGCAAACAAAATGCCTGCCGCCATACTCCTCGATTCCGAATGCAGGACGATGGGATACGCCGCAGGGAAATGTTGGAAGTGCGCTCTCCACAAAGTCATATCGTCCAGGCGCAATTCGCCAAAGGTCGAATCGAGGTACATCTTCAAGCCGGCGGCTTGTGGAGCCAGGCCGGCGACCGCCTGCGCGTTGCTCGGGCCCGCGCCTAGAAATTGAGCATAGTCGCAGCGCGCCTTTTGCCTGGCAGCGCGCAACGCTAGAGCAAGCGTATCGGCATCGAAAATCGGCGGGTTGGTGTTGGGCATGGCCAAAATCATGGTTACGCCGCCGGCCAGCGCCGCTTGCGTGGCGGTGTCCCAATCTTCCTTGTGGGTTTGACCGGGTTCACGCACATGGACGTGGACATCTATCAGACCGGGCAGTTCGAGCATAGGTTTTCTCCCCCCCTAGTATATCAAGAAGCGGCGCAAAAAACGTACACGTAAAGGTCGTCACCGTGCTTGTTCTTTCGTTTCATTCGATGCAATGCAGTTAGTCACACTTCCCTCGTGTCATTCGCGCCATTCGATGCGTTGAAAAAACAAACGCCTGTCAGAAAGACAGGCGTTTCAGTGGCGAGGGTGAGATTTGAACTCACGACCAAGGGCTTATGAGTCCCCTGCTCTACCGCTGAGCTACCTCGCCATGGCGGGGCGAATATTAACATGGAGTAGAATGTTTGTCAACATTTCGCGTTCTCATCTTTGTTCCAAATTAACCTGAATTCGAGATAAGCCTTCGAACCGTCCCGCGAAGTACCCGCAGGGTGAAGGCTCGATTTGGCCCATACAATGGCTCTAAAAAGCCTTCGGATGAGGCGCTATACATCCGTTTATCCGCTCAACATCCGACACTTTGGACTCCGAAGTCTGGAGACTTCGGAGTCCAAACTCTAGAGAACGCGCCCTACGCAACATGACGGGATGATTTTGTCGAAGTTCATAGCGCAGAAGCCGCAACCAAGAGCAAAACCTTCGAGTCATTCGTGTAATTCGATGCAACCGCAATTTGCGCGAACGATGCAACCCGAGCGGTAATACTCTGGTTTGGCCGTGCAGACATGCAAACCAAAGTCTCCTAGACCTGGTAGAATAAAGAGCGAAAAAGATATATTCCCCTGGATTAGCGTGAATTTTCACCTTCCTACCCTCATCACGACCTTACGCCATGACCCTCTGCTAGGCAAGGTGGTGCGAAGCAGCGCGCGCCTGTTCAGCAGCAACAGCCTGAGTCTGGCCTTGAGCATGGCGCAGGGCATCCTGGCGGCGCGACTGCTCGGCCCGGCCGGTTACGGCTTGCTAGGCATTGTCATGGGCTATGCCTCCACAATCAACGGCTTGCTCTCTTTCAGGATGAGCGAACTGGTCGTCCGCTATGGCGGCGAATATCTGGAGCGCAACGACCGTCATCAGGCGGCTGCTGTCATTAAAGCGGCAAGTCTGGTCGAGGGAGTGGTTTCTGCTATTGCATTCCTGGCGGTCCTCTCCAGCGCAGGGCTGGCAGCGCGTTACCTTGCCAAAACCCCTGGCGTGGAAGGGTTGTTCATTGTCTATGCGCTGGGCCTGCTGGCAAACTTCAACNTGGAGACCTCTACCGGCATCCTGCAAGTGACCGGCAAAATCCACTTACAAGGCGCCATCAACCTGGCACAGACCCTCCTCTCAGCCGCTGTCATTGCGGCGGCCTTTTCCTTGCAAGGCGATTTAAAAGCGGTATTGGGCGCATACTTGCTTGGCAAAATCATTTTGGGATTGAGCATGTTCGTTACAGCCCAAATCCATTTGCGGCGCGTCTTGCAGCGCAGTTGGTGGGATGCCCCTATCCGCTCCTTACCACGGATCCGAGAAATGATGCGCTTTGCCGTGAGTTCCAATTTGAGCGCCACCATCATCCTGGTCTTCCGTGAGAGCGAAATCTTGTGGGTGGGTCTGTTCCTCTCTACAGAAGCGGCCGGTTATTACAAGGCTGCCTATGCTATCGTCAGTTTGCTATCTGTGCCGGCCAACCCGCTCATCTTGACGGTGTACCCAGAGTTGAATCGCCTGGTTGTCCAAAAGGCCTGGCCACGTTTGCGCGACTTCTTACGCAAAGTGACGACCCTCTCATTTGCCTATAACTTGCTTTTGGCGCTTGGCCTGGTTCTCTTTGGGCGCTGGGTGCTGTGGATTTACGGCCCACAATATGTCGTTGCATATCCAGCCATGATGGCCTTGCTGGTAGGTTTTGTCTTCAATTACACCCTGTTTTGGAATCGCCCGCTGCTCCTGTCACTGGGCTTGCCCGAATTCCCGCTCAAAGCCACGCTTGTAGCGGGTCTTCTCAAACTGGCATTGGCCTTTCCGCTCGTGCCGCGCCTGGGATACGTGGCCGAGGCGGCGCTGCTGACTTTCTACTACCTGACCTCTGTCGGCGCCATTGCCTGGCGCGGCTGGAAGGAAATCTGCTAAGAAGCCCCCTTTTTTGCTGTTAATTTCCTACGGGAAGAGAAGATATTTATGTCAAATCTTGCAAAAAAAACCAAGATTTTTGTCGTTTTCGGAAAGTAGAATTTGCCATAACTGGAAACCGCCTTTATAATCAATGCACTCGAACATTTCTGTTTAAGGAGGTTGGCCATGCCTTACGGTTACAACGGAAAGATTTTGCACGTTGACCTGACGAACGGAAGGTTGGAGGTGGAAACGCCCCCCGAGGCGTTCTACCGCAAATACATGGGAGGCAGCGCTATGGGGATGTATTACATCCTGCGCGAAATGCCCAAAGGCGCCGACCCGCTCGGCCCTGAAAACGTCTTGACTCTGATGGCTGGCGTGACCACTGGTGCGGCCATCTCCGGGCAGAGCCGCATCAACGCCAATGCCAAATCGCCTATGAGCGGCGGCATTGGCGATGGCCAAGGCGGCGGCTTCTTCCCGGCCGAGTTGAAGTTTGCTGGCTTCGACGGCCTCGTCATCAAAGGCAAATCTCCTCGGCCGGTATACCTGTGGATTCACGAGGGCAAGCCCGAACTGCGAGATGCGGCGCACTTGATGGGCAAGGTCACCGGCGAGGTGGACCAAATCCTCAAAAAAGAGTTGGGCGATTCCAAAATCGAAATTCTGCAACATGGGCCCGCCGCAGAAAACGGCGTCCGCTTTGCTTCTCTCGTCAGCATGTCCAACCGCCACAATGGGCGCACGGGCATGGGCGCGGTGATGGCCAGCAAGAACTTGAAGGCCGTTGTGGTGCGCGGCACCAAGAAACCGGACATCTTCGACCCCAAAGCGCTTGCCGCCCTCAACCGCACTGGCCCTAAGGCCATTCCCGAAAACCCCGATATGGATGGCCTGGCTAAATTCGGCACGGCGGTAGTCGTGCTGTTCAACAACACCATCGGCACGCTTCCTACCCGCAACTACAACGAAGGCCAGTTCGAAGGCTGCGAGCCTATCAGCGGCGAGAAAATGGCTGAAACCGTGCTGAAAGAGCGCGACACCTGCTATGCTTGCGTGGTACGCTGCAAGCGGGTGGTCGAAATCAAAGAAGGCCCTTACAAAGTAGATCCCTACTATGGCGGGCCGGAATACGAAACGCTCGCCACCTTTGGCTCCTATTGCGGCATAGACGACCTGGCGGCGGTCTCCCTGGCAAATCAAATCTGCAACATGTATGGCGTAGATACCATCTCCTGCGGCGCCACCATTGCCTTTGCCATGGAATGCTACGAAAAAGGCATCATTACCTCCAGGCAAACCGGCGGCCTGGAACTGAAGTTTGGGAACGCCGACGCCATGCTCAAAGCCCTCGACCAAATCGTCAAAAATGAAGGCCCATTAGGCAAAGTCCTCTCGCAAGGCTCCGCGCACGCTGCCAAAGTGTGGGGCAACGCTGCCGAGGATTGCCTGATCACCGTCAAAGGCCAGGAAGCCCCGGCCCACATGCCGCAGGCCAAGCGCAGCCTGGCGCTCATCTACGCCGTCAACCCATTTGGCGCAGACCACCAATCCAGCGAACATGACCCCTACTACGAAGAAGGCATCGGCGGCTTCAACCTCGAACGGCTGACCGAAATGGGCCTGGACAAGCCGCAGCCGGCCTACAGCCTGACGCCCGAAAAAGTCCGCTTTGCCTACCTGACCGAACTCTTCTACAGCATGATGGACTCGGCCGAACTCTGCCAATTCGTCTACGGCCCCACCTGGACGTTATACGGCCCCAAAGAAACCCTGGAGATGATCAACGCCGTCACCGGTTGGAACATGACGCTGGATGAACTGATGGAAGTGGGCGCCCGCCGCCTGAACCTGTTCCGCGTCTTCAACGCCCGCGAGGGATTGGGGCGCAAGGACGACAAACTGCCCAAGAAATTCTTCCGCCCCATGATTGGGACAGGCCCCACCGCCGGCTTCGCTCTGACTCACGAGGAAGTTGATTCCGCTATAGACGAGTACTACCGGCTGGCAGGCTGGACGGCTGACGGCGTGCCGACGCCCGCCACCCTCAAGAAGCACGACATCGAATGGGCAGCAGAATACCTGCCGGCATAACATGCGTCAAGATAAGCGCGCTCCCCAAAAGTCGGCGACCAAGTCTGTCGAGAGATTTACGGACGAGGAGCGTGCCGCCATGCAGGAGCGCGCCCAAGAACTGAAAGCGGCTGCGCGCGCAGGCAAAGATAAGGCAGCAGGAGAAAGCGCCGTGCTTGCCAAGATTGCCGAAATGCAAGAACCAGACCGCGCCATGGCCAGGCGGCTGCATGAAATTATCGAAACCAGTGCGCCAGCCCTCTCACCCAAAACCTGGTATGGGATGCCCGCTTACGCTAAAGACGGCAAAGTTGTCTGCTTCTTTCAAAGCGCCCAGAAATTCAACACAAGATACGCCACATTAGGTTTCACTGACGCTGCAAACTTGGATGAAGGCGTTATGTGGCCGACAGCCTTCGCGCTGAAAGAATTGACCCCTGCTGTAGAGGCAAAAATCATTGCGCTCGTCAAAAAAGCAGCAGGCTGATACCTGGCGCGGCCTCCTTTCGCAACCAGAAATGATGGCTTGTAACCCAGGCTGTGCCCGGCCGTGCCTGCCATCGAAATGAAAATTTGTAACGCCAGGCTTTGCCGGGCCATGCCTGCCATCGAAATGAAAATTGTAACGCCAGGCTTTGCC
>JGI24187J35170_1000851_pt1 | contig 13769 bp, 23 predicted proteins | sample YNPBryBLVA2012_FD_35170 | JGI IMG/M metagenome (IMG submission 35170)
CTAAACATACAAAGGTTGACCTAAATCTGGGTCGCAGGGCACCGCCCCGCCCTGGTTTTTAGGGTATTTTGTAACGACAAAGTTACCCTGTTTAGCTATAATCATGCCCCTGGGGGTCGCTCTCAATGATTGCGCCAAACAGTTGGGCTTTTTCCCTGAGAAATGACCGGGCAATTTCTGGATCAATCCGACTTTTAGCGACCAGTTGGATCAGGGTAATTTTCCCCTTTTGATGTGCCAGTAAGTCATAAAAAGTGGTTTCTAATTGCTCCTGTTGTCGTTGCCAGCGGTAGCGTTGCCAGAGCCAGAGGATCAGAAAGCCGCCCACCCCCAAAAACAGTAACCGTTCTGCCAAAAACGCCATGATCAAACCACTATTCAATTCGCATACTTAAATCCAACCAACGGGACTGGGTAATCGGGGCACTGGTGGCAATGTAATCCACCCCGGTGGTCGCCACGGTTAACAAATTCTCTAAGGTGATATTGCCCGAGGCTTCAATTTTGATATGGGGATGGGTGGCGCGAATGAGTTGCACCGCCTGGGTCAACAATTCCGGGGACATATTATCCAGCAAAATCCGTTGGGGTTCGCAGGTGAGGGCTTCGGGAATTTGGGACAGGGTTTCCACCTCAATTTCTAACCCCAAAGGATGGGGAACCCGTTGGCGAATCGCTTGCACCGCTTGGGTAATGCCCCCGGCGGCGGCGATGTGATTTTCCTTGACCAGCACCGCATCGTCCAACCCCAACCGATGGTTGATGCCCCCCCCCACCCGCATGGCGTATTTTTCCAACAGCCGCAGTCCTGGCGTGGTCTTGCGGGTATCCACCACCTGCACCCCCGTGCCCTTGAGCCGGTCCACGTACTGCCGGGTCAGACTGGCAATGCCGCTCAATCGCATGACAATGTTCAACGCCACCCGTTCTCCCATCAACAGGGAAGCCGTTTCCCCCTGCAATTCGGCAACCATTTGACCGGGCTGAACCAGGCTCCCTTCCGTCACTTGGGGGACAAAATTGACCCCGCTATCCACCCAGTGAAACAACCGGTTGGCAATGGGCAAACCGGCAATCACGCCCGTCGCTTTGGCGCACCATNCCCCCCGCCCCCGCCGCTGACCCCCCAACCCCAGGGTGGTTTGATCGCCCCGCCCCCAATCCTCCAACAGCCAGGACTTGAGGGTATCATCCAGCAACAACCAGGGCAGACCGGCCAGGGAGTCCGCAGGAGATGCAACCATAGGCCACCACGACTTTGACCGTTTTCATATAAAATTTTAACCTAGTAGCCATAATGGAAATTGAAAAAAACTATGGATGTGACACGGGGTCGGACACCGACGGCACAGGAAACCTTTGCCCAAATGGCACAGGCCGCCGGGTTACGGGGACGGGTTTTGGTGACGTTGGGGATTCTCGCCCTGGCGCGTTTGGGGATTTTTATCCCGGTGCCGGGGATTGACCGCGCCGCCTTTGCCGAGAGTATCGCCCGCAATCCAGTGATTGGTTTTTTGGACATTTTCGCCGGGGGTGGTTTGTCCACCTTGGGGATTTTTGCCCTGGGGATTTTGCCCTTTATTAATGCGTCCATTATTCTGCAAATTTTAGCCGCCGCCGTCCCCGCTTTAGAACGTTTACAAAAAGAAGAAGGGGAAGCCGGTCGCCGGAAAATTTCCCAAATTACTCGCTATGTGGCGTTGGGTTGGGCGATTCTCCAAAGCACCCTTTTAGCCAGTACCTGGGTGCGCCCCTATGCCTACAATTTTGGGGTTTTCTTTGTGATCAAAACTGCTTTGGTGTTGACCGCCGGTTCCATGTTTGTCCTGTGGTTGTCCGAATTAATCACCGAGCGGGGGATTGGCAATGGGGCTTCTCTNTTNATTTTTGTGGGGATTGTGTCGGGTCTGCCCGTATCGGTCAACCGCACGGTGGAATGGGTCAAAAGTGGGGGAAACGTGGGCAGTGTGGTAATTTTACTGCTGTCCTTTTTGGCGATGATTGTGGGGATTGTGTTTGTGCAAGAGGGCATCCGCCGCATTCCCATTGTATCCGCCCGTCGCCAGGTGGGGCGCAAATTTTACCGGGAGCAACAGAGCTATTTACCCCTGCGGTTGAATCAGGGGAATGTGATGCCGATTATTTTTGCTTCGGCGATGTTGGTGGTGCCCGCTTCTTTGGCACAATTTACCGCCAATCCGGTGTTGATTCAGGTGGCAACCTATCTTTCGCCTACTGGACCAATGCCAGCACTTTATGTACTGTTTTATTTGAGTTTAATTTTGATGTTTAGCTACTTCTATACCAGTCTGGTGATGAACCCGGTNGATGTGGCGCAAAACCTGAAAAAAATGGGTTCCAGTATTCCCGGCATTCGCCCTGGGAAAGCCACCAGTGAGTATCTGGAAAAGGTGTTAAATCGGTTGACCTTTTTGGGGGCAATTTTCCTGGGTTTGGTAGCCATTTTACCCACTGCCGTCGAGAGTGCCACCCGGGTGACNACNTTTCANGGGTTTGGAGCGACGTCCCTGCTGATTATCGTGGGGGTGGCNATTGATACCGCCAAGCAGGTGCAAACCTTTGTGATTTCCCAACGCTACGAGGGCATGGTGAAACAGTAGTTGGGCGGTGATGGGTTCAGAGCCTTGTTCAGAAAGCAGAGGTAAATTATGCAAGCTATAGAGTTCCAAACCATAATCAAGAACGGTGTCATCGAGATTCCTAGCCAATATCTCAGGAATCTCCCTAACCATGTACGTGTCATCTTGCTGGTCGAACAGATGCCCAAAACCACTGTGCATTTCATTGACCAGCTCCTTGCTCATCCCGTGCGTGTTCAAGGTTTCCGCCCCTTGGCCCGCGAAGAAATCTATGCCAGATAATCAGGCCACCAACTGCTTCATTGACACTAACATCTGGCTGTATGCCTTTATCGAAGGAGATGATACGACCAAGTCTGGAATAGCACGAACGCTGATTCAGCAGAGCGAGCCTGTCGTCAGTGCTCAGGTTATCAACGAAGTGTGCGTCAATTTGTTGCGACGTGCGAACTTTACTGAAGACCAAATCAGCCAACTGATCGAATCGTTTTACGAAAAGTGCCGAGTGGTCGAATTGACCAAGTCAGGTTTGCTGATAGCGTCTCAACTTCGCCAGCGGTATTCGTTATCTTTTTGGGACAGTACAATCGTGGCAACGGCCTTGAATGCTGGTGTGCCTGTTTTGTATTCTGAAGATATGCAGCACGGATTAACGATTGAGGGAAGATTGCAGATACGCAATCCGTTTCTTTAGTCAAGCCGCCCAACAACTTGCTCCAGCCGACGCTACCTTTTCATTATAGGATTGCGATAGACGTTAATTTTATGGAGGTTGCCTCGTATGTCAAAGCTCATGGAACGAATCACAGTAAACCCCAAACCGGGTATTCGTGGGATGAGAATTAGAGTGTCTGATGTTTTAGATTTGTTGGCAGCGGGTCTTAGCTCCGAACAGATTTTAGAGGAACTGCCTGATCTAGAAATGGATGATTTGAGAGCAGTGCTTGCCTATGCGTCGTAATCTGCGGCGGCTTATCGTAACCGTTAGGCAGGAGTGACGCAACGATAACCACTCAATAGTACAGTGGAAATTTAGCTCACATTTGAGGATTTTGTTCATGCCACGGGTGATTTTGATGGGTGCCCCCGGTTCCGGTAAAGGTACCCAAGGNGAAGTGTTGGCGCAAACCTGGTCGGTGCCCCGCTTGGCACCAGGGGATATATTTCGGGACCACATCCGCCGGGGTACGCCCCTGGGGTTGGAGGTGAAAAGCTACAGCGATGCGGGCAAATTGGTTCCCGATACGGTGGTGATCCGGGTGATGGAAGAACGGTTGACGGCACCGGATGCCCAGGCGGGTTGGATATTGGATGGNTTTCCCCGCACCGTGCCCCAGGCGATTGCCCTGGATGAATTGCTGGCAAATTTACACCAACCCTGCGATGCCATTCTCAATCTGGATGTGCCGGAGGAAATGCTGGTGGCACGCCTGTTACAACGGGCGCAGGAGCAAAATCGTGCCGATGATACCCCGGAGGTGATCCAAAACCGGCTTCAGGAATACTACAGCAAAACCCAACCCCTGTTGGACTTCTACGGCNAACGGGTGATTCGCATTGATGGCACCCAACCCATTCCCCAGGTGACCCAGCAAATTCAAGCCCATTTGACAGCGACCTGATAAGCTAGGAGTAGGTACGATTACTACAATTGGCATTTTAGGAGGCACCGCTTGTCTAAGCAAGACCTGATTGAGATGGAAGGCACCGTCACCGATTCCCTGCCCAACGCCATGTTCCGGGTGGATTTGGACAACGGGTTCAACGTCTTGGCGCACATTTCCGGCAAGATTCGCCGCAATTACATCAAAATTTTGCCGGGCGACCGAGTCAAGGTGGAACTCACCCCCTACGACCTGACCAAAGGGCGGATCACCTTCCGGTTGAAGAAAAAATAGCCCTTGACACGCACCCGGTCTGCCTGTACTATTATATTTTTGCTGTGACTTTTAGGTAAGGGGTCATGAAGGTACGGGCTTCGGTTCGCCGGATGTGCGAGAAATGCCGCATTATTCGCCGCAAGGGGCGGGTGATGGTCATCTGCATGAACCCGAAACATAAGCAACGGCAGGGTTAACCGGTTCATCTATTGCGAGGTGTGCCTTGGCACGGATTTCAGGGGTNGATTTGCCCCGTGAGAAACGGGTAGAGATTGCGCTGACCTACATTTATGGGATTGGGCTGACCCGTTCCCAGGAAATTTTGGCGGCTACGGGGATTGACCCGGACACTCGGGTGCGGGATTTGAATGACCAGCAGATCGCCGCCCTACGGGAGTACATCGAACAGAATTACCAGGTGGAGGGGGACCTGCGCCGGGTGGAGGGGATGAATATCAAACGGCTGATGGACATCGGCTGTTACCGGGGTCGTCGCCATCGGGTGGGTTTGCCGGTGCGGGGGCAAAGGACACGGACCAACGCCCGTACCCGCAAGGGTGCCCGCAAGACGGTGGCGGGGAAGAAAAAGGCACCTGGGAAGTAGGGTTGAGTTTGGGGTAAGCATCCATGTTTGTACTGTTTTTGGGAGTGTAATTTATGGCACCGCAGAAGAAGGGAGGTCCCCGCAAGCAGAAGAAAAACATTCCCAACGGGGTGGCGCACGTCCAGTCCACGTTTAATAACACCATCGTCACCATCAGCGACCCCAAGGGGGAGGTGATTTCCTGGTCCTCGGCGGGGGCAAGTGGGTTCAAGGGAGCCAAGAAGGGCACACCCTTTGCTGCTCAGATGGCGAGTGAGAATGCGGCGAGGCAGGCGATGGAGCAGGGGATGCGCCAGGTAGAGGTGTTGGTCTCTGGTCCAGGTTCGGGGCGGGAAACGGCGATTCGGGCATTGCAGGCGGCGGGTTTGGAGATCACCCTGATCCGGGATGTGACCCCGATCCCCCACAATGGCTGTCGTCCTCCGAAGCGGCGGCGGGTGTAGGTTTGGTGATCCAATGGGAGGTACTATGGCGCAGTTTAAGGTAGAGGTTGCGGAAACTTCGGGGCAACAACAGTACGGGCGATTTGTCCTGGAGCCGTTGCACCAAGGNCAAGGGATCACGGTGGGGAATGCCCTGCGGCGGGTTTTGCTCGGAGATTTGGAGGGGGCGGCGATCACGGCGGTGCACATCGAGGGGGTCAACCATGAGTTTGCCACCGTGCCGGGGGNGCGGGAGGATGTGCTGGAATTGTTATTAAATTTGAAGGAAATTGTCCTGCGTAGCCATACGTCAGAACGGCAGTTGGGACGGTTGGAGCGGGTGCAAGGTCCGATGATTATCACGGCGGGGCATTTGAAACTGCCCGCGGATGTGGAGGTGGTGCATCCGACCCAGTACATTGCCACCCTGAGCGAGGGGCACACCCTGGAGTTTGAATTTTATGTGGAGCGGGGGCGGGGCTACCGGTTGCTGGACCGGAGTCAGGAGGATGGCACCTCGATTGATTTTCTCCAGATTGATGCGGTGTTTATGCCGGTGCGCCAGGTGAGTTGGCAGGTGGAGGAGGTGCGGAGCGAGGAGGGGGTGCTCCAGGACCGGTTGATTTTGGAGGTGACGACGGATGGGAGTTTGAGTCCCAAGGAGGCGGTGAGTCNGGCGGCGCATACTCTGGTGGAATTGTTTTATCCCCTGCGGAGCATTATCGGTTTGGAACCGACGGACAATGGCACGGTTTCCGAGGATGACAAGGTGAGCCANGTGCCGATTGAGGAATTACAGCTGTCGGTGCGGGCGTACAACTGTCTGAAACGGGCGCAGATTCACAGNGTGGCGGATTTGCTCAACTACAGCCAGGAGGAACTGCTGGAGATCAAAAACTTCGGTCAGAAGTCGGCGGAGGAGGTGATCGAGGCGCTCCAGGTGCGGTTGGGGATTGTGTTGCCCAAGGAAAAAGCGTAGGGAAATAAAGTTAAGGGAATAGGCGAAAGGAGGACGGACCATGCGGCACGGGCGACGGATTCCCCGGTTGAGTAAACCGGCTGACCAGCGGAAAGCATTACTGCGGGCGTTGACGACAGCGTTACTGCGCTACGGGCGGATTACCACCACCAAGGCACGGGCGAAGGCGATTCGGGCGGAGGTGGATCACATGATTACCCTGGCGAAGGAGGGGTCTCTGGCGGCACGGCGGCAAGCCCTGGGGTACATTTACGACAAAAAGCTGGTGCACGCCCTGTTTGCGGAAGCCCCGGAACGGTATGGCTCTCGACCGGGGGGCTATACNCGGATTATCCGCACGGTGCCCCGTCGGGGGGATGCGGCGGAAATGGCGATTATTGAATTGGTTTAGGGTTTGCCCCGGGTCGCCCTGTTGGTGCAGTACGTGGGGACGGGGTTTCATGGCTGGCAGTCCCAACCGGGTCAGCGCACGGTGCAGGGGGTGCTGGAGGAGGCGATTGGGACGGTCGTAGGACAGCCGGTGACGGTGGTCGGGGCGGGGCGGACGGATACGGGGGTACACGCCGCCGGTCAGGTTGCCCATTTTGACACGCCTGGAACCATTCCCCCGGAACGGTGGGCGGTGATTTTGAATGGACGACTGCCCCCGGATGTGTTGGTGCGCCAAAGTGTGCTGGTACCGGATCACTGGCACGCCCGGTTTTCTGCCCGCTGGCGCAGGTATCGCTATTGTCTGTACACGGAACGGAGCAATAACCTGTTTACGGCTCCCTTTTGCTGGCATTATTACTACGCTCCCCTGGATGTGCCGGTGATGCAAGCGGCGTTGGAACCCCTGTTGGGGCGGCACCATTTGGCGGCATTTCACCGGAGCAATTCCGGGCGGGACCACTCCTGGGTGGAGGTGCAGGCGGTGCGGTGTTGGCGGCAGGAGGCGTGGGTGTATATCGAGGTGCAGGCGAATGCGTTTTTGTATGGCATGATGCGTCTGCTGGTGGGGCTGTTAGTGGAGGTGGGGCGGGGCAATTGGTCGGTGGCGGAATTTACCAGCCTGTGGCAGGAGGAACGTCGGCAGGAGGTGACCTATGCGGCGCCAGCACGGGGGTTGACCCTGTTGGGGGTGGGGTATGGGGCGGATGTGTTTGCGCCGGGGCTGGCAACCATGCCCCTGTGGACAGAAAAGATGGAGTATTGAGTAATTTAGTAATTATTTAGTAATTTTTCGGTCGGGAAAACCCGAGGATTTACACTAAAGCCATGTCTAAAATCCTGCTCGTTCCCAAGGGCTGTATGATTCAGCGTTTATTTACCTTCAGTCGCCGTCTGGTCATTGTGGCTGTGGTTTGCTCCCTGATTGCCTCGATGCTGGTGCTGTTGACGGGTACGGTGGAAACCCTGGATGTGCTTTATACCCTGGCGAGTGATTGGAGCAAATTGAGCGGCAAAAAGGTGATGGTACCCCTGGTGGAAGTCACGGATTTGTTTCTCGTCGGCACGGTTTTTTATATTGTGGCGTTGGGTTTGTATGAATTGTTTGTAGATAGTCGCCTGCGGATTCCCCCCTGGTTGGAAATTCGCAGTGTGGATGAACTCAAAAGTCGCTTGGCGGGGGTCGTGGTGGTGGTGTTGGGGGTGTCCTTTTTGGGGGAAACGGTGAAGGGCATTAAAAGCCTGGATTTACTGCTTTCCGGGGGAGCCAGTGCCCTGGTGATTGTGGCTTTAACTTATTTTTTGGGCAACCATACCCACAACGACCGCACCACCCATGACGGGGAGATNACCGGGGCGCATAACCCGACAGCGGACGAACAAAGTTATGATATATAAACCTGGATTATGACCCATCCCGTGATTCCACAGGTGCTGGAGTTAGCCCGNCCCATTGGGGCATCCTTGGGTTTAGAGGTGGTCAACGCCGTCTTTCTCACGGATCAGGCACCCCCCGTCCTGCGGATTGATATTCGTCACCCCGCACAGGATACGGGTTTAGCGGATTGTGAACGCATGACCCAAGCCCTGGCTCCGGCGCTGGATGCGGTGGATTGGTTTCCCGGTGCCTACATTCTGGAAATTTCTAGCCCCGGTCTGGGGGAGGAATTGCTCACCGAGCGGGACTTTACCACCTTTCAGGGGTTCCCNGTGCGGGTGGAACTGCACCAGCCCTATCGGGGGCGACGGGCATGGCAGGGGCGGTTACTCCGTCGGGATGGGGAGGCGGTCCTGCTAAACCGGCGGGGGCGGACAGTGCGGCTCCTGCGGGCTTGGGTGATGCGGGTGGTGCTGACCACCGATGACCAGGATGATTGACCCAACCAACTGAATACCTAGGGAATCCCTATGTCGATTATCAATTTGCCCAATCTCAAAGAACTGATTGACGAGATCAGCCGTACCCACAATTTGCCGAAAGCGGACCTGCAGGAAGCCCTGCGGGAAGCCCTGCTCAAGGGGTACGAAAAACACCGGCGGGCACGGGATTTTACCAACCCCAACCTGACGGAAGAGTACTTCCAAAATTTTGATGTGGAACTGGACCTGGAGGAGGGGGGCTTCCGGGTGTTGGCGGAAAAAACCATTGTCACCGAGGTGAAAGACCCNGACCACGAGGTGGCACTCCAGGANGTNCAGCCTTTTATCCCCGAAGCCCAGTTGGGGGGGACGGTGGTGCTGGATGTGTCCCCGGAGGACCGCCGGGAATTGGGGCGGATGGCTGCCATGCAGACCAAACAGGTGTTTAACCAACTCCTGCGGGAACTGAAACGACGGCTGATCCAGGAGGAATTTCAAGACCTGGAGGGCACCGTCTTGCAGGGGCGGATATTGCGCTTTGAACGGGGTTCCTGGATCGTGGGGGTGAGTAGCGGCTACAACCAAACCGAGGTGGAAGCGGAACTGCCCAAAAAAGAACAACTGCCCAACGACAATTACCGCCCCAACAGTACCTACAAATTCTTTCTCAAACAGGTGCATGACGGTCCCCACAAAGGTCCCCAGTTGGTGGTGTCCCGGGCGGATGCCGGGCTGGTGGTGTACCTCTTTGCCAACGAAGTCCCGGAAATGGAAGATGAAATTGTGCGGATCGTGGCGGTGGCACGGGAAGCCAATCCCCCGACCCCGAAAGTCGGACCCCGCACCAAAATTGCCGTAGATACCCTGGACCGGGATGTGGACCCGGTGGGTGCTTGCATTGGGGCAAGGGGTTCCCGGATTCAGGCGGTGGTCAACGAATTGCGGGGGGAAAAAATTGATGTGATCCGGTGGTCCCCCGACCCCGCCACCTACATCGCCAACGCCCTCAGCCCCGCCCAGATTGAAGCGGTACGCCTGATGGACCCGGATGGTCGCCAAGCCCATGTGCTGGTCAATGAGAACCAGTTGAGCCTCGCCATCGGCAAGGAGGGGCAAAACGTGCGTTTGGCGGCCCGGCTCACCGGCTGGAAAATTGACATCAAGGACGTTAATAAATACGATGCCGCCGCCGAAGATGCCCGGATGCAGGCGTTGATTGCCGAGCGAGAACAGCAACAGCGGGACCATCCCCCCGACCCGGAGGCGTAAATGCCCCCCGGCACCCGCCGTTGTATCAGTTGCCGCACCCTTGCCCCCCGGGAACNNTTCTGGCGAGTCGTGCGGCTTTTTCCCACCCATCAGGTGGTTTTGGACCGGGGCATGGGTCGCTCCGCCTACCTGTGTCCCCAGCGCTCCTGTCTTGAGCAGGCACAGCACAAAAATCGCCTGGGTAAAGCCCTGAAAGCCCCGATTCCCCCGGAAATTTACGCCACCCTCTGGGCACGGCTCACAACACCTGGTCCTGCACCAAATGCCCATCCTCCAGATGCACCACCCGGTCGGCAATATCCAGAATCCGGTGGTCATGGGTGACTAGGAGAATGGCACAGCCCTGCTCCTGGGCGAGTTTTTGCATCAAATCCACCACCTCTCGCCCGGTTTTGCTATCCAAAGCCGCCGTCGGTTCATCCGCCAAAATCAGGCGGGGATGGCTGGCAAGGGCACGGGCAATGGCGACCCGTTGTTTCTGTCCCCCNGAGAGGTCGTGGGGATAGCTGTTGCATTTTTCCCCCAATCCCACCGCACACAACATAGACTCAGCCATGCTTTTGGCTTGCTTGGGCGGAATGTGGGGATGCAGTTCCAAAGCCATTTGTACATTTTGGCGGGCGGTGAGAAATTCCAACAAATTATGCGCCTGAAAAATATATCCAATGTGACGGCGCAGGTGGATTTGGGTGGCTTTGCTGGCACCGTTTAATTCCTGCCCCAANACCCGTAAACTGCCTTTTTGCACCGACCGCAAACAGCCAATCAGGGTTAATAACGTGGTCTTGCCTGACCCGGAAGGACCCGTTAAGATCACAATTTCCCCCGCCCGGATCGTGAGATTAATATCGAATAAAATTTGTTTGCAGAGGTCGCCGTCCCCAAAGGAATGTTCTAAATGCTCGATGGCTACCACCGGTTCCGAGGGGGCAACCAACGGGGGGGCTGGGGCAACGGCAGTGAGCATGGGAATTTCCAAAATTTTTAACATTTTATAAATATCTTAATCCTTTCATCCTAGGGCATGGGGCTTGGATGAGTTTGAATTGATGAGTTTATTAACCCCGACCGAACATTTCATCCCTGGAACACGGATTCCAACTCCCAGCCCAGCGGGGCGGTAGAATAGTCAAGAGGGTTTGGTTGTCATACATAACATTTATGCAGTATTTGGTGGCGCTCCTGCCCGACCGTTTGCAAGCCGAGGCGGTTTATTCCGCCCTGGAGGAAGCGGGTTTGCCTTTGGAAGCGGTGGCGTTGGTGGGGCGGGGTTATCGGGATGTGGCGGATTATCCCTTGCCCCAGGGGGGTTGGCGACCCAATTTTTTTACCTATTGGCTGGTGCCCTTTGGGTTTGTAAGTGGGGTGGGGTTTAGCATTTTGACTGGGCTGGAAACCTTCACGTCCTGGGCGGGAGTGTGGGGAAATCACCTGCTGGGCGGACTGCTGGGGGCGGTGGCGGGGGGCATGGGCAGTGTGGTGGTGGGGGGCGGGTTGGGGCAGTTGGCGCAGTGGGGGTTGCCCAATTATGTCCAGGCGGTGAAGCAAGGGAAATACGTGCTGGTGGTGCAGGGGGCGGGCTTGGTGAACCGGGCGAAGGGAATTGTTTTGCGCTTTCAACCCCAATCCCTGAATGTGCTGGAAACCCGATGATCTGGGTACGGGAAGGGTTGTGGGCGATGAGTGGCTTGGTGCTGTTGGTGCTGGGGACGTTTGTGGGGGTGTATGTGGTGAGTCCCCCGTGGCAATGGCCGTCCCTGGGGGTGTGGCTGTGGCCGGTGGTGAGCAGTTGGCAGGTGGGGGCAATGCTGTTGACCGCCTGTTTGGGGGGGCGGGGGGCGGCGACGGTGGCGGTGATCGCCTATCTCACCCTGGGGTTGATGGGGTGGCCGGTCTTTACCTGGGCGGGGGGCTGGCAGTATCTGCGGGAACCGGGGCTGGGTTATTTGCTGGGGCTGGGGCTGGGGGCTTGGGTGTGCGGGGAGTTGGCGTTTCGTCTGCCCCTCAGCCTGGAACATTTGACCCTGGCGGCGGGGTTGGGACTGCTGGGGGTNCATCTGGTGGGCTTACTGGGGTTGGCATTCCATTATCCCCGGTGGTCGGAATGGCTGAGTTGGGCGGCCCATTACACCCTCACGCCCCTGGTGGGACAACTGCTGGCCCTGTGCGGGGTGGTACTGCTGGCCTACGTTGCCCGGCGGTTGGGGGTGGCGGCCCGGTGGTGAGACAGGGATGGTTTTGGCTTGCCAGTGGGGTGGGGGTCCTGGTGGATCAACTCAGTAAGTATGCGGTGGTGCATCACTTCGGTCTGGGGGAATCCTGGCCCCTGTGGGCGGGGGTGTTGCATCTCACCTATGTGTTGAATACGGGGGCGGCCTTCAGTCTTTTTGCCCAGGGAACGGCCTGGTTGCGCTGGCTGTCGGTGGCGGTGAGTGCCGGGTTGCTGGCCTTGGCGGTGCGGGGGCCACGGTTGGCCGTAGCGGAACAGTGGGGCTATGGNCTGATTTTGGCGGGGGCGATGGGAAATGGCATTGACCGCTTTCGGTTGGGGGCAGTGATTGATTTTTTGGATGTGCGTTGGATCAATTTTCCCATTTTTAATTTNGCCGATGTGTGGATTAACTTGGGGTTGGTCTGCCTGTTTTGGCATTACCTGCGTTCCCAATTCAGTAAAAATTCTTGATTTTTTGAGCGGCGCCTGCACCCATTCTGCAAAATTCAGATAAGGCAGTTCTAAGGGCGTAACCCCGGCTTTCCTGGATGATCTGGGCATTCCAACCAGATAACATTTTGGGGGGGGTGCCAATGGGGCCAATCAATTGCCAAGGAATAGGGATGGCTATATGCAAAACCGAGTCATTATGTGTATAGTACACCTAGGGTTAATCCATAGGTTGTAGTCAGTTTGCACAGATGAATCATCTAGGGTTGATGTCCGCATATCTTTTTGTTTTTTTTTCAGCGAGTTGCCTATGTCCCGTTATATTGGTTGGTTCGTTTTAGATGCGCCAAGCCCAAATCTCTTGCCTACCCTGGCGGAGACCCTGCGGGAGTGCGATTTGAATGTGGTGTATCGTTCTGAGGATTACCTAATGGCTCGGGAAATTCCCGGCTCGGTGCCCTTGTCCCGGTTTAACCGTTTGGTGACGGCGGAAATTTTGCTAGAACGGTATCCCAATCAGCAGGTGCGTTTGCAGGTGGTGGCCAAAAACGAAGAACTGTCGCTCCACCAGCACAACCATTGTCAGCAGGTGTTTGAAAAAATTAGGACAGCGATCAGCAATAATCAAAGCTGGGAACTGGTGGGGTTGGTAGCGAGTTAGACCGCAGACCCCGCTCGGAACAATACCTGAAACTTGCCAGTAAAACTCCCGTTAACATCAAGCTGGACGACGGAGTCCTGCATGAATCAAAGCGATGCTATTGGGAATCACAAGGGTGATGTTGGTAAAAGCACTATTACTTTTCATGTTGAGGTTATTCAGGCACTTGTTAAAAAACTGCGAAATTGATATAGCCATCCTACTGGATTAACGAACGGAAATTACCTAGAACCAAGGGCGGGGGTGCCCCCCTGCGACCGCTAACTTTGAATTTTATAGAGGTGCCCATGAGTGAAACTGTCTATAGCCATCCTACTAGATTAACGAACGGAAATTACTTAGAACCAAGGACGGGCATGGTGCCTTGCAAACCCCATTTTCAATTCAGTTAGTATTGCCATAT
>JGI24187J35170_1000853_pt1 | contig 13756 bp, 9 predicted proteins | sample YNPBryBLVA2012_FD_35170 | JGI IMG/M metagenome (IMG submission 35170)
CACATCCGTGGCATGGGTCATTTGCAGGCGATCCCGTTTCGAGGCGTGCCCTCCATCGTTCACTCTCGACCAGTCCGCCACCGCCAACACATACTCACCGCTGTCACCAAAATTCGTCGCATACCGCTTATTTGTACCTCATCTTCCCCGCGAGAAATCCCCCGAACAGAGCCGGATTTGTGTAGATACCCATGCCCCCGCGGGCGGGGGAGAGGGGATTGAATCAGCGTTTCCTCAAAATCGACGGGGTATGGATCGGGCACCCTGGGTCTCAAATGGCCGTGGTTTAACCGGGTCACACTGGGCACGCAACGCCAAGACTGGAGCCGAACGGACGGCTGAGCTATTTTAGTCAGACTGTGCAGCGCCCGGGATGGTCCCGGACGCACCGGACCCGAGGCTCCTTAGATACCATGGCCGATCTCGATACACCCCGTTCCGCCTATCCCAGCACCCGCATGCGCCGCATGCGCCGCGACGACTTCTCGCGTCGGCTGATGCGCGAGACCACCCTGACCCCCAATGACCTGATCTGGCCGGTGTTCGTGCTCGAAGGCCAGGGCCAGCGTGAACCCGTGCCCTCGATGCCGGGTGTGGAGCGTCTGAGTATCGATCTCCTGGTCGAGGCCGCGCGTGAGGCCCATCGACTCGGCATCCCGGTGATGGCGCTCTTTCCGGTCACGCCGATGGAGGCCAAGTCGCTCGACGCGCGCGAGGCCTTCAATCCGGATGGTCTGGCGCAACGGGCGGTGCGCGCGCTCAAGGACGCGGTGCCCGAGCTGGGTGTGATGACCGATGTCGCGCTCGATCCCTTCACCACCCACGGTCAGGACGGTCTGATCGATGACTCGGGCTATGTGATGAACGACGAGACGGTCGAGGTCCTGGTGCGTCAGGCCGTCTCGCACGCCGAGGCCGGGGCCGATATCGTCGCGCCCTCGGACATGATGGATGGTCGCATCGGTGCGATCCGCGCGGCACTGGAGTCCGCCGGCCACATCCACACCCGCATCCTGGCCTACTCGGCCAAGTATGCCTCTAGCTACTATGGCCCCTTCCGCGACGCGGTGGGTTCGGCCGCCAACCTGGGCTCAGGGAACAAATACACCTATCAGATGGATCCGGCCAATGCCAACGAGGCCATCCACGAGGTGGCGCTCGATCTGGCCGAAGGTGCCGACATGGTGATGGTCAAGCCCGGTCTCCCCTATCTGGACATCGTGCGCCGCATCAAGGACCAGTTCGGGGTCCCGACCTGCGTCTATCACGTCAGCGGCGAATACGCCATGCTCAAGGCGGCGAGCCTGAACGGCTGGCTCAACGAAAAGGCCGTGGTGCTCGAGGCCATGGTGTCGATGAAGCGCGCCGGGGCCGATGGCATCCTGACCTATTACGCCAAGGAGGTGGCGCGCTGGTTGTCCGAGTAGCATCCTCGCTGGCGCGCGAGCAGACAGATCATTCAGATGGCCCTAAAACCCTGGTGGACAACCGAGGGCATCCGCTGGCTGTTGCTCGATCTGCTTCGGTCTGATCTNGTCCGGATGCGTCCTGCGGCCGAGGAGGCGCTCCTGGCGGTCCCGGACCCGGATCTCAGTGCCCTGGTGCCAGACTCGCTGGCCTTTCTCGATCTGGCGACCCAGGTCGCACTCCAGTTCCAGCTCCAGGAGACGGGGCTCGACCTAGAGCTGGCCCGGTGCCGCCTGCTGTCTCAGTGGGTGGATCTGGTGCGCGAGAGCCGCTCGAGACAGGATCGAACGATCGGCTTCCTGACCTCGGGTTCGACCGGCCGTCCCAAGCTGTGCACCCACGCGCTGGCGCTGTTGGAACAGGAGATCGAGTTCTTTGCCGGGCTCCTGAAGGGGCCGCGGCGGATCCTGCGCGCGGTACCGAGCCATCACATCTATGGCTTTCTGTTCGCCTTCATGCTGCCGGCGCGGCTCGGTATCCAGGTGCTCGATGTCCGTCGCGACCTCCCGGCAGCCGTCTTGCGCCAGGCCCAGCCGGGCGACCTGATCCTGGGGTATCCGGCCTTTTATGATCTGGCGGTACGCGGACCCTTGGCGCTCGCCCCCGGGTTGACCCTGCTCAGCTCGACCAGCCCCTGTCCGTCCGAGCTCTGGGAGCGGCTGCGCGCCTGTGGTTGCACGCGGATGATCGAGATCTATGGATCCTCCGAAACGGGCGGTATCGGCTGGCGCGAGACACAGGAAATGCCGTTTCGGCTGTTGCCCTACTGGTCGCGCGATCCAGACGCGCCCGAACGGATCCGCCGCTTNGACGCCGCAGGCAAACCACTGTCCTTTGAGTTGCCAGACCAGGTCGAGTGGCTCGATGACGCGCATATCCGGGTTTTGGGTCGACGCGACCGGGCGATCCAGGTCGGCGGCATCAATGTCTTTCCCGACCGGGTCCGCGCCTGTCTCGAACAGCATCCCGAGGTCGCTGCCGCCCTGGTACGTCCGGATAGAGAAGGCCCTGATCGGCGCCTGAAGGCATTTGTCGTCCCCAGTACGGCATGCAGTGATCCGGATCGGCTGGCGCAACGACTGGATGCCTGGCTCGCCGAGCGACTCACCCCCCCAGAGCGCCCGGTCTCGATCACATTTGGTTCGCGCCTTCCAAGCTCGGCGCTCGGCAAGCCTGCCGACTGGGAGCCAACCCTTCAGACCCCGGAAGCGAGTCAATGAATTTCGAAGACGCCATCGACATCCATGCGCCACGCCGTCTTGATGCCCTCACCCCAGATGAGCTAAATCGGCTTCCGTTCGGCGCCATCCGGGTCGATGCCGAGGGGCGGATCCTCTTCTACAGCCGCGCCCTAGTGGACCTTGCCAACCGCCAGGTCGACTCGGTCTTGGGGCGCAATTTCTTCTCGGAGATTGCGCCCTGCACCGTGGTCCCGGAGTTTTATGGCCGTTTTCGGCAGGGTGTGTTGACCGGTCAGCTCCACACCACCTTTGAGTTCGTGTTCGACTTCGACATGCAGCCGGTGCAGGTGCGAATCGCCATGCACACCTCGGAGCGTCCGGGCGAATTCTGGATCCTCGTCCAGCCGCTCGCCCTGCTCCCAGCGCGCAACGACAAGCTGGCCTATGAGCTGATCTCCAACAAGTTTTGCGAACACCTCGTCACCCTCTCGGGGTTTTCGTTCGATTTCAGCCAGTGCGATCGCGAACCCATCAGCACCTGTGGCGCCATCCAGCCATTCGGCTGTCTGCTGGTCATCGAGTCAGAGGGCGAGCGGATCCTGGCTTGTAGCGCCAACACCGAGATGTATCTGGGCGTCCCGGCCTCCTCACTCCTCGATGCCCCGCTCTCCCAGGCCCTGCCACCTGCGGGCGCCCCCGAGCTCTATGCCGCGCTGGCAGCCGATCCGACGGGGNNCTGGCCCTATGCGANCTTCTTTCAGTCCAGTCTGCCGCACACTGATCTGCCCTTGGTCGTCCAGGTGCATCGCTGGGGTGGATACCGGCTACTCGAGCTCGAGCCCTATGGCAGGCTTGAGATGGAGGAACGGGTGCGCGGTTTCGACCTCGGCTCCTACCAGCGTCGTCTGCGAGAATATCACGACAGCGAATCGCTCTGCCGCACCATCGTGGAGGTCTTGCGGTCTCTGACCGGATTCGAGCGGGTCATCGTCTATCGTTTCGAGCCGGATGACTCCGGGGTCGTGATCGCCGAGAGCCTGGCCCCAGAGACCTGGCCTTCGATCTTGGGGCTGCGCTACCCAGCCACCGACATCCCCCGCCAGGCGCGCGAACTCTATCGCCTGACCCCCATGCGCTATGCACCCAGCCGCGATCACCCCGACATCCCGCTCCTGAGTCGCTCACTCTCCCCAGAGCACATCGACATCGGGATCGCCCATCTACGCGCCCAGTCGCCTATCCATCGCAACTATCTCAAGCGTTTCGGCGTCAACGGGTCGCTATCGCTGTCGCTGATGCAGGATCAACGGCTGTGGGGTCTGGTGATCTTCCATCATCGCGCCCCGCATCCGGTGCCGCTCTGGGTGCGCCGCTGGCTGATCCAATTTGGCGCGCTGCTTTCAGAACGGATCGCGCTGCTCGAGGAGCGCAAACAAAGACAGGCCAACCAGCTTGGTCAGCTGCGAGTCAACACCATGATCGGCGAGCTCGATGTCGAGCGACCCTTCCCCGAAAACTTCATCGGCAAGGAGGACAGGCTNTGCCANCTGCTGGAGGCCGACCTGGTCCAGATCTATCACCATCGCCGTCCGATATTCNCCGCGCAGGATTTCGGTCTCGACCCAGGCGCGCTCAACGCCCTGCTCGATTTTTTGGCGAACCGCCCGGGTCCGATCTGGAATAGCGACTGTCTGTCCGCTGAGTTTGAGCCGGCGGCCGCCTATCCAGACCGGCTCGCCGGGGTCCTGGTGATCTTCACCGATGAACACCGCGAGAGCATGCTGGTATTCGGGCGTCGCCGGGTGTGCTATACGGTGGACTGGGGTGCAGATCCGGCCTCGCTGCCCTTTGCCGACGACGATCCGGCCNGGCGGCTGGGCTGGCCGACGCGCGAGTTTCGGCTCTGGCAGGAGGANCGCACCCATCACTCGCTCCCCTGGTCGGACATTGCGCTCGCCACCGCCCTGGCGCTCAAACAGCTGATCCAGCAGGTTATCATCGCCAATGCCGCCTATTTCGAGCGCCTTGCCAAAACCCTGGCCCAGCAGCGCGACCAGCTCTACCGCTCGCGCGAGGAGATGCGCCACCGCGCCCTCCACGATGCCCTGACCGGGCTGCCCAACCGGGCCCAGTTTCGCGAGGCATTGTGCGAGGCGATCGCTGCCAGCAACCACAGCGGTGAACGCTTCGCGGTCGCGCTCATGGACATCGATCACTTCAAGACCATCAACGACACCCTGGGACACGACAAGGGCGACCTCCTGCTGTGTGCCGTGTCTAGACGCATCCGTACCGAGCTCCCCCCGGCCGGACTGGTCGCCCGCCTCGGCGGCGATGAGTTCGCCCTCCTGCTGCGCCATCTCCCCGATCCCGAGACCGCCTATGCCCAGGCCGAACGGGTAGTCGCCGCCCTGCGCCGCCCCCTGGTGATCGGTGAGGATAGTTTCAGCGTCACCAGCTCGCTGGGTCTGGTCATGGGTGGGGCCGACCTCGAACCGGGCGAACTCCTCAAGCGGGCCGATCTCGCCCTCTATCGCGCCAAGGAGGCTGGACGCAACCGTGTCGGTCATTTCGATTCCGATCTGGAGTCACAGGCCCAGCAACGGTTATCGATCGACCGCGCCGTGCTCGGTCGCGCACCGCAGGAGGCGATCGAGATCCTGCTCCAGCCCCAGCTCCCCATCAAGGCAGCGCAGGCACGTCCGCGCTTTGAGGTCTTGGCACGCTGGCGGACCGAGGACGGTCGGTTGCTCATGCCGAACGACTTCATCCCCGCGGCCGAGCGCAATGGGGTGATCGGGGCGGTCACCTCGGCAGTGGTGTGCCAGGCGATCCGCCAACTGGGTCGCTGGCTCGACATCCAGGGGTGCGAGGCCCAGTTGGCGATCAATGTCTCGGCGGCCGACCTCGAGTCGCACGACTTTCCTCAGCGCCTGCTCAAACAGCTCCATGCCGCCGACATCCCACCCGATCTGGTCGAGATCGAGATCACCGAGTCGCTGTTGCTGCGCATGACGACGAGCGTGAAGGCGGCCCTATGCCGCCTCAGCCACGCCGGGATCTGGCTCTCGCTCGACGATTTCGGCACGGGTTTTAGCTCACTGGCCTATCTGCGCGAACTGCCGATCGCCACCCTCAAGATCGACCGCGACTTCATCCGCGGACTCGAGTCGCCGAATGATTACAATCTGGTCGCGGGGATGATCGCCATGGCCCATGCCATCGGCAAGGAGGTGATCGCCGAGGGCGTCGAGACCCCGCGTCAGCTCGAGCTGCTTGCCGAGATCGGCTGCGACTGGGGGCAGGGGTATCTATGGTCGCGTCCGATCCCGCCCGAACAGGCCTTCGCCAAATTCGGCTGATCGATCTGAAGTCCTGGCCCTGCATCCATCCTCACCGCTGAACCCGAGACATCCATCCCATGCCCAACAGCCTCTCCGCCCTTGAGGCCCTTGAGCGTCTGCGCGAAGGCAACGCACGCTTCTCGCGCAACCTCACCAGCCTCGACCGTATGCTGAGCTATCAGCGCCGCGCCGAGCTGACCGCCGGCCAAAGCCCCTTCGCCATCATCCTCGGCTGCTCCGATTCGCGCGCCCCAGCCGAGATCCTCTTCGATCAGGGACTCGGCGACCTGTTCGTCATCCGTGTCGCCGGCAATGTGGTCGCGCCCTCACAGATCGGCAGCGTCGAGTTTGCCGTCTCGCGCTACAACACCCGGCTGGTCGTGGTCCTAGGTCACTCGCACTGCGGCGCTATTGCCGCTACCCTCGAAACCCTGCTTGAGGGCGAAGGCAGCGAGTCGCGCAACATCGCCTCCATCGTCGATCGGATCAAACCCTCGGTGCAGCCGCTGCTCGACACCGATCTGCGCCACGATCGCGAGGCCCTAGGCTGCGCCGCCGTGCGCGCCAACGTCCGCGCCTCGGCCAACCAATTGCGTCATGGCTCGCGCATCCTCGAATCGCTGATCGAGAACGATGGACTGCTGGTGGTCGGCGCCGAATACGCGCTCGATACCGGGATCGTCGACTTCTTTGATGGAGTTCCGGGCCTCAGCAGTCGTCTGCCAAGATCGCCGTCAACCTGAGGGCCATCCTCGAGTGGTCTGGACGGTGTCTTGTACCGACCACCTTCGTTCAATTCCACCGTTTTCCGCACGGCCTCAGTCTTTAGGGAACCTCACTCCATGTCACAGCCTTCTGCATCCGAATCACGCGGTCTTGCCATCCCCACGCAACGTCTGAGCCGACTCTGGCATCTCGGTCGCGCTGCCGGCGATCTGGCCGCCGGCATCGGTGTCCAGGGGCTGATCGATCTGGCGCGCACCCGTGCCAGCGGTCAGCCTGCACGCCTCCATCTGTCCCCAGAGCACACCCGTCGCTTCACCGATCGGCTGGTGCGGATGCGCGGGGCGGTGATGAAGCTGGGTCAGCTCATGTCGATGGACGGCTCGGACATCTTCACACCCGAGGCCGCCGAGATCCTGAGCACGCTGCGCGAGCGTGCCACGCCGATGCCGCTAAGTCAGTTGGCCCAGGTGTTGGAGCGCGAGTACGGCGCGGGCTGGGACAGGCAGTTCAAACGCTTTGAGTTCACACCGATCGCGGCGGCCTCGATCGGTCAGGTGCATCGTGCCGAGACCCGCGACGGACGACGGCTGGCGCTCAAGATCCAATTCCCCGGCGTGCGCGAGAGCATCGACAGCGACATCGCCAATCTGGCCCTGCTCGGGCGTTCGTTCGGGATGGCGCCAAAGGGGGTGGACATCGCACCCTTTCTGGAAGAGGCGCGACGCCAACTGCATCGCGAGGCCGATTACGAGGCCGAGGCCGAGGCGCTTGAGTCCTATCGCACCTGGGTTGGAGACGACCCGGATTTTTATATCCCAGCGGTGCACCGCGATCTGACCACGCGCCACATCCTGGCGATGGATTTTGCCGAGGGCGTGTCGGTCGATCGGCTGGCCGGTCCCGAGTATCGGCGCGCCGAGCGCGATCGGGCCGCAACACTCCTGATGCGTCTGACCTTGCGCGAACTGTTCGAGTTCGGTCTGGTGCAGACCGATCCGAACTTCGGCAATTATCTCTATGACGCCGCGAACAGGCGCATCGTGCTGCTCGACTTCGGGGCGACCAAGCCGGTCGCACCCGAGCTGGTCGAGCAGTATCGCCGACTGGCGCGTTCGGCGGTTCAGGGTGATCGCACCGGCCTGCGCGACGCCTCGATCGCGCTCGGCTATGTGGGTACCGATGATCCCGACGAGCACATCGAGGCGATGTTGGATCTGCTTGAACTGGCCTCCGAGCCGCTGCGTCAACCGGGGTACTATGATTTCGGTCTCTCGGATCTGTTCGAGCGCCTCTATCATCGTGGGCGGGCACTCTTCCACTCCGGCGTTTTTAGCACCGCGCCTGCGCCGGAGACGCTGTTTCTGCATCGCAAGTTCATGGGGTCGTTCATGCTGTCGCGCCGGTTGCGGGCGCGCGTGGATCTGAGCGAGATGGCGCGCCTGTGTCTTTAAGGCGGATTGCGCGCTGCGATCGGCCGCGACCACATCCGACTGACGCCGCGCGCGCTGTTGCGCTAACATGCGCGCCATCGGCTCAAACCAGACCCATCGTCGCAACCCTGTTCGACGTCATGGGCTAGAGTTCAGGTTCGTGGTTTGGTCGCGATGGACGCCGGTCGCGCATGGATGGCCATCAACCTCCATCAGCCATAAGTTCAGCGGCGCTTCGAAATATCCATGAAGATCAACCTCCCGGTCACGCAACGAGAATACGACTATCCGGACTCCTGGGTCATCGTCTCCACCACCGACACCAAGGGCATCATCACCTATTGCAACAAGGCCTTCATCGAGATCAGCGGTTTCACTGAAGAAGAGCTGCTGGGCGCCAACCACAACATCATCCGCCACCCCGACATGCCGCCGGCGGCCTTCAAGGACCTCTGGGACACGGTCAAAAAGGGCAAACCCTGGCGCGGCATCGTCAAGAATCGCTGCAAGAACGGCGATCACTACTGGGTCGATGCCTATGTCACCCCGGTCTATGAGGGCGAGAAGCTGATCGGTTATCAATCGGTGCGCGTCAAACCGAGCCGGGCCGAGATCGCTGCCGCCGAGCGCCTCTATGCCCGGATCCGGGAGCGCAATCTGACTGAACTGCCACGCCGCTTCGATCTCGACTTCAGTCATACCACCTGGCTGACGGCGGCCTTTGTCGTGGTAGGTCTGGGCGCGATCCTGGCCGGCTGGATCGGCAGCCCCTGGGTGGGTGTAGGGGTGTTGGTGTTGTCCGTGATCCTCGCCCGTATCAGCGCCTACACCATCTTCAAGCATATCCACGAGGCCGTGCGTGTAGCCAAGAAGATCGCCGCCGGTGACCTCAGCTCGGCGATCCAGGTCAAGGGCAACAACGAGACCGCCGAGATCCTGCAAGCGATCAAGATGCTCCAGGCCCGGTTGGCTACCGTGATGGGCCGCATCCAGGAGGCGTCCAACACCCTGGCCTCGGCCATCACCCAACTCATCCAGTCCAGCAATGCGACTCATCGGCTGATGGAACAGCAGCACCAAGAGACCGATATGGTCGCCACCGCCATGAACGAGATGTCGGCCACGGTGGCCGAGGTGGCCAACAACACCACGGCCGCGGCCGACGCCGCGCACCAGGCCAGCCACAAGGCGCGCGAGGGCCGGATGGTGGTGCGTCACAGCGTCGACGGCATCCGCGAGCTGGCCACTGGCGTGGGCGAGGCGGCCCAAACCATCCACCAGCTCGAGACCGAGTCGGCAAACATCGGCAAGATCCTCGATGTCATCCGCGGCATCGCCGGTCAGACCAATCTGTTGGCACTGAATGCCGCCATCGAGGCGGCGCGCGCCGGTGAACAGGGACGCGGCTTCGCTGTAGTCGCCGATGAGGTCCGCGCCCTGGCTCAACGCACCCAGGAATCCACCCAGGAGATCCAAGACATGATCGCGCGTCTCCAGCAGGGTGCACGCAGTGCCGTGGCCATGATGCAGCGCGGTCAGGAACAGGCCGAGCAGAGCGTGCAGGCCGCCAACGAGACCGACCAATCGCTCGACTCCATCACCCAGGCGGTCGAGCGCATCAATAACATGAGCGACCAGATCGCCACGGCCGCCGAGGAACAGAGCGCCGTGGTCGAGGAGATGAACCGCAACATCGAGCGCATCCGTCATCTCTCGATGCAGACGCTTGAGAGCACGGATGGCGTGGTGNGCGCCACCAGTCATCTGGAGNATCTCGCCGGGAGACTGATGGAACTGGTCAGTCAGTACAAGGCCTGAGGCATCAAGCCGAGGCGGCGCGTTTGAGCCGCCAGGCCTCCCAGGCGACCAGGATCAGAAAGAGCACTAGACAGACCGTGCCCGCTCCGAGGGCGGGCCAGTCCTGTTGTGTCAAAAGCCAGCGGTTGAACCGATAGAGTCCGACGCCGAAGGCGATATAGCCGAGCACGCGCCCGACGTCATAGGGCACTGGGTAATAGCGCTGCCCAAGCCCGTAGGACAGTCCTACCATGGTTCCATAGCAGACCAGATGCGCCCAGGCCGCCCCCATATAACCCTGGACCGGCACCCACCAGATGAGCAGTCCGATGGTGATCGCCGAGCCGATCAGCGAGACACCCGCGCCCATGAGGGTGCGATCGCTGAGCTTGTACCAGATCGAGAGATTCACATAGACGCCGAGCAGCAGATTGGCCAGCAACAGCACCGGCACTACGTCCAGCCCAGCGCGATAGGCAGCGCCGACGAAATACTGGAACACGTCGATATAGAGCGTCACCAGCAGAAACAAGAAGACACAACCGAGCACGAACCAATTGAGCACCAGGGCATAGGTGCGCCCAGCGTCGCGTCGCTTGGCATAGCTGAAGAAGAACGGCTCGCCGGCATAGCGGAACGCCTGGATAAACAGCGACATCAGGATCGAGAGCTTGTAGCAGGCGCTGTAGATGCCGAGCTGCGCCAGGTTGGTCGACTCGTCATAGGGCAGCAGATACTTGAGCGCGGCGCGGTCGAGCATCTCGTTGACGATCCCGGCCAGGCCGATGACCACCATCGGCAGCGAGTAGCGGATGAGGCGTTTGAGCAAGCCAGGATCGAAGGCGCCGAGTCCGGCGGCCAACCAGGGCGCAAGCAGCACCAGCTTGAGCATGCTCGCGGCCAGATTGGCGATGAAGACATAGCCGATACCGATTGTTGGATCCCACAGCCGCCCAAGCAGCGACTCGGGATCAACCGCCTGCGCCTGACGGGCGACATAGATGAAAAGGATCGTCAGACCGACATTGACGCCGATCTCGCTCAGCTTGATGGCGACAAACACCCCTGCCCGCTCTTCGGCACGCAGCCGAGCGAAGGCCAGCGCCCCGATCGAGTCGAACGCCAAGATGGCGGCGCACCAGACGATGTATTCCGGATGCTCGGCATGGCGCAGCAGGGCGGCGAGCGGCTGGCTCGCCAGCAGGAAGGCCAGGAAACAGAGCGCGTTGATCAGCACGAGGAACCGCAGCACTGTCCCATAGACGGTCTCGGGTTGCCATTCCCCACCAGAGCGGAAACGGAAATAGCCGGTCTCCAGCCCAAAGACCAGGAGCACCGCCAGAAAGCCCATGTAGGCATAGAACTCGGCCACCACACCATACTCGGCCGGGGCAAAGGCATAGGTCAGGAAGGGCACCAGCAGATAGTTCAGGAAGCGCCCGAGGACGCTGCTGACGCCATAGATGGCGGTCTGCGAGGCAAGACGTTTGAGTGGGCTCAAGGCGTTGCGTGGAGACGGCTGATTGCGGGGAGTGTGGATGGTATCCTTAATCTAAACCCTATGGCAGACAGTCTCTTATATCGAGTGCATTCCACAGAGGCCGTCTCTAATTGATGCGCGATCGTCATAGTGGTCCTTATAGGAGGCACTTAGGCGTGACCTTCAAGACGCTTCAACGTTGGCGGCTGGCCACCTTAACGGCCCTCCCTGTGGCGAGTCCGTCCAGCCATAGCGGCGCCGCAGCAAGGATGGTCCTCAATACATTCGATGAAAGCACGCCTGTCAGACCTGAGTCAGCCCTAGGGCGCTCAGGGCAGGAAACGTACCTTGTGAAGGTTTGCACACTTTCTCGATAGCAGATGACCCCTTCCACTGATTTCATCGAACGTCTGGATCGACTCCTCGACCGGCTTGAGCATGTGCTGCCGCCGGCGAGCGCGCCGGTCGATTGGTCGGCTCAGGCCTTTCGCTGGCGTCGTGACGCCGCCGGGCGCGGCTGGCTGCAACCGGTGCGCGCGCCGCATCGATTGGCACTCGCCGATCTGTGCTGTCTGGAGCCTCAGACCGCCGAGATCGAGCGCAACACGCGCCAGTTCCTTGACGGAGGCGGGGCCAACAATGTGCTGCTGTGGGGCGCCCGTGGCACTGGCAAGTCGTCACTGGTCAAGGCCGTGTTCAATGCCTATTGCGNATTCGGGTTGCGTCTGATCGAGGTCGACAAGGACGATCTGGTCGCCCTACCGGACATCCTGGATCTGATCCAGGATCGGCCCGAGCGCTTCATCCTCTTTTGTGACGATCTGTCGTTCGAGGCCGGCGAGTCAGGCTACAAGGCGCTCAAGGCCGCGCTCGAGGGTTCGATCTCGGCCACACCCGAGAATCTGCTCATCTATGCCACATCCAACCGACGGCATCTGCTCCCCGAGTTTCACTCCGAAAACCGCGAGACGCGGATCCAGGATGGCGAGCTCCATCACGGCGAGGCGGTCGAGGAGAAGATCTCGCTCTCGGACCGGTTCGGACTGTGGATCTCATTCCATCCCTTCAGTCAGGCGCAATATCTGCAGGTGGTGCGCCACTGGGTCGAACGTCTTGCGCCGACGGTGGCGCCGCGCACTGCCGCCGACTGGGAGCCGATCGAACGGGCCGCGCTCCAGTGGGCGCTGCGCCGAGGCGCACGCGGCGGGCGTACTGCCTGGCAGTTCGCGCGCGACTGGACGGGGCGCCGTCTGGTCCAGGGTGAGCCTTCGAGAAACACTGATTAAATACCTCTATCCCCGCAAGCTTGGGTGAGGGCATTTTTAAATCAAGCACTCTCCCAGAGGTGGGTATTTTTCGGCCTTTCCTTTCCTTGAGATCAAGGTTAGGCGGCCGCCTTGAGGCTCAATCATAGGACAGGGGAGCGACTGATGAAATTTTCCGAGGCGGATGTAGGTAACGGCTATCTAATCGAGGGCTACAGTGCTGGCTGGATCAGTATCTCGGGGCGCCGCTACACGCGCAGCCTGATCCTGACGCCCTCGGACATCCTACCCTGGGGACCGACCCAGGCAGCGAACCTAACCCCCCTGCACCTAGAGGCCATCGCGCATCTGTCGCCACGGGTGGTCCTGATCGGTACCGGTGAGCGACCTGTCCTCGTTGATCCGGTGCTCTATGTGAACTTGCTCGAACGCGGCATCGGGGTTGAGGTCATGACGACGGGTGCGGCCTGCCGCACTTACAACATCCTGATGGCCGAGGGGCGCGAGGTCGTCGCTGGGCTCATCCTCGAAACGTCGGAGTCTCGCCATGATCATGATTGATTTCACCTTGGTCAAGCCTCGGCGCATCAATCTAGAGCGTTCGCGCTTCTTCTTGTGGTAGCGGGTGCGGACTGACCAAACACCCACAAAAAACCCCGCCGAAGCGGGGTGTGTTGAGCCTCCAGCTACAGCTGTAAGCCCCCAACTTGCAAGTGGCGGCTTGAGACGATGAGTAAGCTAGAACCTCGTCGCTGTGGGCCGAGAGCTGGAGGCAGGCGGCTGAAGGTGACGCCTTACATCATGCCCATATCGCCGCCCATGCCGCTGCCCGGCGTGGTCGCTGCCTCGTCCTTTGGTTCGTCGGCGATCATGGCCTCGGTGGTGATCATCAGGCCCGCGACCGAGCAGGCGTTTTGCAGCGCCGAGCGCGTGACCTTGGTCGGATCCAGGATGCCCATCTCGACCATGTCGCCGTATTCGCCGGTGGCAGCGTTATAGCCGAAGCTGCCCGAACCCTCAGAAACCCTGTGTAGCACGACCGACGGCTCCTCGCCCGCGTTGGCGA
>JGI24187J35170_1000856_pt1 | contig 13745 bp, 8 predicted proteins | sample YNPBryBLVA2012_FD_35170 | JGI IMG/M metagenome (IMG submission 35170)
TCCAGCGAGAGCACCCGCGCCGCCACCGGCGGTCCGCCCAGCAGGGGGTTGGCATAGGCCAGCGGACAGGTGACGAAGGGAAGCAGGAGGACGAGGGAGAGGAGAGGGACAAGGAGATACGGCGACCGGGAGACGCGGAGACGGGGAGACGCAGAGAGGGCGACGGCTACGGCGAGGGTGAGAGGAGGGATGGCTGGAAGGACGTAGCGGTCGTGTTTCTTGGCCCCCAGGCTCATCATCGTCACAAACAGCACGGCGAAGGCCAGCAGCGTCAGCAGGACGAAGCGGTGGTCGGCAGGGATGCGGCGCAGCCGCGCCAGGCCAATGACCAGGCCCACCAGGAGCAGCGGCGAAGCGCGGAAGAGTAACACAGCCGGGTAGAACACTGGGCCAGGATCGTAGGTCAACCGCCCGGCGAAGAAGATGGGGCGCTGGGTCATCTCGACGTGCCGCCCGGCGAAGGCTCCCAGCGTCTGCACCACGCCCGCCGGGTCAGCCCACAGGGCCGGATAGAGCGCGAAGAGCGCCAGGACGAATGCGACGAGAAAGGCCAGCGCGCAGGTCGCCAGCGACCAGAGGGCAGGCTGCGGCTGGCGGCGCACGACGACCGGGATGGCGCGGACCGCCAGCAGCCCGACGAGGAAGCCCGCCGCCATTACCCCCGGCGTCTTGCTCAGCGTCGCCAGGGCGGAGAAGAGGCCGGCCAGCCCCCACCAGAGCGCCGGCCGCGGCCCGTCCAACCCATTGAACGCCGCCAGCAGCGCCAACAGGACGAAGGTCGAGAGGAGCGCGTCGGTGTGCAGCAGGCCCGAATGGCCCACCAGCAGGGGGTCGAAGGCCAGCAGACCGCTCATCAATAACGCCGCCGTCCATCCGAAGCGGCGCGCAGTTAGCAGGGAGGCCAGCAACAACCCCAGCGTCGTCACCAGCGCCACGGCGACGCGGCCAAAGGGGAGGAAGAAAGCCAGATGGCGAAAGGCCTCGCCGTTCTCCGGCGTCAGCCAGGCCAGACGGTGCAGCCAATCCAGGTGAGCCGCGCTCTCCGCCGGGGCCAGCAGCCGCTGCAAGGCCACACCCGCCGCGCCCAGCCACATCGTCGTCACGCCGGGGTGACCGGTGACCGGGACACTCGCCCAGTCGCCTGCCGCCAACGCGTCGGCAAACTGCACCGAACGCTGCACCCACATCGGCTCGTCAGGGGTCACGTAGCGGCCCAGCGGAGCCAGGCGCACGAGGAAGGCGAGGGTGACAAGGAGAAGAAGGCAGATGCGCGTGGTGTGTTGTGCGTGGTGCGTGGTGCGTGGTCCGTCGTCCGTCGTCCCTCGTCCGCCGTCCGTGGTCCGTCCCGTCATCCCAGATACCCCAGCGCCCGCAGGCGGCCCTCCACCTCAGCCGACTCCTCGGCAGAGAGGCCGCTCTCCTCAGCGGTCAGCGGCGCCGCTGGCGTCGTGCACACCGGCCGGGTGAGCGTCAGCAGCGAGGTGAGGACGCGCCCGTCCATGTCATCGGGCACCGGCAGGCCGAGCAGGTGCAGGATCGTGGGCGCCAGGTCCACGATGCGCGCCCCCTCCACCTGGCCAGGCCGCACACCGGCCCCCCAGGCGATCAGGAGGCCATGCAGCCGATGGCAGCCGGAGTCGCCGCGGATCTGGCGGGTGACCAGCCGACTGTCGGTGGCAAAAAGAGGGAAGGCAATAGCCCGATAGCCATCAAAGATGATATGGAGGTCGGCTCCCTGAGCGGCGTAGGGGCCGTGGGCTGCCTCCTCGCCGGGGATGACCCGTTCCAACAGCGGCTTACCCGTGGTCGGGTGCAACACACCCCGCAGCGCTTCCGTCACCTCCCGCCGCACCGCCTGGTACTCCGCCCCCGGCTCGACGATGCCGTGCGGCTCGCGCCCCTTCAGGTTGACATACACCTGTCCCACGTGGCCGATGGCGTAGGCCCGCGTGCGGCTCCAGTCCACGTTGTCAAACGAGAGGAACTTGCTCACCACCTTGTTGCGGGTGGACTTGGAGACCAGCCAGACGTAGTTCTGCAACCCTACCCGCTCGATGAGGCTCCAGACCGAGGCTGGGGTCAGACCGGCGCGGAACAGGCCCGACCGCAGCCGGGTCAGCGGGTCGCGCTTGAGGCACAGTAGCCCCGCATCCAACAGCACCAGATTGAGGTTGACCACCCAGTGGAGCGGCCCGAAGCCGTGGTCGCTCATCACCAGCACCGTGGTCTCCTCGTCCAGCCGCTCCAGGAAGCGGCCGATCGCCTGGTCCACCCGGCGGAAGACTGACTGCATCATCGGCAGGAAGCGGGCCGCTGCCGCCGGATCGTGGCAGGGATGGTCGGGATCGGCGAACTTCCAGAAGGCATGCTGGAGGACATCGGTGGCCTGGAAGTGGACCATCAGGAAGTCCCAGGGGTGATCCGCCATCAGCCGCAACGTGTACCGCTCGCGCCGCTCCACCAGGTCGAGCAGGTCGGCGATGAACGGCTCCTCATTTCCCTCTTTGTACTGGACATTGGGACCCAGCCGGTACGGGCCCAATTCGTCGCGGTATCGCGCCAGCAGCCCGCCGGGATAGGCGATGTGGCCCGAGGGAGGAGCCAGCAGGCCGCTGATGAGGAAACCGTTGACCGGCGTGGGCGGGTAGGTGACCGGCACGTTGATCACCCCCACCCGCCGCCCGGCCTCCGAGAGGAGCTGCCAGAGCGTGCGCGCGCGGATGGATGTGCTGTTGACCAGGGAGAACTGGCCGCCCTCCGGCTTGATGAAGTCGAAGACGCCGTGCTTGCCGGGATTCTTGCCGGTGGCGAAGGATGGCCAGGCAGGAGAGGTGACCGGCGGGAGGGTGGACTCCAGCAACCCCCACGCCCCCTCTCCCATCAGGCGGGCCAGGTTGGGAAGGTGTCCCTCCAGGGCCCACGGCCGCAGCAGGTCCAGCGTGCCGCCATCTAAGCCGATGACCAGCACCCGGCTCATGCTCCCTCCGGCGGTTCCAACACCTCGCGGACGGCGTAGATGGGCTTGCCCTGCGCCTCATGGTAGGTGCGGGTGATCACCTCCCCCAGCAGGCCCAGGACCACGAACTGCACCCCCAGCACGATGAGCAGCACGGCCAGCGTCAGCCAGGGGCTGGTGCCGATGCGGTAGGCGCGAAAAGCCTCCATCCCGCCGACGATGCCACGGACGATCTTGGTCCCACCCAGGATCAGGCCGATGACCCCGCCCACGCCGCCCAACCCCAGGCCGATCAGCCCAAAGAGTTGCATCGGGCGCGAGGAGAAGCTGAGCAGGTAGGTGACCGTGAACAGGTCGAGAAGCACGCGCGGCGTGCGGGACAGGCCGTACTTCGACCGGCCGTAGGTGCGAGCGCGGTCGCTGACCGGCACCTCTGCCACCCGCACCCCCATCCAGCCGGCCAGGGCGGGGATGAAGCGATGGAGTTGCCCGTAGAGATGGATGTTCTTGACCACCTCGGCGCGGTAGACCTTGAGCGAGCAGCCGTAGTCGTGCAGGCTGACGCCGGTGGAACGGGAGATGAGGTAATTGGCAGCCATCGAAGGGAGGCGGCGGGTGAAGAAAGGCTCCTTGCGCCCCTGCCGCCATCCGCTGACGATGTCACACTCCCCCTCCTCCAGCACCTGGAGGAGACGGGGAATGTCGGCGGGGTTGTTCTGGCCGTCGGCGTCTATGGTGATCACCAGCCGGCCGCGGGCGTAGTCGAAACCGGCGGCGAAAGCCGCCGTCTGGCCGAAGTTGCGCCGGAAGCGGATGACACGCAGGTGCGGATCGTCCGCCTGCAGCCGGCGCAGCACCTCCAGGCTGCCGTCGCTGCTGCCGTCGTCCACCGCCACGATCTCGTAGGTGCGGCCCAGGTCGCGCATGACCGCGGTCAGTTCGGCGTGCAATGCCGGCAAAGCGCCGGCCTCGTTGTAGACGGGCATCACGACAGAGAGATCGAGGGTCACATCTTTGTCACCGGTCATCCTGGCACCACCTATCCCCCTCGCGCAGCCGCGCCTCCACCGCCCGCAGGTCGGCGCGGGAGGTCAGGTCGAGGCTCATCGGCGACACCGATACCACCCGCTCCACCGCCAGCGCGTGGATGTCCGAATCCGGCTCCACCTGCCGCGGGTCCCAGCGCGCCTCGTATCCCAGCCGCCCCGGCTGAGAGAGGTCGCTGCGGACCGGCGGGACAGCGCGGTAGTAGGTGCAGCGGGAGACGCGGGTCAGCCGCCAGGGGGTGGTTGGGGTGGCGTTGTCGGGCACATCCACCTTGAGCAGGTCAACATCGCCGGGAAAGTCGCCGGCCAACAGGCAGCGGGCGAAGAAGCGGGTGAAGTGCATCGCCGCCGTGAAGTCCACCTCGTCCGAGGGGTTCTTGTGCATCTCCACCGGCGTCTGCAGGGAGACCGCCAGCGCGGGGATGCCCATCGCCGCCCCCTGCAACGCCGCGCCGACGGTGCCGGAGATGGTCACGTCAGCGCCCAGGTTCTCGCCGAAGTTGATGCCCACCACCAGCAGGTCGGGCGGACGAGAGGCCAACTCCAGCACCGCGTGGAGCACCGCCTGCGCTGGCGTGCCATCCACGCCGAACGCCGCCACCTCCCGGCCGTTCAGCGACAACGTATGACGGCGGATGACCCCGCTGGCAGCCGCCGAGAAGCAGCGGCTGGCGCCCGACCACTGCTGGAGGGGCGCGGCGACCAGCAGTTCGCCCAGGTCGTGCAACGCCTGCGCCGCCGCGTGCAACCCCGGCGAGGCAATGCCATCATCGTTAGTCAGCAGGATCAACAGCCGTCGGCCAGCCATAGCAGGGGAATGATACCAGAAAGGGGAGTTTTGGGCAAACGGTTGTCCGTTTGCCGCCGCGCTGGCTTGCGGCTATAATGATGGCTATGCTGCGCATCGCCCAGATCAGCGTCCATACCTGTCCCCTGGCTACCCTCGGCGGCAAGGAGACCGGGGGGATGAATGTCTACGTCCGCGACTTGAGCCGCGAACTGCTGCGTCGCGGCCACCGGGTAGACGTGTACACCCGTTCGCAGAATCCGGACGTGCCCCGCGTCCACACCGGCCTGGGCTACGGCGGGCGGGTGATCCACATCCCCGCCGGCCCAGAACGCCCTTATCCCAAGGCGGAGGTGTTCGACCATCTGCCGGAGTTCGTCGCCGGCGTGCTGGCGCAGGTCGAGGCGGACGGGATCACCTATGATCTCATCCACAGCCACTACTGGCTCTCCGGCTGGGCAGCACGGGAGTTGCAGCGGGTGTGGAATGTACCCGTCCTGCACATGTTCCACACCCTGGGGCGGATGAAGAACGCCGTTGCCCGCCACCCACAAGAGGAGGAGCCGCCACGCCGTATCGAGGTGGAGGAGGCGATCGTCCGCTTTGCCGACCGCATCATCGCCGCCACGCCCACTGAGCAGGGACAGTTGGTCGAACTGTACGGGGCCGACCCGGCGCGCATCCGCGTCGTCCCGCCGGGGGTGGACCTGGAACGATTCCACCCCATTCCCCCAGTGCAGGCGCGGGAGCGGATCGGACTTGACGCCGCCTGTCGCAGCATCCTGTTCGTGGGCCGCATCGAGATGCTCAAGGGGATCGAGACGCTGCTGCAGGCCATCTCCCTCATCGCCCGCCGCCGACCCGACCTCATCTGCCAGATGTGCGTGCCGATCATCGGCGGCGATCCGGACAGCCCGCAGGATAACGCCGAGATGGCCCGCCTGCAGGAGATGCGCCAGGAACTGGGCATCGGCGACGTGGTCACCTTCCTGGGGGCGCAGGATCAGGACACGCTGCAGTACTACTACGCCGCCGCCGAGATGGTGGTCATGCCCAGCGACTACGAGAGTTTCGGCATGGTGGCCCTGGAGGCCATGGCCTGCGGCACGCCGGTCATCGCCTCCGACGTCGGCGGGCTGGCCCACCTGGTGCAGCACGGACGCACCGGTTATCGTGTGCCAGCGCGCGACCCCGTCGCCTTGGCAGCGAAGATCACCCGCCTGCTCACCGACGAAGGGTTGCGTCGGCGGATGGGACAGCGCGCTGCCTGCTGGGCCGAAGCGTACGCCTGGCCGCTCATCGCCGACCGGATCGAGAAGGTCTACGCAGAGGTGCTGGAGCGCCAGACAGGGATTTCCGGAGACGAATCTGCTTCATCCGCTCAACCCGCCGACTCTCTCCGGCCGTTTCCGGGCGAGGACATCAAGGTTCGAGAGGAGGGATAGGAGATGGAACAGAACAACCGGAACAGCCCACGGGCCGTTGTCTCGATGGTGTTGCTCCTCATCCTGGCCATCGCCGCCGCATGGCTGCTACCCAAACCGCTGGGTAGCCTGGTCTTCAGCGCTGGAGGAGGGTTGGCCCTGACCTGGCTCATCGTGGCCCTGCTGATGGCCTTCATCCTCATCCTCATCGGCGAGAGCCTGGGCAAGGGCGCGGCGGGCATCCTGATTGACCCGGCCCGCAACATGATGAGCCTCTCGCGGCTGCAGGTCGTGCTGTGGACCTGGGTGATCCTCTCGGCACTGCTCACCGTCGCCGTGGCGCGGGTGGGTGACTCGCTCGGCAACCCCGCGGGCTACACCTGCCCGCCGGCCAGCGCCGGGGAAGAGCCATCCTGCGCCGACCCGCTGGGTATCCAACTGCCCGCCCTCGTCTGGGCGCTGCTGGGCATCAGCATCACCAGCGCTGTCGGCGCTCCGCTGCTGAAAGCGAACAAAGCCCAGCGGACCGCAGAGGAGGACCACCAGCGCCTGCGCGCCGCTCGCCTGCGGTCCAGGCGTGAGGGTGGGACGGAAGAGGCAGCCAGTTACGCCCAGGCGCTGCAGAACCGCATCGCGGAGAACCCGGACCTGCAGGGCCAGGTGGAGAACACCGGCGCGCTGGTGCGCAAGACCTCCTGGACCCTGGCCCGCTTCTCCGACATATTCAGCGGCGAAGAGATCTCCAACTTCATGTACGTGGACATCGCCAAGGTGCAGAACTTCTTTTTCACGATCATCGCCGTCGTCGCCTACACCGTCGCTCTGGTGGCGGCGATGGTTCAGGCCGGCAGCGTGGCCGGCTTCTTCGCCTTCCCCGATCCCGGGCCCGGGCTGGCGGCGCTGATCAGCATCAGCCACGCCGGCTACCTGACCGACAAGGCCTTCGCCCACTCGACCCCGGAGACCGCCAACGGGGATGGGCGAGGCGGCGCACCGGACGAGGGAAGCCGCGCGGCCCCGCTGGCGCAGTTCCCTTACGAAGAACCGGTTGAGGACTAGCCCGCACCGCCCGCTCAGAGATTGAAGAACTCTGCTGGCGGCTCTGAAAGCCGCCGGATCCAAAGGCCCGGTGGGAGCGCCTGGGAAGGACCTTGCGGAGCGATAACCGCAAGAGGAGGGGCCAGACGACAGTCGTGACCGACCCGCGTCAACAGGCGATGGAACTGGTCTGGGCCGCGCTGGGGGCCGTCAACCCGGCGCGGGCCGTGGCGCGCGTCCTGCGGCTGGACGGCCCTANCCTNCGCGTGGGCGAGTGGGCCTNCGACCTGTCGCCTGCCAGGCGGCTGATCGTGGTCGGNGCGGGGAAAGCCAGCGCGGGAATGGCCGCCGCAGCGGAGGCGTTGCTGGGGGAACACATCGCCGCTGGCTGGGTCAACGTGCCCCACGGCTACGAGCCGGCCCACCCCTCACAGCGCATCACCGTCCACCCTGCCGGCCATCCCATCCCCGACGAGGCAAGCCTGGAGGGGACGCAGCGCATCCTGAACCTGGTGGACGGCCTGGAAGCGGGCGACCTGGCGCTGGTGCTCCTCTCCGGCGGCGCGTCGGCGCTGCTGGAACAGTCCGCGCCAGGGGTGTCGCTGGCCGACCTGCGGGCGCTCACCGACCACCTGCTGCGCTGCGGCGCGACGATCCAGGAGATCAATACCGTGCGCCGGCACCTCTCGCAGGTCAAAGGGGGCCGGCTGGCGCAACGCATCGCCGCCCGCGGCGCACAGGCCATCGTGCTGCTGCTCTCCGACGTGGTGGGTAGCCCGCTGGAAGCGGTCGGTTCGGGTCCCTGCGCACCCGATCCGACCACCTTCGCCGACGCCTGGGGGGTGCTGGAGCAGCGTGGGTTGCTGGCCGACGTCAGGCCAGCCATACTGGAACACCTGCGGCGAGGGCAGCGCGGCGAGGTCGAAGAGACCCTCAAACCCGGCGACCCGACGCTGGCGCGGGTGGAGCACGTCATTGTGGGCGACAACCGCGCCGCGGCGCTGGCGGCGGTGGAGCGGGCGCGCGCGTTGGGCTACCACGCGCTGCTCCTCACCACCCACCTGGAGGGGGANGCCCGTCAGGTCGGGCAGTTCCTGGCCGCGCTGGCAAAGGAGGAGGCCCGCCACGCCGCCCCCCTGCCCCACCCCGCCTGTCTGGTGCTGGGCGGGGAGACCACCGTGACCGTGCGCGGAGAGGGCCGCGGCGGACGCAATCAGGAGGTGGCGCTGAGCGCAGCGCTGGCCCTGGAGGGTTGGGCCGACGTGCTGGTGATAAGCCTGGCCACCGATGGCGTAGACGGCCCCACCGACGCCGCCGGGGCCATCGCCACGGGGGAGACCGTGGCCCGGGCCCGCGCGCTGGGGCTCGACCCCGCCGACCACCTGGCCCGCAACGACGCCTACCCTCTCTTCGCCGCCCTGGGCGACCTGGTGCTCACCGGCCCCACCGGCACCAACGTCAATGACCTGTTCTTCGTGCTGGTGTCCCCCTCATCCCCCCGTCACGTACCCCGGTGATGGGTTGCCGATGTAGAAGTCACGGGAGCAGTCATTGCGGTCGGTATCCGGCGGGTAGCGCTTGAGCGCCATGCCGGACGGGAAAGTGTCCCCCGGGTCCAACGGGAAGGGCACCACACCGACGCGCACCCCATCCCCCCAGGCGACGCTGTCCACCCGCGCGCCCGCGCCGTTGAGCAACTGCACCTCGTCGCCCGCGTTCCCCAGCGCCAGGCCGAAGCCCGACCACGAGCCCACCGCCCGCAGGTCAGGCACCGCCGCCGAGCAGTTTGTCCACTCGTAGGCGGGGTTGAAGCCGTAGGCCGCGGCGAAATCGGTGGCGCAGGCGGCCACCACCAGCACCTGCCCGTGGAGGAACTGCGCCCCGGCGGGGAAACTGTACCGCCCGTCGCCGTAGTCCCCCACGTTGACCGCGTCCCCGATCGTCCACCCGGCGATGCTCACCGTGGGGCCAGGGTTGTACAGTTCAATCCACTCCTTGCCCGCGTCATCCCCGGCCGGGTTGATGAAGACCTCGCTCACCAGCGGGTAGTCCGCCGGGGAGACATAATCCCGCATCACCAGCGGGAGACGGACGCGGTAGATGTAGGGAGCGTGGCTCCGCGCCCAGTCGGCTTCGAAGACCGCCAGCAGCCGCGCGTAAGCCGCGGGCGACTGGAACTGCAGCGCCACCTCGCGGTTGGCCTTGTTGGAGTTCTCGCTGCCGTTGATGCTCCCCAGATTCACCCAACGCTCCTCCCCCACAGCGACAACGAACGCCTTGGCATGCAACCCCAGCCCCGTGCTGTTCGTCAGACGACAGGCCAGGCTCAGCCCTTCGGCCTCAGCCATCCCATTGAGGATGCGGCAGGTCTCCGTGTTGCTCCCATCGTTGTCGTAGTACTCGTCCAGCAGGAGACGCACCGCCGCGCCGCGCCGGGCGGCGCCGAGCAACCGCTGCAGACGGGGGTTGAGCCCTGCGGAGCCAGCGCTCGCGGTCCAGGTGAACGGCTCGTCGAATTGCATCACCGCCACTGCGTCGCCACTCCCGACGCGGTCCAACAGGCCCAGCAGGCCATCTGCCACGCGCAGGCTGTTCTCCGGGGCGTGGAGCACCGTCAACCGGGTGGCGGTCGTCGCCAGCGACGCCGCGAAGGTCGCCGGGTAGGTCGTCCAGTCCGGCTCCGGCAAGGGGGTGAAGCCGGAGGGCACGATGAAGGGAGAGGTCCCGTAGGCCACCAGGTCGCTGTGATGCGCCAGGTCCAGGTCACGGGCAAAGATGTCCGCCAGGCGAGCGACGACCGCCGGGCTTTCCGTGGCGACGACGAAGCCGCGATGGCCCAGCGTACCGTTGTCCTTGCGGTCGGACGGCATGCCACCGGGGCCGAAGTTCTCGGTGCTCACCAGCGCCACCCGCCCGTCCACCAGGATGAACTTGGCGTGCTGGTAGGCGTAACGGGCGGTGGAGCCGTGGAGGAAATAGACCGCGCCGTTGGGCTGCCCATCCACCTGCCCGGCGATCCAGAGTTCCGCGCCCTCGATCCCGCCGGCCGGCGCCCCCTCCAGCAGCATCGTCACCGCCACGCCGGCCTGCAGCCGGGCGCTGAGGACGTCATAAAGCGCCACACTCTCGAAGGTGTAGCCTTCGATGAGGATGCTCTCCTGCGCCGCCGCCAGGGTGGCCGCGACCAGGTCGAAGGAGCCATCGGGGGCGACGGCGAGGGTGATCGGGGCCGTGGCCGTCGTCACCGCGGGGAAGAAGAGCGCTTCCAGGTCCCAGCCGGGGTAACGCAGCCGCCGGCCGTCTATCGGGTCGGCGGGGTCCTGCGCCCAGTCGGCGGCGGTGTNGGTGTCGGGGACAGGGAGTGCGGTCGCCGGGTCCAGTTTCCGGTAGAGCACCTGCCCGTCGGCGTAGCCGGCATACTTGTAGGGGACAGCGGGGCCGCTCCACCCGCTCGACGCGCTGCCGGCGCCGTAGGCCAGCGCGTCCACCAGCCGCCCGCTGCCGTCGAACAGGAAGGCTGCCTCGCCGCCGTCGGTGAAGCCGGGCCACGAGCCGCCCAGCAGCGGGACAGGGCGCGTGGTCGCACCGCTGGCCCAGTCAGCGTCGAAGCCCCAAGCGCGGTAGAAACCGTCACCGTTCTGCGCCAGCCAGATCGTCCGCCCTGGCGGGAGGGTGGCGGTGGACGGAAAAGTCACGCCGCTGCTGCCGGGGTCATCGTTCAGCCGCCAGCCGGAGAGGGAGGCGGTGGTGACGCCCAGGTTGATCAGCGCGGCGGACTCGCCGCTCACGCCGCCGAAATTGACCGGGGCCAGCGCGTACAGGCGCACGTAGGGAACGACGGGGGCGTTCCAGACCGCAGACGCCTCGCGCCCGACGCTGTCGGTGGCAGTGACGACGTTCGTCGCCGTCCCGGAGAGGGCGGCGTCGGCCTGCAGGGTCAGGGTGACGACGCGCAACGCTCCAGCGGGCAGATCTCCCACCTCCCAGACCAGCACGCCGGTGACGGGCTGACTGAAGGTGAAAGCAGAGGTCTGGGTGATGAAGGAGAGGCTGGCCGGCAGCGCATCGGTGACCACCACGCCCGCCGCCGGCAGTTCGCCGGTGTTGCTCAGCACGATCCGGCAGGTGAAAGCCAATCCCGGGGTCACGAAGGGCGGGCCGGCCTTGGCGAGCGCCAGGCGCGGCGCGGGGAGAAGGGTGGTCCAGCGGGCAGTGTTGTTCCCCGCCGCCGCCTCGGTGATGGCGCCGGTCGCGGTGATGACGTTGACCACGTCCTCGCTCGCCGCTGCGCCGATGTGCACCACAGCGGTGATCAGCCGGTCGCCGGTGCTGATGGGCAGTGTCCCCACCTCCCAGACCAGCGTCCCGGTGGTCGGCTGACTGAAGGTGAAGGGCGAGGTCTGGGTGACGAAGGTCAGGTCAGCAGGCAGCACATCGGTGAGACGGGTGGCGCTGGCGGGCCGGTTGCCGACGTTGCGCAGGCGGAGCGTGTAGGTGCTGGGCTGGTCAGGGAGCGCCTGAGCCGGCCCCCGCTTGGCCACCACCAGGTCCGCAGCGGGGCTGGCCGTGGAGTTGCGGCAGGTGGGCGTGCCAGTGATGGGGTTGCTATCAGCATCTCGCCCATTGCGGACGACGCCATCATTGGAGGCCCAGTTGGCGTCGCTGTCGGCGGCGAGGGGGTTGATCCGCTCCATCGAGAGGTAGGTGGACGAGCCGCTCCCCGCCGGCCACGCGCCGCCGTCGCCGTTGGCAGTGTCAACCACCGTGACCTGGTTGTCCCGCAGCGTCAGCGGCTCGCCATCGTTGTCAAGGCCTGTACCAAAGGAGCCGGTCCAGTTGGCAGGGATGTCGCTGACCGTGTTATCATCGCTGCGCTCGATCAGGTAGTAGCCGTAGGGGGGAATCTGGCCGCTGAGGGTGATGGCCAGATTGTCGTCATCCGTCAGGTGCCAGCCATTCAGGGAGATGGTGGCGGCGGTGGTGTTGTACAGTTCGATCCACTCATCAGCGTAGCTCGCTGCCGTGCCGCCCCAGGCGACCTCGTTGATGACCACGTCGCCGGGGCTGGCGGAGGGTTCCGCCCGCGCCGGTCGGTTCAGCCCGGCCCACAGCGCCAGCACGGCCAGTCCCGCAAGCAGACAGGGGATTGCCAGTCCTGTTGTTCGTTTCATTGTAGCCCTCCCGTTCAATTCCACGCCGACCGGGAATCGCCCCGGCATGATGCCGGGGTTACGCCTGAAGCCGCTCGACCCGCCCCGGCACGATGCCGGGGTTACACCTGAAGCCGCCCCGGCACGATGCCGGGGTTACGCCTACCCCGCATCCACCTCCTTCGTCTCCGAGACGATGTCCCGCTGGCCCAGCGACTCGCGCGTCTCCGGCTGCGCCTTCCGCCGCTGCAACTGATAGAGGCCGCCCAGGACCACCAGCGGCAGCCCCACCGCCAGCAACAGGTAGACGCCGGGGTCCAGCAGCGGGGTCGCCGAGAAGCGGTCGAGGTTGAAGAGGATCAGCGCCACGGCTGTCCAGACGGTGAGGAAGTTGGGGATGGCGTCGCCGGAGCGGAGCAGACGCAGCCCCATCGCCCGGCCCTTCGTGAAGGGGTAGAAGAGGTTGCTGCCCATAAAGCCCAACTGGTCCTCCAGGATGTGGCCGGCAAAGCCCAGCCCGGTCACCAACCCCACCCATAGGGGAGTACGGGAGAGCGCGCCACGGGTGAGCGCTTCGATCAGGACAGCCACCCCCGCCGCGGCCAGGCCCAGCGCCGCCGCCAGGGTCAGGCTGTGCGACCAGCGGCGGTGCCAGTCGAGGAAATGGACGTGGAGACGGTCGCCCCGACGCTCGAACTTGAAGGAGGGGCCGCTGAAGATGTCCACGCGGTTCTCCGCGTCGTAGGTGTGCACCATTGGCACGCCCACCTTCAACCGCGCCTCCACCGCGTCCGGCGGTTCCGATCCGGGGAAGGGCACCTGCCCGGTGTTGACCACCGGCCCCACCCGCACCGCCACCTCGTTCTGCGCCGGGTCGAAGCGGATGATGTACTGTCGCCACAGGTCGGCGCCCAGGCGGATGGTGTGCAGCATCACGTTCTGGGGCCTGCCGGTCTCGTAGGCGCGGCGCATCGCCTGCACCAGCGATTCGGCGATCTGGCGGGCGTCGGGCTGCGGCCCGGGGTCAATCTCCAGGTCGTACCTCTCGAAATAGCGGGCGAACTTGAAGTCCAGCGTGTCCGGCAGGATGCCGGCGATGCCGCCCAGCACGGGGAGTAACGAGCCCTGCGCTGCCTGCTGGACCACCTCCGGGAAGAAGGTGGCGATGGCCACACCGGTGACGAAGTGGGCGATCCCCTTCACCATGCTCCTCCTGTGCGGTTCATCCTCTGGCGAGAAACCGCTTCCCGCACGGCATGGTACCCAAGGGAAGCCGTTTTGGCAAATCGGCGGTGTAGCCCGTAGCGGCGGCATCCCTATGCCGCCCCGCCAAACCCTCCATAC
>JGI24187J35170_1000858_pt1 | contig 13708 bp, 10 predicted proteins | sample YNPBryBLVA2012_FD_35170 | JGI IMG/M metagenome (IMG submission 35170)
GCGAACCCCCGGCCGGGCAGCACCATGTACACCGTGACCTGTGCGCTCACCGCTACCCACATCCACTGGAGCCGGCCGCCCACCCGCCAGCCGGTCTCATCCACGCCGTTGACCAGGCTGGCGCGCGCCGCGCGAATGAGTTCCTGGTAAGTGGGTTCCACCTTGGCGGCCAGCCGCGCCAAGGCTCGGTAGATCCCTGCGCGGCTGGCCTGAAGACCAAAGCCCAGCTTCAGCACCTGGACGGTGTGCCCCAGCGACAAGCCCCATCTGTTTGTTCAACTGGGCGGCCAGCCCCAGCGCCTCCGGCCCCAGTTGCACCTGCGCCGCCCCCAGGGCATCGGAGGTCTGCAAGCGGTGCCGTCCTTGTACCCGGCGGCCACACTGGCGGCAGCGTCCTACCGCCACGTCAAAGCGCCGCACCACGGTGCGGCGCACGATGTCTTCCTGATACTGGGGCTCGGTGCGCTCGAATGCCACCGGGCCCCCACAGCCGGGACAGCGCGCCGGCAGGCGGGACCGCGATGCGCTCGTCTACCCGGCCGGGGAAGCGGCCGACAGTGGCGCCGGCCATAGTCTGGACCCGCCTTGCGCCCGGGCGGTTTCGGATTGGGTTTGGGTTGCCCGCGGGAGAACGGCGCCGCCTGCCGCTTGGCGGCCCGCAGGGCCTCCTCCAGTTGCCGCCGCAGGCGCTCGTTCTCCTGCCTCAGGTGCGCGTGTTCCTGCTTCAGGCGTTCATTCTCTTCCAAGGCACGCTGCAACTGCTGCCGGAGCAACCGGTTCTCCCGCTCCAGCTGCTCCAGCCGCCGGAGCAGGTTGCCCTCACCCGAAGGGGTCATCCACCCCTACGTTAGCCGAAAACCGCGCGTTTGTCCAGCCCCCTGCTCAAAAAAAAGTTCTTGACTGCCCGTCCGGACCCGGTAAACAATTACNTCCAGCAGCGCCTTCCAGAAGGCGTGGTTGAGGCCGGCTTTTTGCGCCAGCTTCGGGATTTCATAAATGTAGTTGGCATTGACCACGTGGCGCCGGTCCGCGCCCAGTGTGAATCCGGTGTACTTGCGCCAGTTATAATTGTACAGCCCGACGTTCTCCTGCCCCGAAAAGGTATGCGCCCAGGTCCAGTTGAGCATCAGCGTCAGGCCGTGCCCGTAGCGCTTGTTCAATGAAGTTTGCAGCGAATGGTACCGGTTGTTGCCCGCGTTGTTGGTCAATGTGAGAGTGTTCATGCCCCGGTAGGGGCGCATCACAATGGCGTCCATGACGTTGCTGCCCGGCAGGGGACCGGGGTTGGCGGCGGAGACCGGGCCGGCAAAGTTATAACCACGGTTAGCCGGATCCACATATTTGGGATCCCAGGCTGTGCCCGGCGGGATGCTGTTGATGTTGAAGTTGATCGGCTGGTGGCGCTGAATGTTGCCCACGTAGCCGATATCCAGCACCATGTTCCAGAACAGTTCCCGCTGCAACGTCAGGCTGTAGTCATAAACCACAGGCGGATGGAAGTTGCTGGAATCCTGCACGCCGAAGCTCAGGGCTGGGATGACGCGCACCGTGGTGGGCGCGCCCAGCGTGCGCAGGCTGGTCAGCCGGTAGTCGGCTATCTCCGCCAGGCGGTTCTCGAAGTTATTGATGGCNTCCGTGATGCTGTTCCGGTTATACGCCCACCCGAAGCCGAGCCTGAGNACCGTCTTGGGACCGAAAGNCGACCATGCCACACCCGCCCTCGNGGCCACCAACAACCAGGCTGGATTGGCGATGCCGCTCTTCCCGATCCCGTTTCGGCCCAGCGCCACCACGCCATTGAAAGGATCGCCCGAGCCGGGCACCAGCGAATAGCGCAGTGGCGTGCTCAGAACCGCCGACAGCGGCGCATCGGGAAAAGCCGGATCAATGACCCGGCTGGGAGTCTTGGGATCAGGTACATAAATGCGCGGCGCCTTGGCAGGGTCCCAGCGGTCGGGGAAAAAGGCGGCATCCAGCGTTTTTTCGGGCCGCGTGTTGAATTCGGTGGGAACGTGGTAGAAACGCACTCCGAAATCCAGCGTCAGATCGGGGCGCACCTTCCAGGTGTCCTGGATAAAAGCGTGGTAGTCCCGGTAAAGGGAGTACTTCCGGTGCATGTTGGAGGTCTGCTGGAAGCGGGCCACGGCGCCGACCAGCAGGTTCGCCGGGCTGTAACCGGTGTCGAACTCGCTGGCGCTTACGCTGAAATCGACCTGGCCCTTGTAGTTCGAGCTGTCGATTTCGTCCTTGTAGTTGTGGATGAACTGAAAGCCGAACTTGACGATGTGCGAAGCACGCGTCCAGGTGGAGTTGTTAGTCACCTGATAGACATTCAGCCGGGCATACCAGGGATAGCGCGGGAAGTTTACGGTCGGATAACCCGACACCGCGATGTTGGGCATCACGTCATTCCAGGACGGAAAAGCCAAAGGCAGGTCCGACAGCTCGTTGCCCTTCTTGGTCGTGCGCACGGGGTCCAGCGAGTCTTCCAATCCCGTCAGCGGATAGTCGAAGGTCCAGTTCACCATGCTCTCGTTGACGAAGGCCGGCGAAAGCATGCCGGTGACGGACCCGACCGCCGAGCGGTCCGGGCGGTGCCAAAGCACGACGCAAGCCGGTGTGACGCAGTTGGCGACCCACGTCAAGAGCTCAGTCATAGTGCCGCCGTCCTCAGAATAGCGGCCGTACGCGCGCCACCTTTCGTTGATGTTCCAGTCCAGCTTGCCGACGTTGGAAAACCGCGGAAACTTGCGCTGGTACTCGAACACGTGGTTGTAGCTTATGTTTCCCTGAAAGTTCGGCTCGGGATACAGTTTCATAAGCTTGGAACCGAGGGGGTCGAAGAGGGATTTGGGGACGACGTTATTGGGAAAAGGCTGGGGATTGCCGGCTGTGCGCGTGCCCGGATAATAAATGATGGGACGGGAACCGTCGGCATTGATCGTCTGCGAAAAGTCGCCCTCTCTTTCGAGCAGCGTAGGCACCCGGCTGTTAATGACGCCCGGCGGGGTGGATTGCTTGTAGTTCTCATAGTTGTAAAAGAAAAACACCTTGTTCTTGCGGATCGGACCGCCCAGGTTGCCGCCGAAGTAGTTGTAGCGGTACTTGCGCCGGGGCTGCGCGTTGTAGTTGCGATCCCAGTCGTTGGCGTTGAGTCTTTCGTGCCGGAAGTGATTCCACAACGTTCCGTGAAATTCGTTAGTGCCGGTCCTGGTTACGATGTTGATGACGACCCCGCCTTTGTTCCCGTACTCCGCCTGGAAGTTGTTCGTCAGCACGGAAATCTCCTGGATGGACTCCAGGCTGGGGGCCACGGTGGTTTTCGTGTCGTTGCCGTGATCCACGACGTCGCCGCCGTCCAGGTTCACCTGGGTCTGGTTGGGCGCCTTGCCGTTGATGCGGAAATCCCCGTAGCCGTCATAGGAGTACTCGCGCCCGGCGTAGGCGTTGCGGTTGGTCGGATTGGCCCCGGGCAGAGCCTTCAGGAGAGTCGCCCAGTTCCGCCCGTTCAGGGGCATGTCCGCCACCGCCCTTGCCTGCACGGTGTCGTAACGCACCGCTGAGTCCTTGACGAGCTGCTGCTCGGCGGTGACGGTGACCAGCGTGGAAGGACCTTCGCCGATCTCGAGCATGATCGTGCCCAGTCCGAGCTGCTGGAACGCATTGAGAGTCAGATTGGAAAGGGTCTTCTCCTTGAAGCCTTTGGCCGTGATCGTGACCTGGTAGGAACCCGCTACCAGGGAAGGGAGCGTGAACAAGCCGGCCTCGTTGCTGACGGTTGTGCGGACCTGCCTCGTGTTGGTCTCCACGAGCCTCACCTCGGCGCCCACCACCACGGAGCCGCTCGAGTCCACCACCATCCCGGTGATGCTGCCCAAACCTGCCTGGGACCAGGCGCACTCAGCCGCCAGCGTCAGTGCAATTGCCACACAAGCTTTATTCACCCAACTCATGACAACCTCCCAAGCTGTTCGCCCGATTATACTATTCGGGACCCACCCGGTCAACCCATCGAATTAGGTCATCCAAAATGTCACCGAAGGCGGGATCGTTGGGTCAGGAAAAGAGTAACCGTAGCGGGCGCCCGCCTGCCCTTTTCGCCGGCGGGGCTTCTGGCACTGCCTGGAGGAGGTGGCGGCTAAGCTGGTCAGGATCTCGGCCAAAACTGCCGACGGGCTGTTGGCGCCCATTCGCCGCCGCTTGCCCTTCCGGCTGCGCGAGATCCGTCCCGACAACGACAACTCGGTGCTCAATCACCCGCTGGCGGACTACTGCCGCCAGAAGCAGATTGCCCTGTCCCGCTCGCGCCCGCTGAAGAAGAACGACAACTGCTGGGTAGAGCGGAAGAACTGGACCCGTGTGCGCAAGCTGGTGGGCTACCACCGGCTCGGCGGCGGGCTCCAGTATCGCCTGCTGAAGGATCTGTACCGGGTCTGGAGGAGGAAATGACTTGACACGGCTCCTTCGACCCTGGCCAGTTCGGCGGGCCTCGGAACCCCCGGCGCTGGCAGGCCGTCTCCGGCCGCCTGGTCGCGCGAGAATGGCGCTGCCGCCGGCCTGCTTTCAACCCGCGCCGTCGCGCCACCTGCGGGATGGGTAAGGCTCCGCCTCCCGCACGTCCCCCCCGGTTCAGAAGTCCTCCTTACGGACCGGCAGGCGCCGCCTGTCTGGGCGCCTTGCGACGCGAGTGCCCAACATCGCTTTTAACCCGTGCGCTCGGCCGCTGCCCCGGCGGGGGCGTCAGCCGACACGGGCGCTCCCAGGATTTCCTGGATGGCAGGGCGCAGTATTTCCGGTTCGAAGATTTCGCGCCAGTTCGGCGCGATGTAATGCCTGGCGCCCCATTCTATGGCGCGTTGGGCAGCATCGGAAAAAGGCGATTTTTCCGCTCCGAACACGATCGCCAGGGCAATCTGAGCGTGACCTGCCATGAACGCCTCCGCGGCCGCGCGCGGAACGCCCCGCCGTACCGCTTCCTCCAGCGCCTCTTTCATCCACGCCGCTGCCGCAGCCACGATGATTTCCGACATAGCCGGCTCCAGCATGGCGAACTGTTCGGGGCTCACCCGGTGAACGTCGCGGACAGGCGCGAACACCTGACGGCACAGCGAGACGGCTTGCTGGAATCGCTCTTCGTCGCCTTCCATGAGGCTCACCACCAGATCCTGCCAGGCGATGCTGCCGAAATAATCCCGCCGCGCTTCGGGCGTGGCTTGTTCGGTGAAAAAGGGCGGATGGCAGGGGTGGACAATCATCGTGGTGACGTCACGCCGCGAGGGCGCCTCCCCCAGGTAGGCTGCCGCGGCATCCAGCATGATCAGGACCGCCCCCGGCTTCAGCAGCGGGACCAGACTGCGCGCAATGGTTCCGATGAGCGCGTCCGGCACCGCCATGAACACAAAGTCTGCTTCGCCGGCTGCCTGTTCCGCCGGTGTCACGGCGAAACCGCGGCCCCTGAGTTCATCGGCCTTGCGCGGGTCGGCTTCGCAAAGCAGCAGCCGGTAGTCGCCGGAGGCCAGTTTTTCCACGGCGCGAGCGCCCATCTTGCCGCCCGCCCCAAGGATCGCAACGCAAGCTTGCATGTCCTTCACTCCTCGATCAGCGTTCGCAAATAGGAAATGCTTTCTCGTGCCCAGCGATCTTCCAGCGCGATGGTCTCGGCCAGGGTCGCCTGCTCCGGCGTCCAGAGCTCGAGGATCGCGTTGCACCTGGCGCCCGCCCGACGCAGGCTGTCCAGCAGATAAGGGATGGCGAGCTGCCCCTGGCCTGCCGGGCGCCCCTCGACGCGAAAGCCCATCCGGTGCCACTCTCTGCGCACGTCGTAATCCTTGACGTGCAGGCAAAACGTGAAAGGCGCCAGCTCGGCCAGCACCTCTCGCCACCCTTCGCTGATGGCGAGGGAATTGGCGGTGTCCAGCGTGACGCCAAGGGCCGGATGACGGATCGCTTCGAGCAGCTCGCGCATTTGACGGGCCGGGATGATCGAGTTTTCCAGCGCCAGTCGAACCCGGTGCTCTTCCAACAGGGGCAGCAGAGAGCGAAGCTTCTTCTCAATCCCATCCAGGGGAAGCGACAGCCGGCCCTCCTCCTGCAACACGGTTCGCAACAGGGAAGCGCCCGCAGCGTGCGCCTGAGCGATTTGCTCGTCCAGTTCCAGCGAAACCGCGCCGATCTCCAGCTCCAGCCCCTGCTCGCGTGCGGCGTGACAATCCTCCAGGGTGAATTGCAGATTCGGCCCGAATTGCACCACGCCGACGCCCAGCTCGCGCGCTTTGGCGATCAGACCGCCAGCGGTGAGTGGTTTTTCCGAGCAGGCGCCCGGGAATCCGATCGCCCACATGTAGGTGTAGGAGCCGATCCCGAGTTTCATTGGGTCGCCCCGCCACGGGCAATGACCACGATGGCAGCGATCAGGGTTGCGATGCCTGCCACGGAAAGACGCAACGCTCGGGTCGGTGCGCCCTTCCACTCCCCGGTCAGCGCGCCCAGGCTATTGGACGTGATCAGGCTCATGCTCATGAACAAAGGCCAGCCCACGATGCCGCCCAGCCGTCCCAGGTGGGAGGCGCCGGAGCCATAGGTCAGGAAACTCAGGTAGCACAGCACGCCCATCAGACTGGACCAGAACAGATTGCGGGCGAAATGTCGCGGCCAAAGCCCCCCGCCTCTGTTTCGCCAGACCAGGTACAGCGCATACCCGGCATTGGGCACAAAGCCGGCCGTAAGCGTCAGCGCCCAAAGCCCGTCGGCGGCGCGTCCCACCGACGCCCCGGCGCGAAGCGCCGCTTCGCGCAACGGCTCGCCGAAGACGAAGGCAAAGTTCAGCATGGGCGAGAAAATCCCCGCAAGGATGCAGACCAGCAGGCCGGCCAGAAACGACTTGGCCGGCAAGGCGGCCCGCGCCGCCAGGTCGGGGCAGGCGTGCTCGCGCAGCCGTCCGGCGACCGCCAGCAGCACGATTCCCGCCAGCACCACCGCGACACCCAAGAGCAAGTGGATCCCCTGCCGCGTAAATAACCGCTCCGGATAGAGCACCACGAGGGGCAGAAAGGTTCCGATGGGTGCAATCAAGCCGAGGATCAGCCCGTAACCCACGGCCAGCCCCATGCGGTCCACGCCCAGACCGAACAAAACGCTGCCGATGCCCCAGCCAAAACCGAACAGCACCACGCGCACCAAGGCCTTCAACGTGGACTCGCTCAACCATTCGCCCATCGGGGGCATTGTGGCAGCGGCCAGAAGCCAGGGGATGACCACCAGGCCCGTCACCGAATAGACGAACCAGCCGTGTTCCCACCGCCATCCCCGCAATTTCTTGATCGGAGCCACAAAGCTCCCGTTGAGCACACCGCCGGCCAAAACCCCGGCAAGACCCAAGAGCAATGTCTGGTTCATGCGTTATCCCACTCGCAGATCAATACGCCCCACGGTGGCATGGCAATACGGCGGGAGCCGGCAGGGTCGAGCTCGTCGCCGCCCAGCCGACGGATGCGAGCGTTCCTGCCCGTGATCGCCGGTACCTCGAAGAGTCGAGCCGTACCCTCAAGGTTGGCCAGCAACAGCGCCTGCCTTCTCCCCTTGCGCAACCGCAAAGCGCCCGGAAAAGAAGTCGGCCCGAACTCGCCCCCGTAGTAAGACGCGATGGCCTCGAACAGGTAATACACCGGGAAACGTCGTCCCCGATCTTCCAATCCTCGCGGGCCCGCAGTCTCGTAAAAGGTTAGCGACGCGGGCCCGCCTTGCAGCAGCGAAGCGAGCGCGCCCAAAGTCCAGGCGGCGGCGAAATCCGCGCCCTGCCGGGGATCGGCATTCTCGAATGGCGCGTCCGGGACCGTAGCTACAGGATTGAACCGCGGCTTCAAAGTAATTGGAGTGACGTGTACCGGAGCGCCCTTGAGGAAGTAAGCGGCGCTTTCCAACATCTGCGGAAAAGCCTCCAGGTTTTCCACCATGGAGAGTTCATCGGAGGCGTGAACCTGGGGTGACAAGGCAAAGGCTACGGGGGGTGCGGGTAGCGGCGGTCGCTCGCGATTCAGTTCGGCGAACCACATGTCGGTTCCCCCAACCACCGTCACGCCTGGCAAAGTTTGCCGGGCCAGTTCTGCCCACGGCATCGAAGTGACTTTTTCCTTTTCGTGGAAAACCAACAGGCGCGCCAGCGCGGTTTTCCACGGAGCGACCGCCTGCAACTGGTCCCGCTCATGACCCGGCGCCAGATGCACCGCCAACTCCAGGGGCACGTCAAGCCTCGGCGGCTTTTCCCCCATGCGGATGTCCACCCGTAAATGCGCCGGGCGAAGTTCAGACGCCGCCGATCCCGGCGTGTAACCGAAGCCTGTCGGAGGCAGGGCGCGCCAGCGCCCGTCCAGGGTAAGTTGCGGCTCCTCACGTTGCGGTAACGCCTCAGAAACTCTTCCCTGAAGCCGCAGGGTTATGACCTGCCGAATTTCCTCCCCTTTCTTAACGGCAACCGGGAAGGGCAGCCGCAGCGGCGTCCCGTAGGTTTTGTAGTTGGCGTCCCCCCAATTGCGATGGTCCTCGGTTTCGAAAATCTCGCCCTCAAAAAGCAGTTCCACATCCAGCCCCGGCAGCAGGGTGTATCGCATCTGGCGGAAATCGGTGAACACCTGGTGCGGGGAAATCAGGCGGGGAAATTCGCTCTCGCGCCCGTTGAAGCGAACTCTCAGGCCTGCGCACTCCCGCAAGGGATGGTGAACGCACAATCCAATGCGGTTGCGCAGGAAGCTCGAGTAGGCTTGCCCGGCGGCTTCGAAGCGGATCTCCCCCCGTTCGTTGCCCTGGATCGAGGCCCGCCAGCGGAAGTCAATCTCTCCGGCCCGATGCGTCGCTTGATAACGGATCTCAAAGGTGCGTCCCCGATCACGGACCTCGAGATCGGCAAGACGGGCGGGAATCGTGTTCCAGTTGCGGTCCCGCAGTGCGAAGTAAAGCCGGCGAACGACCTCCAGTCCTCCCAGGCTGATCCGTCGGAGGTCCCCTTCTTCACCCAGAAACAGCGTCAACGGCCCGGCCCGAAGCGGTCTCACGNCAACCTCCCTATAGGCGGATCACCTGGTCCGCGGCGGCGGACTCGTAGGCGGCGAACACCAGCCGCACCGTGCGCAGATTGTCCTCGCCCGTGGTTTCCGCCCGCGCCTCGCCGCGCAGGGCGGCAAGCAGGTTCGCCTGGCAGGGAACGATGGACGATTGGACAACCTCGTAGGCCGGATCCACCCAAGGGTAACGCCGTGGCGGGACGCGCCGGGCGTGCGTGCCGGAAGCAGTGGTCACGCGGAGCCAGTAGTCGGGCGCCAGCTCCGCCGATCCCTTGGTCCCCTCGACGAAAATCAGCGTCTGGGGGAAGCACTCCCTTTCCAGGTAATTTTCGGCGTAACCCATTTCGATCGAGACCGTCGCTCGGTCCTGCGTGCGCAGCATCACCGTCGCCACATCCTCGCCTCGTATGTCGCTGTGCACCCGCTGTGTCTGGCAATACAACGAGACGGCTTCCCCGAACAGGAAGCGTGCCGTGTCCAGCAGGTGCGAACCCATGTCCATGAGAATGAAATGTTCGAGCTCGCGCAGGAAGGGCTGATTGACGAAAACCGGAAACCCGGAGACCATGCTGATGCGAGCCCGGAAGACGCGGCCTGTGTCGCCTTCCTCCAGGACACGCTTGAGGGCGCGAATAGGCGCCTGCCAGCGCCAGTTTTCGTTCACAAGGAACGGCACGCCCGCCTGGCGACAGGCTTCAACCATGCGCTGGGCTTCGCTCCGGCTACGCGCCATGGGCTTCTGGCACACCACCGGACGCCCCCGGCGCGCGGCCAGCAAGACCAGATCGGCGTGCGTTTCGACCGGCGTGCAAATGTCCACGAAGTCCACCGGCACCTCGTCGAGCAGGCGTTCCGGGTCGCCGTACGTTGCGGGAACTCCGAAGCGGCGGGCCAGTTCTTCGGCCCTGGATTGGATACGGTCGCAGATCGCGGAGCAGGCCAGCCCGGGCAGCTCGAGCCAACCGGCAAGCTGATAACGGGCCCAGAAGCCCGCGCCGAAGAGAGCGAAGCGGGTGGTTTGCACCCTGATATAGTGATCATACCAGCAGCTCCTTGTCAAGTCCGCTTATCATAGAGAGATTATGGAACCGAGCCCGGATGGCAGCGAAAAGCTGGTGCGCCAAAAGCTGGCCGACCAGGTTCTCGATCGCCTGCTGGCCATGATGGAACGCGGCGATCTGCCTCCCGGCAGTCGCCTGCCCGGGGAACGCGCGCTGATGGCCCGTTTCGGAGTGGGCCGCCCGGCTGTGCGAGAGGCCTTGCAGGCCCTCGAGAAGATGGGGCTGATTGAAATCCAGCACGGCGAGCGCGCACGGGTCATTCGCCCGGATCCCGCCCGCGTCCTCCGTCAGATGGACGCGGCGGTGCGCCATTTGCTCACCTGCTCGCCCGAGACCCGTGAGGCCTTGCGCCAGGCGCGGCTTGTCTTCGAACAATTTCTGGTGCGAGAGGCCGCCGGGCGCGTGACGGCCAGCGGCCTGGAGACGCTCCGCCAGGCGCTGGAGGCCCAGGAAGCGGCGCGCGGGGACCCCGCCCGCTTCGTGCGCGCCGACATTCGTTTCCACGTGGCGATTGCCTCGCTGGCCGGCAACCCGCTCTATCCCGCGCTGGGCGAGGCCATGCTCGGCTGGATCTTCGGGTTCTTCCCCCGCCTTCTGCGCGCCCCTAACGTCGAGGATCTGACCCTGAAAGAGCACGCCGCGATTCTGCGCGCCATCGAAAAGAAGGATCCGGAAGCTGCCGCGCGGGCGATGAAACGCCACCTGCTGCGCGCCCATCCCCGCTATCAACAAGCTCTGGCGGGAGCGGAAACCGCAATCCTGGCAGCCGAATAGGACGCTGTTCCGGTGTGCCGCCCCCCATTTCCTGGACGCTTCCTTGAATTATGGTCATGCAGCAGCCTCCAGGGCAAGCAGCCTCTGACGAGCCTGCCGCGGGGACCGAAAGTTGAGCCGCTGGACCAGCCCGTGTTGGTTGTACCGCTGGCGGAATTCGCGTCGGGCCTGGGCCATCTCCTCCAAGGCGCCGCAATCCCGCACCCCGAGGAGCTGCTCTTTGAGGGCGCGGTTCATTTCTTCGACCTCCCCCCAGAAAAGGCTTGGCGTCCTCCAAGGCGCCGCATGCGCTCGCGCAGCAGATCCTTCTCCATGGCCGGCCCGGTGGCGGTTCGCTTCTGCGGCGGCCCGGTTCAGCGACCGGGTTTTCCCGCCGGATCTTGAGTCCCGCCTCGCCCCCGCGGCTGGTTTCCGGGTTCGCTTCGGCCGCCCTCCGGCCTCCCTCCGCGCCCCTGTAAACCGGAGGTTTGAGGTTGGACATGCTGATCCTGCCAGTGTCGAATCAGTGTCCAACAGAACGGCAGGGCGGAGGGGAATCAGCATCTACCTGGGCACGTCGCGTGGCGGAGAGAGAGGGATTCGAACCCTCGATACGGTTTCCCGTATACACGCTTTCCAAGCGTGCGCCTTCGACCGCTCGGCCATCTCTCCGCAGCCGTAGGCGCGGTCTCCTCTTTACTCTAGCACCGGCGCTGCGTGAAGGTCATTCGGCGGCGCGTAGCAGGTAGTCGCGCACGCGCAGATACCATTCCGCGCCGCGCTCGGCGGGCGTTTCAGGGCCGCTGCACCAGGAGGCGGCGCCCGCCGCACCCGCCGCCCTCAGGAGTCCCTCGCGCACCGCGTGCTCTCCAAGGCGTTCGGCAAGCTGCCTGGCCAGCGCCATATCCTGCCGCGCGTTGCGCCGGATCAACCGTCGAACGCTGACAGAGGCCGCGCCGGGAGGCTCGGCCGTGCCGCACAGGAACGCCAGCAGAGGGCCCAGGGCGGCGCGGTCGGCCGGCGCCTCGACCGGAGGCAACGCCTCGCTCGTGTCAGCATGATCTGGGATCCGCACGGGCCGAATACGCACTTCCATCGGCGCGATCACCCAGTGCTCGCCCACATTGAGCTGCGCTTCGAGCCGCATGCGGCCCACGCGCGCCTCGGCAGGGATCCAGGCATCCAGCCAGAAGGCCGTGGCGGTCTGCCCCGGGATGCTCTGCTCCGGCGNTCGCGCCCGGCTCTCGTAGGGCGGCAGGACCCGCTCGAGGGGATCGGGGATCCAGGCCTGCCCCACCTTGACGAAACGCTCTTTGTAAACGGTCAGCTTCAGGACGTCCTCGGGATTCTGCCCGAAGTGCAGCACGAAGGGCGTCTGGGGAGGGACGATCACCACCACATGGAACGAGGCGTACCCGTTGCGCGCCACCGCGGGAGAAAGGATCTCCCGCGGCCGCAGGGCGCGGTCGGCCTCCACGATGCGACCGAAAGGATCCACCCGCTGAAACTCGGAGTAAATCCGCAACTGAATTGGTTGCGCACCCGCCCAGCCGCACAACAGGGAGGCAGCCGCCGCGGTGAAAACTGCTGCCGGCCGCACGCTTCATTCTACCCGCAAGCAGCCGCGCGGCGGCCGGCGGCGCCCTCAACCCAGGCGCGCGAACCGACGCAGGCCACCGCTCGGGCCCGCTTGAAGCTCCCTCCCGAAGGTGCCATGATAAGGGCAGGGTCGCTCGGACCGGCGCCATGAGCCTCACGGAAAAGTACGAACTGCTGGATTTGATTACCGAGAACGAAACGCGCACCTACCTGGCCCGCGAGCGCTCCACGGTAAGGATGGTGATGGTTCACCAACTCCTGCCCGGGCCGAACCGCATCGGCTTGCTGGAGATGGTGCTACGCACGCGGATGATCCCGGCCTCCCCGGGCCGCCTGCAAATCCTGGACCTGGGCGAGCACGGAGGGATGCCCTTCGTGGTGACCGAGATCATCCCCGGGTTCCACAGCCTGCGCGAATGGTTGCAGGGCGAGCTGGCCTTCAGCGCAGGGGCGGAAGCAGGCGCCAAAACGCCACCGGTCGGGACCGGCCAAGCGCCTCCCCCGCCCGCTCCGCCCGCCGCGCCCGGGTTCGCCCCACCTTCGGCGCCGGCCGAGCTGCCGAAAGTCTCGCCTCCGCCTGCCGCGCCGCTGCCTGCTCAGCCGCCGCCTTCGCGCGATCCGGGCGAGTTCACGCAGTTGTTCCAGGCTGTGATGGCCGACATTCATCGCAGTCCGGCGCCGACCCCGCCGCCTGTGGCGGCCAAGCCCGAAGCCCCGCCGCCTTGGACTCCACCGACTGCGCCCAAGCCCTCCGCCCCACCCCAACCGGCTGCCCGACCGCTCGAACCCGCGCCCGCTCCGCCCCCGGCGCCTCCGCCGCCCCCGCTGCGCGCGGGACCGGAGCCCGGGGACTTCACCCGCATGTTTGAGCTCGGCTCGACGCAGCCTCCCCCCGGCCCGCCGGCCGCGCCTCCTGTCGCTCCGCCGGAGCCTGCGGGAGCCGGCCCCGGAGATTTCACTCGGATGTTTCAACAGGGGACCCCGGTCGCGCCCCCGGCCTCGGCGCCCCCTGCTGGTCCCCCACCGCCGCCGTTGCCCAGTCCCGAGCCCGGCGAGTTCACGCGCATGTTCCAGTCGCCGCTGGCGCCTCAGCCATTGGAGCCGACGCCGCCTCCGCCTCCGCTAGTCCCGCCCGTTGCGCCGGTGCCCTCGGTGGGGCCGACGCCCGCCACCCCTGCCGCCTCGCCTTGGCCGAGCCCGTCGGGGCAGCCCATGCCCGCCCAGCCGCCTTGGAGTGCG
>JGI24187J35170_1000866_pt1 | contig 13618 bp, 13 predicted proteins | sample YNPBryBLVA2012_FD_35170 | JGI IMG/M metagenome (IMG submission 35170)
AGGCAGCGCCTCCGGCGGGGTCGCCTGACCTGACCGATCCCACCCTCCAGCCGGTCAAGAGCCCCATCGTCGGCACCTTCTATGAAGCCCCGGCGCCCGGGGCGGAGCCGTTCGTCCGGGTGGGCGACACGATCCAGCCGGGCAAGGTGCTCTGCATCATCGAATCGATGAAGCTCATGAACGAAATCGAGGCCGAAATCTCTGGCACCATCGTAAAGCGGCTGGTCGAGAACGGCCAGCCGGTCGAGTATGGCGAGGTGCTGTTCCTCGTCAAGCCGAGCTGAGCATGGGGTTCGGGAAGGTTCTCATTGCCAACCGCGGCGAGATCGCCGTCCGCGTCATTGCCGCCTGCAAGGATCTGGGCATCCGCACGGTAGCCGTGTACTCGGAGGCGGACCGCTACTCGCTGCACGTGCGCTTCGCCGACGAGGCTCTCTGCATCGGCCCGGCCAAAAGCACGCTGAGCTACCTCAACATTCCGGCCGTGATCAGCGCCGCCGAGATCACCAACGCCGACGCCATCCACCCCGGTTACGGCTTCCTGAGCGAAAACGCCGACTTTGCCGAGGTGTGCCGCGCCTCGGGGATCAAGTTCATCGGCCCGCCGCCGGAAGTGATCCGAATGATGGGACTAAAGCAGCTGGCGCGCGAAAAGATGCAGGTGCACGGCGTTCCCGTCCTGCCGGGCTCCAAAGGCCTGTTGAAGACCACCGAGGAGGCGCTGGAAACGGCCGAAGCCATCGGATACCCCGTGATGCTGAAGGCCTCAGCCGGCGGCGGCGGGCGCGGCATGCGCATTGTGCGCGGCCCCGGAGAGCTGCCGCCGCTCTTCGCTCAAGCCCGCCAGGAGGCCGCGAGCGCATTCTCCAACGGCGATTTGTACTGCGAGAAGTTCATCGAGAAGCCGCGCCACATCGAGTTTCAGATCCTGGCCGACGAGCACGGCCGTGTCGAGGTGCTCGGCGAGCGCGAATGCTCCATCCAGAGGCGCCACCAGAAGCTGATTGAAGAGGCGCCCAGCCCGGCCATGACGCCAGAGCGTCGCGACAGGGTCTGCCGGGCGCTCCGTGAGGCTTTCGCCGCGATCGGCTACGCCAACGCAGGCACGGTCGAATTCCTCATGGACGAATCCGGGGAGTTGTACTTCATCGAAGTCAACGCCCGCATCCAGGTCGAGCACCCGGTGACCGAAATGATCACCGGCCTCGACCTGGTGAAGGCGCAGCTCCGCATTGCCCAGGGGGAGCCGCTCGAGTCGGTCCTGGGAGGACCGGTCTCCCTCTGCGGCCATGCCATTGAGTGCCGGATCAACGCCGAACACCCCGCCACGTTTGTGCCTTCGCCGGGCAGGATTCAGGCCCTGTGTCTGCCCGGCTCCATCGGCGTGCGCGTGGACACCGCCGTCTACGCCGGCGGCGTTATTCCGCCCTATTACGATTCGCTGGTGGCCAAGCTGATCGCCTACGGAAGCGACCGCTCCGAGGCCATCCGGCGCATGCAGCGCGCGCTGGAAATGTTCGTCGTCGAGGGGATCCATACTTCCATTCCCCTCCACCAACAGATCCTCGCCCACCCCGAATTCCAGTCCGGCGCCATCGATACCCACTTCATCCAGCGCAACTTCGGCAAGAAAGGCTGACCGCGCTTCCCGGCCCTTGCCTCGCCTGTCCTGATCCGTTTATACTGCTGTCTTCCAGCCTGGGAAGCAGAATGGCCTCTCAAGCGCACAACCCGCACCCCGCCGCGCCGCCGCCGTCAGACGGTTTCGACCCGATTGAAGTGCAGCGAGAAGCGGCGATGTTCTACGGGCTCTTTCTGCGCGGCGCCTCCCCGGAAGACCTGCGGCGCGACATCGCCATCCCGCGGGAGATGATCCGCAAGTGGCTGTCGCACCCCCTCTATGGAGGGCAGTTCCGCGAAAACGTCCGCCGTATCTATCGCTTCAGGCGCCAAGTACTTGCAGTGTTCGACGAACTCGTCGATCAGGCGCGCATGAAGGATCGCCTTCAGTAGCCTGCCTTGAAGTCGAAAACCCGGCCGCTGGCCGGCGCGGAAAGCCGGACTGCCCAGCGGAATTCTTCAGGGCAGCAGCTTTTCAAAGCGCCCCCATTCGAAGATCCACTCCCCCTCCACCCTGTCGCCTGCTGCACGGATGCGTCCGCCCGCCAACAGGGACGGCAGGGAATCCTGGTCTCCATGCGCTGCGGCAGCCTCCCGCAGGGAGGCGAGCACGCCGTCCCATCGCCCGGCGATCTCTCGCGCCTTCTCCCCGTCCGGGCAGGCAATCTCCAGCCTCACTTGCAGGCGGCTGCCCGAGGCTCCGGCGCTCCACAACAGCCACTTCGATCCCTTCATCCCCTGTACCGCAAGCTCAAGCCATGCGGGCGCCCCCGGGCCGGCATCGAGCATCTTCGCTGGCACGAACACCCACAACGGCGCGGCCGGTGGCTGCCACTGCGGTTCCTGCGCCAGATCGCCGAATGCGGCTGCCGCCAGCGGATCGGGATTCACGGCGATGCCCAGCCTCCCGCTGCGCAGCCGGACCCAGGAGATCTGCCTCTCCGGCGCCGACCCTTGCATCGAGCACAGCTCGCTCACGCAGCGGCCCCCATGCGCCAAGAAGTACCGGCGCAGCTTCGCGAGATCGATCCGCGCATCGGCGACGATCCACCGCCGCCCGTCTTCTGCGCGCAGCAAGACCGCATCCAGGTCACGGCGATACTCGAACCCCGTGGCAGCCACGAAGGCCTTGTAATCGTCCTCCTCGGCGCCTGCCTCCCCGGCCAGCCTCTGCAAGATGCCGGATTGGCGCAACGCACGGGCATCCACATAAACCGTCAGTCCGTCGCGCGCGGGCAGTTCCGCCATCATCGCCCGCACGTCGCTCCGCCGCCCCGGCCCGTAGCGCCACAGAAGAAAGCCGGCCAGCGCCAGCGCAACGGCCAGCGCCGCCAGGATCCAGTGCTTGCGCGATCCTGCCACCGTCTCGCAGCTTACCATCCGCGCTCCCCTATACTGGCGGTATGATCCGCCTGATGCTGGCGGCGGGACTCCTGATGCACGCCGCGGCAGCACAACCACGCGCCGTGGTCCTCGCCCCCGTGCTGGACATGTTCTCCCGGCCCTCGGCCGATGCGGACGTCGTCAGCCAGGCGCGCTACGGCATGACCGTGGCCGTGGAGCAGACCGAAGGCGAATGGGCGCGTATCCGCACGCTGCATGACAATTACCCGGGCTGGTCGATACGCTCGTCGCTGCGTCTGCTGGCGGAACAAGAGCGCTATGCCGAATCCGGGCGCGTGGCGCATGTCGACAGCCTGCGCGCGCACCTTTACCGCGAGCCTTCCGTGACGCGCCATGCGCCGCTGCTCACTGTCCCGTTTGAAACGGGGCTCGAAGTGATCGAAGAGCCGGAGGGCGACAACCGCCGCTGGATCCGCGTTCGCCTGCCCGACGGCCGCGAGGCGTGGGGCCAGAGGGGCGACGTGGAGTTCGACCCGCCCGTGCTGCCGGTCGCCGGTCTCATCGAACTTGCCAAACGCTTCCTCGGGCTCCCCTACACCTGGGGCGGAACCACCAGCTTCGGCTTCGACTGCTCCGGCTTCACGCAGATGCTGGTGCGCCGCGGCGGCGTGCTCATGCCGCGCGACGCGCAGCCGCAGGCGGATTGGGAGGGCATGACGAAGATCGCCCGCGAGGAGCTTCAACCCGGCGACCTTGTGTTCTTCGGTTCCAGCGACAGGAAAATCAACCACACCGGCTTCTATCTCGGAGGAGGCGAGTTCATCCATTCGACTACCAACACGAAGCCGGTCCTTCAGATCAGCCGGCTGGAAGACGAGCCCTGGACCAGAACGCTCGTTGCCTGCCGCAGGTGGAGGAAGCCTTGAATCGCAGAACATTTCTTTCGACTTCCGTTTTGGCCGCGGCCCCGCCCACGGTTCGCTCCGCCCCGGCTGCCCCGTCTCTGGTCACGCGAATCCGCCGGCTGAATCTGCGCCACACCTGGACCACCGTCATGTCCTCCAGCGAGTACCGCGACACGTTCTTTGTCGAATACTCGCGCGGCGGCATCACCGGCATCGGAGAGGGCGCGCCCATCGTCCGCTACAAGGAGAGCGCGGAGAGCTGCCGGCAGGCCGTGGAGTCCATCCGGGAGTGGCTGTTGTCTCAGAACCCGGAGGCCTTCGTGCCGTTCATGGACGGCGCGTTCCGGCGCATCGAGGGGCAGTTCGCGGCCAAGGCGGCGCTGGATATCGCTTTGATGGACTGGAACGCCCAGAGGCTCGGCGTCCCGCTCTGGCGCCTGTTCGGGCTCGATCCGGCGGCTGCGCCGGTGACGACGTTTTCCATCGGGATCGACAAGGCCGAAGTGATCCGGCAAAAGGTGCGCGAGGCCGCCGACTTCCCCGTCCTGAAGGTGAAAGTGGGGCTCGCAAACGACGAAGAGGTGATCGGCGCCGTGCGCTCGGTGACCAGCAAGCCGTTGCGCGTCGATGCCAACGAGGGGTTCCGCTCGAAAGAGCAGGCTGTTGAAAAGATCCTCTGGCTCGAAAAGCAGGGCGTGGAGTTCATCGAACAACCCTTGCCCGCGGCCAACCTGGAGGACATGAACTGGATTCGCAAGCGAGTCCACATCCCCGTCATCGCCGACGAAGCCTGCCTGCACCCAGCCGACATTCCCCGCCTGGCGCCCCACTTTGACGGCGTGAACGTGAAGGTGGACAAGTGCGGCGGGCTGCTGGAAGCCAGGCGCATGATCGAGATGGCCCGCTCGCTGGGATTGAAGGTGATGCTCGGCTGCATGGTGTCGTCGTCGGTGGCGATCACCGCTGCCGCCCATCTGTCGCCGCTGGTGGATTACGCGGACCTCGACGGCCACCTTCTCATCTCGAACGACCCGTACGAGGGTGTTCGCGTCGAGAAAGGCAAGCTGATCCTTCCAGACCGGCCCGGACTCGGGCTGCGCCCGCGGAGCCGGACGGGCGCCGCCCGATCCGTTATCCCGCCACTCGCAGGCACACGGGCTGGCCGACCGTGATCCCTTTCCGGGCCGGCAGCAGGGAGCCTGTCCTGGCGTCGATCTCGAACACCACCACCGTGTCCGATCTCTGGTTCGCCGCCAGCAGCCAGCGGCCCGAGGGCTCGATGAAGAAATTGCGCGGCGTGCGGCCCTGCGTGGGCGTGTTGCCCATCCGCGCCAGCTGGCCCGTTCGGGCATCGACCCGGAACGCCGCAATCGAGTCCTCGCCCCGGTTCGATGCATACAGCCACTGGCCCGAAGGATGGACGCGGATCTCCGCCGTCGTGTTTTCGCTGGCGAAACCCTCCGGGAGCGTCGAAACCGTCTGCAGCTCCCGCAAGCTGCCGTTGCTATAAGCGAACGCGGTCACCGTGGAGAGCAGTTCGTTGACCGCGTAACCGTAGCGTCCGTTGGGATGAAAGGCAAAATGCCTTGGCCCGCTGCCCGGCGCCAGCTTCGTCACGCCATGTTTTCGCATCACGCCTGAGGCCGGGTCGATCGAGTAAATGACGATTTCGTCCGTACCGAGGTCGCACGCCACCGCGAAGCGGTTGTCCGGCGCGGCATTGATGGAGTGTGCGTGCGGGCGCTCCTGCCGCTTCTCGTTCACGCTCTTGCCTTCGTGCTGGAAAAAGCTGGCCGCCTCGCTCACCCGGCCGTCGGCAAGAATCCGGTAGGACGCCACGCTGCCGCCGCCGTAGTTGGCGATCATCGCCATGCGTCCCGTGCGGTCCAGGCTCACATGGCAAGGCCCCCCGCCTCTTGTGGAAGCCCGGTTCAGCTCCTTCAGCATTCCCGTGGTCCGGTCGATCTCGTAAGCCGTGATCGATCCCTCTCGCCTGCCCTCGTAATTGGCCACTTCATTGACGGCGTAGAGCCACCGCCCGCCCGGGTGCACTTCCAGGAAGGTCGGATTCGGCGTCTCCGCCGCCAGCTTCATGTCCGAGATCTCCCCTGTGGCCAGGTCCAGCCGGGCCACTGTGATGCCGCGGTTCTTCTCGTTCGTGTAGGCGCCGACATAAAGCCAGACCTGTTTGCCCGCGCCGGCGGCGCGCAAGGCAGGCAGCGCCGCCAGAAATGTTCTTCGATCCATGCGCATGCGCTTATCACACCGCATCGCCGCCCGAAGAGCAAGCGCGGCGCCGCAGCCGCACCCAGACTCGAAATGCCGGCGGGTTTTCCAGCCACGTCCGCAGCCAGAGGAGCTCTTCCTCCTTCGGACGGCGCCGGGCTGCCAGCTCCGTGTGCCTCCGCGCCGTCAATACCAGCGTCCGCGCCTGCGCCCGGCGTGCCGCGTCCCCCTGTTCGTATTCAGCGGCCAGCGCCGTGAGCGTACGCTCCAGTTGGTCGAGCGTGTCCTGCCGGACGCCCTCCACCAGCGGGTCCAGTTCCAGACCGCTTTCGCGCAGCGCCCGCCGCAGGGTCGCCTCCGAAACCCCGCTGAACTCCTCCCGCAGCTTCGCCGCCAGCGCCTCGTCAACGCGCCTTGCGCCCTGCCGCTCCAGCCACGCGAGGATCTCCGCCCTTCCGCGGCGCATGGTTCTGTTCCCGCCGATATTCTCTCACCGCCTTCTGGTGAGATTCGTAATCGCGGCTGAAGACGTGCCCGCCATCGCCGTTGGACCGCGCCACAAAATACAGCGAATCTGTTTCGGCAGGATGCAGCGCCGCCTCCAGCGACTTGCGCCCCGGGTTCGTCACCGGTCCCGGAGGCAGCCCGTACCACACATAGGTGTTGTACCGGTCCCGGTTCTCCAGATCGCTGCGGTAGATCGCGCCCCGCCAACGCCCCTGCCGCTTCGCGGCGTAGCGCACCGTAGGGTCGCACTCCAGCCGCATCCCTTTCCTAAGCCGGTTCAGATACACGCCCGCGATCCGTGCCCTTTCCTCGTCCTGCACCGCTTCGGCTTCCACCAGCGAAGCCAGGATCACCGTCTCGCGCTTCTTCTCCTCGGTTCCGCCCAGCTCCTCCCAAACCTTCTCGAAGGTCCGCCGCATCGTGTGGACGATCATTTCCGGAGTTGCTTTCCTGGGGAATCGGTATGTGGAGGGGAACAGATACCCCTCATGCGGCAAGGCCAGCCGCAGGAATTCGCCGGTGCGTCCCAGCCCGGCGGCTTCCACCAGCGCCGCCAGATCGTATACGTCCGTCCCCTCCGGCACGCGCAACTCAAGCAGGTACACGTCGCCGCGCGCCAGCCTCTCGAGCACCTGTGCCGGAGAAGTCGGCTCGGAAAAACGGTATTCGCCCGCCAGCGGCTTGCGCCCCGGATGCCACGTGCGCGCCAGCAAGAACACGAGCGGATGCCTCACCACGCCCGCATCCGCCAGCATGCCTGCGATGCGCACCGATGGCGTCCCCATCGGAATGTCCACGAACACTTCCCCTTGGAATCCCGCGTACCGGTCTGCTTCCACCAGGTAAACCGCAGCTGCTACCAGCGCCGCTGCCACCGCCAGCGCGGCTTTCCACTTGAGCCTCATCCGCCGCTGCCCGTCCTGTTCAGAAAATCCTCCAGCAGAATCACTGCCGCCATCTCGTCCACCGCTCCCTGCCGCTTCGCTTCCAGCATCCGTTTCAAACTCATGCCGCGCGCCTTCAGCCGCTCCCCGGCTTCAAACGACGTCAGCCGCTCGTCCTGATACAACACCTCCAAACCTGTCTCCCGCGCCAGCCGCTCGCCGAATTCGCGCACCTTGCGCGCCATCTCCCCTTCGGTGCTGTTCATGTGCAACGGGAGGCCCACGACGATCCTCTCCACCTGCCGCTCCGCCGCCATCCGCTTCAGCCTCTCCAGGTCCTCGCGCACGGAGCGCCGGGCCAGCGCTCCCAGCCCGTGCACATGTCCGCCCTCGAGCGCAATCGCCATGCCGATGCGCCGCCTGCCCACGTCGAGCCCCAGAATCCTGCCCACAACCCGATTGTGCCATGCTGATTCGCATGAGCCTTCTTCGATCTGCGCACGCCGCTGTGTGCGCCTGTCTCCTCCTCGTCCCGTTCGCTCCCGCAAGCGCCCAGACGAAGAAGCCGGTCACGCTGGAAGCGCTCTCTTCCACCGGCGCNCGCATGATGGCGCCGCCCGTGCAGGCGTTCTGGTCGCCCCGCGGGAAGCGCCTGGCCGTCGTCCGTGCAGACAAGGTTTTCCTGCATGACGCCGCCTCCGGCGAGGAGAAGGAAATTGTCAACCTTGCCGAGCTGAACAAGCAGGCGCAGCCAGTTCCACAGCCGGAGGCGATGGGCTGGGAGAACCGCCGGGTGCGCGAGCAGCGCATTCAGTGGTCTCAAGATGGCACGAAACTCCTGATCCTCTCCGGAGGCGATCTCTTCCTTTGGGACGAGTCTGGCGCTTCCGCTGTGCAGCTCACCTCGACGCCCGTCGCCGAACGCGACCCCAAGCTCTCTCCCGATGGCGCCAAAGTGAGCTTCCGCCGCGAGCGCGATCTGTACGTTCTCGAAATTGGCAGCGAGAAGGTGACCCGCCTGACTCACGACTCCAGCGAAACCCTCTGGAACGCCATGCTCGATTGGGTGTACCCCGAAGAGCTCGATCTCGGCACGGCTCACTGGTGGTCGCCCGATTCCTCCCGCATCGCCTATCTGCAGTTCGACGTCAGCCGCGAGCCGCTCTACCCGCACGGCGATTTCTTCAAGATGGCCGCCGTCTCCGAACCGCAGCGGTACCCCAAGGCCGGGCAGCCGAACGCCGACGTCCGCGTAGGCGTTGTCTCCGCTTCCGGCGGCGAAACGCGCTGGATGGACTTTGGCGAGACCCGCGACTTCCTCATTGCCCGCGTCCACTGGACGCCCGATTCGAAGTCGGTGATCGTCCACCGCCTCAACCGCGTTCAGAATCACCTCTGGATCCTTGCTGCCGACGCCGCCACCGGCCGCTCCCGGCTTCTGATCGAAGAAACCGATCCCGCCTGGATCAACATCACGGACGACTTCCGCATCCTTTCCGACGGCCGCATTCTCCGCTCCAGTGAACAAAGCGGCTTCCGCCATCTGTACCTGCACGACAAAAGCGGCAAGCAACTCCGGCAGCTCACCCGCGGCGAGTGGGAGGTCTCTTCCATCGCCTGCGTGGACGAATCTGGCGGCCGCGTCTTTTTCACCTCCACCCAGGCCAGCCCCCTCGAGCGCCACCTTTACGTCTCCACTTTCGACGCCGCGCCACCCAGGCTGCTGAGCCCCGGCGCGGGCACGCACTCGGTCCAGATGAGTCCCGCCTGCGACTTCTACCTGGATGCGTTCTCCAGCCTCGAAACGCCGCCGCGCACCACGATGCACGACTCCGCCGGAAAAGAATTGCGCGTCTGGCGTGAAGCCGACCGCAAAATCCTCGACGAATACGAAATTCTCAAGACGGAAATTCACCGTTTCCAGGGCGCGGATGGAACCNAATTCTACGGCCGCCTGATCCGCCCTGCCAACTTCGACCCCTCCGGGAAATACCCGGTCATCGTCTCCATCTACGGCGGGCCGCACGCCCAGAGCGTCCGCAACGCCTGGGCCGGCGGCCTGAACTGGGAACAGGTGATGGCCCACAAGGGGTTCGTCATCTGGCAAATGGACAACCGCGGCTCCAGCGGCCGCGGCCACCGCTTCGAAACTCCTTTGTACCGCAGGCTCGGCAAGCAGGAGCTCGCCGACCAGCTGGAGGGGATCCGGTATCTGGAGACTCTCGGCTTCATCGACAGGAACCGCATCGGCGTCCAGGGCTGGAGCTACGGCGGCTACATGACCCTCTACTGCCTGCTCCACGCGCCCGACGTCTTCAAAGCGGGCGCCGCCGGCGCCGCCGTCACCGACTGGCGCAACTATGACACCATTTACACCGAGCGCTACCTCGGGCTGCCGTCCGAAAACGAGCAGGGCTACCGCGACAGCTCCCCCGTCCATGCCGCCGCCAATCTCAAGGGCAAGCTGCTGCTCATTCATAACATCGAGGACGACAACGTGCTGTTCGCCAACGCCCTCCAGATGACGAACGCCCTGCAACTGGCCGGCAAGTCTTTCCAGACTCTCATCTACCCGCAGAAGAGCCACGGGTTGATGGGACGTGCCAGCCAGCACCGCTGGGCCGAACAAACGCGCTTCTTCGAAGAGGCGCTGCGCTGACCCGCGGGTTGCTCTTGGGACCGTGGATGTGTAATTATACAGTTGACTGAATGGTTATTCACAAGAGTTGAGGGAGCGCCCTTGCCTGAAGCCATGACCGAACCGCCCACATCTCCATTCCCCCGCATCCGGGCTGGAGACCTGGCGTCGGACCTTGACCTCGCTGCGGCTGAACTGCGCACGCTTCTGGATCTGGCTGTGCAGGTCAAGCGCCAGCCGGCAAGGTTCCGGCTGGCTTTGCGCGGGCGCATTCTCAGCCTGCTGTTTGAAAAGCCGTCGCTGCGCACGCGCATGACATTCGAGGTTGCCGCCAAGCAGCTGGGCGGCGACGCGCTTCTGACCACGGGGCCCATCGGCGGGCGCGAACCGGTCGAGGATGTCGCCCGGAACCTCGAGCGCTGGACGGATCTGATCGTCGCCCGCACGTTTTCGCAGGAGACGGTGGATGCCTTGGCACGCCACGCGCGCATCCCTGTAGTCAACGCGCTGTCGGACCGTTTTCATCCCTGCCAGGCGCTCGCTGACATGCTCACGCTGAAGGAACAGTGGGGCGAATGGCGCGGGCACAAGCTCGCGTTTGTCGGCGACGGCAACAACGTGGCCCATTCGCTGATGCTCGACGCCGCGCGGCTTGGCCTCGATTTCGTATGCATCACGCCTCCCGGCTACGAGCCGGATCCCGGCATTGTGGAGAAGGCGAGGGAATTTGCCGTCGAAACGGGCGCACTGATCGAAGTCGCGAACAACGTGGAGGAGGGCTTGCGCGGCGCCGGCGCGGTCTACACCGACGTCTGGGCGTCCATGGGATTCGAGCACGAAGCCGCCGAGCGAGCCCGCGCCTTCGCCGCCTACCAGGTGAACCGGGAGCTGATGGCGCTGGCGCTGCCCGGAGCCTTCTTTATGCACTGCCTCCCCGCGCATCGCGAAGAGGAGGTCACCACGGACGTCATCGAGTCGCCTGTCTCGCTGGTCTTTGAGCAGGCGGAGAACCGCCTGCACGCGCAAAAGGCGCTCTTGTTGATGCTGCTCGACGGTCCGGCGCACTGAGGGTTCAAGGAGGCTGACGCGGCGTGAAACTCTGGGGCGGACGATTCGAGGAGGGCCCGTCCGAGGTCTTCCAGCGCTTCTCCTGGTCGCTGCATTTCGACCGGCGGCTGTTCGAGGCGGACATTCTCGGCTCGCAGGCGTGGGCCCGCGCGCTGGCGCGCGCCGGCATCCTGCAACCGGAGGAGGCCGACAGGCTGTGCCGGGCGCTGGCCGAGGTCCCGCCGCCCCCGCCGGGCGCGCCCGATGAGGACGTGCACACCTACGTCATTCGTGTGCTGAAGGAAAAGACCGGCGAACTGGCGTCGAAGATTCACACCGGGCGCTCCCGCAACGAGCAGGTGTCCCTGGACACGCGCCTGTGGCTGCGGGACACAGTGGACCGCTGCTCGTCCGCCTTGGGCGCGCTGATGGGCGCTCTGCTCAAAGCCGCCGAGGGGCACTCGGGCACGCTGATTCCCGGCTACACGCATATGCGCCGCGCCCAGCCCGTGACGTGGGCGCACTACCTGCTGGCTTACTTCGAGATGTTCTGGCGCGATCACGAGCGGCTCCTGCAAGCGCGCGCTCGTGTCAATTTGATGCCCCTGGGATCGGGCGCCCTGGCTGGCTGCGGCTTCCCCATCGACCGGCAGGCTCTCGCGCGCGATCTCGGTTTCGACGGCATCACCGCCAATTCGATGGACGTCAGCGCCGACCGGGACTGGGCGCTGGACTTCCTTTCCGCCGCCTCCATCCTCGCCCTCCACCTGTCACGCCTGGCCGAAGACTGGATCCTGTATTCGTCGGAGGAGTTCGGCTGGCTGGAACTCTCCGACGGCGTCACCAGCGGCTCCTCGCTGATGCCGCAAAAGAAAAACCCGGATTCTCTGGAACTCATCCGCGGAAAATGCGGCCGGATTTTTGCCTGTTTTACTTCGCTGTTTGTTACCATGAAGGGCCTCCCGCTCACNTACAATCGGGACATGCAGGAGGACAAGGAGCCGCTCTTCGAGGCCGCAGACCAGACCGAATCCTCTCTGGAAATGGCGCGCACCGTAGTGGGAACTGCGAGGCTCCGCCCTGAAGCCGCGCGGCGCGCCGCCGCCGAGGGCTGGCTCGTGGCTACGGATCTGGCTGAAGCTCTCGCGCGCTCCGGCGTGCCTTTCCACGACGCTCATCAGCTGGTGGGCCGTCTCGTGCTGGAGAGCGCGCGCGCCGGGCGGCAACCGAAGGACTGGACGGCGGACGAGCTTCACGCCTTCGACCCGCGCTTCTTGCCCGAAATGGCCGAACTGCTCGATCCTGAAAGAGGGCTGGCCACGCGCCGCGCTCCCGGCGGCGCCGCCCCGCAAACCGTCGAAGGCGCGCTCGCGGAAGCCCGGCACCGCCTGGAGTCGATCTCATGACCAAGAACTACCGCCAGGGACAGATCCTGAAACTCATCCGCTCCAAGCGGATCAACACGCAGGAGGAACTCGCCCAGGAGCTGCGGGCTCAGGGCATTGAAGTCACGCAGGTGACGCTGTCGCGCGACCTCCGCGAGATGGGCATCGTCAAGACCGCCGACGGCTACCGCGAGATCCTCCCGGACCCCACCGGCCCCAGCCTCGCGCAGGTCATGGCAGAGTACCTGCTCGATGTCCGCCTCGCGCAGCACCTCGTGGTTCTCAAGACGTCCACCGGCAGCGCCAATTCGCTCGCCGTTGCACTCGACCAGGAAGACTGGCCGGAGATTGCCGGCACGGTGGCGGGCGATGACACCGTCTTCGTCGCCTGCTGGGACAACCAGCGCGCCAAAGCGGTCCACGAGCGCCTGCTCTCCTACGTGAACCAGTAGCCGGCGGGCGGTTACGCCACGGCGCTACGAAGCGCCGCCAGAAGCACGGCGTCGTCGGCCGGATCGACCGTGCGCAGATCAAGCAGCAGCCTGTCTTCATCGATCCGCGAAATGATGGGCGGCTGGTGCATGCGGAGCCTGCGCTCGAGCTGCGCGGCGCCGGGCGTGATGGCCAGCAGGCAGGTCGGCAGCGCCTGCCCCGGCGTGGACCCGCCGCCCAGCAAGGACTCTCCGTGCAGAATCTCTGCGTGCAGCGCGCCCGCGGCATTGATTTCTCCGGCGAGCGCCCGTGCGCGCGCCGCGATCTCGTCCGGCGTCAGGCGGATCATCCGCAGCACGGGCAACTCGTCCCACTTCTCGAGCAGCGTCAGGCGCAGCGCCGATTCCAAAGCCGCATAGATCAGCTTGTCCACGCGCAGCGCGCGGAACATCGGATTCCGCCGCAGCCGCTGCACAATCTCGTGCTTGCCCGAGAGAATCCCCGCTTGTGGACCGCCCAGCAGCTTGTCCCCGGAAAACGACACGAGGCTGGCGCCCGCGCGCAGGCTCGCCTGCGGCAGCGGCTCGTGAACCCCGTATGGCGAGAGATCGGCGAGGCAGCCGCTGCCCA
>JGI24187J35170_1000873_pt1 | contig 13539 bp, 12 predicted proteins | sample YNPBryBLVA2012_FD_35170 | JGI IMG/M metagenome (IMG submission 35170)
GGGTTGGTGGAAGAACTCAAATTGGACCCGCGTACGCGCGACATACCGATTGTTGTTGTCAGTGCCAAAGATATTACCCCCGAAGAAAGAAAGCGGCTGAACGGTCACATCGAGGCGGTATACCAGAAAGGCTCATTGCCTGTCCGCCAGTTCGTTGATCAGGTCATCCAGGTCATCGAAGAGAAGAACGGAGAGTGAACAAGGAGACGATTATGGGAAATCATGTCCTGTACATCGAAGACAATCCGGACAATATGATGTTGGTAAAGCGCGCTCTGGAAGCACGCGGCTATCATTTGCTGGAGGCGGCCAAAGGCCTGGCTGGGATCGAAATAGCAGAAACACAGGAAGTAGACCTGATTTTGCTCGATATCAACCTGCCCGATATAGATGGGTATGAGGTGGCTCGCCGGCTGCGCACCAGCACGGTCAAGCCGACCCTGGCTTATATCCCGATCATTGCCATTACCGCCAATGCCCTGCGAGGCGATGCAGAAAAGGCCCTGGCTGCTGGCTGCGATGTCTACATGTCCAAACCCATCAACATTCGTGAACTGTGGGCGCGAGTCGAAGCGTTCGTGCCATCTCCAAAATGACGTTCCAACCGCTGGTGTGATTGAAACCTTCATTGCCAATGTGTTCATCAGTATTGCATTTCTGGTGTTGCGCCGCAATTCCCTGGGCAAGCGCCAGGGCAGGCAACTGCGGCGCGAACGAGATTTGCGCGGACAATGCGAATGTTGAGCGGTAATCTGTGAAAAGAGCACCATGACGAAAATCTTGCTCATCGAAGATATTCCCGATAACGCCGAACTCGTTCGGAGGGCGTTGTCTGCTACCGGCTATGAGCTCATCCATGCCGCTGACGCCGAAACGGGCTTGCAAATGGCGCTGGCTCATTGCCCTGATTTGATTTTGCTCGACCTGGGCTTGCCCGATTATGATGGTCAAACGTTGGCCGGTTGGCTTCGTGAAGAACCTGCCTTGAACGCCACCCCGATTATTGCCCTGACCGCCTGGCCCGAAGAGACCGCCCGCCTCATGGTCGAAAGTTACGGATTCGACGGCTATATTTGCAAACCCATCACCAAGACAAGGGTTTTTGTGGCTCAAATCAATTCTTATTTGAAAACTCATCCTTGATGCCTGCTCACCTCACCACTGATATAGAACTTGTCCCCGCTCATCATTTCACTTTCGAACAACTGACGGCCATCTATAACCAAACTCGTGTAGATTACATGGTGCCGATGCCCATGAACGCTGCGCGTCTGGCCGAGTATGTTGCCACCTATGATGTAGATTTGCGTCATTCTCTGGTCGCAGTTACGCCGAGTGGGGAAATGTTAGGCGTTGCCATGCTGGGATTGCGCCCAGGCCGGGCCTGGATAACACGCTTGGGAGTGATTCCAAGTACACGCCGCCATGGAGTCGGTCGGGCTTTGGTTGCAAATCTGATAGAGCAAGCCGCCCAACGCTCCATTGATTTTGTGATGCTGGAGGTCATCAAGCACAACACGCCTGCCCATCAACTCTTTTTGAAGTTCGGATTCCGTGAAATGGGCGAACTCTTGATCTTGCGCCGCGCACCGCGCATACCGCCTCCAACTCCTATCGTGGCAGATGCGGAACGTCTCGACCGTGTGGATGCGATGGACCTGGTAAAACGTGACCGCGGCATCCAGCCCTGGACGAATCAATCCGAGTCGCTCTTCAACGCTTACGATGTCTCTGGCCTGCGTCTGGCTTTGGCAGACGGCAGCCGCGGCTGGCTGGTCTATCAGCGCCAGAAGTTCATTCTCACGCGCTTTGCCTTCAAAACAGAAGCGGGCGACCCGGCCACGGTGGCCTATGCTCTGCTTTCTCATTTGCATCATCAATACCCGCGCCTGGATACCCATGTCGAAAATATACAAATCAACGACCCTCATCTGCCGGCTTTTTATCGAATGGGCTATGTAGAGGCGTTTCGCCGTATCGAAATGTGGCGGGGAACGCCGCCGATGGGGTTCTCGTAGATTGTGTTAGCGTCTCGAACCGATGGGGCGGCAGTTCAAGAGCCTCCCCTTTGGGGACTGCTGCCCAAACAGGCTATGATCCCAGCGCTTCGACGCACCAACTAAATGGTTGGAGTCGAAAACTGGAGATTGGGCAGTCTGCATAATCTTTGCGCGTGCATACCAATTTTTGCATCAGCAATTCTACATAACCTGATCCGGGATAAGCCTTCGAACCGTCCCGAAGGCTCGATTTTGCCCATACAATTGCTCTAAAAAGCCTTCGGGACGGTTTTTCGCCATACTGAGAATGTGTGCACGCAAAGGTTGTCGAACCATCCGCAGATAACGCAGATTCTCGCAGATTTTTCTGCGTAATCTGTGAAATCTGCGGATTTTCCTCGTCATCGCTGACATCTTTTGCGTGGACACCTGAGAATTCTGTTTTTGCATTCATTGACTTGTTGTAGTATAATAGAATTCGTAAATCAGCCCGAGGGAGAGGCGTCGTCCCTGTTAAAACCATAGAGGAGCGTGAAGCGCATTTTTTGTCGTTTCGTTCATTCTGCTGGTCTTTTATTGACGTTTATCCTCGGCTGAGTCTGCTTGAAAGCCGAGGATTTTTCTTGGCAGTGATTTCCTCTCGAAAGAAAGGAGGTGAACGGTTTGGCAATTGTAAATTTACGTTCTGGCGAGTCGCAGGACTCTTTGCTCAAACGTTTTCGCAAGAAAGTGGTCAAAAGCGGCGTTTTGAGCACTGTGCGGCGCAAACGCTGGTTCGTTTCCAAGAGCGAACAGCGACGCATGGAGAGAAAGAAGTCGGCTCGTCGTATCAAGCGGCGGCAGTACACCCATGAAGGCGAGTAGGCTAGCGGCGCAGCGTATCTGCGCTCTTGGGCAAGACCGATGAAAATCAGCGGATGACCTGGCTGAACCAAGAAAGAGGCGTGTATGGCGAAAGATGATTCGAAAATCAAAGTCGAAGGGACCGTAATCGAGGCCCTGCCCGGCACCCAATTCCGTGTCAAGTTAGACAACGGCCATGAGGTGCTGGCATATTTGTCTGGCAAGATGCGAAAATATTACATCCGTATTTTGCTGGGCGATCGGGTCGCCGTCGAAATGTCTCCCTACGACCTGACGCGCGGGCGCATCACGTTCCGTCATCGCAAAGCCGCGCCTGTTGGCGTCGAAGAATGAATGCCATCCGCTTGGACTTATCGAAGAGACCCCTGGGTTTTACAGGGGTCTCTTTTTCATGAAATCGGGGCGCTCTGCTCCACTTTGGGGAAATACCTTTTCTGTGGAAATTACGGCAAGTAGCGGAACGACTGGAGTATCTTGATGTAGTTTGCGCGCTCGAAGGCAGCCGGCTCGGCTACCGCTTGCTGGCTCATACTGCCTTGCATTTGCTGGATGGACTGGTACTCGTGCGCCTCCATCCATTCTTGCATCTCCGCCAGAATAGCGGTTGCGCGCGGTGGGCCATCCCTCAGTAACGCAGAGGCGGTCATGGCTACTTTGGCGCCGGCCATCATGGCCTTGAGGACATCCTGAGCGGTGTGAATGCCACTTGTCAGGGCAAAGTCAGCCTCTATCTTGCCGTACAGGATGGCAATCCAGCGTAACGGCAACAATAAGTCTCGAGAATGGCTCAATTCGAGCGACTGGGTGACTTCTAGCGCCTCCAGGTCGAAATCGGGTTGGTAGAAGCGGTTGAACAGCACCAGACCATCGGCGCCAGCGGTGACCAGGCGGCGGGCAAAGTTGGGTAAGGAAGTCACAAAGGGGCTGAGTTTGACCGCCAGCGGAATCTTGATGGAGGCCTTTACTTCTGCCACCAGGTCCACATAACTGTCTTCCAATTCTTGCCCGCTCAGGTCCGGATCGGCCGAAAGGTAGTACATGTTCAATTCAACGGCATCCGCCCCGGCGTCCTGCATGAAGCGTGCGTAGCGCACCCATCCGCCTTTGGAGACGCCGTTCAGGCTACCAATGACCGGCACGCTGACCGCTTTCTTCACGGCAGCCAGGTGATCCAGATACTTGTCAGGCCCCATGTTGTACGTCCCCAGGTCGGGCAGGTAGGTTTGGGCTTCGGCAAAAGAGTTCGTCCCGCGCGTCAGGTAGTGGTCCAGTTCGAGGCTTTCATGGATAATCTGCTCCTCGAAGAGCGAGTACATGACAATGGCGCCGATGCCGGCTTCCTCGAGGCGTTGGACGCTCTCGATTTTTTTGGACAACGGCGAGGCCGAGGCGACCAGCGGGTTCTTCAACTTCAAACCAAGATAGGAAGTGGTAAGGTCTATCATGGATTCTCCTTGGATAGAGAGTAGAGAGCAGGAACTACTCCTCTACTCTCTACTCCTCTACTCTCTACTCCTCTACTCTCTACTCCTCTACTCTCTACTCCTCTACTCTCTACTCCTCTACTCCTCTACTTCTCTACTTTATAGTGCATGGAAGCCATCTGTTGGTAGAGCGTCCAGCGTGACTGGATGTCTTGCTTGGCCTCTTGCAGGAGTTTTTCGGCGCGCGCTTCGTCGCTTTGCAGCAGCATCCGATAGCGGGTTTCGTTATACACATATTCTTCCAAGGGCGTGGTTGGCTCTTTCGAGTCGATGATGAGCGGATTCTTTCCCTCGCTTACCAGGCGCGGATCGTACCGATAGATTGGCCATGCGCCAGAGGTGACGGCCAATTTTTGTTGCTCCAGGCCGCGCGCCATGTCGTAGCCGTGATTGATGCAGTGACTGTAGGCGATGATGAGCGATGGACCGTTATAAGATTCTGCGTCCAGGAAAGCGCGCAGAGTTTGTTGGTCGTTGTAGCCCATGGCCACCCGCGCCACGTACACGTAGCCGTAGGCCATGGCAATCAGTCCCAGGTCTTTCTTGGGCAAGCCCTTGCCGCCCATGGCAAACTTGGCTACCGCCGCGCGCGGTGTGGACTTGGAAGCCTGCCCGCCGGTGTTCGAATACACTTCGGTATCCAGCACCAGCACGTTGACGTTGCGCCCGCTGGCCAGCACGTGGTCCAGGCCGCCGTAACCGATGTCGTAGGCCCAGCCATCGCCGCCGATGATCCAGACCGATTTCTTGACCAAACTATCGGCAATGCTTACCAGGTCCTTGGCGCGCGGGTCGCTGGATTTCGCCAGTTTCGCTTTGAGCTGTGCTACCCGTTCGCGTTGGGCGGCGATGCCGCTCTCGCTGGACTGATCGGCGTTCAGCAGGCTGTCTACCAGTTCATCCCCCAGTTCCTTTTTGAACTGCGCCAACAACTCGCGTGCATATTCGGCCTGCTTGTCCAGCGTCAGGCGCATTCCCAGACCAAACTCGGCGTTATCCTCGAACAGCGAATTCGACCAGGCCGGGCCGCGCCCCTCGGCATTTACCGACCAGGGGGTGGTTGGCAGGTTGCCGCCGTAAATGGACGAGCAACCGGTGGCATTGGCGACAATCATGCGGTCGCCAAACAATTGTGAGACCAATTTCACATAAGGCGTCTCGCCACAGCCGGCGCACGCGCCCGAGAACTCGAACAACGGCCTGAGCAACTGCGAGTTCTTGATGGTGGTCGGATTGACCAGGGCGCGGTCGGGATCGGGCAGGGACATGAAAAAGTCCCAGTTCTTGGCTTCTGTGTGGCGCAGCGGAGGCTGAGGCGCCATGTTGATGGCTTTGCGCCCTACCTGACTTTTATCTTTGACCGGGCAAACCTGCACGCACAATGTACAACCGGTGCAGTCCTCGGGCGCCACCTGCACGGTATAAGCCATGCCGGGGAACTCCTTGAACTTAGCGGCGGTGTGCTTGAAGGTTGGCGGTGCATCTTTCAACCACTTCTCGTCGTACACTTTGTGGCGGATAACGGCATGTGGACAAACGAACACGCACTTGCCGCACTGGATACACAGATCCGGCTCCCAGACCGGGATTTCCAGCGCCAGGTTGCGCTTTTCCCATTGGGTGGTGGCGGTGGGGAATGTCCCATCTGCCGGCAGGACGCTGACGGGGAGTCGGTCGCCTTCGTAGGCGATCATTGGCCCCAGCACGTCTCGGACGAAGGCCGGGGCTGCTTCCGGTACTGGAGCGCGGCGCGTGGCCGAAGAGGTGATCACGCCCGGCACCTCGACCTCGAACAGATTTTCAAGGGTGCTGTCCACCGCGTAGAAGTTTTGCTGCACCACCGCTTCGCCGCGCTTGCCGTAGGTTTTCTTGATGGCTTTCTTGATTTGCTCGATGGCCTGCTCGCGCGGCAGGATGCCGCTGATAGCAAAGAAGGCCGTCTGCATGATGGTGTTCACGCGGCTGCCCATACCGGCCTTTTCGGCCACCTCGTAGCCGTTGATGACGTAGAACTTGAGTTTCTTCTCGAGGATGGCTTCTTGCACCTCGCGCTGCAAGTGATCCCACACTTCATCTGGGCCGTAAAAACTGTTGAGCAAGAACACCGCGCCCGGTTTGGCGTACTTCAGGATGTCGTAACGTTCCAGGAAGGTGTATTGATGGCAGGCCACAAAATTGGCCTGGTTTGGCTCGATCAAGTAGGGCGCCAAGATGGGTTTTGGACCGAAGCGTAGGTGCGAGATGGTCATTTGCCCCGATTTCTTCGAGTCGTAAACAAAATACCCCTGAGCATAGTTGTCGGTCTCTTCGCCAATGATCTTGATAGAGTTCTTGTTAGCACCTACCGTGCCATCCGAACCTAGCCCAAAGAAGACACAACGCACGGTTTCGGGATGTTCCACCGAGAAGGACGGGTCGTAGTCCAAACTGGTATGGCTGACATCGTCATAAATGCCAACGGTAAAGTGATTCTTGGGTTTGGGTTTGCTCAGTTCGTCCAGCACGGCTTTGACCATGGCCGGCGTAAATTCTTTGGAGGATAAGCCATACCGCCCGCCAATGACTTCGATAGAAGCGCGCCCGGCTTCGACCAGCGCCGTGACGACATCCAGGTACATTGGCTCGCCATTCGCGCCGGGCTCCTTGGTGCGATCCAATACGGCCACTGCCTTGACCGAGGGGGGCAGCGCCTGGACAAAGTGCTGGATGGAAAAGGGACGATACAACCGCACGCGGATGGCTCCCACCTTCTCGCCTTGCTCCGCTAGAAATTTGACGGTCGCCTCGGCCGTCTCGCCGCCTGAGCCCATCAGGACCACCACACGCTCGGCCTCGGGATGCCCGCTGTACTGGAAAAGTTCATATTTGCGTCCGGTGATCTGCGCAAACTTCTCCATCGTTTCTTGCACAATGCCCGGGCAGGCAGCGTAATAGGGATTGACCGTCTCGCGCGCTTGAAAGTACACATCTGGGTTCTGGGCTGAGCCGCGCAGCACGGGATGTTCAGGCGTCAGGGCGCGGGCGCGATGTTCTCGGATGAGGTCGTCATCAATGAGCGCACGCAGGTCATCGTCGGTGAGTTGAACGATTTTGGTCACCTCATGGGAAGTGCGAAAACCGTCGAAGAAGTGCAAGAAGGGGACGCGCGCTTTCAAGGTCGCTGCCTGCGCAATGGCGGCAAAATCATGTGCTTCTTGCACGCTGCCAGAGGAGAGCAGCGCCCAGCCTGTCTGGCGGACGGCCATCACATCCTGGTGGTCGCCGAAGATGGAAAGCGCCTGGGCCGCAATGGAACGCGCCGCCACATGGAAGACCGTGCTGGTCAACTCGCCTGCAATTTTATACATGTTGGGAATCATCAGGAGCAGGCCCTGGCTGGCGGTGAAGGTAGTGGTCAGTGCGCCGGTCTGCAATGCGCCATGCACCGTTCCCGCCGCGCCGCCCTCGGATTGCATCTCGACCACCAGCGGCACCGTCCCCCACAGGTTCTTCTTCCCTTTGGCTGACCATTCGTCAGCAAACTCGCCCATCGTAGAGGAGGGGGTAATCGGGTAGATGGCAATGACTTCGTTCAAGCGATGTGCTACCGAGGCGGTAGCCTCATTGCCGTCAATCGTAACGACAGGTCTTTTCATTCGAAAACTCCTTTGGTAGATAACTCGCAGCGCAGGGTTGATCCTGCCGCCTCAAAATTCTGTGCCTGGTATTACCTCAACGAATCATCGGGGCATAGGGCTTGAAGGCACCCCAAATCATCGAGAAGATACTGCATGTGCATTGTAGCACAATTGCCTGTGCTACAATCAATCTGTATCAGTTTACGCCCCAGGGCTAGAAAAGGAAAGTTATGAATGACCTGAATCCCCCTGCGGGTTGTCATATTTCGGATAAGGATGGTGGGATTGAGGTAACGCAAGTTTCTAACTTGCGTGGACAGGTCAGAGACCTGTCCTACATGTAGCGCAAGTTTCTAACTAGCGGCGGACAGGTCAGAGACCTGTCCTACGTAGATAGAATTTCCCTTGTCTGTCGAATATCGGCGCGGATTTGCTCCAGCAGCGCCTCGACGCTCGAAAATTTCAACTCGTCCCGCAGACGGCGGACGAATTCGAGCCTCACCATCTGACCGTACAGGTCGCGGTCGAAGCCTAGCAAGTGCGCCTCCACGTTGGGCGTTTGTTTGTTGGGCGTAAAGGTGGGGTTGATGCCAATGTTGGTTGCCGCTGGGATGCGCTCGCCGCCCACCCAGGCCCAAGAGGCATACACGCCGTTGGCCGGGATGATTTTGCTGCGTGGATAATCAATATTGGCTGTGGGAATATTGATTTTGCGGCCGCGGCCATCGCCGTGTACCACTGTTCCGCTCAAAGCATAGTAGCGCCCCAACGCTTGGGCGGCGGATTCTACCTGTCCGGCAGCGATGCGCTGGCGAATCAGGCTGGAAGAGAGCGTGTGGCCGCCGTTCTGCACTGCTGAGAGGGTATGGACGTGATAGCCAAATTCTTTCCCCAGGGCGGTCAGATGTTCCGCAGTTCCCTCGCGCCCGCGGCCAAGGGCGAAGTCATATCCCGTCCATAACGAGCGCAAGCCCAGGTGCTCGGACACGAGGCGCATGAAATCCCGCGCCGAAAGGTTGGCTAATTCTGGCGTAAAGGGCTGTGTGATGACCACATCCACCCCGCAATCCCCCAACAATTGAGCGCGTTCTTCTGGCGTGGTCAGGCACTTCAAATCATCCCGTTTGCCTAAAACCACTGCCGGGTGCGGCCAAAAGGTAAGCGCTACGGCTGGCACAGCATGGGTATGCGCACCCTCCGTTAAATGCCGAAGGATTTCCTGATGTCCGCGATGGACGCCGTCGAAGACGCCAATCGTCAGCCAGGACTCTTGCAGGGTGACTTCTTCAATAGAGGAGTAATGAATCATCGCGGCAACGGCTTCAGCCGTTCGAAAGCGACTCGCTCGTCATCCCCTTAGCCAGACTGAAAGAAGACTTTCTTGGGTTGCCACTCGCGGGAGCCATCTTCGCCTTCTTTGCATTCCAACAGCGCCACCAATTCTCCCTGCGTGCTGACGCCGCGCACCATCTTCCCCAATTCGGTATCCGGGGCGGCCTTGACGCGGTGTCCATGCCGCACCTCTTCGACTTCGTCGGGATTGAGTTCGACCGCTGGCCAGTCTGACAGGGCCTCGGCTGCGGGAATGAGATATTGATACCAGTTGCCCGCTTGGAAGGCCTCCTGTAACTTGCGCAGTGGCACGGCGTCGCGCAGTGTAAAGCGCCCGCTCTTGGTGCGACGCAAGCCAACCAGGTAAGCGCCCGTGCCAAGCGCCTCTCCCAAGTCGTTGGTCAATGAACGGACATACGTTCCAGAAGAGCAGTGAACATCCACCACCACTTCGGGTGGTGCCCATTCCAGCACCTCCAGGTGATGCACTTGGATGATGCGCGGCTCCAGTTCGACTTCTTCACCTTTGCGTGCCATCTCGTAGGCCTTGCGTCCTTGCACTTTGACAGCCGAGTACGGCGGAGGCGTCTGTTCGATTTCGCCCTCGAAAGTCTTGAGGACTTTCTCGAACTGCTCCTCGGTCACATTGACGGGCGTCTCTTGGCGGGTGAATTTTCCATCCGCGTCGAAGGTGTCTGTAGAACTGCCCAGGCGAATGATGGCCTGATAGCGCTTGTCTGAAGCAGAGACGAACTCGCTCAAACGCACCGCCGGCCCAATCAAAATGACCAACACGCCAGAAGCGCGCGGGTCGAGCGTACCGGTGTGCCCGGCGCGGCGGATGCCCGTCCCAGCGCGGATCGCCTGCACTACATCGTGCGAAGTCATCCCTACCGGTTTGTCTACTACCAGAACGCCAGAAATCGCGTTCTTTACGTCCTGACTGTTCATAGTCAAATTCCTCCTGAATTCATACTTCCTTTGTCTTGATTATGGCATACTTTTTCTCAAAGTCCTAGCATTTCGCGAGTGACCTTAAGTACTAGGGGTTGAACTTCTTCCAGCGTGCCGGGGACATCAGCGCCGGCGGCCGCGGCATGACCGCCGCCCTGGAAATATTTGGCTACCGGCGACACATCAATGCCCGGCTCCAGCGCGCGCCAGGAAATTTTCACATGAGCGTCGGGTTGTTCTACGAAAATCATGCCCACTTTGTGGCCGTCTATGGCTGAAATCGTGTTGATGAGGTCGGCATCGTCGTTGCCCGTATAGCCGCACAGTTTTCGATCCTCGAGGGTGAGGGTTCCCCACACCAGGCCGTCTGAGCGTTCCAATTTGGACAGCCCAGCCCCCCAATAACGTGTGGCTGCAAAAGAGCGACGCACCAGGCCGCGCATATACAGGTCTGGCATGTCCACGCCGGTATCCATCAACATGGCTGCCTGGCGCAAGGCCTCAGAGGTCATATTCGATGTACGGAAGCCCAACGTATCGGTGATGATACCGGTCAACAAAGCCGCCGCAATAGGCTGTGTAATCTCCAATCCCCATAGCGGCAGGTGATTGGTCAAAATCGCAGAAGTAGCCACCTCCTGCCCCTCGATGAGATTCAACTTGCCAAAACGTTCGTTCGTGATGTGATGGTCTATGTTGATGTCTGGCGCGCCCAAGGACTGGAACGGTTTGCCGGTGCGTTTGAAGTCGGCGCAATCCACCGTGATGAAGGTGTCGAAAGCGGCGCGCGGCTCTTTTTGCACCTGGTCGCTGCCCGGCAGGTGACGGAAGGAAGCCGGCACCCCATCGGCCAGCGCCATCTGCACGGTCTTGCCGGCTGCCTGCAGCGCTAGTCCCAGTCCTAGCAAGGAGCCGACCGCATCGCCGTCGGGCCGCACATGCGAAACAACCAAAACGCTGTGCGCCTTGGCAAGGCGCGCCTGGATTTGTGCATCAATGGAATGGGTCATGTTTGCTTTTGTCATCTCCGTACTGTTTCATTTCTCGCGCAGACGCGCCAACAAACGCTCGACTGCATCGGCATTCTCAGGTGTAGGATCCCAATGAAAGCGCAGGCGGGGAAAAGTCCGCAATTCGATGCGCGCCGCCAGCGCGCGCCGCAGGAAACCGCTGGCGCTTTCCAGTCCTGCAAGGATGTCTTTGGAACGGTCGGCCCCCTCTACCGCCGAGACGTATATATCCGCATAGGCCAGTTCCCTGTCTACCTCTACGTCCGTAATGAAGATGAGTTGCAAACGCGGGTCTTTGACCTCGCGAATCAGCATCTCCGAAAGTTCCTGCCGAATACGGTCGGCAATACGCTGCAAGCGAATTCCAGTAGGCATGATTCTCTCTATATCAACACTTGCTGCCGCTTATGGTGCCGCTTTTTCTACCACATAGCACACCAGTTCGTCGCCTACTTCGATATCGTGGAAGTTGCGCAGTCCTACGCCGCATTCGAAGCCGGTGCGCATCTCGCGGACATCTTCCTTCTCATGTTTGAGGGAAGCCATTTCGCCCTCGAAGAGAATCTCGCCTTTGCGCAATAAGCGCACCCTGGCGTTGCGGCGCAATTCGCCTTCACGCACGCGGCAGCCGGCCACCTTGCCCACTTTGGAAATCGAGAAGACGGCCAACACATCGGCTCGTCCGATGACTTTTTCGCTCAATTCCGGTTCCAGCATCCCCTTGAGGGCCTTCTCGATATCTTCTGTCATCCGATAGATGACATCGTACAGACGGATGGAAACGCCCTCGGCTTCAGCCAGGCGGCGCGCTGCAACATCGGCCTGAGTATTGAAGCCGATGATAATTGCCTTCGAGGCCGAAGCCAGCATGACGTCGTTTTCGCCGATATTACCCGTCTCGGCGTACAACACTTTGACGCCAATCTCACCCTGCCCCAATTTCTCTAACTCCATCATGATCGGCTCCAGCGAGCCTTGCACGTCGGCCTTGACGATCAAGTTGAGTTCCCTGGCCTCGCCTGCCTGGTAAGCGGCGAACAAATCTTCCAGAGAGGCCTTTTTGGCGGCTTGCTGGGTCTGCTTTTGCGCCTCCAAGCGTTGATTGACGATATCGCGCGCCTCTTTATCAGAATTGACAACCCTAAACAAGTCGCCTGCCGCCGGTACATCGTTCAATCCCATCACGCGCACCGGCGTAGATGGGCCGGCTTTCTTGACAGGCTTGCCGCGGAAATCGAACAACGCCCTCAACCGGCCATAAGCGGTGCCGGCGACGATAATATCGCCCGCTTTGAGCGTGCCATTCTGTACCAAGAGCGTTGCCACAACCCCTTTCGTCTTGTCTAACTCAGCCTCGATGACCGTTCCAATGACGCGCCCATTGGGATTGGCACGAATATCGGTGTTATCGGCTACCAACAAAATCGCTTCCAGCAAATCATCTATGCCCTGCTTTTGCTTGGCAGAGACCGGGATGACCATCGTGTTGCCGCCCCAATCATCGGGGACGAGTTCCTGCTCGGCCAACTGCTGCTTGACGCGCTCTGGGTTGGCATTGGCTTTGTCCATCTTGTTGAGCGCTACCACAATTGGCACTTGGGCGGCTTTGGCATGAGCAATCGCTTCTCGCGTCTGCGGCATTACGCCGTCGTCAGCCGCCACTACCAGAATGACGATGTCGGCCCCCTGCGCCCCGCGCGCCCGCATAGCGGTAAAAGCCGCATGACCAGGCGTATCCAGGAAAGTGATCGGCCGTCCCTTCATCTCGACTTGATACGCGCCGATATGCTGTGTAATACCGCCTGCCTCGCCGGCCGCAACATTGGTTTTGCGGATGACATCCAACAGCGAGGTCTTCCCGTGATCTACATGACCCAGAATGGTCACCACCGGCGCACGATTGACCAATTTGGATTCATCTTCGTCGGCGATCATTTGCCGCCAAAGCGGTATTTCGCCATGCTCTTCCTTGACCGCTTCTTCGGCTGCCTCAGGCGTGGCTTCGAAGCCATATTCTGCGACCACAACGGCAGCCGTGTCGAAGTCTACCGTTTGATTGATGCTCACCATGACGCCGTTGGCCATCAACTTCTTGATAATGTCAATCGGGCTCTTCTCGATTTTCTGTGCCAGATCGCGAATCACAATATGCGCCGGAAGTTCAATCTTTCGCCCATTATCGCTCATAGCAGCCTCCTCATAAATCAATTCCACCGCTTCGCTCCCCGCCTGCGCGAAGCCTTCATCGGACGGAAAAGACGCCTCATGAGCGACAACG
>JGI24187J35170_1000877_pt1 | contig 13517 bp, 13 predicted proteins | sample YNPBryBLVA2012_FD_35170 | JGI IMG/M metagenome (IMG submission 35170)
AGAAACAGAAAGAATTGCTTCGCCACTTCGTTCCTCGCAATAACAGGCTCGAATGAACATTTTAATAAAACGATGAAACAACAACCATCTGGTAACTAACCTTAGGAGGAAAAAAAGATCATGCCCAGTAACTTGGAAGCTCAGGTAGCTGAGCTGCAACAAAAAGTAGCACAAATGAAGCCTGGCGCCAGCGATAAAATCTCGATGATCGTCTTTTCGGGCGAGCTGGACAAATTATTAGCCGCTCTGATTATTGCCCTGGGATCCGTGGCCATGGGAATGAAGGTCGTCATGTTCTTTACTTTCTGGGGCACGGCAGCTTTGCGAGACCCCAAGAAAACCGTCAAGGGCAAAAATTTTATGTCCAAAATGTTCGGCTGGATGCTGCCCAAAGGTAGCAAAGAGTTCAAACTCTCGAAGATGAACATGGCGGGCATGGGAACCGCGATGATGAAGTCGCTGATGAAAAAGAAAAACATCACCTCCGCCGAGCAGATGCTCGAAGTCTGTGGGCAACTCGGCGTCCAGATCTATGTGTGTGAGATGTCGATGGACCTCATGGGCTTCAAATTGGATGAGATGATCGACTATCCGAATTTAAAGAGCTGCGGTGTGGCTACCTTTTTAGCCGAAGCCAAGGACAGCAAGATCCAATTATTTATTTAAGTCACAGGGCAGCAAGCTGCAACTCTCAAATTTCGAATGGCCAAATAACAAATAAATTTCAATTATCAATTTTCAATGCCTAAAACTTCTTGCCCCAAAAGCGAAATTAAATGGGCAATGGAATAAGGCCATCGATTTAAACCAAATGATCTTTGATAATGCAACAATTCAAATCACTGGCTGCGGAGCATCATGGCACCGCAGTTCATTTTAATTTTTTTAAGGAGAACCAACAATGTCAGATGCAATTCAAGTGGATAAGGTTTTAGATTTCAAAGGACTCCCCTGTCCCATGCCGATCGTGAAAATGAGTCAGGAGATCAATAACCTGAAAGTCGGACAGGTCGCCGAAGTTCATACCACCGACCCAGGCTCGCTATCCGATTTTCCCGCCTGGGCTGCTACCAGCGGCAATCAGATTTTGAAAACCGAACAAGCCGACAAGGTCATTAAAATCTATGTCAAACGATTGAAATAGTAACCGAGGAGGAAAAAAGTGATAGATAAAATCTATTACTTCATCATGGTGCCCATGGTGTATCTTGCCTTTGCGGTTTTCTTCTTGGGAATTTTGGTGCGACTGATCCGGCTCATGGTCGCGCCCAAGCAGACCACCACCTTGCAAATTTTTCCAGAAAAGAAACCCGCGTGGCTGTATTCTTTGGCCGATGCATTTTTTTTGCCAACCATTGGCAAGCATAAGCCGTTGCTATGGGTATTTTTAATGTTGTATCATGTGGCTTTTTTATTGCTCATCATCGGACATCTGGAATTGATCTGGGATATTAAACTGTTGCAGGTCATCCCCCATAAGATTTTCCTGGGAAAAGGCTTGATTGCCTTGACGTTGACGATCTGCCTGGTGTTCTTTTTATTCCGACGCTTCAAAAGCCCTTATCGGGAAATCTCAGTGACAGAAGATTTTTTTCTATTGATTCTGTTGATATTCACCGTACTGTTTGGCGGTCACATGAACTGGGCTTATCATTGGTCCGAGTACGGCTTTGACCTGTCGGTTACTGAATTTCGGGAGTACCTGTCGAGCATGGTCAAATTCAAACCAGCCCTTCCCTCGGCCATCACTGGCTCCCCCCATTACATTATTCTGGTGTTGCATGTCTTATTTGCTAACTTATTTTTGATCTTTTTCCCGTTCAGCAAAATCATGCACTCCTTTTTCACCATTCCACTCAACAAAATCAGGAGGGGGTAGCCATGGATCAAGCCAAGCGAAAAGAATTATTGAACCTCATGGATTCGAAACTGAACAATGCCATGCGAATGTACCTGGAAGTCTGTTCCCATTGCGGCGTTTGCATCGAGGCCTGCCATGTCTACGCTTCCATGCCCGAATTGAAATATACGGCGGTGCATCGGGCCGAGGTCATTCGGAAATTGTTCAATCGTTATTTTAAATTGCAGGGAAAAATCTGGCCGTCGCTGCGAGACAGCACGGTGCTGGATGATGAAGCTGTCAACCGAATTTACGAGGCGGCTTACAGTTGCACGGGCTGCCGCCGCTGCATGGTTTATTGTCCCTTTGGCATCGACACCCAGATGATCATGTCCATTGCCAAATTAATGCTCATCGGTGCAGATCGCGAGCCCAAGATACTGACCATGCTGGCCGATATGTCCATTCAAAAAGGCAAGGCGGACGAAGCGACACGCCAAAATTTTGCCACCGCGGTGCGAAATTTAGAGGCTGAAATCATCGAGAAATGGCGCACTGCCGGCGGCGATGAAGTGGTGCCCCTGGATATTCAGGATGCCAATGTATTGTATGTCGCGCTGGCAGGCAAGCACTCGATCATCCCCGCGGCCGCCATCATGAACGCCGCCAAAGAAAAGTGGTCGTTAAGCTACTATGAAGCGGTGAACTTTGGCGCGTTTGTGGGAAATCCCAAGAAAACTCAGGAAATTTCCCAGCGCATCATCGACGAAGCGATCCGACTCAGGGTGAAAGAGGTGAGCGTCTGTGAATGTGGTACTGCTTTTCGCGTACTGCGGCATCAAATGGGCAAACAGCCATTCAAGGTCACCAGCTTTGTAGAGACCATTGCCCGCTACATCAGGGAAGGCCGAATCAAGCTGGATAAAAATAAAATCAAGGGAAAGTTCACCTACCACGATCCCTGCCAACTGGCTCGCAATGGCGGCGTGATCGAGGAAGCCCGATACATCATCTCACATTTGACCGATGACTTTGTGGAACTGACGCCCAATCGCAAATACAACTGGTGTTGCGGTGGCGGTGGTGGACTGATCGCCATAGGCGAACACGATTTTCGCATGAAATCGGCCAAAGTGAAAGCGGAGCAGGTAAAGGCCACCAATGCCAACATCTTGGCCACTGCTTGTGAAAATTGCCATACGCAGCTCTCAGAATTGAACGAACACTACAATCTGGGGATGAATGTGCAATTTCTATCGTCGCTGGTGGCTGATGCGTTGACGGAATAATAGCGGTGTAGATTTTTTCATTAACAGAATTAGCACTGAGGGGAGTGCATTGCCTTGGTGGAATGCACTGCTACAGTGCATAAAGGCACTGCACTCCCGCAATGGCTAATCTGACTTAATAAAACTAAATCAACTCATTCTTTCAAACTTACAGGAGGGTTGTATGAGAAGAAGCATTGTTAGTCTAATCACCGTGATCGTGCTATTTTCAGCTTCAATTGCCTTTGGCAATGGTTTGAGTCTCAATAGCATTGGGCCCAAATCGCTGGGCATGGGTGGCGCGTACGTGGGCCTGGCCAATGATTATAGCGCCATCTATTGGAACCCTGCGGGCATTACCCAGCTCAAAGGGGCTCAGCTTGCCCTGTTCGTGACGGACGTAATTCCAACTGGCACCTACAAATTATCGGCTTACGGGATCGATGCGCAAACCCTGTCCAATCATTATATCAGCCCCAACATTATGGGTTATCTGCCGCTGTTTGGTGGCGAAAAATTGACGGTTGGCCTGGGCGCTTATGTGCCTGCGGGCCTGGGAGCAGAATGGGATGGCATGGATCTGGTGGCGTTCAGCGGACCAGCCCAATTCGGCGGTGCCACCAATGCCTTTGCTGGCAAATCGTTCGAGTGGATGAGCAAAATTGGCGTCTTCAACATCTCTCCCGCCGTTGCCTATCGCCTGAATGATAAAATTTCGGTGGGCGCCACTTTGAACATCTATTATGGCATGATGGATATGAAACGCCCCGTCAATGCCGTCAATAATTTTGCGCCGACCAATCCTGCCGCGCCCTCAGATGGCGGCCTGGTGGATAACCAATACGAGGAATCGGGCTCAGGTTTGGGCTTTGGAGCTACCTTTGGCTTGTTGGTGAAGCCAGTGGATATGTTAGCGGTGGGCATTTCTTTCCGCACCAAGAATACGGTGTCGTTCGAAGGTACCGCCAAGAATACGGCGTTTCAGGCCTTCAATGCCTACGAATCCGATTACGAACGGGACCTGGCCTGGCCGATGTGGATTGGTGGTGGCATTGCCTTGAAGCCAATCGAGAAGTTGACCTTAGCGGCGGATGTCCAATTCAGTCAGTGGTCGGATACCCAGGACAAGATCGTGACCGAATACAAAAATGCAGTCTGGGCGGCGGCTATGGACGAGGCGGCTCGAACCATGGAATTGAATTGGGAAGATAAGATGCAAATTCGATTCGGAGCGCAATATCAATTGACCGATGCGCTGGCATTGCGCGCGGGCTATTACAATGATCCTGCTCCTGCTCCCGATGAAACGGCCAATATTATTTTCCCCAGCATCAGCTACAATGCGCTGGCGATCGGTGCCAGCTATTGCTTCGGCAAGATCAATCTCGACTTTGGCTTTGAGTATTTGATGGGCAAAGATCGTGACATCGCGGCCAGCGATAAGGGCAACAATCCTGGGATCCAGGGAATGGACATCATTGCGCCGAGCCTGGGAATTAGCTATTCGTTTTAAGAGACGCGCACTGAAGTTTTTATGCCTATAACGGCACATTCTGGTTCAATGGGCAAATAATTTTTGACCGCTAATTCCGCTAATTTTCCGAATTGCCCTAATATGCCAGCCCTGGAATTATTGAAATTTGTAAAATTCGCACAATTCGCGTTTTCCGAGGTGCGGTTATTTTTAAAATTTAGAACCATTGGTCTGGCGCAGCCGTGAATACAAAATCCCAATAGTGCAATTGCTGCTTCGCATTGCATTATTGGGATTCATTTTATCATTTGCAGTGGTTACTTTTGTGCCTGGTTTAAAATCATTCGCTCGCACTCTCGACAGAAGCGCACACTCTTTTCATCAATGTCTTCCACGTAGACCGAACTATTCATCACACAGCCCATGTTATGGCAATGATAGAGATGGTAGGTGTGGCCCAGCTCATGCGTTGCCTCTTTCAGTAACCGTTCCATGAGCAGATGGTGATCGGATTGGCCACCATAAAATTCATTTTTCAAACGATAAATGGAAACAATGGCACCGATTCCCTCCAATTGCGCTTCACCAAATACATAGGTCAAAATCGGAATGAAAAGATCGAAATTGCAGACACCTAAAATTCTTCCAGCATCAGGGGGCGGATCTTCGATCAATTGGGCCAGCAGCACCGAAGAGTTGTACTGATTGCGATAGGGATCGAACGCCCGATGGATATTGATCGGTTTGTGCTCGATCTGGGCGGGCATACCAAAGCGATGGGCAAGCGAAAGACACAGAGGATCAAACAGCGATCGGTCATTGAAACCGATCGGTATGACGTAAATGCGTTTGGTCATCACATCGTTTTGGTCAGGTTATATTTTTTGATTTTATGGTAAAGAGTCGTGCGGTCGATCTGCAGAATTTCAGCGGCCTGCGAAATTTGCCAATTGGTCCGATTTAAAATCCGTTCGATATGATTTTTCTCCACTGCTTCCAGGCTATCGCCGATTGCTTGTTTGCTGCGGGCGCTGAATGGGAAAGAAAGGTCTTCCGGTGTGATCACCTCTCCATCGCACACCACGATGGCGCGCTCGATGACATTTCGCAATTCTCGAACATTGCCAGGCCAATCATAGTTGATCAACTGGTTCATCGCCGCTGCAGAGATCTCTTTAATTGGCTTGGTCATGGATTGGGTATATTTATTGAAAAAATACTGCGCCAGCAGGGGGATATCCTCTCTTCGCTCTCGCAGCGGGGGAATATCGATGGTGACGACATTCAGACGGAAGTATAGATCTTCACGAAAATGTCCTTCGGCCACGGCGCGTTCCAAATCCCGATTTGTGGCACTGATGATACGAAAATCCACTGCAATCGGTTTGTCACTTCCCACTCTGGTGAAATGCTTGGTCTCTAGTACCCGCAATAAATCCATCTGCATTTTCATGCTAATATTGCCGATCTCATCAAAAAAGACGGTGCCGTTATTGGCGCGTTCTAATTTCCCGATTCGCAAGCGATCGGCGCCTGTAAAAGATCCTTTTTCGTGGCCAAAAAGTTCGCTCTCCAGCAGGGTGTCGGTCAATGCACCGCAATTGATTGATATAATCGGGGCATAACGCCGCAGGCTATTGCTGTGGATGGCTCGTGCAATGAGTTCTTTGCCAGTGCCGCTTTCGCCACGGATCATAACCGTGGAATCGGTTTTGGCCACGGCCGCCACCATCTTCAAGACCTGGCGCAACTGCGGCGATGTTCCCACAATATCATCGGGGCTGGTTAAATCTTCGATCTTCTGGCGCAGCTCAAGATTCTCTCGGGTAAGGCGACGTTTCTCGATGGCATTGCGAATGACATGGGTGAGGTTATCGGGATCAATGGGTTTGGTGATATATTCAAAAGCGCCATCTTTGATTGACTGCACCGCAGTATCGACGGAAGCATAAGCCGTAATGATGATCACAATGATGTTTTTATTCAAGCTCTGGATGTGCCGATTGAATTCAATGCCGTCCATACCAGGCATCTTGATGTCCAATAGAACGATATCCCAGTTTTTACTCTTGAACTTTTCCAGTGCAGCCGCGGCATTTTCGGCAGTATCCACATTGAAGCCGTCGGATCGAAACCACTTATACAGCGAGTCCCGAACAGAAAATTCATCATCAACAATTAAGATGTTTATATCACTGTTGTTCATTCTGAACTCCTGATTTGAACAAGCTAAAATCAAAAGGAAAAAATCTTGTACACGAAATTGGAAAGGACACGGAATTGAAATTCTTATGGCTTTTTTCCGTGTCATTGCCATTTCCGTGTCCTAAAAAGTCTTTACTTTTGGGGCAAGAATTTCATGGTTTAGGAAAAATTTTGTTCAAGAAAAATATCGCTTGTCAACTGGATCGATAAACTCGGCGCCATTCATCAATAATTTTAACTGTCTTTAAGGCAAGATGAATCAGCTATAGCTTATCAATATCTTCTATTTTTTTCTGTCATCTCTTTCGAGCCTTCCACTCCAAAAGCAAATTCCAGATCAGCTTCGATAGCATCTAAAATCCCCTGTCGACATCCTTGCTGAATCCCGTGCTTTTTCCCTTCTTCAAATTCTTGTGCAATCGTTGATATAACAACATACCCCTCAGGCAATGTTGCGGTTATACTTCTTCATATCTTGTGTATTTAATCTTTTATTATTTGCACCGAACAAATAGCGCAAAACGATTTCGAGACACTCCAGTGCCCGATCGCGAGCCGAGATTTCATGAAATAGCGCCAGAATCCGGGGCAGGCGCTGGATTAAATCCTCATGAAAAATGTATTTCAACGCCAGCAAACCGATCCTGAGCAAGATCGCTGCCTTAATCTCCGCTTCATCATATTGAGAAAGATCGCACAGAAAATACTGGAAATCGGGCCCATAATTTTTGAACGGGGTTGGCACTCGCAGCAGATCCTGAAATTTTCGGCCGACACGCCACTCCGCTTCACCATGATAAACGACAATCGAGAAAACAAGTTCTAATTCTTCACCCTGCCGGTGCGTTAGCTCCAGACTCTAACCATGTACCGCAACAATTGGTACGAGATCAGGGGTTCAGGATAGCTTTTATGCTCGAACAGTATATAGACAAAAGCGTTATCCCCATGCTGCAGGTAAATTTGAAAAAGGATATCAGAAAAATGTTCCCGCAATTCCTGGTCAACAAAACTGTCCTTTATAATCGAAAACTTTCATAATCAAATAAGCTGGCAATGTCCGCTGGCACCTGATAACGCGAGAAGTCTGCCGCCGCTTCATGATCAGAAAAAATGCGCTTAAAGAAAATATCATGAAGATTGGTCAGTTCAGACATATTATTAAACTACACATCTGCTTTTCTTGTCTCGATCATTTTTGGGCTGAGGGAGTAATGGAGTAATGGAGTAATGGATCACTGGCGTCCATCCTATCATGAATCCATGACTCCGTCACTCCACTCATGAATCCAGTCCATTTGGCAGATTGATCGTGAACGTCGTCCCCTCATTAACCTTCGATTTGACATCGATGGAACCGCCATGGCGCTCCACGATACCATAAACCACGGCTAACCCTAACCCCGTATTCTTGTCCGATTCCTTAGTCGAGTAAAATGGCTCGAAGATGTGCGGCAAAACATCTTCAGGAATTCCCACACCGTTGTCGGTGATTTCCAATTGAACCATTTTTGCTGAATCATTGCGCTTCAGCGCCACCTTTAGTTCGCCGCCCTGGTTTGGCGAAGCTTCGATAGCATTGATGAGCAGGGCAATCATCATTTGCTGGAGGGCGGCGGGATCGCAACGGATAGTCGTATCAGCATCTGTGAAATCCTTGATGAGCGTCATGCCTTTCATTTCCATACTATGCCGCACCAGCTCAATGCTTTTATCCAGTATTGGTTTCAAGTCATTGTTCGATTGCTCGCCAAAGGATTTTTTAGAAAACAACAATAAATTTCTGACAATATCACCGCAGCGTTTGGACTCGTCGCGAATCGTTTTCAAATTGGCTATGGTATCATCGATGATTTCAGGCGTGGGGTTATTTTGGAGGTTTTTGATGCACAATTTGGAGTAAGTCAGGATGCCTGACATGGGATTGTTGATCTCATGGGCAACCACAGCAGCCAGCTTACCCATCGAGGCCATCTTCTCCGCCAGGATCAATTGCTTCTGGGCTTTTTCTAATTCCCGAGTTTTTTCGGCTACCTTGTACTCCAGCGTATTGGACCACTCCTGCAATTCTTGTTGCGCCTGCTTCAATTTTTTGGTCATCTTATTAAACGAGCGTGCCAGGTCGCCAATTTCATCATCGAGGTTTAGATCAATGGTGTAATCAAGGTTCAAATCGGCCACCTGACGGGTGCCAAAGATCAATTTGGAGATGGGCTGTTGAATTCGGTTGCGGATCACCCGTCCAAAAGCCACCGTGGTTAACATCACCAATAGTCCTGAAAAAATCAACGCTTTGGTGCGGGTCTCCTGGGCATTTTTATCCACGGCCGACAATGACATTTTGATATCCAGCAAGCCCAGCAGTTTTTCATCCTTGCTGTGGGCATGGCAATCCGCCGTGTAGCAATCGGGCTCATTTTCAATGGGATTAATTAGGCCCAATACCCGTTCTCCCTTCGATGTTCGAATCTCACGAAAGCGATTTTCTTTGGCGATCGTACCTTTCGCTTCGTTACTGGCATGACAAAAAATGCACTGCTCGTCATTGATATCCACCGTTTGATATAATTCCGAGGGGTTATCTGAAAATTCAATACGGCCTTTCTTGTTGTAGATGCGAATCCCTTCGATATATTGCTCCTGGCCGATGTTTGAAATGATAACTGCCAGATCATCTCGCTGATTTTTCAACATACTAATCCGAGTGGAGCGCTTGATCAGATCGCTGGCCTGAATGGCATGATCGCGAAAATTGCGCTCGATCTGTCGCGCATAATAATTGATATTGATGTAAACGATGACGACAAAGACCAGAATCAGCAGGATAGAAAGCAGGATAAACAGCTTGAGACTTATGCCACGAAATGATTGCAGGAATCTTTTCATTTTCGTTTTGCCAGCAGCTTTGTTTTCATTTTTGTTGATAATATAACATAAATTTCCTATTATGTCAATGCTTTTTTAGCCTTTTTTGATGAATGACATGGTGCGGCAGGTGAGGCCTTTGGCAACACTTCTGCGAAAAATTGCCAGATGCCAGTAACGCCCGCTCCAAACCAGGTAATGGTAACATCCGACTCCATCGTGTCGTCCTTATCCTGGATTTGTTCAACAAAAAAGCCAGAGGATATATTCCTCCAGCTTTTTGAACTAAAGCATTCGGTTCATCTTGATTTTGAAAATGCTTTTTGAATAGAATGGCGCTTGAAGCTTGTTGTGACTGTAATGAGAAAAACGCACCGTGCTTTATAATTGTGCTATCGGTCGTCATCCTTCTCTCGGCCATGACAATAGCCACAGAATCCCACCCCCGCCTTCCTGGTATTGGTATGGCAGGTAAAGCAGACCGCCCCATCGTCGTGATGGAAATCTGAATCTTCCTCGAAGCGATTGGCGAAGCCAGAGCCGTGCGTTTTGGGATTGGTATTTCTGATCCCATCGAAATCGGTATGGCATTGCAGACAGGCGGGATCAGCGCCCTGGACCTCGTGGCAGGCGGCACAGCGCTCGATATCCCGACGAGCCAATTCCGCATGTCGGCCGCCGCCTGTGCCAACGCCTAAGGCAATCGCTCCCCAGTCGGGGCCGCCATGCCAGGCAGGTCGCATCTGGGCATTGGTCCCTGAGTTGTGGCACTGGGCGCAATAGCTGGAGGTTTCATGGCAGATCTGGCAATCCTTTTCTTTTCCTGCCGCATCGAGCTGATGCACAAAGCGATAATTTAGCCCATGCACCGATTTCAACACCTGCGTGTCTTTGCCGCTCAGGTGCGGCGAATAATTGGTATAAAAATTTTCGGGCAAAATCCTGGTCGAAATCAAATCCGTGGACTCGTGACACTCCTGGCAATAATTATTGGTGTGACAATGCGCGCAGTCGCTGACCCCGGCTCTCACGTGAACGGCATGCTCACGAGACCAGGCGGGAACATGATTATCGGGACGAAATTGGGTCGTGATCGGATGGCATTCCAGACATTCCATGGTGACTGCCACGCCATTATGACACGAATTACAACGCTGGCGTGACGGAAGATATTGGCCATCGCCCGTTCTCACGCTTTGCTCCACGCCCGCATGGCATTTCTTACAAGCGATTTTGATATGGCGTTGATGATTGAAATAAACCTTCCGCTCTGGAGTGGGCCAGGGTTGCGGATTATCTTTATCCATGTGGCAGAGCGTGCAGTTGTTCTCGTCCTCGACATCGTGGCACTTTTGACACACATCATGGCCTGGCAGATTGCGATCCTCGGCTTTGGTGCTCTGGGCAATGGAGGCATGGCAATCGGCGCACTCGACCCCGCCATCTTTGAGATGCTGTTGATGGGAGAATTTAATCGGGCTGGCTGCCTTTTGTTGATGCTGAGCGTTGATGAACAAAATGACGCTCAATATCAGGATGCTGATTAAGATCCGTTTCATGTTCCCGTTCATTACGCTCTCCTGCAAGAGATTCATGATTTGATTTGATGAATTCTTGATAAAGAAATTTTCTCCAATGGATAGAAACAACCCAACGGATATTTTTTTAGGCGCTTTATCCGTTGGATTCATCCATCCGTTGGGCATTTATTTTGAAGATGCAAAAACTTTCTCCAACGGATTGAAACAACCCAACAGATGATTTTTAAAATTCAAATCCCAATCCTCAAATCTCAAATAATTCCCAATTCCCAATCTCGAAATTCCAAACAATTGGGGTCATTGAAGCTTGAAGACTGTTTGTCATTTGTTTTTTGTCATTTGGAATTTTATCCGCTGAGCATAATTTTTCCGTCCAACTGATAGCTGCAGCCAACAGATTTTCTTTTGGATGCTTTTTATCCGTTGGATTCATCCATCCGTTGGGCATTTATTTTGAAGATGCAAAAACTTTCTCCAACGGATTGAAACAACCCAACGGATGATTTTTAAAATTCAAATCCCAATCCTCAAATCTTAAATAATTCCCAATTCCCAATGTCACAATTCCAAACAATTGGGCTCATTGAAGATTGAAGATTGTTTGTCATTTGTTTTTTGTCATTTGTGATTTCATCCATAACCATTGGGTAGTTTCATCCATTAGAAAAAATTATCATCACAGCTTGTGAAATAAAGCGTACGATCCTCTAAAGAAAAATCTGGCATCATGACTGAAAATCTTGTTGTTCAATACCTGCCCCTCGGCTTGCAGCGACAGATTTTTGGTGGGGGTATAATCCACTCCCAGCACGCCTGCAATGGCCTGATCCCTGCTATTCGAGAATTCCGAAAATCGGTACGAAGCGAAATTGGAGCCGAGGGTGACGCTCAAATTCGGCAGCACGGGATAGCTGAAATTGAAGGTCAAACCATCGCTATCGCCACCGTAGCCCGCTCGACGGTGATAGCCCAGATAGAGCGATTTCCAGCTACAGCCCAGGCCCAGCCGCAAATTGGTATCGTCCTTTAAAATAACATTAGCCGCCGTCAGAAAAAATTGATAGTCGTTCCAGCGATAGCGCCCCTGAAGGGCCAGTTCCTGATTGGGATTGATCTCGAACACTGAAAAGATGGAATTCTGATCGATGAACGGCGTGCGATAGATATAATCCAGCCCCAGTTCCAAATTGCGATGGATTTGATAGCGACCGCCAAACTCCCCCCGTTTCACATTTTCCGCCAGCACGTTGAAATCCAGACGGCCATTGAGCCGCAATTTTGACGATACCTGGCTGCTCACATCCAGTCCCACCAGTTCCTTTTGCCAGGCAGCAATGGGATGCTCCAATCGAAACGAGCCCGTGAACAGTCCTGACGAGCGATACTGGATCGGCTCCACGCTCTGCCGAGCATAGCTCAATCCGAGGCGTATTTTTTTCAATTTGTTCGAGGTCAGATGAAACCCATAAGTCAGATTGTCGGAATTGAAATCCCGCAGCTCCGTGGATTTGGCGGTTGGCGCCAGCGTTCCCACGTAGAATTTGATTTTGAAATAATCCTTCAGCCGATATTGCAGTTGTAGGCCATCCACCGTGCCATAGCCCACGCCCGCATAAATTCGTTGCCGCCCCAGACCGATGTCGATGGCATGGGCCACGTTTTTCAAATCAAAATAGCAGTTGTAAATCCACCACCGGGGATCGGCAACGGCTTGCTCGGAAAAGTCATTGGAGAATTGAACATAGGTATGAAACGATAAATTGGGCAGTCCCAATCTGCCAATGGACAGTTGCGCCAAGTGGTAGAATCGAAAGTGATTCGCCTTTGAAGAATCGATCTCCTGCTGCTCCCAGGCATAGGCGGCCGTGGTGAATCGGGCATTGATGGTTTGAGGATAACTGGGGGATGCTATGGCAACCAAAAGAGCTATCATAACAAATAAAATATAGCCAGCGTTTTTCATGCTGAAACTCCATTTTTGATGACTGATTCGAAGCGTTTATAGAATCGGGCTAAGCGAATTTTATCCCACAGAATTGCAGTCCCACAGAAATATTTTGCTGGTCTCAGAAATAAAAGGTCACAGAAATGATTTCTAAAGGTTTTCTTCTGAGACCTTTCAATTCTGAGACCAAATATTATTCAATTCAATCCACCAAAGGACGGACAGCCAACTGGCGGTTCTGTGGGGAGAAAAAATTGCTCCCACAGAATTGCATTCCCACAGAAATGTATTGCTGGTCTCAGAAATAAAAGGTCGCAGAAATGAATTCTAAAAGTTTTCTTCTGAGACCTTTCAATTCTGAGACCAAATATTATTCAAT
>JGI24187J35170_1000881_pt1 | contig 13509 bp, 12 predicted proteins | sample YNPBryBLVA2012_FD_35170 | JGI IMG/M metagenome (IMG submission 35170)
CGGGGATGGGAGAGCAGCGAGGCCGAAGCCGCGGGCCAGCCCGCGAAGCCTTCCCACCGCGGTGGGCTTTGCCCAGCCGAGCGCCGAGAGGGAAGGGGAGGTCCCTTCCCTCTCGGGACCCCATTAACACCGCCTCGATGTTTTGCGAAGGCAGGCTTCGAAGCGGGGATGGGAGAGCAGCGAGGCCGAAGCCGCGGGCCGGCCCGCGAAGCCTTCCCGCCGCGGTGGGCTTTGCCCAGCCGAGCGCCGAGAGGGAAGGGGTGGTCCCTTCCCTCTCGGGACCCCATTAACACCGCCTCGATCAGAAGAGGATTACGACGCTCTTCGAGGAAGACCCTGGTTGTGAACCGCCAATTGGCGAGTCAGAAACACCGCCTCGATGTTTTGCGAAGACAGGCTTCGAAGCGGGGATGGGAGAGCAGCGAGGCCGAAGCCGCGGGCCAGCCCGCGAAGCCCGCTCGCCGCAGAGGGCGGGGGAGGGTACACTGGCGCCCCGGGGGAGGTGCCGGCATGGCGGAGAAGGGGAGCGCCGGGAAGGTTGCGGAGCGGCTGTTCCGGCTGTCGGAGAACGGGACGACGGTGCGGACGGAGGTGCTGGCGGGGCTCACGACCTTCGTGACGCTGGCGTACATCCTCTTCGTCAACCCGAACATCCTCAAGGACGCCGGGATGCCGGTGGAGGCCACCTTCGCGGCGACGTGCGTGGCCTCGGCCTTCGCCACCCTGCTCATGGGTCTCCTGGCCAACTACCCCATCGCCGTAGCGCCGGGGATGGGGCTGAACGCCTACTTCACCTACGCGGTCTGCATCGGCATGAAGCTGCCGTGGCAGACGGCCCTGGGGGCGGTCTTCCTGTCGGGGGCGGTCTTTTTCCTGCTGACGGTGACGCGGGTGCGGGAGTGGATGATCGCGGGGGTGCCGCCGGTGCTCCGCTCCTCCATCAGCGTGGGCATCGGCCTCTTCATCGCCTTCGTGGGCCTCAGAAACGCCGGGATCGTGGTGCGGAACGAGGCGACGCTGGTGGGGCTGGGAGACATGCGGTCGGCGGGGGTGCTGGTGGCCCTGGGGGGCCTGGCGCTGACGCTCTTTTTGATGGCGCGGCGGGTGAAGGGGGGCCTGTTCATGGGGATTCTGGCCACCACCGTGGCGGCTGTCCTTTCCGGAGTCTCGCCGGCGCCCCGAGGCCTTTCCAGCCTCGTCTCCCTGTCCAATCCCTTCCAAGCCCTCTCGGCCACGGCCTTCCAGCTCGACGTGGGGGCGGCGCTGCGGTTCGGCCTCGTCTCCGTCCTCTTTTTCTTTACCTTCGTGGACCTCTTTGACAACGTGGGAACCCTCATCGGGGTCTCGCGGCGGGCGGGGCTCCTGGACCGGGATGGATCCCTACCTCGGATCGGGAGAGCCCTGCTGGCCGATTCGGTGGGGACCCTCTTCGGCGCCCTCATGGGGACCAGCACCGTCACCAGCTACGTGGAGAGCGCGGCGGGGGTGGAGGAGGGCGGTCGGACGGGACTGACGGCGGTGGTGACGGCCCTGCTCTTTCTCCTGGCGCTGGTCTTCGCCCCGCTGGTGGGGTTCATTCCGCCCCAGGCCACGGCCCCGGCCCTGATCGTGGTGGGGGTGCTCATGACCGGGGAGATCCGCTCCATCCGCTTCGAGGACTTCACCGAGGCCGTCCCCGCCTTCCTGACCATGCTGATGATGCCGCTGACCTACTCCATCGCCCAGGGGCTGGCCTTCGGCTTCACCTCCTACACCCTCATCAAGCTCCTTTCGGGCCGCCACCGGGAGAACAGCGCCGTCACCTACACCCTGGCCGCCCTCTTCGTCCTCCACTTCGTCCTCTCCCGCTGAGGGGGAGAGGGAAAAAAGGAAAGCGTGAAGCGTGAAGCGTAAAGAGTGAATAGTGAAAAGTGAAAAGTGAAAAGTGAAAAGAATCCTCCCCGATCTCCTGGATCTCCCTGTTCCCAATTTTCTGTCATCTCCTCACCACGCCTTTTCCTCTCCACCTTCCCAAATTCCGCGATGGATTGGTTATGCTTCCGCTGGTGTGGGTGCTACACGACGGAAAAACTTCTTCTCCTGAACGGGGAGGGGCTTCTCCCCCGCGCTCCGCTGGCAAAGCCATCCGGAACGTTCGGCCCACCCTTCGGGGTCCCTCCCCGCTCCACGGGCCAAGCCCAGGGAGCCTCACCCCACCCCTCACGCCTTCTTCGCCTTCGGCTCGAATGCCCCCCATCCCTTGGCAGGTAAAGGCGTTATTCTTGTTGGCATCTGCAAGGTTATCAAGGGCTGGCACCGCCTGTTCGGTTCCCATCGCGGGATTGGGGACCTTGCGGCCTCTTGACGGCGCGGGGGCCATCGCTTAACATATTCAACATGTTCTACCATGGAGCGAGACCATGATCGGTGTGAGGCTGGACAAGGAAATGGAGGAAAGGCTAGGGCGGTTGGCCCGGGAGACCGGGCGCACCAAGTCCTACTACGTGAAGGAGGCCATCGCCGAGTACCTGGCGGAGCGGGAGGATGGGCTCCTCGCCCTGGCGCGTCTCGAGAAAGCCGAGAAGCCTTTGAAGACGGAGGAGGTCTGGCGTGCCCTGGGGTGGGAACCGGCCGGTGCCCGTAAGAAAAGGGGGCCATCGCCCCGGCCGGCCCGGCGGAAGGGGCTATCGCCAGGCCGCAAATGAACGAAACCTGGCGGGTCCTGTGGGACCCCGCCACCGTCCGGGATCTGCGGAAAATTGGCAGGGCGGGCTCCGAGAGGATACGAGAGGCCGTCTGTACCCGTCTTGCGAAGGATCCCTTTGCGGGCAAGAGGCTCCGCGTCTGTGCTCCCGTGCCGCTGTACCGCTTCCGGGTGGGGGACTACAGGGTGGTGTACACGGTGCGTCCCGATGACCGCCTCCTCCTCATCCTGAAGATCGGGCACCGGCGGGAGGTTTACCGGTACCTGCGATGACAAAGCCCTGTCCTGGCATCTGGCAACCGAGACCCCGTGAGGAGGGGCGGAGAGTGAAAAGTAAAACGTAAAGCGTAAAGCGTAAAGCATAAAGAGTGAAGCGTAAAGAGTAAAGCGTAAAGAGTGAAGCGTAAAGAGTGAATAGTGAATAGTGAAAAGTGAAAAGTGAAAAGAATCCTCCCCGATCTCCCGGATCTCCCTGTTCTGAATTTTCCCCTATCTCCCCATCACGTTTTTTCCGGCTCAGGAGAGCATGCGGAAGGCCCAGACGGTGAGGATGAGGACGATGAGGGCGACGAGGACGGGAAGGGTGACTTTGAGGTCGAAGAGGTGGTCGAAGGGGCGGCGCTTTCGCCAGGCGAAGGGGAGGTAGAGCCAGTAGGCGAGGGCGGTGGCGAAGACGGCGACGCCGGCGGGCTGGGTGGCGAGGGCCTTGAGGGGGTGGCCGTGGAGGATCCAGGCGAAGGCGGTGGTCATGCCGCAGGAGGGGCAGGGCTTGTGGAAGACGGTGTAGAAGGTGCAGGGGGGCAGGTGGAGGGCGGTGTGGGTGCCCACGCCGGCGGGGTTGGGGGTGAGGTGGCGGGCCAGGGCCAGGACGGCGGCGAAGCCCAGCCAGGAAAAGGCGTAGAGGAGGTGGTCCAGAAGGGAGAAGGACCGCGGAGTCACGCTCCACCCCGCATCTTCCGGATGGCGCGCAGGATGGTCTCGATGGAGCGGGGGTCGGGCAGGAGGAAGAAGTGGCCGGCGAAGGAGCGGTCCCGCGTGGAGAAGTCGGTCTGGATCACCAGGGCCTCGTCGGAGACCTCCGCCAGTTCGATGAGGAGGAGGTCCACCACCGCCTGGGCCATGTCCAGGGAGAAGGCGGGGATGGAGGGGATGAGGGGGATCTGGAGGAGGCCGCCGACGGCGTTGAGGTAGGAGGAGGTGAGGATGTTGCCCACCTCCTTGAGGGCGGAGATCTCCATGTCGCCGAAGGGCTTGGTGGCCTCGCCGTTGAAGAGGGCCAGGAGGAGACGGTCGGCCGAGGGCTTGGGCATGACCACCAGCATGTTGCCCCGGGAGCCGCCGTAGATCCGGAAGAAGAGGCCCACCACCTCCTCTTCGGGCCCCCCCAGGGCCTCCACCACCCGGCGGAAGGGGACGAGGTTCACCGAGGGAACCTCCAGGGTGATGACCCGCCGGGTCATCTGGTGGAGGGCGGTGACGGCGTGGCCGGCCCCGATGTTGCTGACCTCGCGGAGGGCGTCCAGTTCCACGGAACCGATCTCAGACAGCATGGCTCTCTCCCTCGCCGCGGCGGACCACCGCCCGGCCGTCGAGCACGTACGCCACCTCCCCGGTGGAGAGCAGGGCCGCACCCATCCACTCGGGGACCATGTCCAGCGGCGGTCCCAGGGGCTGGATCACCACCCGCTCCATCTGGAAGACCGAACCCACCAGGAGGGCGTGGTCCTGACCCTCGAAGGTGAGGCGCAGGCCGAAGCCCTCCCGCCCCACGTCCCGCCGGCGCCACGGCAGGACGGGAATGAGGGTGTCGCCGTCGGCCAAGAAGGGCCTCGCGCCCCCGGTGACGGGAAAGGCCGAGAGGGGGTAGATGCGGGTGACCTGGGAGACGGGGATGCCGAAGCGGGGCCCCGGCTCGCCGTAGGAGAAGACCAGGATCCGGGTGAGGGCCGACGCCGAGGGCACCACCAGCGTAAAGGCGCTCCCCTTTCCGGGGGCGCTGCGGATCTCCAGGTGGCCCCCCAGCGCCTCCGCCGCCATGCGCACCACGTCGAGGCCCACGCCCCGGCCGCTCACCTCGCTCACCTCCCGCCGGGTGCTGAAGGCCGGCAGGGTCAGGAGCTCGTAGAGGCGGTCCTCGGTCAGCAGGGCCGCCTCCTGGGGGGTGCAGAGGCGCCGCTCCACGGCGGTCCGGCGGACCGCCTCGGGGTCGATGCCGCGCCCGTCGTCGGAGAGGGTCACCAGCAGGGCCTCCGCCACCCGGCGGATTTCCAGGCGGAGGCGGCCCTCGGGGGGCTTTCCGGCCGCCCGCCGCTCTTCCTCCCCTTCAAGGCCGTGGTCCAGCGCGTTGCGGACGAGGTGGAGGAGGGGATCCTGGAGCCGTTCAAGGAGGCCCCGATCGATCTTCTCCTCCACTCCCGCTACTTCGAGGGCCGCCCGCTTCCCGAGGCGGCCGCCCACCTCCCGAACGGTCCGCTTCAGGCGCTCCACCAGCGCGTCGAAGGGAACCAGCCGGACGGCCAGGACGCGGTCGGAGAGGCGGCCCAGGTGGGCGCGGTGGGATTCGAGCCAGAAGCGGTGGCGCTTCCGCTCCCCGTCGTCCAGGGCGGCCTCCAGCCGGTTGAGGCTGTGGAGGAGTTCGGCGGTGCGGTCCAGGAGGTCGTCCAGGTCCCGGGCGGAGACGGTGAGGTCCCGGATGAGGGCCCGCTCGCCGGCGGCTGCCCGGGGGGCCTCCTCCTCCACCGTGACGGAGGCCACCTCCGGCAGGGTGAGCAGGAGGCGGGCCAGCTCCTTCAGCCCCCCGCTCGCCGGCAGGGAAAAGACGGCCCTTCGCCCCTGGGTCTTCTGGAGGGTGACGAGGTCCGGATCCATGCGGGCCCCCGGAAAGGCCTCCCGGACCTTCTGGGCCACCACGAGAAAGCGGGCGGCGGGAAGGGCCGAGGCGGGGTCCACGGTGACGGTGAGGGTGGCGGCGGGGGGCGACTCGGCGGGGATCGGGGCTTCGGGGGCCGCGGGTTCCGAGGGCGGCAGGGGCGCGGGGGCTCCGGAGGCCAGCGCCTCCAGCGCCGCGGCGGTGCGGCGGGCGGCGGCGGCGGCCCCTTCCTCTCCGCCCGTCGTCTCCACGGCCTCCAGGAGGCTCTCCAGGGCGTCGCTGGCCGAAAGGGCCGCCTCCACCTCGGCGGGGGAGGCGGCGGCCCCCTTCCGCCACCGGTCGAAGAGGGTCTCCAAACGGTGGGCCAGGCCGGAGGTCTCGGAGAAGGACATGGAGGCCGCCATGCCCTTGAGGGAGTGGGCGTGGCGGAAGAGGTCGTTCACCGCCTCGGGGGCCGGTCCCCGGGGCGAGGCTTCCAGGAGCGCCCGGAGGCGGGAGAGGTGCTCCCGGCTCTCGCGGAGGTACAGCTCCCGGTAGCGGTCCAGGTCCACTTCGGATCCTCCCTCAGGAGGCCAGGACGGCGTCGAGGACCTTGAGGACCTTTTCGGCGGAGAAGGGCTTGACGATGAAGTCCTTGGCGCCGGCGGCGATGGACTCGATGACCAGGGCCTCCTGGCCCAGGGCGCTACACATGACCACGCGGGCCGAAGGGTCCAATTTGAGAAGCTCCCGCGTGGCCTCGATGCCGTCCATCTGCGGCATGACGATGTCCATGGTCACGAGGTCGGGCCGGACCATGGGATAGAGCTCCAGGCACTCCTGGCCGTTGGCCGCCTCCCCCACCACCTCGAAGCGGCCGGAGTTGACCAGGATGTCGCGAATCATGGCCCGCATGAACATCGCGTCGTCGACGACCAGGACCTTATGAGGCATCTTCTCTCCCCGGGGGATGCGGATGGATGGCGTAGGCCATGGCGAGGGCCAGCTCCTTCGACACGGCGGGAGGGTGGACGAGGTGGATCCAGGCGCCGCCGAAGGGGTACAGGCCCGCCCAGACGCCGCCGGCGCCCTCCTCCCGGAGGTCCAGCTTCTGAAAGTCGATCACCGTCAGGATGGAGGGGATGGGAAAGGCCAGGTGGTCCAGGGGCGGGGCGAGGCGGAGCAGGAGCCGGCAGGGCTCGCCGCCGGCCTCCTCCCCCAGGAGGGGAAAGGTGTCCAGCACCGTCACCACCCGTCCGCCGAGGAAGGCCGTCCCCGAAAGGTAGGGGTAGGGCTCGGGAAGGGGCGTCAGGGCCGGCAAGGGCCGGACCTCCGACAGGTGGCCCGTGAGCCAGCCGGCGTGCTTGCCCCCGATCGGCGCCACCACCATCCGCTCCACCGCTCCCTCCGGTTCCGCCCCCGCGGCGGCCTCCTTTGGAGGCCAATGCCGAATTATAGTTTGAATCGCTCCACCAGGGAACGGAGGCGGTTGGATTCGTCGAGGAGGGCCTTGGCCTGCTGGCTGATCTCCTCCATGCTGGCGGTGGTCTCCTCGGTGGCGGCCGAGACCTCCTCGGTGCCGGCGGCGTTCTCGGTGGCCACCTCCTGGATCTCCTCCACCGCCGTCTTCAGCGAGGCGGCGCTGGCGGCCTGGGTGGCCGCCTCTTCGGAGATCTGCCGCACCGCCTCCCGGGTCTCGGCGGCCTCGGCGCGGATGTGGGCCAGGGCCTCGGAGACGGCCCCCGTCTTCTCCTGGGCGGCCCGGGCCGTCTCCTCCATCTGGTCCATCCGGTGGACCACCTGCTGGGTCCTCCCGGTGATGTCCTCCGAGAGGCGGGCGATCTGGGAGGCCAGCTCCCTCGTGCTCTCCGCCAGGCGGCGCACCTCCTCGGCCACCACGGCAAAGCCCCGGCCCGCCTCCCCCGCCCGGGCGGCCTCGATGGCGGCGTTGAGGGCGAGGATGTGGGTCTGGTGGCTCAGGGTGGAGATCCCCTCCACCAGGCTCTGGATCTCCATGGAGTGCTTCTGAAAGGTCCGGACCTCCGAGACCGAGTTCTCCACGTGGACCAGGAGCCCCCCCATGGCCCGGGCGGCCTCCTCGGAGGTGCGCACCCCCTCGGCGGCCCGGCCGGCGGAGGCGGAGGCCCGCTCCTCGGCGGCCCGGGAGCGCCCGGCGATGGCCTCGGCGGCGGCGGCCACCCGCTGGGTCGCCTCCACCGCCCGCTCCACGGAGGCCACCTGGGTCTCGGCCCCCTTGGCGATGTTCTGGATGTTCCCGGCGATCTCGGCGGTGGAAGCCGTCACCTCGTGGGTGGAGACGGTGAGGTTCTGGACGGCGTCGTACATGAGGGCCGTGCTGGCCTGGACCTGCCGGACGATCTCCCTCAGGTTCCGGACCATGGTCCCGATGGACTCGGCCAGGAGGCCCACCTCGTCGCGGCCCGAGACCGGCACCTCCCGGGAGAGGTCCCCCTCGGCCAGGAGGCGGCTCACCTCCGCCAGTCCCTGAAGGCGCCGGGTGAGGAACTCCGCCACCACCAGGGCCGAGAAGGCCGCCACCAGGATCCCGGCGAAGATCTTGAGCCACATGGCCTGCCACTCGCCCACGGAGGTGAGGTTGTCCAGGACGATCCCGAAGACCAGCGGCAGAAAGACGATGACGATGAACGCGAGACCGATTTTCAGCTTCATGGCCGACTCCCCGCCTTCCTTTCGAAGATCTTCCGCTCCCGGTCCACCGTTCCGAAGAGCTCCGAGGCCCCCCGCGGCAGCCCCTCCACCCGCCCCAGGACCAGGAGGCCGCCGGGAAGGAGCGCCCGGTGGACCTCCCGGAGGAGCCGTTCCTGGGCCTCCTCGGTGAGGTAGATGAAGAGGTTCCGGACCAGCGCCACGTGAAAGCCCCTCCCCGGCACGCCCAGGGACAGGTCGGCGCACACCGGAAGCACCCGCTTCCGAAGGACCGGCGCCGCCAGGCCCTGGCCTTCCTCGACGGTAAAATACCGCGAGAGTCCTTCCCTGTCCAACGGCTTCAGCAGGCGGGCGGGGTACCGGGCCGCCCGCAGGGTTCGGAGGGCCGCCCGGGAGCGGTCCACCGCCAGGACCACGCCGGGCCACGAGGCCGTCTCCAGCAGCAAAGCCAGGCTGTAGGCCTCCTCCCCGGTGGAGCAGGGGGCGCTGAGGAGGCGGAGGGCCTTCCAGCGATGGGCCTCCCGGCGCTCGGCCAGCAGGGACGCCAGGCGGCGAAAGACCTCCGGGTTGCGGAAGAACTCGGTGGTGGGCACCAGGACCTTCTGGAGAAGGACCCGGGCCTCCGCCGGGTGGTCCAGCAGGTGGTGCAGGTAGTCCGCCAGGGAAGCGCATCCGCAGGCCTCGATGCGCGGCAGGACGCGGCGCTCCAGGAAAGAGTCGCGGTAGGCCTCGGCTCGGAGGCCGAAGGCCAAGGCGAGGAACTCCCGGAGGCGGCGGAGGTCTCCCTCGGCGAGGCGGCTCACGGCGTCCTTTCCGGAGGGAGGGTGATCCAGCCCTCGGAGATCCAGTCGGCCCCATCGGAGGGGGGGATGCGTTCCAGAAGGACCAGCACCGGCTTCACGAACTGGACGCCGGCGGGCGGCCGCATGAACGCAAGCGCCCGGTAGGGGACCAGGGCCTCCTCCTCCCGATGGAAGACCGCCGCGGCGAGGGTCCTCAGGGGGTCGGGTTGCTCAATGGGGAAGTCCGTGCCGAAGCGAAGGGGGATGCCCGCCCGGTCCAGGCTGGCCACGCGGTAGGCGCCGGCCATGCGCTCCCCCAGACGGCGGGGCGCCCATGCCTCGTCGGAGAGCCGGTGGCAGGGCTGGATGGAGGCGACGGCCCCGGACACGGCCAACAGGTCCACCTCCTCCTGCCCCGCCACCTGGACGTGCTCGATGCGCAGGGCGGGGCCCATGCGAAGGGGAAGGGCCGCCTCCAGGACCTGGCGGAGGGCGCGGTCGCCGATGGCGTGAACCGCCGCGGCGGCCTTCCGCGCCGCCGCCTCCCGGAGCCCCTCCCTGAGGGCCTCCGTGTCCCAGAGAAGGAGGCCCTTGCACCCCGGCGCGTCGGCGTAGTCCTCGTGGAGGGCCGCCCCGCGGCTTCCCAGGGCGCCGTCGGCGAAGAACTTGTAGCCCTCGACGGAGAAATCCTCCCCCTCGCCGATGGGGAACTCCGGCAGGGGCTCGCCGGGGGAGACCCGGAGGTAGCCCCGAACCTGGAGGGGAAGCACGCCTTTCCGGTCGAGCCGCCGGAAGACCTTCGCCTCCCGGACCTCCAGGCCCATGTCGGTTACCCCCGTGAGACCCCTTCCGGCCAGGATTCTCAGGCCCCGGAGAATCCAGCGCTCCAGGTCCTTCGTGGAGGGCGGGGGCACGGCGGCCCGAACTGCCTCCGCCGCCGCGTCCAGGAGGACGCCCGTGGGGAGGCCATCCTCCCGCTGGACGGCGCCCCCCGGCGGATCGGTGGCGGCCTCGAGAAGTCCGGCGCGGTGCAGGGCCTCGGTGCTCGCCCAGGCGGCGTGGCCGTCAATCCGCCACAAGAGGACCGGCCGGCCGGGGAGGGCCCGGTCGAGGAGAAAGCGGTGGGGAAAGCGGCCCCCCCAGAGGTTCTGGTCCCACCCGAAGCCCTGGATCCACGCCTCCGGCGGGAGGGAGGCGGCCCGGCGCTGGACCTTCTGCACCGCCGCCTCCGGAGAGGGAGCGTCGCGAAGGTCAACCTCCTCGGAGGAGCGTCCCAGGGGAATGACGTGGCCGTGGTGGTCCCACAGGGCCGGGAGCACGATGCCGGCGGCGGCCCCCGAAACCCGTACCAAATCCAGGAAGCCGGCGCCCCCGTCGGCCGCCAGGGGAAGCAGGCCCCTTCCTTCAGGCGCCAGGAGGTAGAGCCGTTCCATGGGCCCATTGTACAACCGCCCGGCCCGCTCCGCGCCTTTGCGGTAAAGGCCCCCGCTCCAGAGGCGCGGCGCCCTGGGGGCGGGGCGCCCTTCGGGGGTCCGGGCCTCAGCCCAGGATGGCGAGGGCGTCGTCCAGGTCGCCCAGGATGTCCTCGGTCCGCTCGATGCCCACGCTGACGCGGATGCCTCCGGGGTCGATCCCCGCCGCCACCTGGGCCTCCACCGGCAGGGGGGCGTGGGTCATGGAGGCGGGGTGCTCGATGAGGGTGCGGATCTGCCCCAGGGAGACGGCGAGGGTGACGGAGAGGGCCCGGTCGGCCAAGTGGTCCATCATCCGGCGGCCCCTCTCCCGGGCCTCCTCGGGGGTTCCCTTCAGCACGAAGTAGATCATGATCCCCGGAGCGAAGTTCCCGTCGGGGTCCAGCATCTGCTTCCGGGCCAGGGGGTGCTGGGGGTGGCTGGGCAGGCCGGGGTAGAGGACCTTGGCCACGGCGGGGTGGCCCTCGAGGAACCGGGCGATCTTGAGGGCGCTCTCCATCTGCCGCCGGGAGCGGAGGGCCAGGGTGGGCAGGCCGTAGACCAGGGGAGGCCAGGCGTCCTTGGGGGCCAGGGGGGCGCCGAAGTCCTTCCGGAAAAGGAGGACGTCGGGCTCCAGGAGGCTGGGGCCCACCCAGACGCCCCCCATGTCGGTGCCGAAGCCCCCGATGTTCTTCGTGAGGGAGGCGACCACCACGTCGGCCCCCTGGGTGAGGGGCCGCTGACAGAAGGGGGTGGCGAAGGTGTTGTCCACCACGATGTAGATCCGCCGCTTCTTGGGGTTCCGGGCGGCGTTCACCCGGTCCACCGCCTGCCGGACGGCGGCGATGTCCACCAGCTCCAGGATGGGGTTGGAGGGGGTCTCGAAGTAGACCGCCACCACGTCGTCGGTCATCATCCCTTCGAGGGCCTTCGCGTCCTTCATGTCCACGAACTTCACCTGGATGCCGAAGCGGGGCAGCCAGTTGGCCATGAGGGAGTAGGTGCAGCCGTACAGGGTGCGGTGGGCGAGGATCGTGTCCCCAGCCTTGGCCAGGACGCCCAGGCTGGCGGTGATGGCCGCCATGCCCGTGGCGAAGCAGACGGCGCAGTCGCCTTCTTCCGCCGCCGCCAGGTGGTCCTCCAGCATGGAGCGGCTGGGTTCGTCCAGGCGGTCGTAGATGTAGATGGGGGGCTGGGTATGGCGGTTGAACTCGGGGTTGGCGAAGGCCTGGAAGCCCTGGGCACCCCGCTCGGCGCTCTCCAGCCGGTAGGCGGCGGAGGCGGAGATGGGGGGAACGATGTGGTCCCGGTAGTCCCAGTGGGGGGAGTGGAAGTCGCCGTGGATGAGGCGGGTCTCCTTGTGGTAGGTGCGGTTCTTTTCGCGCTTGTCGGCCATGGCCGTGCCCTCCTCCGCGGCCATTCTACACGATGGGCCGCGGAGGGAAGGACCCCCGTTCCCCTCGAGGGGAAAGTGGGGCAAATGTGCTATTGTGGTCCGCCGCGAAGGAAGGTCGCGACGGCGGAGACGGCATGGATCTTTCCTTTCTGAGGCGCGTGGCCAAGCCCACCCGCTACACGGGGGGCGAGGTGAACGAGGTGGTGAAGGAGGAGCGGGAGGGCCTCCTCCACGTGGCCCTGGCCTTTCCCGACGTCTACGAGATCGCCATGAGCACCCTGGGGCTGAAGATCCTCTACGCCCGCCTGAACGAGCGGGAGGACGTCTGGGCCGAGCGGGTCTTCATGCCGTGGCCCGACATGGAGGCCGAACTCCAGGCCCGCCGCATCCCCCTCTACGGCCTGGAGTCGGGACGCCCCCTCGCCGCCTTCGACCTGGTCGGCTTTACCCTCCAGTTCGAGCTCACCTACACCAACATCCTCCAGATGCTGCGCCTCGGCGGCATCCCCTGGCGCGCCGCCGACCGCGGCCCCGGCCACCCGGTGGTGGTGGCCGGCGGTCCCTGCGCCGTCAACCCCGAGCCCCTGGCCCCCTTCCTGGACGCCGTCTTCGTGGGGGACGGGGAGGAGGGGGCCCTGGACCTCTGCGAGGCGGTGCGGGAGACCCGCGGACGGCCCCGAAAGGAAGTCTGGCGCGCGCTGGCCGCCGTGGAGGGGGTGTACGTCCCCGCCCTCTACGAGACCCGGAGGGAGGAGCGGAGCGGCATGGAGGTCGTGGCGGGACCGCGGGAGCCGGGCGTCCCCTTTCCCGTGCGGCGGCGCCTCGTCGAGAACCTGGACGCCTTTCCCTTCCCCCACCGGGTCATCGTGCCCCACCACGAGGTGGTCCACGACCGCTACAGCGTGGAACTGGCCCGGGGCTGCGCCGTGGGGTGCCGCTTCTGCCAGGCGGGGTACATCTACCGGCCCGAGCGGCCCCGGGCCCCGGAGGAGGTTCGCCAGACCGTGGCCCGGGGCCTGAGGGAGACGGGCTTCAACGAGGTGACCCTCCTCTCCCTCAACGCCGGGGAGTACCGCGGGGTGGACCGGCTGGTCCAGGCCATCGCGAGGGACGCGGAGGAGCAGGGGGCGGGGGTGGCCATGCCCAGCCTCCGGGTCAGCAGCGTGGACCGGGAGCTGGTGGAGGCCCTTTCGGCGGGCCGGAAGTCGGGTTTCACGGTGGCCCCGGAGGCGGGCACCGACCGCCTGCGCCGGGTGGTGAACAAGAAGATCTCCGAGGAGGACCTCCTCCGGGCGGTGGAGGTGGTCTTCTCCTCCGGGTGGAAGGTCCTCAAGCTCTACTTCATGCTGGGCCTGCCCACCGAGACCGACGGGGACGTGGAGGCCATCGCGGGCCTCGCCGAAAAGGCAACCGCCGCCGCCCGGAGGGCGGGGTGCCGTTCCCCCCAGGTGACGGTCTCCACCTCTTCCTTCGTTCCCAAGCCCTTCACCCCCTTCCAGTGGTTTCCCATGGAGAGGCCCGAGGTGCTCCGGGCCCGCCAGGAGATCCTCAAGAGGAGGCTTCGGCGGCCCATCCAGTACCGCTGGCACGACGTGGAGGGGAGCCTCCTCGAAGGGGCCTTCTCCCTGGGCGACCGCCGGCTGGCCGCCGTCCTGGAGGAG
>JGI24187J35170_1000890_pt1 | contig 13445 bp, 9 predicted proteins | sample YNPBryBLVA2012_FD_35170 | JGI IMG/M metagenome (IMG submission 35170)
GGGGGTGCTTCTTCCACTGGTGGGGTGGGCGCCGGCTCGGCGGCGGGCGGGGCAGCCGTGGCGGGCGTCACGCCCAGCGCCTTCAACCCCTTGAAGGCCATTTCGTTGTCCGGATCCAGTTCCAGAACCCGCTCCAGGGCGGCCTGGCGTTCTTCGCGGTTCTCGGCGACGCCAGCCAGCCACAGCCAGCCCTGTACATTGGTGGGCTCCTGGCGGGTCAGCAGGCGAAAGAGTTGGCGCGCTTCCTCTTTTTTGTTGTCACGCGCGGCTTCGATGCCCAATTGCAGGATGCTGTCTGGCTCCGCCATGCCCGATCCTTCCTCTTAGACAAGGTCACNCCCCGGTTAGCCACGGTGCGTAGGAGATGTGCCGTTCGCAGCTCTAGCCCGCACAGGCGGGCTTCGCATTCCGTAGCCGAGGGCTTATGGTCTTTGAATACATCATCCGCTCTAGGCCGCGCAGGCGGCCTTCGCATCCCCTAGCCGAGGGCTTATGGTCTTTGAATACATCATCCGCTCCAGGCCGCGCAGGCGGCCTTCGCATCCCTAGCCGAGGGCTTTAGCCCCACGGCCAGCCCGGCATAGCGGATGAATTTTTCAAAGACCATCAGCCCCACGACCAGCCTGACATACCGGATGAATTGCTCAAAGACCATGAGCCCCACGGCTAACCCCGCATACCGGATGAATTGCTCAATACCCATCAGATGTCCATGCGGCTCCGCCGCACAACGCCGCAATGAACATACGGTTGTTCTTGGGAGGGCGTCGCCCTCCTGAACCCTCCCACCGGGTGGGGGGATGGGGAAACCGGGTTTCCCCATCCCCCTGCTTGAGGGCGTCGCCCTCCTGAACCCTCCCACCGGGTGGGGGGATGAGGAAACCGGGTTTCCCCATCCACCTGCGTGAGGGCGTAGCCCTCCCAAAACCTCCTGCGGACGGGGGTATGGGGGAACCGGGTTCCCCTATGTTCACATTAGACCCGTTCTGCGGAGGTGTGGAGCGACGGTCAAGCTAGAACGCTCGATTCTGAACCATGCCTTTGACAGGGTTTCAGCATTGCCTGACCATCTGCCCCACAGCTCGCCTGTATGCGCGTCTGTCGGGCGAACAGGCCGCGTCTGGTTGCAGCCATGCCTGACCATCTACCCTTCGCCTCGCGGCTATTCTAACACACGTAATGGCAAGGGTCAACAATCGATGCGGATAATGCCGCGCTGTTACGGCGTAGATGCCCTGTGCACCGCAAAAAAGTGCAAAGAGTTTTCTGGATCAGAGGGCCTCAGAATCTGCCGCGCCAGGCTGCTGCTCCCCGCGTTGCCGGGGGGCGCGCCGACCTGGCAGCCCGCAGGCGCGCCGCCAGTTGTTCACCGTGCCCACACTGACGCCGAGTCGCTCCGCAATCACCCGTAACGGTAGGGCCTCCTCCAGGTAGAGGCGCGTCAATACGGCGCGAGGCGCCTCGCGCGGCTCGAAGCGCCCGGAACGGGTTGGAACGCCGCACTCCCGCAACCGTCGCCCGATCGTCGGCGCNCTGCACCCCAGTTGCCGCGCCAGTGCCGCCATGCTCAACCCTTCCTCCAGATACAGGCGCTGCAGTTCCCCGCACGAGATGGGTAGTCGCTTCTTCATCACTGGCGCCTCGCCTTCATCAAGACAAGCTCTGCCGCTTCCTCTGCCCGCGGGCCGGAGGCCCGCATACCGGCGTCTTACACGTAAACGGATAATCAGCCGGAAGAAAGAGCACGTCCTGCGACGTGCTCCCTGACATCTGTAGGTTCTGACTTCAGGTTCTGACTTCAGCCGTCCATGCGGCTCCGCCGCACACGAACAGGATGCACATAGATTCTTCTTGGGAGGGCGTCGCCCTCCCAAACCCTCCCACCGGGTGAGGGGATGGGGAAACCCGGTTTCCCCATCTCCCTGCGCGAGCGCTGCGCCCTCCCAAACTCTCCCATCGGGTGGGGGGATGGGGAAACCGGGTTTCCTCATCCCCCTCCGTGAGGGCCAGGCCCTCCCGCGGGCGGGGGCGTGGGGAAACCCGGTTTCCCCACCTCCCGCTCCGAGAGCTTAGGTTCACATCAGCCGTCCATGCGGCTCCGCCGCACACCGACGGGATGAACATCATTCCTGGGAGGGCGTCGCCCTCCCAAACCCTCCCACCGGGTGGAGGTATGGGGAAACCCGCTTTCCCCATACCCCTCGCCGAGGGCGTATGTTCACGTTAGCCGTCCATTAGGTTGCTCCTGGGAGGGCACAGCCCTCCCAAACCCTCCCACCGGGTGGGGGGGAAACCCGATTTCCCCATCCCCCTGCTCGAGTGCTAAGCTCTCCCAACCCTTCCCACAACGATATTAACACGTTATCGTGTAAATGTCAAGCCCCGGCTGGCGTCACTCCGTCGGCGCCCGGCGTGCTCTCGGTGTCGCTCTCGCTCTCTTCGGAGGTCTCCGCGCGATACACGAAGCCGGCGCGTTCGGCAACCATTGACAGGGTTTTCTGGGTAGAACGGTGGGGGCGGTGGACGCCCGTTTCCCATTCACTGATCGTCTGCTGCCGCACTTCCAGTTCATCAGCCATCTGTTGCTGGGTCATCCCCATGTACTCGCGCAATGCGCGGATGCGCCGGGCGTCCCATTCCTGGCGCATCCGGCGACGCTGTTTCATGGGTGGTTGCTGCTTTTCGTCACTCATCAGACTTCCCTCACGTCGTTGTTGCACCGTTGGCTGTTCTGGCAGCGCCGCGCGGCGCTCGTTTCATTGTACCAACATAGAAGGTAGAGGAAACCTCCTTGCCCGGCGGCTGCGCGCTTCCAGGAACCTCTGTCCTGGCTGTGCATGTCAGCCGTCCATGCGGCTCCGCCGCACCCCGAGGGGATGACCACAGGTTCTTCCTGGGAGGGCGCAGCCCTCCCAACCCCTCCCATCGGGTGGGAGGCTGGGGAAACCAGGTTTCTCCAGCCCCCTGCTCGATGGCTGCGCCCGCACCTTCCCGCGGGCGGGGCGTGGGGAAACCCGGTTTCCCCACACGCCGCTCCGAGGGCGTATGTTCACGTTCGTGACACCTTGTTCAATATAGACGAAAAAAAGGTCCACAGGTCACTTCGGGGCGACAATACCAGAGCGTCATAGAGATGCCGCAAGCTCGTGAGCGCTGGAGCGCTTCCTGGTGCATGGAGCGGCAATCTACCATCCGCAATCTACAATCTAAAATGGTAACCTCCCCGCCGAAGGTGATGGACGTTGCCCACGCCGCGCTGGAGGGTTGCGGGGAGACGTGGCGTCTACCGCGTGCCTCCTGCCCGACGAAGCTCGGACGCGCGACGAGAAAGAGGCGGGGAGAGAGCAACGCCCTCTCCCCGCCTCTTCTTTCTCAGGCNCCATGCCCCACCGGCAGACCCCGCCTCACACGGTGATCGCCCGCCCACGGTGGATGCGGCCCGCGTAGCGGGTGTCCTCTTCCGGAGGCAGTGGCGCGGTGGTGAGCAGCACCGCGTCAACGAAGCGCTCGAGTTCCTGCCGGCGCTCGCGTTCGCTGCGCGGTTCCTCGGCCCGCGCCTGCCGCGTCAGGTCCACCTGGTTCACCAGGATGCGGTGCACCGTCCGTTCGCTCTCGACGCCGATCGTTGCCGTGAAGGCGTGCATGGTTGTCTTGACGAAGTTCGCCAGGGCGAACTGTTCGGTGCTCGAGCTGGCGGTGGTTTCGGGGGTCACCAGCACCAGCGCGACGCCGTCAATCAGGCTGGCCTTGCGGGCAACGCGGAAGTGGTGGGTGAGTTGCTGTTCGCACAGCTCAGCGAAGCCCGCTTCGCTGAGCACCGTGCTCCAGTCGCTGTCGGCCCGCCCGACCAGTGGCACGGACGGCAGGTCGCGGAAGGGTGTGCAGACGACCGGCCCCGGTCGGCCATACTCGGCAATGGCGCGGTCGAAGGCCGCTTCGAGGTCGTTGCCGGCGACGATCAGCCCCAGGCGCCCGGCTTCGGCATGGTCGCTCAACCGGCTGGTGAGCCGCGCGCCGCCCGCCCGCGTCTCGGTGATCAGCACCACCTGGCGGGCGCCGTGGCGCTCCAGATAGGCCCGGGCGAGCAATTCCAGGTGCTCTTCCAGGTGTTCGCCGATCAGGTAGACCGTCGAGCCGACCAGTTGGGCCAGGCGCTCGGCGGGTGGCTGGCCGAACAGTTCGCCGCCGGTGGCCGTGCGCTCGTAGCGCAGGCCACCCGAGGGGTGGAAGGTTTCGCCGCTGACGTTGCGGTCGGCCAGGTAGTACACTGTCGCCATCGCCACGTCGAACTCGGTAGGCATGCGCTGGAGGTAGAGCATGCTCATGATCCCGTCGCGCACCTTGCGCGCCTCGCGCTCGATCTGGGTGCGGGCGAAGAAGGGTTCGGGCGGGGCGGCCCCATTCATCACCGCCTCGACCAGCGAGGTGCCCCCGGGCATGTCCGCTCTGGCGCCCGTCCGGCTCTCGCCGCCGGCGCCCACCGTCGCCAGTTGCTCGTGCTCGATGCCCAGGTAGCCGCCGGTGCGCAGGCGGGTCATCAGCTTTTCGGCGATGTTGCGGTTCATCAGGTAGGTGCTGGAGGACGCGCCGGGATCGCCTTCCTTCACGATCGTGTTCGCCAGTTCCCGCAGGCGCGGGGGAACCTCCGCGCTTTCGAGCGCGCGCACGTTGTTACTGCTCAGGTAGCGCAGCAATTCGACCACCGGCAGGCCGCTCTCCCGATGGGTCTCGATGAGCGCGGCGTAGAGATCGTTGATGCGCCGGTTTTCCAGGATCAGCCGCGCGCGGCGCATGAACAGCCCCGGGCGCTCGCCGGTGCCGCGCAGACGGTCGCCCTCCACTGGTCCCGGGGCCAGGGCGTTGATCTGCACCTCCGGGCCGAGGAAGCGGGCCATCACTTCGGCCATCGCCCGCTGCCCGGCCTTGCTCACCGCGTAGTCGGCGCGGTTGGGATAGGCGATCGCCACGTACTTCTCGCCCCCGAAGTACGAGGAGACATTGAGGATGTAGCCGCTGCCCTGCTGTTTCATCAACGGGGCGATCTTGCGGATCAGCGAGTAGTTGCTGATCAGGTTGGCGTTGAGGGTGTGGCGCCAGCCGTCGATGGGCATGTCCAGCACCATCTCTTCTTCGCCGGCGATGCCTGCGTTGTTGAGCAGATAGTCAACCTGGCCGAAGACAGCGATGGTGCGCTCGACCAGGGCCACCAGTTGCTCCTCCTCGGCCACGTCGCAGTCGGGGTAGATCTGCACGCGCGCGGGGGCGTCGTTGTAGCCCACTTCTTCAAGCTCGTGGACGATCGACTTGCGCATCTGTTCGAGCTTGGCCCGGTCACGGGCGGCTAGCATCACCCGCGCCCCGCTGAGGGCCAGCAGGCGCCCCACCTGGCCGCCGATGCCGGCGCTGCCGCCGGTGATCAGGGCCACCTTGCCCAGATGCAGGCCGATCAGGNTCTCGGCCCAGCCAAAGGAGGGCCGGCGCGCTCCGGTGGCGGCGACGATCTCCTCGGGCAGGTACAGGTTGACCTCGCTGATCTTGCGGTCACTGAGCAGCAACTGGGCGATCGCCGCGCAGGCGAAATCCAGGCCCTCTTCTTCGGTATTGACGTAGCGCACCAGTTGATTGGCCCACACCGGCGGCAGCAACCGCGCCTGAACGTCGGGGGTGGCCCGCTGGTAGTCCACTTCTGCTTCGTGGCGCCAGATGCGCACCAGTTGTTCGACCCCCGCCCGCAGGATGTCGCTGAAGACATTGCCCGCCCGATCGTCGCCGTTGCTGAGGAAGATCACCCGTGGAGGGTAGGCTGCGCCGCCGGGGGTGACGCTGACGCTCTGCCAGTGGCGCGAGAGTTGGGAGGCCAGGGCCACCAGGCCGGCCAGTTCTTCCTCGAGGAAGGTCCGGGCAACTGCGTCCGCTATGTCGCAGACCGACGCGCCGCGGCTGGCCCCGGTCGCCGGGAGGATCACCGCGCTGTGGGGGCCGCCGGTGTTGTCGTGCATCCAGGTCAGCGCCTCGCGCACGCTCTCCGGCTCGTTGGGGTTGAGGTACAGCGCCACGGGCGGCGTGTAGTTCGCCCCGGCGAAGCGGCGGCTCTCTTCGAGGATCTGTTCGAGCTGGGCGATCGTGGCGTGCGAACGGAAGCCCAGCACCACCTCGGCGCCGCACGATCGCAGCGCCCCGGTGAGGGCCATGGCATCTTCGATCTGGTCGCCCGCGCAGATCAGGATCACCCGTCCGCTGCCGTCCACCGCGCGGAGGCTGGGCCGGGCGGTGAAGGTGGTGCGGCTCTCCTCCACCACGTCCATGCCATTGGTGACCTCGATCGCCTCGCCGCTCAGCGCCGCGGCTTCGTCGGAGCCGAGGAAGACACAGGCATTGGCCACGTCGAGGGTGGTGGGGAAGTTCTTCTCCGGGCGCCCGTCGGCGCCGGGCCGGCTGAGGCGCATCCGCGCGAAGAGGGCCTCGGCGGTGGCATCTTCGGGCTGGCCCTGCAATTCGTCCATGCGCCGGAACACGTTGCGGATGCGCTCGCTCTCGATGGGGCCGGGGTAGACCAGGTTGACCCGCACGCCCCGCGTCCCCAGTTCGCGGGCCGCGGCCTGGGCCAGCGCGTTCAGGGCCGCTTTGGGCACCGCGTAGGGGGCGCGGCCATAGTACTCGGTGCGCGAGAAGATCGTCGAAATGTTGATAATACTCGACCCGGGCGGCATGTGCGCCGCCGCCGCGCGCATGAAGTTCCAGGCGATCCCCAGCACGTTGCCGATACCTTCCGTCAGGGTCTCGCTGTCGCCCTCGCGCAACTCTTCGCGCCGCAGCGGAATATCGGCCAGGCGCTGCCGCGCCGCCTCGCTGCCGGCGTTGTTCACCAGCACGTCAATCTTGCCGTAGCGCGCCACGACCTCGGCGATCCCCGCCCGCACCGCGGCGCTGTCGCTGCCGTCGAGGGCGATGGCGAAGAGCCGCGACGCATCTAGCCCGTACTCGGCCAGCAGCGACTGACGCTGGGTTTGCAGCTTGGGCTCGTCGCGCCCGCTGATGACGACCGTCGCCCCTTCTTCCAGGTAGCGCCGGGTGATCTCGGCGCCAATCGTGCCGGCGCCGCCGGTGATCACGGCGATTTTGCCGGCAAGCCGGCCCGAACCTGTTACGCTCATGGTTGTGAACCCCTTGTACAGAGCGTCAGAATCCTGATGTGAACATAGGCCCCAGGGGCGTGGGGAAACCGGGTTTCCCCATGCCCCCACCCGGTGGGAGGGGTTGGGAGGGCTACGCCCTCCCAGGAAGGATGTGCATCCCGTCGGGGTGCGGCGCAGCCGCATGGATGGCTGCGATGACCATCGCGCGCCGCGTGCTGCCCCCCTCCCAGCCTCCCCCCGNCGGGGGGAGGAGCCAGGTTCCCGCCCCCAGCGGGGGCAGGTCCGGGAGGGGGCCGGCACCGTGCCCGCGGCGCCGTGGCGTGGGCGGGACGCCCGCGCTCCCGGGCCGGTTGCATCGGGCGGTGTGCGCCATGCGCATGACCGTCTCACGTGACCATACGCCCTCGGCGAGGGGGCAGGGAAACCCGGTGTCCCCACATCCCCGCCCGCGGCAAGGTGTGGGAAGGCGGAGCTTGCCTATTCGTTGTCGTAGGCCACCTGGTACAGCTCGATGATTTCCTGGCGCGTGGGTTTGCGCGGGTTATTGGCCGGGCTGCCGCTGTCGATCGCCGCGTCGGCCATCGAGGGCGCCAGTTCCAGCAGTCGCTCCCGTTCGACGCCGAGTTGCCGCAGGGAGGGGATCTTGATGTCCTTGACCAGCCGGCGAATCGCCGTCACCGACCGGTCGGCGGCGGCCATCATCGCGAGGCCCTCGACCGGCTCCCCCATGGCCTTCGCCACGTGGGCGTAGCGCACCGGGTCGCCGATCAGGCTAAACTCCGTGACTGCGGCCAGGAGCGCCGCGTTCGAGACGCCGTGGGCGATGTGGAAGTGCGCCCCGATCGGCCGCGACATGCCATGCACCAGGGCCACCGACGAGTTGCTGAAGGCGATCCCCGCCTGCAGGGCGCCGAGCATCATCTTCTCGCGGGCCTCGAGGTTGTTCCCGTTGGCCCAGGCCTGGCGGATGTTCTGGCTGATCAACTCGATCGCCGAGAGGCAGAAGATGTCGGTCATCGGCTGGCGCTTCACCGAGACGTAGGCTTCAATCGCATGCACCAGCGCGTCCNCCCCGGTCGCGGCGGTCACCCCCGGCGGCGAGGAGACGGTGAGCAGCGGGTCAACCACGGCGATGGTCGGCATCAGGTACGGGCTACCAATCAGCATCTTCACGTCGGTCTTCTGATCGGTAATCACCGTGTAGACCGTCGCCTCGCTGCCGGTGCCCGCGGTGGTGGGGATGGCCACCAGGGGCACGCCCGGGGAGGGGATCTTGCCGATGCCCTTGTACTGCTCGATCGAGCCGGGATTGGTCGCCAGCACGGCGATGGCCTTGGCGGTGTCGATCGGGCTGCCGCCGCCGATCGCCACGACGAAATCGCAGCCCTCGCCGCGGTAGAGGTTCAACCCCTCCTGCACGTATTCAACCACCGGCTCGGTGTTCACCCCGGTGTACGCCGCGCTGCCGATCCTGCTCTCCTTGAGCAGTTCCTCCACCTTCGCCACCAGCCCCAGGCTGGCCATAATCTTGTCGGAGACGATGAGCGCCTTCTTCCAGCCGCGCTTCTGACACAACGCGCCTACCTGCTCCAGGGCCTGCGAACCGACCACCATGTGCGCCGGCATGATGAACTCTCGCGGCTGCATGCGCGAACCTCCTCGTTCTGGGCCTGCCACGTGGCCGGACTGTGCTGCCGGCGCCGGGGCCCGGATCGTGAAAATGGGAACAGAATCCTGTGACGCATTGTATCATAGGGATCACCGTCTGTCCGGGTAGGATCAATGGCCGGTTTCGGGCTACCCGATGGGGTAGGAAGGTCGAAGCGCTGGCGCAGCCAGCGCTTCGGCCCTTTCGCGCATGGACGGATCGAAGATCATCGGGGCGTATACACGTAGCCCTGCACCCTGGCACGGTAGGTGACCTGGCCGCTTTCGCGCGCCACCACCTGCAGCTCGCCGATGGGCGTGGGCGGGGCGTTGGGGTTGAGGCGCGCCTCCGGGTCAATCTCGACCCTGGCGCGCTCTTCGAAGGCGTTGATCAGCGCGGCGCGCACCTCGCCGCTCCCGGCGCCCTCGGGCACGCGCACTTCGAGGTCAAAGCTCACCAGCCGGGGAACCGCCGGCACGGCGGTCGGGGCGGGGGCAGGCTGCGAGGNGGCGGCCGGACCCAGCAGCGGCGCGACGTAGGGTTCGGCCCACGCCGGGCGCGCGACGTAGACATACGCGCCCAGGGCCACCGCGCCCACCAGGGCCAGGGTGAGNGCCAGGCGCACCAGCGCGATGAACGCNGCAACTACGCGCGTGAAGGGGTTGCGCCGTGCCGTCGGCACAACAGGCGGCGGGGGCGGGGGCATGCCCGGACGGGGCGCCGGTTGCGCGGCGACCACGGGCGGGGGGGCCACCTGGGCCGCGGCCGGCTCCGGGAGGCGCGCCGTTGGCCGAGCCACGCGCACCTGGGGCGGCGGGGCCTCTCGCTGCGGGCGTAGGGCGGCGCGGAACTCCGCGACGCTGGCGAAGCGATCGTCGGACTTGAATTGCAGCGCCCGCGCCAGCGCGTCGCTGGTGCGCTGCGAGATCGCCGGCGCCAGATCCCGCGCCGGCGGGAACGAAAAGGGCTTCTCTTCGGTCGGGTCGCGCCCGGTGAGCAGGNGGTGCAGCGTCGCTCCCAGGGCGTACACATCCGACTGGGGCGTGGCCAGCCCCTGGTACTGTTCGGGCGGCGCGTAGCCGGGCGTGCCGATCTGGGTGCCGCGCTCGGTGGGGTTGAAGAGCTTGGCGATGCCGAAATCCACCACCTTCNCCCCGCCGTCGTGATCGATCATCACGTTCGAGGGCTTCATATCGCGGTAGATCAGGCCCCGTTCGTGCAGGTGCTCGAGCACGTCGCAGATCTGGTCGGCCCAGGCCAGGGCCCGGTCCTCGGGAATGCGCCGCTCACGCTCGATGATCTGCTCCAGGTCCTCGCCGCGCACGAAGTCCATCGTCAGGTAGTGCCGGCCCTCGTCGGTGAAGTGACTGTAGACCCGCGGCACGGCCGGGNGGTTGAGGTTCTGCAGGATCTCGGCTTCGGCGTTGAAGCGCGCCACCGCCTCGGCCTGCTCAGCGGGATCGTGAAAGCGATCAAGCATCATCTTGATCGCATACACGTGCCCTTCCTGGTCCACCCCTTCATAGACCGCGCCCTGGCCGCCCTTTTTGATCACGCGGGTGATGCGGTAGCGGCACGGGTCCTTGCTCAAGCCGTCATTGTTGAGCACCACGTCGCGCCCGCAATGCTGGCAGAAGCGGGCGTGGGGCAGGTTCGCTTTGAGGCAGAAGGGGCAGAGGATCTGGGTTACCTCGGCCATAGCCCTCCGTGGGGGGCCGGTGCGAGTGGCGGCTTCCCCGGCCAGACGGATGTTCGGCGCCATATCTGCCTCCAGCGTAGCACAGCGGCTGCCGGTGAGCAACCGCTCACGCGACGCCCTGGCCCGGTTCCGATTCAGAGACGTCCGCGGCGGCGATGTTGTTGCATCAGCGCCAGTCTTTCGCCCGGTAGCCGAGCCATCCCAGAGCCGCGACATCGTCGCGCCAGTGGGGGCGCACCTTCACCCAGAGGTCGAGATACACCGGCCCGCCGATGAGGCGCTCGATCTCCTGGCGCGCGGCAGAGCCGATCTTCTTCAACATCGCGCCGCCGGCCCCGATGATGATCGCCTTCTGGCCCTCCCGCTCAACATTGATGGTCATGCGGATGTACGTGGCGCCCTCGCGCTGCTCCCATTCTTCGACTTCGATGGCCACGGCGTGCGGCACTTCCTGCTGGGTGTAGTAGAGCACCTTTTCGCGCACAAACTCCGCCGCCAGTTGCTGCTCGCNCTGATCGGTGAGTTGATCGGGCGGGTAGAGCAGTGGGCCTTCGGGTAGCCGCGCGACGATCTCTTCCAGCAGGGCCGCCAGCCCCAGCCCTTTGAGCGCCGAGATGGCGATCTCCTGTTCCCAGGGGCCGAGGCTGCGGTAATCTTCCAGGTAGGTGCGCTGGCCGCGGGGCTTGACGTCAACCTTGTTGAGGATCAGCAATTTGCGCCCGCGGGCCCGTTGCNCCTGCCGCGCGATGCGCCGGTCGAGCTGGCTGGGCGGCTGGCTGATATCAACCATGAAGCCGATCACATCGGCGTTGGGCAGGGTCCGCTCCGCCAGGTCCACCATCAGGCGCCCCAGGGCATGGCCCGGCTGGTGGATGCCCGGCGTATCAACGAAGATGATCTGCGCCCCCGGGCGGGTGAGGATGCCCCGCACCGGAACGCGCGTCGTCTGGGGACGGGGTGAGACGATGGCCACTTTCTGCCCGAGCAGGGCGTTGAGCAGGGTGCTCTTGCCGACGTTGGGTTTGCCCACCAGCGCCACGAAGCCCGAGCGGGTGACCGGCGCTGGCGCTTCGCCCCCGGTCGCTGCCGGCGGAGCGACGGCCACGGTTTCGGTTGCGGGGGTCGTGGCGGGCGGAAGCGTGAACACCACCGGCCCCTCGCCACCCGCGGGCGCCTCTTCGAGGGGCAGCATCAGGGACGCCAGACGCTCCAGCGCCGCGGGCGTCCGCAGATCGGCGGGGAGGGACAGTTCCACCCCTAGCACCGTCTCATCGCCATCGAGGTCGAGGATGGCCGTCTCCGGCAACGGCAGCACCCGGGCCGGTTCCTCGTCGGCGACCCGCAGGGGGAGGTGGCCGGTGTTCATGTCCAGGCGCTCGTACTCGCCATCGAGGGCCAGTTCGAGTTGCGCGAGGGTCAACTCATCGTCGAGATCGAGGCGCAGCCCGATGATCCGCGCCTGGGCGTCGAGCAGCAGCGCGGCAGGGTACTCCAGCACCCCGACGGCCTGGCCCTCCTCCAGTTCGGTGAAGTAGACGTAGAGCGATCCGACTTCGGGGTCATAGGAGAATTGCAGCATACCCTCTCACGGGCGAGGGGCCTGGGGAAACCGGGTTTGCCCAGCCCCCTCGCCGGTTGTTTCTGGGCGGGCGCAGCCCGTCCACATCCTCCCACCGGGTGAAGGCCGGGGGAGACCGGGTTTCCCCAGGAGTCTGCGTGCGGGCTGCGCCCGCCCAAACCCTCCCACGGGGTGGGGGTCTGGGGAAACCCGGTTTCCCCAGACCCCTGCTTGAGGGCCAGGCCCTCCGGCGGGCGGGAGGAGGGGGGAACCGGGTTCCCCCATGTTCACATTAGAAACCGACCATGGCCTTACCCCATATCCGGCTGGCCGCGTTTGAGGGGAATATCGGCCTTGAGATAGTCGGTGGCCTCGCCGCGAAGGATCTTGACCTCGATCTGCTCGGCGTCAACGGGGGGGAGATAGCGTGAGAGCACCTCGGCAATCTCCACTTTCATCTGCTCAAGCGTTTCCGGAGTGAGTTTATAGCGGTCGTCCACCAGCACCATCATCAGGCGCTGCTTGGCCACCGAAGCGCTGCGGTCGCGACGACCCCCGAACAGATTCTCGAAGAAGCCCATGGTCGCTCCTTAATGCTCAGGAACGGCGGCGCCCAAAGATGCCGAAGAAGCGTTCCAGCACCCCCTGCTGTTCCTGGAGCACGGGGAAGGGCACGTCCTCGCCGCGCAGCCGTCGGGCGACATCGAGAAACGCGCGACCGGCCTGCGATTGATGGTCATACACCGCGGCTTCGCCGCGATTGGTTGAAGTGACGATGCTTTCGTCATCGGGGACGATGCCGATCAGCGTAATCGCCAGCAACTCGAGCACATCTTCCACCGAGAGCATCTCGCCGCGGTTGACCAGGCGCGGTTTGATGCGGTTGACCACCAGGTTCGGTGGCCCCTTCTCGGCGGCCTCGACCAGGCCGATGATCCGGTCGGCGTCGCGCACCGCCGAGACCTCGGGCGTGGTGACGATGATCACCTCATCGGCGCCGGCGATGGCGTTGCGAAAGCCATTCTCGATCCCGGCGGGGCTGTCGATCAGCACAAAGTCGAACTCGCGCCGCAACTGTGCGGTAAGATCGATCATCTGCTCACGGCTCCCCGCGTCCTTGTCGCGGGTCTGCGCGGCCGGCAGCAGACACAGTTCGGGCAGGCGTTTGTCTTTGATCAACGCCTGGCGCAGGCGGGCCCGGCCCTCGACCACTGCCACCCGCCCGCCTTGCAGGGCCAGGGCCGTGCCGAGGTTCGCGGTGGTGGTCGTTTTGCCCACGCCGCCCTTGCCCGAGGTTATCGTGATCCCCCGCCCCATAGATTCTCCGCTGGACCGTTGCATACTGGTTCCTACCGCTTCAAAGCCTCCCACGGCGCGACCACGATCTGTCCGCCCTCGATCCGC